>WNGP01000047.1_pt1 | contig 100202 bp, 107 predicted proteins | sample 5407671 | NCBI WGS metagenome assembly WNGP01 (sample SAMN13153381, study PRJNA577476) | soil metagenome | isolation source: 40 cm soil or saprolite under Garry oak tree replicate 2 | place: USA:California | collected 2016-06-15 | reverse complement strand
CCGCTACCCTGACAGGTGGGACAGCGCTGCGATGGCACGGTCCCCTTCCCGCGACACACCGGACAGGGACGATTGACAGCGAACCCGCCCTGTCCGAACGAGACCGTTCCCCGCCCCTTGCACTCAGGACACGTGCTGACCGTCGCACCCTTGGCGGCGCCGGTTCCGCCGCATGTCGGACAGACCTCGGACATGGCGAGCGTGATCGGTACCGTCCCGCCGAGCGCGGCGGTGCGGAATGGGATCGTGACCTCGGTCTCGGTCTCTTCCGGTTCGGCCTCACGGCCCCCCCCGGTGCCGCGGCGGCCGAAAATCGACGAGAAAATGTCGCCGAGGCCGCCGAAGTCCGAGAGGTCGAAGTCGCCACTGTCCTGCGGGGCGGTGCGACCGCGGCGTGCACCACCACCCGCACCCCCAAACCCACCGGCGCCCGCAAAGGCACCGTAGCGGCGCAGCTGATCGTATTTCTTGCGCTTCTCGGTGTCACTCAGCACGTCGTGTGCTTCGTTGATCTCCTTGAAGCGCTCGGCCGCCTGCGGATTGTTGGGGTTGCGATCGGGATGAAACTGCTTGGCCAGCCGCCGAAATGCTTTCTTGATTTCGTCCGTCGTGGCGGTTTCGGCGACTCCCAACACCTGATAGTAGTCGCGCGGTGCCGCCATTACTGTCCCTGCCAGGTCAGCACGACGACCCGTGCCGGCCGCAGCAGTGTATCCCGCATCTTGTAACCGGGTTGCACCACCTGGCCTACGGTGTGATCCTGCTCCGGTTTCGTGGCAGGCTGGGTCGTGACCGCCTCATGCACGTTGGGATCGAACGGCACGCCGGCCTGATCGATCCGCGTGACACCAGCAGCCTCGAGCTCCTTCCAGACCTTGCGCTCCACCAGGTCGATGCCCTCGTGTAGCGTCTTCGAGTCAGTTTCTGTCGGCTCGATGTGGGCAAACCGGGACAGGTCGTCGAGAGCGTCGGCGAGCCGCGACACGAGCTCCGCTTGCGCGCGCCCCCACACCTCGGCCCGCTCCTTGGTCGTGCGCTTGCGGAAGTTGTCGTATTCGGCGGCGAGTCGTAGATGACGATCCTTCCACGCCTCGACTTCAGACTGTTCAGCCGCCGGCGGCGCAGGCGCAGCCGTAGGAACCGGACCGGGCGCGCCGGGGGCGGCGGTGACTGGGTCAGGGGCCGCCGCATTCTGCACCGGCTCTCCAGCATCCGAATTCAGAGAAGGGGCGCGAGGAGGAACAGTTTGACGTTTATGGGTCATGAATTTGGAACTTTCGGTCTGACAACAAGATACCCAGGGGCTCCTCGTCTGGAAAGCGGGCCCCAATCCTACGCTGTGCCGCCGATTAGTCGTGCTTTGGATGACGATCGAACGAACGAAACTCCGCGACGAAGCCCGTCAATTCTGTAAGGACTTGCGAGTCCTCGAGGAGCTCGTGACCGAGATGCGGATAGGCGAGCAGGGTTGCTCGCGACCCGAGTTGCCCGGCGAAGCCGCGGACTGCGCTGGCATCGATCACCTCGTCCGTCTCGCCCAATAACAACAGCATCGGCTGCTCGATCCGTTGGCAGTCGGCTACCACGGCGCGTTGCGCCCATTGCAGCTCCGCCCGCGCTCCCGCGGTCATGAACGCCGCACCGCGTCCGGTCGGCAGCGCGGGCCAGAGGTCGGCGAGCTTTGCCGCAAACAGCTTCCAGGCTGCAGGACGAAGGCGGGAAGCGAGCCAGGGAGACGCGACGACCGCAGCGGCGGGCGGCTCGCCCGGCTGCGTCTCCAGGTAGCGCAGCACGATGAGTCCCCCGAAGCCGTGACCCACCAAGACCTGCGGGATGTCCTGACGGCGGCGCACCGCGCGACGGAACGCTTGCAGGTCACCGAGCAGCTGGCTGAAGCGCGACAGATGCCCGCGGCGGCCGCCGGAGCGGCCGTGGCCTCGCTGATCGAGGACGTAGGTCGCGAACCCCGTCTGCTCGAGCCGCGCGCCAGTCTCCGCGAACTGCACTGCGCTTTCCGGCGGCTGCGGATTCCAGTCGTGCAGGAAGAGCACGGCGACGGTCGGCCGTGGTGGCTCGTACGCATCATACACGAGCGGTGTCCCATCGGGCGCGTTGATGCGGTTCATTAGAGACCGGCGAGCAGACGTCGCAGGAGATCGAGTGCGGCTTGCGCGGCGCGCGCGCGGATCTCCCCGCGATCGCCCGGCAAGATGCGTTTCAGCGCCCGGGTCTCGGATCCATGGCGCGCCGCGAGCCACACCGTTCCCACCGGCTTGTCGGCCGTGCCGCCGGTGGGGCCGGCGATTCCCGTAACCGCGATCGCCGCGTCGACCGCGAACTGCCGTTGCACGCCCTCGGCCATCGCGCGAACGACTGGCTCCGATACCGCCCCATGCGTTTCGAGCAGCTCGGGCAGGACATCGAGCATGCCGCTCTTGACCACGTTGTCGTAGGCGACGACCGCACCGATGAAGACGTCGGAGGCACCCGGGACGGCGGTGATCCGGCCGCTCACGAGGCCGCCGGTGCACGATTCGGCAACGACGAGTCGCGCGCGACGCGCGCGGAGCTGATCGAGAACGACCGCCGCGAGGTCTGCGCCGTCTTCACCGTAATAATGTTCACCCGCGCGCTCGCGCAGTTGCCGCGTTACCGTCGCGAGCCGGCTCTCTGCCTCATCCGCGCGCAGTCCCCACGCCGTCACACGTAGCTCCACGCCGTCCGTGGATGGCAGGTACGCCAGCGTGAGGGGCGCGATCTCCGTTTCAATCGGCCCGACGCGCTCGGCCAGCGCCGACTCCGCGATGCCGGTCGTACGCACGGTCCGCGAGCGAACCACCGTTCCCGCAGTTCGTTGCGCGAGCCGTGGCAGCACCTCCTCGGCGAGCAGCCCGCGCATCTCTGACGGGACGCCCGGCAACATCACGACGACGCGGCCGCGATCCTCCACCCACAGCCCCGGAGCGGTGCCCCTCGGGTTCGGGAGCACCGTCGCACCGGCCGGGACTTCGGCCTGGGTGCGATTGATCGCGGGCATAACGCGGCCGAGGCGACGGAAGCGCTCTTCGAGTGCGCGCAATACGGCGGGGTCGAGCTCGAGGGTTTTGCCGAACAGGCGGGCAACTTCCCGCTTCGTGATGTCGTCGCGCGTGGGGCCGAGGCCGCCCGTCGTGAGGACGAATCCGGTGCGATCCAGCGCCTCCGCCACCGCGGCGCGGATGGCCTCCGGACGATCGGCGACCGAGATGTGCCGAACGACTTCCACGCCGGCGCCGGCCAGCGCCCGGCCGAGCTCGGCGGCATTCGTGTCGATGATTTGCCCCAGCAGCAGCTCGGTGCCGATCGTGACGACTTCGAGCTTCACTTGCCGACTTTGAGGAGTGCCCGGTAGCGGTAGAGGTAGACGAGGAGGGAGTAGATGGTCAGCACGATCGCGCCCGCCAGCGTGATGGCCACGAACCAGCCGTGGAACTGATCCCAAAAGTTGCGAAAGGCACCGGCGAGATGCATTTCGGCGATGGCGTCCTTCCAGGCGAACCAGGCGATGGTCGCGCCGATGAAGATGTTCTGCACGACCGCCTTCAGTTTGCCTGCCCCTACTGCCGGGATCACGACGCCTCGGCGTTTGGCGAAGAAACGGAAGGCGGTGATAAGGACCTCGCGCCCCACGAGCAGGAGCGCCACCCACACCGGAAAGCTGCCCCACCACTTGATGCGGTAGTCCACGAGGATCGTCGGGTGCCGCGTCATCCAGAAGATGGGAATCAGCGTGGCGAACAAGAGCAGCTTGTCGGCGATCGGATCGAGCAGCATCCCGAGCTCGCTGATCGTGCCGTAGCGGCGGGCGAGATAGCCGTCGACCAGGTCGGAGAACGCGGCGATCAGGAACACGACGAACGCGATGACTTTGGGCCAGTATCCCTGGATGAAGGGAAGCAGCGCGATGACGGGCGTGAGGCAGATGCGCGCCAGCGTGATGATGTTCGGCAGAGTCCACCGCATCGAGCTGGCTTTCAGCTCAGGGTCTTGAGGACGAGCTTGCTCACCGCTTTCAGCGTGTCGAATACGCCGTCACCGCGGACTGCCACGGCCTCATGATATGACGCCTTGCCGAGCCAGTCAGCGCCGACCTTCTCGACGAGGTTCTCCCCCGGATGAGCCAGATCGGGCGTCTGCTTCTGCCGGGCCCCGTCCTCGACCGGCCAGCCGGGATTCAGCGACGCCTGGAGATCCTTGATCGGTGCAGCATTGGGGAGGTCGCGCTTGTTGTACTGAATCACAAACGGGATCTTGGTGAGGTCGTAGCCGTACTCCGCCATGTTGTCGTACAAGTTCTGCATCGACTCGACGTTCGCTTCCATGCGCTCGATCTGGCTGTCGGCAACGAACACGATCCCATCCACGCCTTTGAGAATGAGCTTACGGCTGGCGTTGTAATAGACCTGGCCCGGGACAGTGTAGAGATGGAATCGCGTCTTGAAACCGCGAATCGTACCGAGATCGACGGGGAGAAAGTCAAAGAAGAGCGTGCGCTCGGTTTCGGTGGCGAGCGAAATCATTTTGCCACGCGTGTTCGGCGAGACCTTCCCGTAAATGTGCTCCAGGTTGGTCGTCTTGCCCCCCAGGCCCGGTCCGTAGTAGACGAGCTTGCAGTTGATCTCGCGGGACGCGTAGTTGATCATCGACATGGGCGCGTCCCTCTATCCGAAGAGTTTGTCAATTTCGTCCTCTGCCCCTTCGAGCAGGCCTTTCTGCGCCTGGCCCGTGCCGACCCGATTGAACATCTCCTCGAACACCTTGTTGAGGTTTTCGACCGCCCCTTTCGCCTTGAGCTTCACGAGCCCCAGCGTCGCGCGCTGATCGAACAGCACCACGAGGATCACGCGCTTGGCCACATCCGCGAGGAACATCGACTCGCGCTCCCCCTGATGCACGAGCGAGGCGAACTCGGCCTCGCCGATCATTTTCGCGAGCTGATCGTTGGCGCTGAAATCGGCGGCGGTGAGTGAGGCGAAGGCGGTGGGATCGAACCGGGGCGTTTCCCCGACGGTGGCGACGAGCTGGCCGTTGCGGTCGACGAGCAGCGCACAGCGGGCGTTCGAATCGCGGAGGAACGCCTGCAGGTACGTCTGGATTTGCTTGAAGTCGTTCTCGTTGAAAGACCAGCTTGCGGCCCCGGCCATGCGCCTCCTAGAGGTCTAGTCGGTCTCCGACATCTCGCGCCGTGCCGCCAGCGCCTGAGCGATGGTTACCGCATCGGCATACTCCAGGTCGCCACCCACCGGCAGACCCCGGGCGATCCGCGTGACCCGCACGCCGATCGGCTTGAGGAGCTGCTGGAGATACGTGGCGGTCGCCTCCCCCTCCATCGAGGGATTCGTGGCGACGATAACCTCACGCACCTCCGAGCCGTTCGTCAACCGCGCGACGAGCCGCTCGAAATGCAGCTCATCGGGTCCAATGCCATCCAGGGGCGAGATTCGGCCCCCCAAAACATGATAGCGGCCGCGGTAGCGGCCGGCGCGCTCGATCGCGCTGACATCGCCCGACTCCTCGACCACGCAGAGCAAGGCCGCATCACGCCGAGGGTCGCGGCAGATCGGGCAGGGATCCTCGTCCGAGAGGTTCCCGCACACGCCACACGCCATGACCGTCCCGCGGACGCGCCGGATCGCCTCCGCCAGCCGCTCCGCGGTTTCCGCGGGCTGCTTCAGCAAATAGAACGTGAGCCGTTGAGCGGTCTTGCGCCCGATGCCGGGGAGCTTCGCGAGCTCCGCCACGAGCTCGTCGATGGCGGACACGGAGCGGGCCGCGGGGCCTACAGCGGCAGCTGGAATGGGAAGGGCAGACCCGACGCCAGCTTTCGCACCTCGGCCTGATACAACTCGGCCGCGCGCTTCTGCGCCTCCGCCACGGCGGCCAGCACCAGATCTTCGAGCATCTCGATATCCCCCTGCTTCACCGCCTCGGGATCGATCTTGATGCCGCGAATGTGCCCCCGCCCATCGACGGTCGCCTGGACCATGCCGCCACCGGCCGACACCGTCAAAGTCTGCTGCGCCAACTGCGTCTGGATCTCGGTAAGCCGCCCCTGCATCTGCTGGGAGAGCTGGAGCAGGCTAGATAAATCCGCCATATGTCGAAAGTTACCCCATGCGGCACTGTTGGCAAGCTTGCTACTCGAGCAGCTCCAAATCTAATGCGTCCACGGCCGCGCTCAGGGTCGGATCCTTGGCGCGCAGGCTCTTGAGGCGCTCCGCATTAGCCCCCTCGGCGGTGATGCGCGGCGGTGGGGAGCCAGCGGTCCGGGCGGCGCCAGGCTCGACGATTCTGATGCGCGGTGCTTCGCTGATGTAGCGACCGACGAGTTGGGCAATGGTCTCGCGCTGCCGTTCGAGCCCTTCGGCGTGCACGGCGTGTCCGGGCCGCACGACGATGTCCCTGCCCTCAACCGCGGCGATCTCTGCTTCCGCCAGGAGGCTGCCGAGCAGCGGTGTCTTGCCCCGCGCGTCGGCGATGACCTGCGACCAGACCGAGCGGACGTTGTCGAGAGTCGGTTCGAGTTTCTTTCCGGGGACGGGGGACGCGCGAGGAGGGACGGGTGTTGAGGGCTGTGACGGTGCCTGCGATGGTGCACCCGTCCCCCGTCCCCCGTCCCCCTTCCCCTCTTTCAACGCGTCGATGACCTCCGATAGGTCGACCGTCCGATCAAGCATCGCCCATCTCAGCAACAAGACTTCGACGAGCAGCCGCTGATTGGCACTGCGGCTCAGCCGCTCTTCGGACTCGCTGAGAATTGTTAGCAGTCGGACGATATCGGAGGGGGGCAGCCGTGGAGCGTATTCGTGCACCACCGCCAGCAGCCCTTCCGTGAGCCCTTCCGGTTGGCCGCCGACGCCGACCAGCAGCAGCGCGCGGAGCGTCTCGGCGGCGCCGTTCACGAACTCGCCGAGGTCCGCGCCCGCGTCAAGCAGTCGCTCCACCAGCGGGAAGACGGCCCCCGAGTCGTGTTCTACGATGACGCGTAGCATTTCGCTGTACAGCTCGTCGGGAATCAGTCCCAGCACTTCGCGCACGCGTGCGGCCGTCACCGGCCCTTCGCCGAAGGAGAGCACCTGATCGAGCATGGACAGCGCGTCGCGCATGCCGCCGTTGGCCGTGCGCGCAATGAGATGGAGGGCGTCGTCCTCGACCTGCAGCTTTTCGGCGTGCGTCACATCCTGCAGCCGCGCGACGATCGCGTGCGGGCCGATACGCCGGAAATCAAACCGTTGCAGCCGCGACAAGATCGGCGCGGCGGTGTTGGCGATCTTCTGCGGCTCCGTAGTCGCAAACACGAAGACGACGCGCGGTGGTGGCTCCTCAAGAATCTTGAGGAGCGCGTTCCACGCCTCGCGCGTGAGCATGTGCGCCTCGTCGACGATGTAGACCTTGGAGCCCGATTCGGTGCTGGCGGCGTACATCGCCCGCTCGCGCAGGTCGCGCGCATCGTCCACGCCGCGATTAGAGGCGGCGTCGAGCTCGACGACATCGAGATTGACCGCGCCGGTCCAAATGCGGCGGCAGGCGTCGCACTCCCCACACGGTTCACCGCCATCCCCAGGCTTGCGCCGCTCGCAGTTCAGCGCCATCGCCAGAATCCGCGCGGCGGTCGTCTTCCCGACACCGCGCGGGCCGGCGAAGAGGTAGCCGTGCGCAACGCGCCCCTGCGCGACCGCACCCCGAAGCGCGGCGGCGACATGGTCCTGCGCAATGAGCTCGGAGAACTGCTTCGGACGATACTTGCGAGCGAGAGCGATCATGCGAATGTCCAATGTAGAATGATCAATGATCAATGAACAATCATCATTCTACATTGGTCATTGAGCATTGGAAGTAAAATGCCCCAGGCACCCGCAACGAATCCCGACATCGCTTAGCGCTGCTCCCTGCGGGGGCCTGACGCGGTTCACGAGCGGAAAGCCTGCGGACCTGGGGCGCCGGAAATCTATCCGGAGCGTCGCCTCAGCGGCAGTCTACCTTTCCCGGCGCCGCTTTCGGCGGGACCGTCACCGTCAGGTACTGCCGCATCCCGTTCGCGATCACCGCGAGACTGGTCGTTCCCGGCTGATCGGGCTTCAGCGTCACCGTCCCCAGCGCGCTGTCTTGCGCGATGTGCACGACGCGGAAGACCCGGGCGTCGGCAACGGCGGCGCGCAGGCCGAGCAGCGGTGACGCATTCGCGAAGCCGTCCTGCGCAGAGACACGCAGTACGATTTCGCTATCCGGCCGGATCGCGAAATGACCGGACAGGCTTCCCTGCCCGCACACCACCACGAGCTGCGCCGCCGGCCCCGCGGCGACGTTGAACGCAACCTGCTTCTCGACCACGCCGATCGACGCAATCACGGTCGCTGGACCGGCGCGCTCACCCAGCGTTACGCCGACGCGGACTTGGCCTGTGGCGTCCGTCGCGGCCGTGGCCGGAAGCGTGCGCGCGTTGATCCCCGTGAACACCACCGTCTGCGCGGGCAGCGGGGCTCCCGCCGAATCGCGCACCTCGAAAACAACGGCGCGCGGGAGTTGCGTGCCGGCCGTGCCGCGCTGCCCGCCGCCCGAAACGAACCCGCTGCGTTCGATTGCGGCGCGGAATGACTGACGAGCCGCTGCAGGTGCGGGCGGTGGAGGCGGTCGGGGCGGTGGGGGCGGTGGCGTGGCCGGCGGTGCCGACGGCGCTCGACGGACGGGAGGCGCCACCGCTACGGTGCGCCGTGCAGCCGCGCGGCGTGCACACCCCTCGACTGCGGCGAGCATCGCCGCGTCGGCACCGAGCATCCGCAGATCATTGCGGTCACGCGCCGTCGGATCAAACGTGAGACAGTTGCGGCTGACCAGTTCCACCAACTCGTTGGACGACATCATCGCCCCCGACAGCAGTCGCACCAGATCGCTTTTACGGAGGGGCGCTGAGCCCTGCATCGCCACGAGCAGGGCGAGCAGCATGTTCACGGCCGCGGGCATCCCGAGCGCTCGAAGCGGCTCTCAACGGAGTCGACCGCTGCGTACATCGCTTGATCCTGCGTCGCGCGACGCTGATCGAACGACGCCATTCGGGCGCGACGCTCGGTGTTGTAGACGATCCACAGGTTCTCGATCGCGACCAGCCCACTGGCCAGCCCGTTGCAATCCATCCGGCCGGTCGCGAACAGCGCGGCGCGATCCTGAAAATTGCGGAGTGTACGCGCCAGCGAGTCGCTCAGCCGGTCAAACCGGGCAAACGGGGAGGCTGGCGCCACCGGCTGCGGGACGGGGGCAGGCACGGGCGCGGCGGCAGGGAGCCGCGGCGCTGGGGGGATAGACGCGCTCGCGTCAGTGCGGCGCCGGGCGGCAACGGGCGGCGGTGGCGGCGGTGGCGACTTCCGAGACGTCATCTTCGATACGAACTGCTTCGCATGATCGAACCAGCCGGCCCACGGCAGCGGCACGCGCGGATTGCGGTGCGTGAAATACCAATAGCCTCCACCACCGACCGCGGCGACAAACAAGAACATCGTCAGCCGCTTGAGCCACGGTCCAGCGCGTTTGCGGCGGCGCGGTTTCGGCGCGGTTTTCTTCTCGGCCTCCTGCCCGAGCAGCCGAAACTTGGGGCTCGAGGTGCGCCTCGGTGCCGAAGGTGGCGCGGGAGCGGCGAGCGGTGGCGGCGGGATAGACGCGACCGACTCCGGGGTGACCGCCCACGGCAGCTCAGTCGATTTATGTGCCGCCACGGGGGGCGGGGGCGGGGCGGGCGGGGCGGGCGGGGCGGGCGGGGGGGGCAAGGGGGGCAAGGGGGGCGGTGCGCGGCGTGGCGGGGGCGGCGTGGGCTCGGGCGGCGGAGCCTCCGCAGCCGCGGGCTCATCGTCCGCGCTGGTCTTGATCACGGGAATGTCATCGGCACTCGAGCGCATGATGCGGAACCCGCGATCGCCCTTCGCCGCGGGTCTGGTCTCTTGCGTCTTCTCCGGTTCGGGCGCCGCTTCAGCGACCGTTTCTTCCGCTTCGTCCTCTTCCTCTGGCTCCTCTGCCTCTGGTGGCGGCGGGGTGACCTTCGGCGCTGGCTTCGGTCCCGTCAGCGTCGGTCCGTACGGCTTGTAATTCCTCCACGTGATGAACGACCGCTTCTTGCCGTCGGGCTTGATCGAATCGGGCTGCAGCAGCTCGTAAAATGCGAGCGGTGTCTTGTGCCAGTCACTATTCCCCTGGGTCGCGCGAAAGAAGCGTCCGGTGACGCCACCTGCTTCCGCGGCGACCAGGATCGCGACCTGCCAGGGTTCGGTGAAGAACTTCTCGTGCGTCTCGACGTCGTGTGCGGTGAGAAAGCCTCCCTGCCCCGGATGGCTGTGATACCAGCCGAGCAGCGATGCCGATGCCTTGCGCAGCTGCTCTTGCATGCGTTCCCACAGGCGGGAGACGACCACTTCCGTTTTATCGCCGTATATCGCCTGGCTGAGTTTCAGCATCTTATCGATGACGGTGTACAGCGCGCCGTTTTCCGGATCGCGATAGACATCGCCAATGAGAAATCCAAAGATCGCCTGTGTCGGCGAGCTCTTGACATGCTCCTGCAGGGCGATGACCGCTTCCTGCTGAAAGAAGATCGGATAGGGCGCGCGGCTGGAGGAACGGCCTCCGGGGCTCGTGGACCCCGGCGCGGCCGGAGGATTCCACAGGATCGCCCGATCCAGCGGCATCGGCTGGGGTTTCGGCTCGACCCGGTTGCTCACGCGAGCGTCTCCAAAATGATGCCCGCGGCCCGTTCAACATCCGCCCGCGTGACGTCGAGATGGGTGACGGCACGCAGCCGGCGCGGCCCGAACGGCACCAACCGCACACCGGCCTGCGCCAGTCGCGCCGCCACGCCTTCGGAGGTATCGCGGTCGCGCCGGAGATCGACCATCACGATGTTGGTCTCGGGAACGGAGGGCTGGATCGCCGGAAGGCCGGATAGCAGATCGGCAAAGCGCTTGGCATTCTCGTGGTCCTCACCGATCCGGCTGAGATTGTTGTCGAGGGCATACAGTCCCGCCGCAGCGAGTATGCCCGACTGCCGCATTCCGCCGCCGAGGCGTTTGCGTATCTCCCAGGCGCGGGGGCGCTGTTCTTTTTTGACACCAAGGCACGACCCCACGGGACAGCCCAGTCCCTTCGAGAGGCTCACCATCACGGTGTCCGCGCCTTGCGCGAGCCGGGCCGGCGGTACGCCCGCCGCGACCGCGGCGTTCCAGAGCCGCGCCCCGTCCAGGTGCACTCGGAGCCGCGCCTCGCCCGCCGTCAGCACGAGGGCGTCCATCGGACCCACCGCGAGCACGCGCCCACCGGCCGCATTGTGCGTGTTTTCGATCGCCAGCGCCGTGGCCCGCGGCACATGCGGTGATGGCGCCCGCACCGCCGCGCGGACGCGCTCGGCCGTGAGCAGACCATCGGCAGTGGTGACCGGCCGGATCTGCACTCCGGAGAGTGCCGCGACGCCGGCGAGCGCATAGTGGACCAGATGGGCGCCAGCTTCGAGCAGGAGCTCGGTGCCCGGTTCGGTGACCAGCGCGATGCCCGTTTGGTTCGCCTGCGTGCCGGACGGGAAGAACAGCGCGTCTTCGGTGCCGAGTAGCTCGGCCACGCGCTGCTCCAGCCGCCGCGTCGTGGGATCGCCGTCGAGGACGTCATCGCCGACCTCGGCCTCCGCCATGGCGCGACGCATGCCAGAGGAAGGCTTGGTAACCGTGTCGGAGCGAAGATCGATCGCGGCTGGATTCATCCGAGGCGCACGCGTTGCAGGCGTCGCATGCGCATCAGATCGTACGTCTCCGCCACCTCGCCGCCCAGCAGAAAGACGAACGCCGTGTAGTAGATCCACAACAGGAGCAACAGCACCGCGATCAGGTTGGCGCTCGAGGCGGCGCGGTCCAAGGTGACAAAGTGCGAGACGTACAGCGCGTACAACCGCTTCGCGACCTCGAACCCGACGGCGCAAAACACCGAGGCCACGAGGCCGGTGCGCCAGTAGATGCGCCTGCTGGGTAGGAATTTGAAGATCAGGAAGAACAGGATCGTGCTGAACAGGAGCGTGCCGAGCAGCGCGTCGACGCCCTTGCCCGTCGAGGCGAAGGCGTTCGCGAGAAACAGCGCGCCGACGACGAAAACCATCGCGAGATCGGTGAGCTTGGCGACCGGCCAGGAGCGGTTCTCCTCCGTATCGAAGACCTCATTCAGCGCCGCACGCAGTCCCCCGAACATACGAGTCGAGAACCACAGGAACAGGGGCGCCGCCAGCAATGTGAGCCTGCCACGGCGCGCGACCAAGTCGCCCAGGGCGCGCTCGATGAACCCGAAGCGGTCCGTGCTCCCCTCGCTGGACTCGGGGAGGAAGCGCTGCAGCAGCTCGTGGACGTTCAACTGGTGAATGGCAAACTGGTATTCGACGAGGTAGCCGACGACGGCCAGCACGAGGCCCACGAACGGGATGGTCGTGAGGAGGATGTCAAAGGAAACGGCGCTGGCGAGGAACGGGATGTTGTCTTCGTACGCGGCTTCGAGGGTTCGCCGGATGACGCCGGTGACCGTGCGGTGCCAGCCGCCTTCACCGTTCACGCGAGAGGCTCTTCCTCCTCTTCGGCGGCCGGAGGGGTCACCGGCGGGCGGGCGGCACGCGCGCGGCGGCGGCGCGCGGCCTCGAGGCGCCGACGCAACTGCTCGCGCGTCGTGATCTCCGCCTCCTCGTCTTCGTCTGCTTCTCCCTCTTCGGACTCGGCTTCCGCTTCGGCTTCCTTCAGCAGCCCCCGCACCTCGTCCACCTTGTCCTCGGCGAGCTCTTTGAGGTTACGCAGGCCCTTCGAGACTTTGCGCCGGGTGGTCTCGCCGCCTTCGGTCGGCGCGAACACGAACCCGGCCACGGCACCCAGCACGATGCCCAACAAGAAGGCGCCAAACCCTCCGCTGCGTTCGCTCATTCGCCCGCCTCCGCGTCGTCCGGCGCTGACACGAGCGCCGCCCGCGGCGCCGCATGGGAGTCGAGCTTCGGTCTGACGTGACGATCGGTCGCTGCCCGCGTGCCCTTCACGCGCAACTGCTCGAACAAGAACGCGAACGTCTTTTCGAGGTCGGCGCCGATCTTGGCGCGCACATCCTCCGGCAGATCCCAGAACCGCTGCTTGAAGGGACCGATCGCCTTCTTGCGGCTCTTGTAGATGAACTGCTCTTCGGTGTCGCCCTTCTTCCACTCCTCTTTCGCTTCCCGCTTGACCCACTCGTTGACTTCCCGGCGCAGGTCCTGCGGCAGCGCGGGATGATCCATGACGATAGTCTGGAAGTTCGTGGCGAGGTGGATCTCGACCGCCTCGCACTGCGGAAACTGCGAGAACGCTTCCGCCGGCAGCGTCGAGGCGCCGTGCTGCACCGCGCCGCCGAGCCCGTATTTGGTGCGCGCGTCGTGCGACAGCGCTTTCAGCGCGGCGAGGTCGAGCTGTACTTTGGCAATCGAGCCGTCGGGCAACACGACACCGCCGTGACTCGTGCCGGTCTGCACGGAGATCTTCGAAATGCCGGGCGAGGTGCCGAGCCGCTGCAGCGTCCGGTTGTACCCCTCCATGAACGCCTTCAGCTCGTGCACGTCGCTGTTCTTACCGCCGACTTCACCGATCTCCGCGCCCACCGAGACGGTGACGCCGTCCGGCTCGCGGTCGCGAATGAACTTCGTCAGCTCGGCCGCGCGCTCGTAGTTGGTGCGCTGCTGCTCATCGAGATTGGGCTTGGAGAGATCGACGAGGGTCGAGCTATCGACGTCGATGTTGTAGAAGCCGGCGTGCAGCTCCTCCTCGATCAACGCGCGCAACGCCTTCAACTCGGCCTCCGCATCAGCCGCGTATTTCTTGGCATTGACCTGGACGTGGTCTCCCTGAATGAACAGTGGGCCGGTGAATCCCTCGCGCAGCGCCGCAGCCGTCATGACCGCGACGTATTCGGCGGGCCGCTGGTCCGTGTAGGCGATTTCGCTGCGCGCAATCTCGCAGATGATCGCGCCAGCCTCGAGCCGCTGCGCCGCGCGGAAGATCGCTCGGGCGGTGTCGTAGGCGAGGATGCGGACGTTCATGGCCGGCGTCGTGAACGCCGGCACTTCGCCGCGACCCCGCGCGATGTACAACTCGTGAATCGAGGCGGGCCGGACACCGGCACGCTGGCCGATCTCCCAGATCATCCACCGCGCCTGCGCCTTCTCGTCCTCGCTGCCGAATACCGCCCGCCGCACCAACGCGTCCATCCTGGGACCTTGGCGCACCGCCGGATTGTCGAATTCGTTGAGCATGAGCGCTGCGTTCCTCCTCGCGGCGGAATTTATGCCCCGGGTAAGTCGATAACCAGCCCGTCGTAGGCGGGCGCGATGCCCGCAGGCAGTTGTGCCGCCAACGCCGCGTGTGTGTTCTCGTGCGTGAGATGCGTAAAGAACGTGCGGCGCGCTCCGACGCGTTGCGCCGCCGTGACCGCTTCTGAAACGGAGAGGTGCAAGGGATGGGGACGCGACAGGAGGGCGTTGAGCACCAGAACGTCCAGATCCCCCAGAACCTCGATCACACTCTCGGGAATCACCTTCACGTCCGTAAGGTACGCGATTGGCCCGACGCGATACCCAAAGACCTCATGCTTGCCGTGCGGCAACGCCAGCGGCAGCACCGGCACGCGAGCGATGGACACGGTCCGCCCCGCCTCCAGCTCGTGCGGCGCAAGCTCGGGCTTGCTCGTTCCCTCGGCCACGACGATCGCGGGATCGAAGATGTAGGGAAACTTTGCGGCGAGCTCCGCCATCGTTTCCCGCGAGCCGTACGCCGGTAGCATCGCGCCCATGCGCACCGTGAGCGCGCGCAGGTCGTCGATGCCGTGCACATGATCGGCGTGCGCGTGCGTAAAGAGCACGGCATCGATGTGATCGACGCCCGCCGCGAGCAGCTGCAGCCGCAGCTCGGGCGGGGTGTCGATCAGGAGTCGCTTTCCGTTCGTCTCGATCAATGCCGCGGTCCGCGTACGCCGGTCGCGCGGATCCGCGGATGTACAGGTGGGGCAACGGCAGCCAATCTGCGGCACGCCGAACGACGTGCCGGTGCCGAGGAAGGTCAACCGCACGTCACACAACCTCGACCTTGATGAGGTTGGTGCTGCCGGAGACATCCCACGGAACGCCAGCGGTCATGACGATGCAGTCGCCTGATTTGGCATACTTGCGCTTGAGAATGAGGTCCCGCACGACGGTCAGCATGGCGTCGTAGCCGGGCACGTGGTCGACCAGGACGGGAATCACGCCCCACACCAGCGCGAGCTGGCGGTACGTCGTCGGCTCGGTGGTGACGGCGAGGATCGGCACGGGGGGACGCAGCGCAGCAACCTTGCGCGCCGTAAAGCCGCCCTTGGTCAGGCTCACGATCAGCGGCGTCTTGAGCATGCGCGCCACGGCGTGCGTGCCCCAGGCGATCGCGTCTTCGGTGTGGACGGCTGCGCCTGCCGCGCGGCGCTCTTCCCGTTGCCGCAGCGGGTGGCGCTCCATTTCCCGAATGATGCGGTCCATCGCGCGCACCGCTTCAACCGCGTACTGCCCCACGGCCGTTTCCGCCGACAGCATGACCGCATCCGTGCCGTCGAGAATCGCGTTAGCGACATCGGACGCCTCGGCGCGGGTGGGACGAGGGTTGTGGACCATCGACTCGAGCATCTGCGTTGCCGTGATGACCGGTTTGCCCTGGTGATTCGCCTCGCTGATGAGCCGCTTCTGCACCAGCGGCACCTGCTCAAACGGCAACTCGACGCCGAGGTCACCGCGCGCCACCATGACGGCGTCGGACACCGCCACGATCCTGTCGAGATTGTCCAGTGCGGTCGCCTTTTCAATCTTGGCGACGAGCTTGATGGTCGGGGGAACGAGGCCCCGCAGCTCTGCGATGTCTTCCGGACGCCGGACGAACGAGAGCGCGAGGTAGTCCACCCCCACCTTCACGGCGTCCTGGACGTCCTCGCGGTCCTTTTCGGTCAGCGCCGGTGCCGAGACCTGCACGCCGGGCAGGTTCATGCCCTTGTGCGCCGTCAGAATCCCCCCGTCGACCACCCGGCCCCGCACGCGCGGTGCGTCAACACCGGTGACCTCCACCGACAGCAAGCCGTCGTTGAGCAGGATGCGCAAGCCGACGCGCGCATCGGCGGCGAGACGGTCGTAAGTGGTGGGCAGCTCGTCTCCGCTCGCGATCTCCTCGGGAGCAAAAACGACCTGCTGGCCCGCGGTGAGCTCACGCGGAGCCGGAAGATCCCCCACGCGGATGCGTGGCCCCTGAAGGTCGAGGAGCACCGCAACTGGCTGGTCGGCCTTGGCGGCGACCCTCCGAATCGCGGCGATCCACTCGGCCCGCGTCTCGGCGGTGCCGTGCGAGGCGTTGATGCGGAGCACGTTGACGCCCGCGTCGAGCAGGGCGCCGATGGCTGACGCGTTGCCCGTCGCCGGCCCGAGCGTGGCGACGATCTTGGTGCGGCGTATGGTCGGGACTCCGTTCGCCGAGTTATCCACAATTGCACCGGATGGAAGAGATGTGGAAAACTGGCGCGCCTGGAACGAACAATCTGCCGCCGGAAAGAGGCGACGCTACTGCGGTACAACGTCGAAATAAACCGTTGAAGAGAATACGTCTAATAAGAGCCATTGAAGTGATACGTGAGGTCCCGGCAGGCGGACGGCGCACCGCTGCGGGCTGCATAAAGATTCGCACATCTGCATACCGACTCAGCGCACGACCTCGAGCGACTTCTGTTGGAGACGCTGTTTGAGCTCCTGCAGTACGTGAATTGCGCGCGCCATGGCTGAAGCGGGCATCCCTTCGATCGTGCGGGCGGCCAGCCGGCGTTCCAACTGTCCTACGCGCAGCAGGACCTCCAGACCATGACGCGTGAGCGTCACGCGCACGCCGCGGTCGTCGTCCGGATCGGGCGTGGTTTCGACGAAGCCCTTCGCCTCGAGGCGCTGGATGAAGGTCGTGGCGGCTGCGCGCGACACACCCAGCTCGCTGGCGATGTCGCTCGGCCGGGCGCCGTCCGGCCCGCCGAGATCCACGGCCGCCATCACGGCGTGGGCCCGCTGCGAGAGCCCAAAGCTCTTGTAGGCGCGATTCCCGGCGCGCTCGATGGCCTGCTGGGCGGCAATAACCGCATCGGTGAGCTGGAGGGCGAGCTCAGATCGATCAGCCATCAGCCCTCTGCCATCGGTCGGATAATAGTTAACATGTTGATAGTTAACATACGAAATATTTGCGTGCCCGCAATACCTGGCGTTTCCGAGGGGGAGAAGCTCGATCAGCAGGTTTCCGACCAGTCGACCTTGGACTCCTTCGCGCAACGCAGGCACTTCAGCTGATCCGGTTTACCGGTGAAATCCTGTCGCTCCTGACAATGCGGACAGACGGCGTACGTCGTGGTGACCTCCTCCCCTTCCCTGCCACCCAGGGTAGGGCGGAGCACGCCGGTCCGGACGACGATGGTCCAACGATCGGGGGGCGTGTCGCGGACGGCGACGTCGATGCGGCTGACGCGCACCGGTTTCTTGCGGACCTCGAGGACGACCTTGCCGTCATCCGTCTCGTCGACGATGGGATACCACGCGCCGCGGCGCAGCACGTCGGCGACGTTGTCGAGGCAACGGGCCCATCCCCGCGGGGTTGGCATGAAGGGGGCCAATGTAGCACATCCTGCTAAATTGCGTTATGCGCACGATCGGTATCGTCACCCGTCTCCAGATCCAACGCGACTCCCTGAAGCGCGGCGAGAAGCCCACCCGCGTCTACGATCCAACCCCCCTGCTGGCAATTCCGGCGCTGCACGTCACACCCGACGGCGCGCTGGGAGGCACGGCCGATGGCACGTGGATTGTGGATGTACACCACCGCGATCATCCCTACACAAAAAACGCGGATGGGCTCCACGGCATCTCGCTCGGTTTCACGGCCCACTACGACGCGATGCGCGAGCACTTCGGCGACCGCGTGGAGATCGGATGCGCGGGCGAAAACATCATCGCGACCAGCGACCGGCGACTGAGCTATGACGAGGTCGCGAACGGCGTCGCTATTTTGTCACCAGACGGCAAGGAGCGCGTCCGGCTCAAGGTGTTACAGGTCGCGCACCCGTGCCGGCCGTTTACCGGCTGGGCGCTAGGGAAGCAGGTCGAGCCGGAGGAACTGAAAAAGCATCTGCAGTTTCTGGACAACGGGATGAGAGGGTTTTATTGCGTCGGTGAGGCGGTCGGAACTGTTACCTTAGGTGATCAAGTGGCAATTCTTTAGGACATGCAAGGGCTGCATGTCCCGCTTTTCAAGACAGCTCGTCCCACGCCATCACCGCCGTCTTATGACAGCGGTCGCATGTCATTTCATTCGTCCGCGCCTCGATCCCCTGCCGGTGCCGGCAGCTGGGGCACACGGCGTAGGTGAGGGGGAAGATCCGGCCGAGTCGCTCGATGACGCGCGGCTCGCAGCGCACGATGGTCCACCGCTCCGGCGGATGATAGCGAATCTCGAGGAAGCGACGGTCGACCGGCACGTTGTGCCGGTTGACGTCGAGCACCACGATGTTGCTCGAGGAGATGCGAACGACGGGATACCAGGCGCCGCGCCGCAGCGTGTGCGCACCGGCGGGACCAACGCGCGCCCAACCCTTCACCTGCAGGCGCGTGGGCGTGACCATTCGGTTGCTGCTTTCCATGGCCTGTAGACTACCTACCCGCGCAAGTGCCCGTCGTGACTAGAGTCACAGGGCGTACGGTCGCCGCAGAATCAGCCGCATTCCGAAAAGCCGCACACGTGACATTTAGCACATCCCTCGATAAACGCCAGTTGCGACCCGCAGTCGGGACAGGCGCCGATGAAGTCCTGCTCGGGTCCTCGCGCCACCCGTAGGGGGGCATCAGCCACTGACCCGGGCACGACCTCCGTCGGAGCCAGCACCGCCGACTTGGTGTTGTCGAGGAGATCCTGCTGCACCCCCTGCTTGTCCTGCATCCATTTCTCGATCGCGATGCCGATCGCGTCCGGCACTGAGGCCACCTTGTGGGGACCGAGGCCCACCGCACGGTCGGAAGAGATGCCGCGCAGCTGCCGGTAGACCTCCTGGAGCGGCACACCGGAGCGCAACGCCAGCGAAATCAGCCGGCCGATCGCCTCGACGTCCGCCATCAGGGCGCCGCCCGCCTTGCCGAGGGACATGAAGACTTCGAACGGCTGGCCCTTGTCATCCTCCGTGATCGTCACGTACATCGTGCCGAGCGGCGACTCGATGCGACGGGTTGAACCTTTGAGGAGATCGGGCCGCGAGCGCTTCGCTCGACGCTGCAGGTTCTCCGCTTCGACGTCGTGCAACCGCTCCTTCGTCAGGTGCAGCTCGGTCTCCAGCTCGGCGATGCGGGCCAGCGCCTCCGTGAGCGCGTCCTTCCCTGCCCCGGCCCCCCCCCCCGCGGTTGCCCCGGTTGCGTTCTCCGTCACTTTCTTCGCGGTCGACCCCGTGGACAGCACCTGGTTCTCCCGTGCGCCGTCGCGGTACACCGTGACGCCCTTGCAGCCGAGCTCGTAGGCGTACCGGTAGATCTGCTCGACGTACTCCTCAGTCGCGTCGTTGGCAAAGTTGCACGTCTTGGAGATCGCGGAGTCGGTGAACTCCTGGAACGCCGCCTGCATCTGGATGTGCCACTCGGGCGTCACGTCGTGCGCGGTCACGAAGACGCGCTGCCACTGCTCCGGCACCGCGTCGAAGTGGATGTGTCCCGACTCGGCGATCTGTTTCATCAAGTGTTCCGAATACCAGCCCTCGCGCTTCGCGATCGCCACGAAATCTTCATTGACGTCAGGCATCAGCACACCGGCCTGATTGCGCATGAACGCGACGGCGAACAGCGGCTCGATGCCCGACGAGCAACCGGCGATTATTGAGATCGTGCCGGTCGGCGCCACCGTCGTGAGGTTGCAATTCCGCAGCTTCCGCATCGGCCGGATACGCTCGCCCCGCGCGTCGCGCGCGCAGGTGGCGTCGGGGCCCCAGATCGACCGCTCCCATTCCGCAAAGGTGCCGCGCTGTTCGGCGAGCTTCTCGGACGCGACCTTCGACTCTTCATCGATGAACCGCATGAGCTTCCGCCCGAGCGCGGCGCCGGCATCCGAATTGTACGGGATCCCAAGGCGCACGAGCAGGTCGGCCCAGCCCATGATGCCGAGGCCGATGCGGCGAATTCGCTTCGCCAGGTCGTCGATCTCGTCGAGGGGGTACCTGTTCGCGTCGATGACGTTGTCGAGGAAATGGGTGCAGAGGTGCACCGCGGTGCGCAGGCCGTCCCAATCCACGTCTCCGTTCTTCACGAACAGGCCGACGTTGATCGAGCCGAGGTTGCACACGTCGTACGGGAGCAGCGGCTGCTCGCCGCACGGATTCGTCGCCTCGTAGCTGCCGAGGTGTGGGACAGGGTTGTAGTGATTGGCACGATCGATATAGAACACGCCCGGCTCGCCCGTCTTCCAGGCGCCGTGCACGATCTGCTTGAAGACATCACGCGCGTCGAGCTGACCCACCACCTTCCCCGTGCGCGGGTGGATCAAGTCGTAGGGCTTGCCGGCTTCGAGAGCGACCATGAACGCATCGGTGACCGCCACAGAGATGTTGAAATTGGTCACCTGCGTGAGGTCGTCCTTGCAGTGGATGAAGTCCAGGATGTCCGGGTGATCCACGCGCAGGATGCCCATGTTCGCGCCGCGCCGGGTCCCACCTTGCTTCACGACGTCAGTCGAGGCGTCGTACAGCTTCATGAACGAGACCGGCCCGGAGGCGACGCCCATGGTGGAGCGCACCACGTCATTCTTGGGGCGCAGCCGCGAGAAGGAGAAGCCCGTCCCGCCACCCGACTGATGCACCAGCGCCATCGCTCTGAGTGTGTCGTAGATGCCCGAGCGCCCGTTCGAGAGGGCGTCCTCCACCGGCAGCACGAAGCAGGCCGACAGCTGGCCGAGGGGCCGGCCGGCGTTCATCAGGGTGGGAGAGTTGGGCATCCACACCCGCGTCGCCATGAGCTCGACGAATGTCTCGGCGAGGCTTTCAACCGCCCGATCTGAAGCGCCGTAGGTACGGTCAGGCGCGGCAATGGTGCGCGCGACGCGCCAGAACAGGTCCAGGGGGTGCTCCACCGGCTTCCCCTGGTCGTCCTTCACGAGGTAGCGGCGCTCGAGGACGGTCAGGGCATTGGCGTTCAGATCAAGCCGAGCCTCAGATACGGTCATGCGCATCTCACGGCGAATCGAGTTGAATTAAGGAAGTTAACGGAACGTGGAGGCCCAAGGTAGGCGCGTGATTGGAGCCGGGCAAGACTGAAGACTCGTGTCGTCGTGTCTCGCACTCCGAGTATCAACATCACAAAGTTGTTCGCTCGACCGGAAAAGCTCCGCTGCGATGCCGCGCGGCCTGCTCGACGTAGTGCTCCCACGTTTCTTTGATCCGCGCGCGCAGACCATCGTCCACGTGACGCACGACACGCGCCGGTACTCCCATGACGAGCGAGCCGGGGGGCACGCGCATCCCCTCCGGCACGACGGCTCCGGCGGCGATCACGCTCCCCGTCCCCACGTGCACGTCATTAAGAAGGATAGACCCCATCCCGATCAGGCACTCGTCCTCCACGGTACACGCGTGCAAAATGACCCGGTGCCCCACCCCCACCCGGGCACCGATCAGCGCCGGTTTCCCCTCATCCACATGCACGATCGTAGCGTCTTGCAGGTTGGTCGCCTCCCCGATCACGATCGGGGCCATGTCGCCTCGGAGCACGGCCTGATACCACACGCTCGAACGCGGTCCGAGCGTCACCTCTCCCATCACGACGGCACTCGGCGCGATGAACGCGGTGGGATCGATTTGGGGCTTGTGGCTTACTGGCGTACAGGCTGGAACGGCCACTGTACCCACGCTTCGGTCGGCTCGCCGTTCTTCTGAGCCGGATTCCAGCGCAGGTTCCTGGCCATGTCGAGGGCTTCATTGTTGAAAGTCTCGACGTTAGAAGGCACGAACACCCGCGCCTCCATCGTCGTGCCATTACGCGAGACCCGCACCAGCAGGATCGCCTGACGCGGAAAGACCGGCGCATCGGGGGCGACCGGGATCAAGGTCGGCGACAGCGGCAGCGGACGCGTGTCGAAGCAGAGGTTGTCCTGATTGTACGCAGGTCCATACTGGTCGCAGGGCCCGCCGGCATCCTCGCTGGTCTGCATGTCCACCCGCATGCTGTGCGTCTCACCGGCGGTGATGATCACTTGACGGTCGTAGGTCTGGTAGCCGGTGGCGCGCACCGTCAGATGCCGGACGCCGGGTGGCAAGTCGAGCTGATTCCCGCGCACTTGCTGGCCGTCAATGCTGACGCGGGCGCCTTGCGGCAGGTTCTGCAAGACCAAGCGGCCCGGCGTGCCCTCAGCCGGCGGTGGCGGTGGCTGAGGAGCTGCCGCGTGACTCGTGTCTCCCTGCGCTTGCGTGCTGTCGGCCGCGGCAAGTCGGGTCGTATCGCGTGCGGCGGTGGAGTCCGTCGTTCTCGCCGGGGACTTGGCGAAGATCAGCCCCTGTTTGTACGCGTAGAACCCGCCGCCACCGAACACCGCGCCGACGATGACGAGCCACAGCAGCAGTCCCGAGAGGACGGAGCGACGCGGTCGCTCACCAACCAGCGGCGCCGCTACGGCGCCATCGACAGGTGGACGCGTGCCGGTCGCACGCGGCAGCGGCGTCGTGGGGGCCGAGGCGAGCCGCGCGCCGGACATCGACGGCAGCGCTTGTGTCGCATCCGTGGTGAACGAGACGGAGCGTCCGCCCTCGAGCACCGTGATCAATTCGTCGGCGTTCTGGAAGCGCTGCGCCGGCGTCTTCGCCATCATCTTGCGGATGATTTCGAACAGCTGGCGCTTTTCCTGGTTCTCGAGCGGCGGGGTCGGGATCTCCTCCATGATGTGCTTGTAGCCGATGGAGAAGGAATCCTCGCCGTCGAACGGCACGCCGCCCGTGAGGCATTGGTAGCCGACCACACCGAGCGAGTAGATGTCGCTGCGGCCGTCGAGCGCCTGCGCCTTGGCCTGCTCGGGACTCATGTAATGCGGGGTGCCGATCGACATCCCGGTGCCGGTCAGCTTGCCGCCGGACGCCGCCTTCGCGATCCCGAAGTCGGTGACCACCGCGTGCCCATGTTCGTCGAACATGATGTTGTCGGGCTTGATGTCGCGGTGGACGATTTCCTTCTTATGGGCGTACGAGAGGGCGCGCGAGACGTCGATGAGAATGCGTTTGATCTCGGCGGGAGGCAGGGAGCCGCGCGACGCCAGAATGCTGGAGAGCGGCTTCCCGCGCAGGAACTTCATGACGAAGTAGATGATCCGGCCCGATTTTCCGACGCGATAAATCGGGATGATGTTGGGATGCTCGAGCTTCGCCGACGTGCGGGCTTCGCGCTGGAAGCGTTCGACGAATTCCCTGTCGAACGCCAGGGAGAACGGCAGCACCTTGATCGCGACTTCGCGGTCGAGCTGCTTTTCTTTCGCCTTGAACACGATCGCCATGCCGCCGCGACCGAGCTCTTCGAGGATCTCGTATTCCTCGTTGAGCTCTTGCCGCACCATATCGATTTCCGCGATGTCGGGCGCCTCGACACGAACGCCCGTGGGCGTCGTCGCGGTCAGATCGAGGCCGCAAGAGTCGCAGAACTTCGCGGTGTCCTTATTCTGGGTGCCGCAGCGGGAGCAGTACAATCCGATCTCCAGGGGTCCGCGCTAACTTAGGGTTCGCCCCAAGACGGGTCAACAGACTGACGCGCTGGTGCGCCGAAAAAATCAGAAATCGGCAGCGAAGGCGGCGTAGACCCGAGGATGACCGGTCGCCGGCTGCGCGACACCGAGCCGGACCCGCAACGGCAGATCGTAGCTGATTGTCATGTCGCTGATCAACTCCGCGCCCACCGAGCGCAGGCGATGCAGGCGCGGCTCCTCACCTACATCCCACGCGTCCCCCACATCGCCGAACACCGCGAAGGCGAGCTTGTCGGCGCCGAGCGGCAGGTGACCCAGCAACCCGCCGAGCAAGGTGACGGGCATGCGGTACTCCGCGGTGAGCGTCGCCGCGCGGCGCCCGTGCAACGCGCCTCCGATATACCCGCGCACCGGAAACGACCGGAGCGAGGCGCCTTCCTGTCCGAATCCGAAGTTCACGCCGCCGGACGACACACCACCCACCGAAAAGCGATCGGGAATCGGTCCGTCGAGCGCGCCCAACGCGCCGCGGATCGCGAGCACGGGATACGCGAATCCCATCCGCGGGCCGGCGCGCACATAGAGATTGCCGCGGGCACGCACCTCGTTGAGCCAGCGGTCCGAGCCCTGCTCTTCTTTTCGTCGATACAGAAATGCGGCGGTCGCACCGTCCTGCAGCGACACGGTGAGCGGCGCCGCTACTACGGATCCAAACGCCAATGTCGCGGATCCGCCAACGCGATCGCGATCGATGCAGCCGAAGCAAATGTCCGCGAGGTTCGTATCGGGAACGGAGACGAATCGCCTTCCTTCATATTCCGCAGCGACGCGCAGCGAGACGAAGCTGCGCCAGCGGTGGGCCAGCATGGTCGCGCCGATCGAGCCCTCACGATGCTCCGAGGAGACCACGTGTCCGGTGCGATCGATGCCGATCAACGACCAGTCATTGGAGATGTAAAAGTCGAGCGTGGGATCGCCCAGCGCCTGACTCACCAGGAAGAAGTAGCCCTGGGCGCGGGCGGGCGGGGCCGATCCGGAGACCAGCGCTTCGGCGACGTAGGCGTAGCGTCCGACCGCATCCGCCCCCGCGGTCGCCACACCGAGGAAGCGGCCGGCCTCCGCGGCATCGAAGCCGAGCGGAATCCAAAAATGCGGCCGGAGCGATCCCCACGAGGCGTAGCCGGTCTCGCGCATCGCGACAGGTGGAGCTGAGTCGAAGGGCAGCGATGCCGGCAACGTCGCGGCTCGAGGGGGGAGCGCGGCGGGCGTGACCGCGCGCAGCTCCCAGCCGTCGTTGCCCATCGTGGCGAAGGCGATGCGACCGTCGGAGAGCGGTGCCGGCGCGTGCGCGCCGAGCGGCTCGGCGGTTAGCTGGGTGATCCCGTCTGCTTCGCGCCAGCGATGAATCTGCGGGAAGCCGCTGGCTTCCATCACGAACAGGACGCTGCCGTCGGGCGCCCACACCGGGTCCGCGATGACGCTTCCCGCTGCCGCCTGGGCGAGCACTTCGACAGACGCCGGCGTCGCGGCGCGCCAGCGGACCAGCGCCCACCGGCCATCGAGATTGCGTGAAGCCACGATCCAGCGACCGTCGCGTGAGGGGACGGCGGGTCCCCATGTCGCCTGGCTCGAGCGGACTCCGGTTGTCGGCGCTTCAGCGCCGGCCGTGAGCTGCAGCGTCGACAGCACGCCACCGCCAGCGCGCGGTTCCATCAGGCGGGCCCCGGTCGTCAGGCGCGTCCAGGCGCCATCCGGCGTCCAGCGCCAGAGATCGCTGCGCACGGTCCACCGGCTGGTGTAGTCCAGCTGCGCGACGACCAACGTGTCGCCGAGCCAGTCGTAGCTCACCTGACCGTTGACCCGGTGCGACCGGAGCACGGCGCCGGTCGCGGGATCGATGACGCGCAACCGTCGCGCGCCGCGCCAGTCGTCGTGGACATACGCCAGGCGGGAGGGGCCACTCGGAGCAACGCGCGGGACCGGCTGGTAGCGCAGCTGCCCATCGATGAGCTGGCTGCGCGTCGTCGAGCGATCGGAGGCCGGCGCGGCGGCAGCAACGGAGCGGGACCACACCTCCGTCAGTGCGTTGGGCACACCGGCGTGGCGCAGCGGGCGCCCAATACGAAATGGAATGAACTGTCCGCTGGTCGCCTCGATGAAATGCGGGATCACCGAATCGCCGGTCGTCCGCGCCAGGTAATCCCAGAACCGGCTGCCGTAGGCGTACGGCCCGAGCCCGTCCGGCCAGCGCGAAAAATACAGTGCATTCCACGGCGATCGCGCGCGACCCGCCGCCGCATCGGCGGCGACGATCTCGCGGTGAAACGTGCCGTCGGCGCGGCCGCCAGTCGTGAAGCGCGACTCGTAGTACGTCGCCAACCCTTCGATTACCCAGCTCGGCTGATACTGATTGGGGAAGAATCCGGGCACGCGACCGAAGATCGATTGCAGCGTCCCCCAGAGTCCCCGGGACCGGTCGAGATGGAAGACGTGCGTCAGCTCGTGCACGATCACGAGTCGTTCCCAGCTGTCGTAGTTCTGCAATCCGGGGTCGGTGACGGGCGGCGTGAGAAAGATCGTGAAGCGATTCGACGGGAAGACGGTCGTAAAGCCGTTCGCCGCATCGACGTCGTCCGAGAGCGTCAGATCGATGATGCCGCGCGGCGCGTGCAGCTCGCTCGAGAGCAGCCGATACGCCCGTTCGGCTTCACGCGCGGCTTCAACGGCGCGCGCGCGATAGTCGGGGCGAAAATGGACGCGAAAGTGTTCCGTGTGGATGGTGCGCCACGTGCCGGAGGGATCCTGGGCGGCGGCAGGAGTGCTGAGGACGAGTGTAAACAAAATGCGGAATGCGAAATGCGGAATGCGGAATTGGCGAGCGAACGTCGTTCCGCGATTCCCCTTTCCGAATTTCGCATTCCGCATTATCGAGCCATCTCTCGCAAGAACTCCTCAATCCCCCGCACCACACCAAGCGTACCGCATGCGGCCTTCAGGCGTCAGGAGCATCGCCTCCTGTTCCTGCTCGAGCAGCGTCTTCGCTTGCTGGGCGACCGCGAGCGTGGCGACCGGCTCCCACAGACCCGCCGGTCCCTTCGCGCCCAGCGGTGGATGGCCCGGGTCGAGGACGATCGTACGCTCGGCGAGCGGCCGGCGCGGATCGATCACGGGCGGCCGGCGAATCTCGAGCAGCAGATCACGACCACCCCACCGCGTACGATAACCCCACACCGGTCCCGCAAGCGATAACGTGATTGTCACCTCATCGGCGGCGGGCTGCGCATAGCTCATGCGCGTCACGTACGGATCGGTACCGCCGTACTGCATCCAGTTCACGTCCGAAGCGACGCCGTACACTCGCAGCGTGAGGCTCCGCTCCTCCTCTTCTACCTTGAACGGCACATGCGTCGGCAGCGGGAGCCAGGCGAGCCAGCTGCCGTTGGGCGCGACGTGCACGGGGAATCCGTTGATCGACAGCACCACATCGCTACGGCCGCGGCCCACGCTACCGAACAGGAATGACGAATCCTGCGCCTGAATCGGGTCGGCAGTGTCGGGATAGACGATGGTGAGGTGAAGTGGCTCGGGTAAATTGGGGACCGGACCGGTCGGGGAAGAGCCGCGACGGGCTGCGGTGGAAGCCGCGCAGCCCGTCGCAGTAACGAGGAGCGCGATCCGAGCGAGTCGCATGTGGCGCAAGCTAGCGTTCAGCAATAGATTGGGCCACCTAACTTTATGGCCCCGGGCGCTTGCCAATATTGCGGCCGACAGAACGACGCCGGCGCGCAATTCTGCTCTGATTGCGGCAAGCCGCTGACCAAAGCGGCGGCCGCGCGTGCTGCCGTTGCCTCCGGTGGAGGCGGGAGTGCCGGGGAGAGTTTGGTTTCCCGCACGAGCAGTCCAGCAGCGGGAGGAGGCGCCCCTGCGGATGGTCCCTGTCCGCTGTGCGGATCCGTTCCCGCCGGGCAAAGCGCGGGCGCCGGAGGGGCGGGAGCAGGACACGACCGCCGGATCATTCCCGACAGACGCTCCGATTACGCCCTGACGTTGGTTTTGATTTCCGAGATTGACACCGAGGTGGCGCGTTTCGTCCGCAAGCAGTCGACCACGACGATCGGCCGCACCGAAGGCGATATCCGCTTCCCGGAAGATCAGTTTCTCTCTCCGCTCCATGCCAAACTGTCGTGGGAAGAAGGGCGACTCGAGGTGCGTGACCTCGGCAGCCGCAACGGCACCTGGGTCTTTCTCGAAGGACCTTATCTCCTGACCGACGGTGACCTGATTCTCATTGGGTCACAGGTGCTGCGCTTCAAGCGGCTCGGCTATCCGGGTCCACACGGCGCCGAAGCCGATGCCACAAAGCGCCTGGGCAGCATGGTGCCGAGTGCCGACATCGCCAGCCTCACGCAGCTGCGCACCGATGGCAGCTCGCGCGACGTCATCCAGCTCTCGCCGGGTCGCGACATTCACATCGGACGCGAGCGCGGTGACTGGATCTTCCCGTACGATCCCTCGATGAGCGCGCAGCACGCGACCGTGCGCTCCGAAGATGCGGACTTCGTCCTGGTGGACGACCACAGCCGCAACGGTGTGGCCATCGCGGCCCGCGGCGTGATGCCGCTGCAACACGGTTCGCGCATCATGGTCGGTGACAAGCTGTTGCGCATCGAGCTACCGGGAGCAGTCGTCTCGGCATGAAGATCTGTCCTGTCTGCTCCACGGAGTATCCCGATGACGTGAAGTTCTGCCCGAACGACGGGCAGACGCTGCGATCCGCGGCACCGGCGGATGATCTGGTCGGCCAGGTGGTCGCGGATCGCTACCACGTCGTCAAGAAGCTCGGCGAAGGCGGAATGGGGCAGGTCTACCTCGCCGAGCACGTGAAGATGGGACGACGCAGCGCCATCAAGGTGATGAATCCCTCGATGGTGCACGACCCCGATGCCGTCGCGCGCTTCAACCGCGAGGCAGCGAACGCCAGCCGGATCAACCATCCCAACGTCTGCGCGATCTACGACTTCGGCGAAACGCCCGACGGGCTGATCTACCTCGCGATGGAGTTCATCGAGGGCGAGCCGCTGACCGAGGTGCTCGAGCGCGAAGGCGCGCTCCCCCTGCCCCGCGCCACCGCGATTTTCCTGCAGACCGCGGACGCGCTCCAGGCCGCACACGATCTCGGCATTGTCCACCGCGACTTGAAGCCGGACAACATCATGCTGACCGGACGCAAAGGCGGTGGCGACACCGTGAAGGTCGTGGATTTCGGGATCGCAAAAGCGGTGGGTGGCGATGAAGCCGGCCAGAAAGTCACCAAAACCGGCCTGGTCGTCGGGACGCCCGAGTTCATGAGCCCCGAGCAGTTGTCGGGCGACAAGCTCGACGGCCGGAGCGATCTGTACTCGCTGGCGCTCGTCTTCTATCGGATGTTGACCGGAGGACTGCCGTTCCAAGCGACGTCGGTGCAGGAGACGATGATCAAGCGCCTGACCGACGAGCCGAAAGCGCTTGCCGCAGCCCGGCCCGATCTCTCGTTCCCCGCCGGGTTACAGCCGGTGCTGGACACCGCGCTCGCGCGGACGCCGATGGAGCGTTATCAAACGGTCACGAAGTTCGCGGCGGACGTCGCCGCCGTGACAGGACGTCCCGTCGAGGGCGCTGTGCCGCACACGCGCTCGAGGGGGGATACAGAAGGAAAGACGCAGCTGCTCGACAGCACCGGCGGCGGGCCTACGAAGCGGATCTCGGCGCAGAAGCCGGTTCCCGTCAAGAAGCGGTCGCTCGTCCCCATCGTCGCGGGTGTCGTTGTGGTTCTCGGCGGCGGCGGCGTTTGGGTCATGCTGAACGGCGGCAATAAGGCGGGCGCCAATCCCTCCGACACCGTGGCTCACAGCACAGCGGCAAATCAGGTCGGGAGGCAATCTGGAGGGATCACCACGCTGCTCGTCCGAGACAGCGGCCGTCGCACGCTGCCTCCAGCCGCGCCGCCACCATCGACCGCGACCCGGTACGACGACGCAGCCGGCAAGCGGGCGCTGGATCATCTTGTCGACCTCATGGACGACTGGCCTGGAGACTCGCTCGTGGATTCAGCGAAGGCGATCTACCGTGCGTCGGGACAGGAGCGGGCAAAGGCGTACGCCGCTTACATCACGTCTCAGCTGTACCTGCTGAAGGTGCAGGACCTGCGCAACGCTCATGACTGGATCGTGACCGCCGTCCGTCATTCACCGAACGATTCTACGTACAGCAATTTGCGTTCTGCCATCGAACGCGATTTGCGGCAACACCAACCGTAATGTTCGGGCGCTCGAACAAGGCCATCCGCGTCGAGGTCTTCGCCAAGACCGATCTCGGCCGCACACGCGACCACAACGAAGACCGATTTCTGGTCGCCGATCTGACGCGCAAAGCGGCCTCGCTACAGCCGGATGTGCGGCAGCACGACATCGGCCCGCGCGGCACCCTTCTCGTGGTCGCCGACGGCATGGGGGGCGCGGCGGCCGGCGAGCTGGCGAGCGAGATGGCGACGGACACGATCTACGCGCACCTCGTGAAAACGTGGAACGCCGAGGACGAAGTGACCCCGCAGCGGTTCGCGTACCGGCTGAAGGAGGCGGTCGAGGTCGCCAACTCCAGTATTCACGCGCACGCCAAGGCGCATCCGGAGGTGCGCGGCATGGGAACGACGACCACGGCCGCGGGTGTGCTGAATGATCACCTGTATCTCACGCAGGTCGGCGACAGTCGCGCGTATCTCATTCGCGGCGGCCAGGCGCATCAGATCACCAAAGATCAATCGCTGATGCAACGCCTGGTGGAAGCGGGCGAGCTGACCGAAGAAGAAGCGGCGCAGAGCGAGCGCCGCAACATCATTCTCCAGGCCCTCGGCCCGGATCCAAAAGTCAAAGTCGACTTGACGCATCAGGAAGTGCGGCGCGGCGACATCCTGGTCCTCTGCTCCGACGGCCTGTCGGGGCAGGTCAAGAAGGAAGAGATCGCGCAGATCGTCACCACGACGCCCGACCTGAGCGCGGCGTGCGACAAGCTGATCGCGCTCGCCAACCAGCGCGGCGGGCCGGACAACATCACCGTGGTCATCGCCCGCTTCGACGGCGAGGGCCTGCGCTCCTCGGATGGCGGGACGCAAGACGACGTCGGCCATCAGGTCTACCCGCTGATCGACACCGAGACCAGTACCGAGCCCGTTCCGATCTATAAGGGCAGCCGGCCGCCGGTGTCCAACAAGGAAGCACGCAATCGCACGACGACGACGGTGCTCCTTCTTATCGCGGCCATCGCCGCGGTGGTCTGGTACTTCACGCGGAATCAGTGAAAGCCCAATTCAAGTTTCTTTCCGGCGCCCGCGCGGGACAGGTGGAAGCTTTCCGCAAAGGCTACATCGGACTCGGCCGCCACCCGCTCTCCGATGTGCGCTTCGACGCCGAGCGGGACCTCGACGTCTCGTCGCGCCACGCCGCCATCGTGCGCAAGACCGAAGGCTTCGTGCTGCAGGATCTCGGCAGCCGCAACGGGACCTTCGTGAACGGGCAGCGGATCACCGGCGACACACTGCTCAAGGGCGGCGACGTCATCGGCTTTGGCACGAATGGGCCGGCGCTCGAGTTCGCGGTCATCGAAAGCGATTCCGATCTTCCGCCCACGACCGCAGTGGAAGCGCTGGCGGAGCCCACCTCGTCGGGGGGGGCGCCGCGCCCGACTGCGCAACGACAGAGCACCGGCGTGCGCATCGCGGTCGAGGTGGCGCGCCAGACGGCGCAGCTGCGACGCACGACCAAGACTCTCATCGCGCTGCTGCTGATCGTCGTCACCGGCTTCACGTGGCTGCAACTGGATGGCCGGCGACGCGCGAGCGACCTGCTGGAGCTGCAACTGCGCGCCGACTCCCTGATGCGCGAGTCTCGCGCATTGACGACCGAGTTTCAGAGCCAGCTAAAAGGCGTTCAGGATGCCCTGAAGGCGGCACAGGACGAGACCGCGCGGCTGCGGCGCGAGCTCGACGCGACGGGCGGGGATGCCTCCTCGGTGGCACGGCTGCGGACCGAGCTCGACGCCGCCGAGCGGCGGCAGCGCGCCCTCGCAGGCGCCGTAGGGACGGGGGTCAATTACCGCGCGATCTCGCACCGCAATCAGGACGCCGTCGCAATCGTGCTGGTCGAGTACACCGACGGCGAGCGCTTCAGTGGCACCGCCTTCTCGGTCGACTCGATGGGCACGATGGTCACGAACAAACACATCCTGGCGGGCGAAGACGGCACGAAGACGCCGCGACGCCTGGGCGTGATCTTCTCGGGCAGCACGCAGTTCTGGCGTGCCGAGTTGATCGGCAACTCGCCGGACTCCGATATCGGGGTGTTCCGGGTGCTGATCAAAGGTGGGACGCCGCGCGTCGCGGGGCTCGCGCGGAGTCGCGAGGGCCTCGAGCGCGGCGATCCGGTCGCGATCCTCGGCTATCCGCTCGGGTTCGATCTGCCCATGGAGTCGCAAGGCGGCCAGCCGATCGCCGAGCCGACGTTGACCGTGGGGACGGTGAGCAAGTCGCTTACGTCCGTGGTGCAGGTGGACGCGTACGGGGCGCCCGGCTCGTCGGGGAGCCCAATTTTCGATCGGGATGGAAAGGTGATTGCCGTGTTGTACGGCGGAGAGCGGGAGTCGAATGGCAAGATCATCTTCGCGGTGCCGGCCTATCTGGTCTCGGATTACCTGCAGAGCCTCAACCTGCCGCGCTAGCATGCACCGCATCGCCAGTCTGTTCATCGTCACGACGGTGGTCACCGTTCAGGTCGCTGCGCAGGACACCGCATCTTTCCAGCGCCACGAAGCGATGGTGCCGATGCGCGACGGTGTGAAGCTGCACACCTCCTGGTATGTGCCCCGGAACGCCACGATGCCGCTGCCGATCATTTTTGCGCGCACGCCGTACGGGATCGAACACGCGGACGGCGCGTTCGACAGCTATTACCAAGCGCTGGTGAAAGAGGGCTACATCTTCGCCTTCCAGGACATCCGCGGGCGATTTGGCTCCGAGGGCACGTTCGTGATGCAGCGCAAGCCGGACCACCGCGCGACGCACGGGTCGGACGAAAGCACCGACGCGTACGACACGATCGAGTGGATGATTCACAACATTCCCAATAACAACGGTCGCGTGGGGATGTTGGGCATTTCCTACGACGGCTGGACGACGGGAGAGGCGCTCATCGATCCGCATCCCGCGCTGCGCGCTGCGTCCCCGCAGGCTTCGCCCGACGATATGTTCCTCAACGATGATTTTCACCACCAAGGCGCGTTCCGGCTGAGCTACGGCTTTGAGTACGCGGTGCTGACCGAGGCGTCGGACACCAACAGCTCCTTCGACTTCGGTCGCTACGACACCTACGACTGGTATCTCGAGCTGGGGCCGTTGAGCAATGCCAACGCGCGGTATTTGCACGGCAAATTGCCGAGCTGGAATAACTTCGTGGCGCACCCCAATCACGATGATTTCTGGAAAGTACAGGCGCTGACGACGTACCTCACTAAGACCACGGTGCCAACGCTCAACGTCGCCGGCTGGTGGGACCAGGAAGATTTCGTCGGTCCAATTCGGATCTACGAAGCGATGGAGCCGCACGACTCGGCGAGCGTCAACTTCCTTGTCGTCGGTCCGTGGAATCACGGCGGCTGGGCCGGCGGCCCGGCACGCCAGCTCGGCAACATCGACTTCGCGAGCAACACCGGCGAGTACTTCCGCGACAGCGTGCAGGCGCCCTTCTTCGCGCACTACCTCAAAGACAAAGGACCATTGAACCTGCCCGAGGCGCTCACGTTCGAGAGCGGCGCGAACGCCTGGGTCCGCAACGACGCCTGGCCGGCGCGGGCGCATGTGACGCGCCGGAAGCTCTATTTCCGTGAGCGTCGCGGGCTCAGCTTCGAGGCTCCGCCCGCCCGCAGACCGGCATTCGACAGCTATGTCTCCGATCCCGCCAATCCCGTGCCCTATCGCAACCGGCCAGTTCAACCGACTTACTATGCGAAGGGCAGTGGCTGGTACACGTGGCTGCTGCAGGACCAGCGCTTCGTGGATCACCGGCCCGACGTGCTGAGCTGGGAAACGCCGCCGCTCGAGGAAGACGTCGTGATTCGCGGCGCCATCGCCGCTCACCTCTTCGCCAGCACGACCGGCAGCGATGCCGACTGGATCGTGAAGTTGATCGATGTCTATCCGGAGGACTATTCGAACGCTGGCGCGCCGCGGGTGACCGGCGGGTATGAGCTCATGGTCGCGAATGACGTGCTGCGGGGGCGCTTCCGCACCGGGTTCGAGCGGCCCGCGGCGATCGTCCCCAATCGCGTGCTCGAGTACACGGTTGACTTACACACGCAGGATTACCGCTTCCTGAAGGGCCACCGCATCATGGTCCAGGTGCAGAGCACCTGGTTCCCGATCATCGATCGCAACCCGCAGACGTTCGTGCCGAATATTTTTGAGGCGAAAGCCGGCGACTTCCGGACGGCGACGCATCGGATTTATCGGTCGGGTGCGCAGGCGTCGTACGTCGAGCTTCCTATCTATCAGGAGCGCTGATCACCAGAGGCTCTATGTTGTCCCACGTGCGTATTTCGTTCCTCGTGGTGGCGGCCATCGCAGCGGCGTGCAGCGACTCGACGAGTCCGTCCCCACCCGTCCAGCCGATGATCGCCACGGGTGGGGCACACACCTGCAGGCTCGCGTCCACCGGGACCGCATCCTGTTGGGGCGACAACAGCTCGGGTGAGCTCGGCGATGGCTCGACGACCAGCAGCGTCACACCGGTTCCTGTTTCCGGGGGCATCGCGTTTACTGCGATGGCCGCCGGCGGATCGTATACGTGTGGGTTAGATCGCGACGGCGCAGCCTACTGCTGGGGCACGAACATCGGCGGCGAGCTGGGAAGCGGGACGACCGTACAAAATACATCCGTGCCTGGTCCAGTCTCCGGCGGTCTTAGCTTCGTCGGTTTGGCAGCGGGAACCAATCACGCGTGTGCTCTCACACGCGATGGAGCGGCGTATTGCTGGGGAAGCAACGAGCTCCAAGAGCTGGGCACCGGCGATACGGTGAGACGGCTGGTTCCCACGCTCGTTTCTGGAGGCTTGTTATTCAGCGCGCTCGCGGCTGGCGGCGATCACACATGCGGTATCACGAAATCCGGCGCGGCCTACTGTTGGGGAGGCAACATCTACGGACAGCTCGGGAGTGGTTCGTCTCAAAACCCGAGCGGGGTGCCGTTAGCCGTGTCCGGGGGCTTGACGTTCTCTGCCATTACCGCGGGAGCGGGCCACACGTGCGCCATAGCCTCGTCCGGAACAGCCTACTGTTGGGGCGCAAACTCGGACGGTCAGGCGGGGAACTTCGCGCTCTCATACCCCGCGCCAGTACAAATCCTGGGGGCTCACCTCTTCACACACATCGCTGCGGCCGGTGCGCATACGTGTGGACTCACGAGCACGGGCGCGGCGTACTGTTGGGGCAGGGATAAGAATGGAGAAGTGGGCAACGGCGACACCATCCAACAATTCGGTCCCAGTGCCGTTAACGGGGGCCTGAGCCTCCGCACGATCTCCGCAGGCGCCCTGCACACCTGCGGCCTCTCGACCAACGACGTGGCGTACTGCTGGGGCAGCAATCGTTTCGGCCAGCTCGGCCGGCCACTCGAACGGGTCGCGACGCCGACACCCGTGAACGGTCTAACGGGCGTCGGTACCTTGGCCCTCGGTCCGAACAGCTCGCACACGTGCGCACTGACCGGCACGGGTTCGGCATTTTGCTGGGGCAACAACAACGACGCCGAGTTGGGAAATAACTCGACGCAGCCGGCGAGCGCCGTTCCCGACTCAGTCTACGGTGGTCGGGCGTATCGGACGATTTCGCCGGGTTTGTCGCACACGTGTGCGGTCACGACTGCCGGCACCGGATACTGTTGGGGCGACAATGGCCTCTCGCAACTCGGCATTGGATCGAGTGGTGGGCTTTATTACCAACCCGCTCCCGTCGCTGGCGGTCTGACATTCACGTCGATCGCGTCGGGACTGTGGCATACCTGTGGCCTCACGACATCGGGTGCAGCGTATTGCTGGGGCGCGAATGTTCTCGGCGAGATCGGCGATAGCTCGACGACTTTCCGGCAGACACCGGTACCGGTGTCGGGCGGTTTGACATTCAGTGCGATCGCGACGGGTGTCTTCATTTCGTGCGGGTTGGTGAGCACGGGATCTGCGTACTGCTGGGGTGCTAACTCGGGCCAATTCGGCGATAGCTCGAATGCGAACAGCCTCGTTCCCAAACCCGCCGCCAGCGGACTCGCGCTTCGGACGCTGACGATCGGCGCGGGACATGTGTGTGGGCTGGTAAGCTCAGGAGCCGCGTACTGCTGGGGCGCGAATGAATCGGGACAGCTCGGCAACGGATCAATGACGAGAAGCTTGTTTCCCACGCCGGTCTCGGGCGGTCTCAATTTCACCGCAATCTCCGCGGGCGGCGGGCACACGTGTGGTCTTACCAACGCCGGTGTGGCGTATTGCTGGGGCAGTAACAACAGTGGTGAACTCGGCACCGGGCCGAACGGCGGCACGAACGTACCGGTCGCCGTGTCGGGAGGGTTCACCTTCATTGGGATTGAAGCGGGTGCTGCGTACAGCTGCGCGGTTACGAGCGCCGGTACGGCCTACTGCTGGGGCGATGACTACTACGGCCAGCTGGGACGTGGGGCGTTGGGGTTCGTAACGCAGCCGGTGGCCGTCGCCCCCTAGGCTGGGGTTTCGCCCATAGTCACGAGCTCAGCCGATCCGCATCGCGCTGCTTGGCCAGTAACCGCTCGGCGAAGTCGACCCGCTCTTCCAGCTCGGCGACTCGGTTTTGCATCGCGTCGAGATTCTGACGCAGCTCGTTGATTTCGCTGTCAGACGGTAGCTCACGACGGTCCCGCGCGTGTTTTCCCGAGATCGCGCGACCGACTTGAATGGCGATGAGTATGATCGCGACGCCGAGCGCCCAGCTGGGAAAGAACATTGCGATACCTCCGAGAACGAATCTAACGAATCGCGATGGGCGGGCTCAGCGCTGACACACCATTCTTGTCAAAACTCTCGATCGCGACCCAATATGCCTGCCCCACCGTCAACGCGCGCAGCTCGAGCGTCGTCCCTTGATCGGCGAAGCGCTGATGGGTCTCGTACAGCTTCGCCGGGGCGATACCCCAGCGCACGTTGTAGCCGACGACCCCCGACACGGGACGCCAGGTGATGATCGCATCGCGCTGATCTTGCCGGCGCCGCGCCGTGAGCCCCGCTGGTGTCTTCGGTCGCGAACCCGACCCGTTGCCGAAGATGCGGATGTCGCTGATGGCGAGGTTCGCGGCGCCAACGCTCGGGACGGCGGCGAGCACCCAGCGGCAGCGTTGCCAGTGCGCTAGTGGCCGCCGCACGCATTCGGTGCCCCGACGCCCTCCGCAGGAACACCCTGCACCAGCAGCCAGCCACCCCGCAACGTCGAGGGATCGGTGATGTACACCCACCACCGTTGGACGGGGTCCCGGAGCATGTGGACGCCAGTGGGGGGTTTTTCGAGCTCCTGCCCCTGCCACCGCACGCGCGTGACTTTCTGTCCCGTGTAACTGATGACCTCGACGGTGTCGCCAGCGCGCGGCCCCGCTGCCGTGGAGCCGGTGTCGCCGGCAATCACGCCGACGCCAGGTGGATGCAGGACCATCACGCCGCTGTCGGTGTGGACCCGCGCTCCGGCGTCAACGCTTCCGACACTGTCCGCATCCTGGTTGGGTTCACTCCGTAAGGCGCCGCCCTCGAACAGAGTCCAATCGCCATACTTGCAGCATTCAAACGGACAGGCGCCGTGAACGATGTACTCCTCTTCGATCGCCGGACGTTGAGCCACGACGGTCACGGGCTCGGGAGGAGGTATCGACACCGCAGTCGTATCGGCCGTGCTGTCGCTCGTCCGTTCAGCAGGACGCCCGCCGCAGCCGGTGAGTCCTACCGCGAGTATGACAGTCAACAAACACATCGATGCGCGCATTCGCCCCCTCCTCATAGTTCTCGCCGCCCTGAACCCTCGAATCGCGCCGGGCCCAGCAGGGCGAGCGCAGCAACAGCGAGCACGCCCACGGCGGCCGGCACCCACGCCCCGGTCAGGAGGTATCCGATCCAAGAGAGCAGCCCTGCGCCCTCGACCAGCGCCCATAAGATGATGGCGGCCCCGCGGGTCTCGTTCCGCATCCAGTAATCGTCAGGCGATTGATCCGCCGGCCGCCGTGGAAGCCTTGGTGCCAGAAAACCCAGTGCCAGGGTGAGGTTCACGAGCGCGATCGCCGCCAGCACCACGCCGAGAAACGGCCCGACCCCGAGCATCAAACCGGTACCCAGTCGCAGAACGAAGAACGTGCCCGCGATCAGCACGAGCCCGAGCACGAGCGCGATGTGGATGATTCGAATGGCGCGAGTCATAGCCTTTGAAGTATGATGCGCGTTATGAAAAAATCCATCGGCGACAACATGATTCCGAAGGATTGGGCCTTCGAGCGTGGCCTCGATCTCGTGAAGAAGTCCGGCTTCGACGGGATCGAGCTGTGGCTGGGTGACGTTCCGTGGTTCCAGATGACCACGACCGACGCCGAGGTGCGCGAGCTGCGCCGCAAGGTCGAGAACGCCGGCCTCGTGGTCTCCAACGTCTCGACCGGACTGCATTGGGCCTCGCCGCTTTCGGCGCGCGATCCGCGCGGGCGCGCTCAGGCCGCGCGCATCGTCGAGCGGCAGATCGAGACCGCGAGATTGCTCGGCAGCGACGCGATCCTGGTGGTCGCCGGGCTCGTGACCGATGAAGTCCCGTACAACGAAGTGTACCAGCGCTGCCTGGACGCGTTACGGCCCCTGGGCGACACCGCCGCCCGCGCCGGCGTCAAGATCGGCTGCGAGAACTGTAACGCCGAACAGCGGTTCCTCCTCAGCCCGCGCGAGTTCTGGCAATTCCTGAACGACGTGAACAGTCCCGCGGTCGGCATCCACCTCGACGTCGGCAACATCCACGACACCGGCTTTGCGGAGCAGTGGATCGAGATGCACGGACCGAGAATCACACGCATTCATCTCAAAGACGTCCTGAAGCACCGTGGGCGCTCGGGCGACCAGAGCGTGTACACGAATCTGTTTCTGGGCGACAACAACTGGCCCGCGATCCGCGCTGCGCTGACGAAAGTCGGCTACGACGGGTGGCTCATCGCCGAGATGGAAGCGCGCTACCGCTACGCGCCGGACCAACAGTTCTACGACACTGCCCAGGCGATCGATCGCCTGATCTCCGGCAGGCTTTGAAATGGGCATGACGCGCAGGGACTTCCTCGTCACTGCTGCCGGCGCGACGACGAGCGTCGGTGGAAAGCTGCGACGGCCAGCGGGCTGGGTGCTTCTCGACCTGAAGGGAGACTGCCTGCGCGAATCAGTTGCCGGATACCAGGCAGCGCTGCACCCGCGTCTCCTATCCGCGCAGCTCCCCGACCTGCCTCGTTGCGCGGCGTTGATCGTGCCGGGAGCATTAGATATTTCGCCGGCGGTGGCGCGCGCGATCGTGGCCGCCCTGCACGCCGGGGCGACCGTCATCCTCGAGTCAGCGGCGGGCTTCATCGCGGAACAGGATTTCCGTGCCCACCGCGCTGTGCTTCGTGATGCGCTCGGCGTCCACCTCGACGCCGCGCAGCAGTTGTGGCCGCGGAGCGTCCCATACGTCGATTTCGGATGGCCCTACGCCACGAAACTCCGCGACTTCAGTCGCGTGGTCAGGTTGGCACCTCAGCCTGGGGCTGTGATCGCCTCCGTAGATGGTTTCCCGGTGGCCCTCAAGCGTTTCGGACCTGGCACCCTCATCTTTCTCGGCTCGCCGGTTGGTCCGGCCTTGTGGTCCGGCGATGTCGAGGCACGAGCTTGGCTGTCCGCCGTTCTGGCTACCGCTTCCTAGCGATGCCGAGCAGATGCGCGCTAACGCCGAGCAGGGCGGGCTCGCTCTCCAACGACCGCGCGACCTCCAGCAGATCGGCTCGGCGGCGTGGATCGCGCATCCGCTCGGCGACGTCCGGGAGCAGCCATCCAGGGCCTTCGATGGCATAGATCCTCGCATCCCGGAATCCCGCGGCACCGAGCTCTGTGACGGCGTCGCCTGGCTGGTGGAAATACGCCGTCGTGAAATAGTCGAGTCGTTCTGTCGGGTTGCGGTGTTGCCCCTCGGCGAGGTCACGCTTCACAATCGCCGCGAAGCGCGCGTCTTGAAGCAGGTCCCGCGAGAGACCATCAAGGGCTGATGCCCAGCGTGATATGACGGCGCCGAACAGCCAACCGCCGCGTTTGAGGACCCGGTTCGCTTCGGTGAGGGCTCTCGCGCGATCCGCCTTATCGGTGAGGTGGTAGAGCGGGCCAAGGAGCAAGACGATATCAGCGGTCTTGTCCGGGAACTCGAGCGCGCGAGCATCGCCGACGCTGCACGACGCGAGCGGCCGCCTCCCCGCACTGCGGCGCCGCGCCTCGTCGATGAGTCGCGGTGCCGCATCGACGAGGTGGACCTGGTAACCGAGTTCGGCCAGCCAGAACGAGTACGCGCCCGCGCCTCCTCCGATGTCCAACACCACAGCAGGGGGCACGGGCGCGTGGCGCTGGATCAGCTCGCGCGTGCGGGCCTCCTCGAGCAGCGCCGCGCCCTGCGTGAGCCGATCCTCCTCGGCGGCGTTCGCATAATACTTCGCGATCGCGTCATCCATGCGCCCTTCCTTAGTGCGCGGCCGCGGTGCGCTCGACCACCATCATGTTGAAGGATCCGGGCAGTACCGGCGGGCGACGCCGCGGGTTCGCCGCAGTTGATTCGGCGGGCACCGGTCCGAACTTCGCGGAGACGACGTAGAGCCGGTGCGTCGTGGGATCGAGCCCCATATTCCGCGCGCCCAGCGCCGTCTGGAGGTTCTCGACAACGCGATACTGGTCCGGCCCGTCCTGGTGAATCACGGTGAGCGTTCCGTCCGCATTCGACGCGAAAACGTCGCCTGTGCTCGCGTCGAACGCCGCACCATCCACACCCTGGCCGATCGGTGCCGTCGCAACGACTCGACCGGCCGCGTAGTCCGAAACCGCGAGCACGCCGCTGCGGCACCCGCTGAACAAGCGATGATGTTTCGTGTCGATCGCCATCGCGACCGGCTGCTGACACGGCGCGGTCGGCCACCGCCGCGTAACCGTCAGCGCGCGCGCGTCGATTTCCGCCACTTCCGCGTTGTCGACAATGTTCACGTACACCTTGCCGTCGCTCGCGGACGCGCCGGACTCGGGCTTGCCGCCGAGCGGGATGTTGGTGACGAGGCGACCAGGTCCGGGATCGATCACGGTCGAGGAATGCGCATCGCCATTGAACGTGAAGATGCGGTTCGAGACCGCGTCGTATACGATCGCGTCGGCGTCTTCGGCTGCCGGGATGCGACTCAGTACCTGCAACGTCGCGGGATCGAACATCACGACGGAGCTGTCGTTGCCTGACGTGGCGAAGCCATGGTGTGCGGCCTCAACCAGGGCGACGCCGTGCGCCCCGTGAATCCCCGAGACTTCGCCCAGCAGCTTGCCGTCTCGCTCGTCCACGACCATGAAACGATCCTGGCGCGCGATGAAGACCCGGTTATGCGTCGGATCGGGCGTGACGTAGTCCCAGCGTCCGTCGCCACCCAGGACATAGGTGTGCGTGATGTGATAGGGCTCGGGATTCTGCATCACGGCGAGTGCAAGGAACAAGGCGACAGCCAGCATGTGGCCTCCTGAAGAGTTCATTTCCGTTTTCGCCCGACGTGCATCGTCTGTTCTATGGCAGCAAAGCGCGGATCAGCGCGCAACGTATCGAGTTGTGGATCGAAGAAGTCCTCGGGGAGAAAAATGTCTCGCACGATGATCGCGCTATCGAGATACGCAAAGCCACGCGTGAGATTACCCTGCCCCGTATACGCCAGGGCCAGCGCGAACGGTCCAACGCGACCGCTCGCCAAACGCCGGGTGAGCTCGGCAGTGTAGCGCGTCGCGCTCGCGCGATCACCAGACGCCGCGTACGCGTAAGCGAGCCCGCCGGCCAAATCCTCCTGAAAGCCGCCGAGCTCGAGCGAGCGCCGCATAGCGTCAATCGCCTGCCCGTAGCGGCGCTGTTGCGCGTAGACGAGTCCAATGATGTAGAGCGAGTGCGGGTAGTTGGGATCGAGCGCGACTGTCGCGCGGAGCTGTTCCTCCGCTTTGTCGAATCGATGCATCAGGTAATACGTCTGTCCCAGCTCGGTCGCGATCACCAGCGACAGGGGATCCAGGCGCTGCGCCTGCTGCATCTGCTCCAGCGCTTCATCCAGCCGGCCCTGCGACCAAAGAAAGTCGCCGTACCATTGGTGGCCGGTCGGGTAAGCCGGATCGACTGTGATGGCGCGCCGAAAGCTCGACTCCGCGGCTGCCCAGTCCCAGTCGTAGATCATCGTGCCGTATGCCAGCGCGGTGTGCGCCTCACCGACCGTGCTGTCGAGCGCCAGCGCCTTTGCAGCCGCGGCTCGCGCCTTGGGCCAGTCGACGTCGCGCGGCTCGCCCGCGTAGGGGATCGCGAGCACGTAGGCGTCCGCCAGCGCGGCCCAGGCGAGCGCAAAGCCGGAATCGCGGGCGACCGCCTGCTCGAGATATCGCACCGCCTCCTGCATGCCGGTGCTCGTCCGCTGATTCCAGGCAAAGCGACCCTTCAAGTAGAAATCATATGCGGCGAGATCATTGGTCGGGCGCGACCGCAGCGCGCCGCTGCGGCGCGCGCCGAGCTTCACCTGCAGCGCCGAGATGATGGCGCGGGCGATGTCCTCTTGCACGGCGAAGACGTCTTTCAGCTCGCGATCGTACGCCTCGGACCACAGCTGGTAGCCGTCCCCGGTGCTCACAAGCTGCGCGGTGATGCGCAGCCGGTTCCCGCTCCGCCTGACGCTGCCTTCGAGGATCGCGTCCACATGCAGCCGCCGGCCGACGTCTGCAACGTCGATCTGGCGACCTTTGAACTGGAACGACGACGTCCGCGCGGCCACTCGCATCCCCTCGACGCGACTTAGTGCGGTGATCAGCTCGTCGGTGAGACCGTCGCTGAAGTAGGCCTGGTCTTTCGCTTCGCTGAGATCGGCGAACGGCAACACCGCTGCCGTGGCGGGGGGAGCGGCCGCCGCGCCGCCCCGCGAGCGGACCAGGACGGCGGACACGGCCACGAGAACGAGCACCAACGCCACGGCCGGGACCCACATGCGGCTGATCGCCCGCCGGTGCCGCGGCCACTCGATGCCTTGCAGGGCGCGCAGGAACTCGGCCGCCGTGGCGAAACGGTCTGCCGGCACGCGAGCGAGTGCGCGGCTGACGGTCTGCTCGACTGCGACGGGGACATCGCGCGTGGTGCCGAGGCGCGGGACCGGCTCACTCAGCCGTTTGGCGAGAATGGCCTGCGCATTGGGTCCCGAGTACGGCAACTCGCCCGCAAGCATCTCATACAACACGCACCCCAGCGCGTAGACGTCGGAGCGCGCATCGAGGGTGCGCTCGCCGGCGGCCTGCTCCGGGCTCATATAGCCCGGCGTGCCCACGACCAGCCCGGTGTCGGTCAAGCCGCCCGTCTCGTTCCACGGTCGTGCGATGCCGAAGTCGGCGACGAGGGTCGATCCGTCGGTCGTGAGCAGCAGGTTCTCGGGCTTGACGTCGCGATGCAGGACGCCGTGCTGGTGCGCGTACTCGAGCGCGCGGGCGGCTTCGGACGCGATACGTACGGCCTGGTCGAGCGGCAGCTGGCGCTCGCGCTCCAGACGCGCGCGCAGCGTTTCGCCTTCGACGAATGGCATCGTGTACCAGAGGACGCCCGCCGCTGCGCCGGAGTCGAAGACCGGAACGATGTGGGGGTGCTGGAGTCGCGCCGCGAGCTCGATTTCACGCAGGAAGCGATCGGCGCCAAGGGAGGCCGCGAGGGCAGGACTTAGCACCTTCAGCGCAACGAAGCGGCCGTGCTTGAGATCGCGCGCCAGGTAAACCGTCGCCATGCCGCCGCGGCCGAGCTCTCGCTCGATGACGTACCGCTTGGCCAGCGCGGCGCGCAGCGTGGCATGGAAATCCGCCATGGAGCAAGATGGATTGCGCTTCAGGGCTTAGCTAGTTGGCCGCTTTCCTTTCTTCTGTTGCGCCGCGACGGCAATGGACTTCTCCGCCCAAGGTCGCAGCGCATCTGGATCTTCGAGTAGATCCTCCGGCACGGCGTAGTACTTCATCGCTTCGCTCCCTTCCCCGTAGGGCTGGAACGGTTTCATCCCCAGCTTCTCGAAGTCGGGCCGATTGGAATCGTCCACCTTGAAGTAGAGCGTGTCGTTCGCAATGAGCGCGAAGAACAACTCGCCCGCGTAGATACCGACGCCGCCGAACATCGGGCGCGCGCGCACCCGTGGCACGATGCGACTCAACTGATCCATGACGAACGTGCGAAAGCTCGGGCTAGTGGGCATGACGATGCGAATCCTCGACGCGGATGTACGTCACTGGCGGCGTATGCTTCTTGAAGCGCCGGCGCATCTCCGCTCCAAGTCGCCGGAACGCTTCAGCCGATAGCGCGACTTCGTTCGCCTGCAATCGCGCCGTCACGTTCACGGTCTTGCCGAGCACGTCGTACCGCTTGTCCGACGCCACGCCGAACTGACCCGCGACGACCGGCCCGAAATGCACCTTGAGCAGGAGGCGACAATCCCAGCCCCGATCGAGCATCAGCTGATCGGCGGCATCCTTGAGCTCGAGCAGTGCCGCCACGCCGCGATCGACGGCCTCGGGCGGAAACACCGTCAGGGTCGCATCCCCGATGAACTTCACGACCCGGCCACCGCCTGCGGTCACGATGGCGCCGGCCAGCTCGTAGTAAGCGTCCATCACGCGGGCAATCTCCGCGTCAGCGCGCCGCTCCGCCTCGACGGCAAATCGGGTGAAGTCAATGAACGCGATTAAGAGGGGACCTTCCGAGAAGTCCGACACAATGCCTCCGGCGATTGCGGGATCTGACGTCGGCCCGTTGTCCGACAGTGACGATCTGGAGGCGCAGGCCCAAAGTCCTGCAGTTCCCGAGCAATCTAGGGGGGCGGGACCCTGTGGCTAGAGCGCGACTGTCCGCCCCAGGAGTCACAACTCGCCCGGTCCTCCCCGTCTGGTGGTTGACGCAAGCCATAACTCGTGCGTAGGGTAGAATAGGGGAGAGAAAGGTGGGGTGGCTCATGACTGCCCGTTACGCTGTGCTGCTCCTGACCGCCAGCGCAGTGGCTACGATCCCGCGGCCGTCGCACGCGCAAAGCGCAGGCGACGGCTTTCTGTTCCGCGTCCCGGTCGGAACGTGGAGCGTGCGGGGCGGGTTCGATCACGCGTTCGCGAGCGGGGACATCTTCAACTTCGTCACCAAACAACTCACCCTCGACCGCTCGAACTTCAGCTCGGCGACGTTCGGCACCAACGTGGCCGTGCGCGTGTCACCAGCGAACGATATCGTGTTCGATGTGGGTTTTAGCAACGTCTCCCGCCGCTCTGAATTCCGCGACTGGGTCGATCAGAACAACCAGCCGATCGAGCAGACGACGTCGTTGCGCCGGGTGCCGGTCACGCTGGGCGTCAGGCACTACCTCTCCTCGCGCGGCCGCTCGATCGGACGGTTCGCGTGGATCCCCGCCGCCCGCGATACCTATGTGGGCCTCGGGGCCGGCCTGATGCAGTACCGGTTCCATCAAGTCGGTGATTTCGTTGACTTCCAGACGCTCAACGTCTTCCCGGACGAGTTCGAATCCAAGGCGTGGACTCCGGTCCTGCACGCACTCGCTGGGCTGGACCTGGGGCTCGGGCGCTTTCTCCTGCTGAATGGTGAGGCACGGTACACCTGGGCCCGCGGGCCCATGAGCCGGGATTATGTCGGTTTCAAGCGTATCGACCTGTCAGGCCTGGCGGTCACAGCGGGCCTTTCGCTCAGACTCTAGGAAGGATCGTCCCATGCGTACGCGAATCCAAACGCTATTCGTCGCCGCCGCGCTTCTGGGCGCCGGCGCCGCGCCGGCCCGCGGCCAGAACACCGCGGTCGACTCGCGTTGGCTGGCCTATCTCGGCTGCTGGGAGTCGATCGAGTCGGCGAAATCTCTGGTGTGCCTCGTACCCGCCGCCGGGGGGGGCACGTCGGCAGTCGATCTCGTCACGATCACGAAAGGGCAGGTCGTCACCCGCGAGCGTATCACCCCCAGCGGCGAGCGCGTCGCGACCCGCCACGATGACTGCACCGGCTGGCAGAGTGCCGAATGGTCCAGCACTGGCGCGCGTCTCTTCTTGCGTTCAGGCGACACGTGCCTCCCCCCCACCGGCGACAGGACGGGCACGGGTCTCATCGCAATGGCCCCCGATGGTCACGAGTGGCTGTACATCCAGGCCATGACGCTGCAGGGGCAAACCGGCGTCCGCGCGCAGCGCTATCGCGAGGTGTCGGGCGAGTTCTCCTTGCCGGATGATGTGAAGGATGCGCTGCCAACGGATGTCACGTCCACCATGCAGGCACGCGCCGCCGCCGCCCTGCCCGTCGGGATTGATGAGGTCATCGAAGCGTCGCGGCACCTGGACACCCCCGTACTCGAAACCTGGCTCGTGGAGCGTGGGGAGCCGTTCGCGCTCGATGCGAAGCAACTCGTCAAGCTCGCCGATGCGGGAGTGCCAGGGCGCGTCACCGACCTCATGGTGGCGCTGTCGTATCCCAAAGTGTTCGCCATCAACACCGCGGCGCGCGCAGGTGAGCGGCGGCCGCGGACCATCGTGGGTCAGGGTGGCGGGGGATCTGGATACGGAGGGACCCCGCTCGGGGCGTACTCGCCGCTGAATTCGTGCTCGCTCTTGTACCTCTTGTACGCCTATGTGCCGTACGACTGCGCCGGGCTCTACCCAGGATATGGCTATGGATATGGATCCGCGTACGGGTGGTATCCGGGCAACTATCCGGTGACGATCGTGTTCACCCCGAGCTCGCGATCGCACGGGCGCGTGGTGAACGGCCAGGGTTACAAGGAAGGGGCGGGAACGAGTGCGGATGCGATGCCACGCTCGAAGGACTGGGGGACAGTAACTCCCAGCGGATGGTCCGGAAGCTCCACCAGCTCCAGCTCGAGTTCGGGCTCCGGCGAACGGACGGCTAAGCCTCGACCGTAGTAAGCGACGCTATTTGGGCGGGAGCGCTGCCGGCGGCGATGAAGAATCCGGCGGCAGCGCGACCTGCGCTGCCAACGCCTCCATTTGCCGCTCGCGCTGCCGCGCCCACCGCGGCAGCCGCAGCGCACCGCTTGCAATCATGCCGACACCGGCGAAGAGTAGGAACGCCATTCCCGGGATGGCTTCGGTGAAGTAGCCGCCCACGGCACTCGCAAGCGCGACAATCGCCATCACGCCCAATGCCATAAACCCTGCACCAATCGCGGCCCGAGCGGCGCCGTGCGTCGTGCCTCCACTTGGCGGTGAGACCAGCCGGCATGGAGCCGCTTGCTGCGCCGGTTGAGCGCGATGTACTCGGCAGCATCGTGGGCCCGTGGAGCGCGCAACTCGATCCGGCTCGCGCGCACCGTCAGACGATGGAGCGACCGCTAATCGATCGCCAAGCGGCGAGCGTGCTCATCCAATTCCTTCCGATCGACCGCAAGGACCGCGCTTTCGGTGAAGACGATCCGCCCATCACGAATGATCGCAAAACGGTTGGACGTGATGTGATGGGGACCGTGCTGCGGCACAAGAATCAGGTGCGCATGCGGCACGCCAAAACCGTGCACAACCATTCCGACCCGCAACGGGTTGAACACCTCGCGCAGCCGGCGACCGATGCGCTGCCCGATGAGCATCACATGCTGCGCGAGGTCGTCGTCCATGTCAGTAAAGTGATCGACGTGCGCCTGCGGAATCACGAGACACTCTCCCGGTGCCGTGGGCCGGATCGCCATGAACGCCATGACGATCGCGTCGCGATAGATCACACTCACCGGTGCTCTCCCCGCGACGATATCGCAGAAGATGCACTTCAAGGGGTAGCCTCGAAAAGCCGATGCGAGCTACTAACGCGCCGACAGGTGGCCGGCGGGGGCACCGACGCGGCGCCGCACCTCCGCGATATCCCGGACCGGACGAACCTCCACGCACCCCGTGCGCGCCCAGGGGAATTCCGCGGCGATCTGCACCGCCTCGTCGATGTCTTTGGCCTCGATCAGATTGAAGCCGCCCAACACCTCCTTGGCCTCGCTAAACGGACCGTCCGTGACTTTGGTCCGTCCGTTGCGGATCCGCACCGACTTCGCCCGTTCCGCGCCCTCGAGCATCTGAGACTCGATGAGCCGTCCATCCTGGTGGAGCTCGTCGGCGTGCGCGAGACAGTCCCGCATCATTCCATCCGTCTCGGTTTGGGGTAGCGCGTCGTACAACTCAGGGTCGTTGTAAATCACGAGTATGAATTTCACGCAAGCTCCTTTATCGCATGTCCGCCAAACTCATGGCGCAGTGCGGCGATCAACTTGGCACCGAACGACTCATCCTGGCGCGACCTGAGCCGCGCGAGCAGCGACAACGTGATGACCGGCGCCGGAACGTCCAGGCGCATCGCTTCCTCGACCGTCCAACGCCCTGCGCCGGAGTCCTCAACGTGGCCACGAATCCCGGACAGCCGGCCGTCGCGCGCCAGCGCCCGCTCGGCAAGCTCGTTCAACCAGGAGCGCACCACGCTGCCGTGGTTCCACAGCTTTGCAATCTGGCGCAAATCGAACTTGAAATCCTGCGAAGCGTGCAGAATCTCATACCCCTCTGCATACGCTTGGAGCATGCCGTACTCGATCCCGTTGTGCACCATCTTCACATAGTGCCCCGCCCCGGGCGGACCGACGTGGGCGTAGCCGTCCGGCGCCGCCAGCGTCCGAAGAATCGGCTCGCTATGCTGGAACGCCGCGGGCGAGGCACCGACCATGAGACAGTAACCGTTCTCGAGGCCCCAGATGCCGCCGCTCGTCCCGACGTCGATGAACTCGATTCCCTTGGCGTGGAGCGCCGCGGCGCGGCGCAGCGAGTCGCGGAAATTTGAGTTGCCCCCATCGATGACGATGTCGCCGCGGCTGAGTCGGGGCACGAGCTGCTCGATGGCGCTCTCCACCGGCGCGCCAGCAGGCAACATCACCCAGACGACGCGCCGGGGAGAGAGCTGCCGCGCGACGTCGGCCAGGTCGTCCGCCTTCCTGACGCTCTTGCCGATGTGCCCCTTCACTGCCTGTGCGTTCTGGTCGTACACGATCAGCTCGTGTCCTCCCTGAGCCAACCGCCGCGCCATGTTACCACCCATACGACCCAATCCGATCATCGCCAATTGCATCGTTTTCGGTCTCCAAGAAGGCGTCGCGGTAAGCGTAGCACCGAATCCATTCGCGGGATAGCATTGGGCCACGCTGTGCACACAGGGCTCTATGTAATCATGGGCGTCTCGGGCTCCGGAAAAACTACGATCGGAGCGAAGCTCGCGCGCGCGCTCAATCTCGCGTTCCTCGAAGGAGACGACCTGCACCCAGCTCAAAATGTGGAGCGAATGGCGGCTGGAATCCCGCTGACCGATGACGACCGTCGCCCTTGGTTACTCGCGATCGCGGGTCAATTGCGCGATGCAAAGCGCGCGGGCATGGGTCTCGTCCTCACGTGTTCGGCGCTCAAACGCAGCTATCGTGACCTGCTGCGCTCCGTCGGGGCCGCAGACGTGCGCTTCGTCTATCTCAAGGGAACCCGCGCAATCCTCGCCGAACGCCTGGCCAACCGGCGCGACCATTTCATGCCGCCGGCCCTGCTCGATAGCCAGCTCACGACGCTAGAAGAACCAGCACCGGACGAGCACACGTGGGTGTGCGATATCCGCGAGGCGCCTGACGCGATCGTCGCCGACCTGGTGAAGCGCGCGGCATGAGTGCGAACACGCTCCTGCTGGTCTACGCCTTCCTGGCGGTGGTTGCGCTGATCGTCCTGATCGCGGGCTTCAAACTTCATCCGTTTGTCGTGTTGGTCGCGGTGTCCCTTGCCCTGGGCGCGGTGGCGGGGATGCCCCTGCCCAGCGTCGTGAAAGCGTTCCAAGACGGCGTCGGCGGCGTCCTGGGATTCGTTGCGATCGTGGTCGCCCTCGGCACGATGCTGGGCAAGATGATGGCGGAGTCCGGCGGTGCGACGCGCATCGCGACCACGCTCATCGCGCTCTTCGGCTACGCCCGAGTGCATTGGGCGATCATGGTCGTCGCGTTCATCGTCGGCATTCCCGTTTTCTTTCAAGTCGGCTTCATGCTGTTGATTCCCCTGGTGTTCACGATTGCGCGGCGGTCCGGACTGTCGGTCGTGAAGATCGGGATTCCGCTTGTCGCCGGGCTGTCAGTCGTACATGGCATGGTGCCACCGCATCCCGCGGCGATGCTCGCGGTCGGTGCGTACCACGCCGACATCGGGCGCACGATTGCCTACGCCATCCTGGTCGGGCTGCCGACCGCGGCCCTGGCGGGCCCGATCTTCGCCTCGTGGATTGCGCCGCGTATCCAGCTTCCCGCCGAGAACCCGATGGCCACGCAGTTGTCGGGCGAACCGTCACGGGAGATGCCGGGCTTTGGACTCACGCTCTTCACGGTGCTGCTCCCGGTGATCCTGATGCTCGCCGCGAGTGTCGCCGATGTTGCGCTCGATACAACCAGCGCCCTTCGTGCCACATTCGATTTCGTCGGGAGCCCAATCGTCGCACTGCTCATCGCCCTGCTCTTCTCCTTTTGGTCGCTGGGATCCAAGCAGCACTTTACGCGCGATCAGATCCTCAAGTTCGCGAACGACTGCCTGGGTCCGACTGCAACGATTCTGCTGGTGATCGGCGCGGGCGGTGGGTTCAACCGCGTGCTGCTCGAGAGCGGCGTGGGCAAAGCCGTCGCCGATCTGGCCGTGGGATCGCACGCGTCGCCCCTCCTGCTCGCATGGATCGTGGCGGCGCTGATCCGGGTGGCAACCGGCTCGGCGACCGTAGCGATGACGACGAGCGCCGGCATCGTCGCGCCGATCGCTGCGATGACGCCGGGCTCGAATGCCGAGCTGCTCGTGCTTGCGACGGGCGCCGGCTCGCTGGTGCTGTCGCACGTAAACGATTCGGGGTTCTGGCTCATCAAGGAGTTCTTCAACATGACCGTGCCGCAAACATTGAAGACGTGGACCGTCGCCGAGACCATCATCGGCATCGCGGGATTGGGGTTCACGTTGGTGCTCAGCCTGGTGGCGGGGTGTGCTCCTCGCGAACAGGAGTTGAGCGCTCAGGGATGGATCGATGTGACGGCGACGCTCGATCCCGCGCGCACGCCGATCTATGAGGGTGATGCGCCGATGCGATTTGTTTTTCTCAAGAACATGAAGCAGGGTGATAAGCTCACCTTGTCCGCGTACTCGATGGGCGCGCACAGTGGGACGCACATCGACGCGCCGATGCATTTCATCGCGAATGGTGCACCGATCGATGAGGTGCCGCTCGAGCCGCTGATCGGCGCGGCGCGCGTGATCGCGATCGCCGACAGCGTGCAGGCGATCGATGCGGCGGAGCTCAACAAGCACGATTGGCGGGGCGCGAAGCGTGTGTTGTTTCGCACGCGGAGCTCGCTGCGCGGCTGGATGGACTCGGCCTTTCACAGGGACTTCGCGTACATCGCTCCGGACGCGGCGCAGCTCCTCGCGGACGCCGGCGTCGTGCTCGTCGGCGTGGACTACATCTCGGCCGAGCAATTCGGCGCGGCGGCGCCGCGGACGCATCAGATTCTGCTGGGCCGGGGGATTCCCATCGTGGAGGGACTGGACCTGCGACCCGTGCGGGCGGGCGACTACGATCTGATCGTGTTACCGATCAAGGTCAAAGGGCACGAGGGAGCGCCGGCGCGGGCGATCATGCGGAAGAGATAGAGCTTAGGGCAGACGTGCATACACCAGGGGTGTTCGCGTCCCCACGGCGTAATCGGCCCGCAGCCCATCCGCCGTCTGGCGGAGCACGAGATGCGGTGGGGGTACGCAATTCGCGGCTGGCCCGCACACGAACCCCACCTCGATGCGGTCGTCGACGACGTCGTACACAAATACGGTCGCCCAACTGGCCGGTTCGATCGGTCCGCCAGTCGCTGATTCGCGTTCCCTGATCGTGCTCAGTCTACCGCGAAGATTCGGTGTAAACTGCAGCGTCTCTGCGATAACGCGGACGGTCATGCCGTTGAAGGAATACACAACCGCGGGCAACGTGTCGTTGGCAACGCGCCGCAATAGGTACGTTCCCGCAATATCTGCCGGGCTCAGCGATTCGCTGCAGCCAAATGTGAGGACAACACACGGGAGGATGCCGAGTCGTCTCAATACACTCATCAATAACAAGTACCCTTGGGCAGTTGTGGAGGTCACAACCGTCCAGGCGAGTTTCGTTGCGTGGCCGCAACATCATCAGCCATGGGCGATCGAAGGGCGTAGATCGCCCCCCCCATATCCATCGCGTAAATCCTGTCTTCGTGGACATCCACAAGACCGCAACCAAACAGATCATCGTCGCGATAGATGTTGTGCAGCCGGCGTCCCGTTGCAGGGTCGACGATTCCCAGCCCATCCAGCCGAGACTCGAATATCAGTCCCGAGTCCTGGTGAAAACGAATTCCTACGACGAACTCGGCCGCCGGGACGTGGAAGAGGTCTGACGTCCCTTGGAACGCCGTCAGCTCCGCACGCGGTCTCTCCGCGTCCCTCCGCGTCCGATCGAGGAGGACGCTGACCACGGAATCCCGGCAGAGCGTGACTGCGCCCACGTCGAACGAGGGCCAGTGCTTGCGAAACGCGATCTGCCCGGTGGCGGCATCCAGCGCGTAGATCGAATTCGGGGTTGGCGCAAAGACCTCGCCGCCCTGCGCCAGGATTTCGGTGATGCACGGCCCGTCGATCGACTGCTGCCAGACCATGTGGCCCGTCGAGATATCGTATGCCGCGATGACGCCGGCATTGCAGGCGACCACGACGATTTCGTCTTGGATCGCGGCGGTCGCGTTGACTTGATTGTTGCGCTCTGTCGAGAGTTTGTTGGCCCAGAGCAAACGGCCCGATGCGGCATCGAGACAATGAAACATGCCGGCACGGTCGCCGATGAAGACTCGACCGTCGTGATATGTCGGGCAGGAGTAGATCGTCTCCCGACTGTTCGGGAGTGGCGAAAAGGACCAGAGTGGAGTGCCGCGCGCAGTGTCGAGGCAATACAACGTCCTGCTGGACTTGGCGAAGATTCGCCCGTCGGTGGAAACCACTTGTGCCCCGGCGAATGTGTCCAACGGGGAAAACCACTGCAGCTCGCCGGTCGCTTTGTGCACGGAGTAGATGGCGCCGGGAGAAAACACGGACGCGACGACGGAATCACCGATAACCAGCGGATTGGGATGCTGCGTGTGTGGCGGAAGGACAGCCGTGCGCGTATTCGGAACACGGTAGGTCCACAGTCGCAGCGCATCCACGAGATGCCCGTGGAGCGCCTCCGTCGGCTCGATGCGGTCCACGTGCCTAACTGGCGTGCAGGTTGGTCATCAGAGTGGAACTACCTGTTACCACGCGCCGAGCTGGAGCTACCGCCCGACCATGATGAGGATCCCCGCGACGAGAGCGAGGATGGCCTGTATAGTTCCGAGTCCTCTGAAGCTGAGTCCCACCAGCCCCTCAAGACCCTGTATCGTGAGCCAGATGCCCAGTAGGAGCATGCCGAGATTCTTCGTGAGTCTCATGTTTTCGCTCCCTGTCGAACAATCGTGGATGGAAGGCGCTGGCGGTCTATCGCCTCGCTAGTACCCACCGGGCCGCCCCCCGTTGCATCAACGCCTGCCCATGCCAGGCGCACAGCACCGCGACATCACCGGGTACCTGCGCAGCGAGTCGCGGGTGGGCGAAGAGGACTACGAGCGCCGCGCCGGGAACAAGCCGCTCGAGCCGTGCGACCGACTGCGAGCCGAGGTCTCCGCGGCCCTTCCAAGATCTCGGCTCGGCGTAGACGAGCACAATGCGCTCTCGGCTCCCGGCTATCGGGTATCGCGTGGTGCGCACGCCGAGATCCTGCAGCGTCGTCTGAAATACGTCACGGGGAGGGATCGCGTAGGGACCACCCACGTCATCATCAACGGTGGCGACCGCAATCGATGTACCGAGGTGCGGTTTCTCGCCCCGCACCAGATGCAGCGCGCGATCCGCCAACCCATCCGCGAACTTCTGATGCTCGGCGAGCATGGCGTCATCGAGGATGCCTCCTTCGCCGAGACCCCATTTCGAGAGCGCGTCGTGATACCGCGCGAGCGCCGCTTCGGCACGATCTGCCGGCACCCGCTCCAACGACCTCACGACACCAGCCCAATCGGTCGGGTACAGCAGCATGTCGCACCCGGCGGCGATCGCCGCCGCCGCCGCCTCGCCCTCCGGCGCCGCCGCAGTCGCGCCGCCCATGATGAACGCGTCCGTGACCGTGAGCCCGCTAAACCTTAGCGTGTCGCGCAAATACCCGAGTATGATCGGCGAAAACGTCGCAGCGGATCCGCTCGCGTCCCAGCGCGGATAGGCGACGAATGCCGGCATGACGCTCCCGACTCCGGCATCCACCGCCGCTTTGAACGGCGCGACATCGGTGCGCTGCACGTCGTCGCCTAACGCCTCGACAATGGGAAGACCCTCGTGCGAGTCCGTCGTGGTCCGCCCATGTCCCGGGTAGTGCTTGGCGCACGCGAGTGCGCCATGCTCCTGGCAACCGCGAATCCAGGCGGCCGCATGTGCCGCCACGCGCTCCGGATCAACGCCGAACGAGCGCGTCTGCACGATCGGATTCTTCGGTTCGATGTCGAGATCACAGACCGGCGCGAATATCCAGTTGAGCCCGACCGCACGCGCCTCAGTTCCGGTGATCTGCCCGCAGGCGTAGGTCGCATCGAGATCGTTGAGATACCCGAGCGCGGCGGGCGGCGGGAGCTCGCTGAGACCCTTCACCTGCTGCCCTGGCCCACGCTCGAAATCCGAGCCGAGCAGGAGCGGACGGCCGGCAAGGTCACGCAACGCACTCGTGAGCGCCGTGACCGCGGCGCGCGTGCCGCCAAAGAGAATGAATCCGCCCACTCCAGCGGCCAGCGCCTGCTCGATCTTTGCTCGTTCGGACCTGAACGATCCTCGCCGCCAGCGCAGCGCCGGACAGACGAGGCGCGCATGGGTGGGAATCATGCGGGGGGAGTCTGTCTAGCAGGGCGATTGCGGAGCAGGATCAGCGCCAGGAGCAAGCTCATGGCAATGAGCCCACCGCCGAGATCGGGCAGGAGATCCGCGAGCCGGCAGTCGCCGGTGCGAGTTACTCCCTCTTCGAGCTCCACGAGGAGCCCAAGCGCCAGCGTCGCGATGAGCGACCAGGAAAAGGTCCTGCGGTCGAGGCGATCGAATTGCCACGCGGTGAACAGAAAGAACACGCCGAAGAACACGAAATGCGGAACCTTTGTGAGGGAAACGCGCAGGTTGTCCAAGGAGAGCCCCAGGTCGCAAGCGGGCACGTAGAGGCGAAAATGGGCCTGGGTGGGAATCCGGAGGACTGCCACGATCATCAACAACGTGTAACCCCAGCGTCGCAAGCGCGAAAACCTGGTGGAGGTGGGGATCATGCGGGAGTGATGTGTCCCAGCACGCGCGGCCCGCGCGCCCCCGTCGCCGCCGGCAGATTGCCCGGCTTGCCGGACACGGTCTGCATGCCGAGAAACGCGAACGCGACCGCTTCTTTTGCCTCGCCGTTGAAGAAGACTTGATCGAACAGCACCACGGAGCGCGGCTGGATCTTCGCCGCGAGCCGCTCGAGCAGCGCGGGATTCTTCGCGCCGCCCCCCGAGATCACGACCTCGGCGCCGTCATTCTTCCCCCAGCGGGCGATCGCGCGTCCGATCGATTCCGCCGTGAGCGCGGTGGCCGTGGCGATCGCGTCATTGTCGGAGCCGCCGGCTTTCTTCACTCGCGCCAGCACCTTGTCGGCGTATTCGATCCCGAACCGCTCGCGCCCCGTGCTCTTGGGCGGCGGCTGATCGAAATAGGGATCCGCCAGCAGCTCCTCGAGGAGCTTGGCCACTGGCCGGCCACGGCGCGCGCGCTCACCGTCGCGATCGTACGGCGCCTCGGGGTCCACACGCCGGGTGATCGCATCGATGACGGCGACCCCCGGGCCCGTGTCGAACGCAAACGCGCCCTCGGCCACGCCGCGGCGCGGCACCCAGGTGACATTCGCCATCCCGCCGATGTTGAGCAGCCAGCGCCCATGCTGTTCGTGCCCGAAGAGCATCACGTCGGCGAGCGGCACGAGCGGCGCGCCCTGCCCTCCCGCTGCCACGTCCCGCGCGCGAAAGTCGCTCACCACACGTACGCCGACGCGCTCGGCCAACACGGCAGAATCGCCGAGCTGGAACGTCGCGCGACCGGGCTCATGCCAGATCGTTTGGCCGTGGGATGCGATAAAGGACAGGTCCTTCGGCGACACGCGCGCCTGCGCGAGCAGGCCGAGGACGGCGGCGGCAAACCGCTCCCCCAGCGCGACGTGCAAGAACGCCACGTCTTTCGGCGTGCCGCGCGCCATTGTGTCGATGATGGCCCCGCGCTCGGCAGTGGTGTACGGCTCCTGCCGGAACGCGACGAGCTCTGCCGCCCCATCCCGGAGTCGCACGAGCGCGGTGGAGATCCCGTCGAGCGATGTGCCCGACATGACGCCGACCGCGAGCACCTCGCTCATCGCCGGACGGCCGGTGGATCGCCAACGACGGGACGGACGAAGCCCCCAGCCGCCTCGAGCAGGCGGCGCGCCTCGGCGGAGTCCACCTTCCGGCGCGCCATCACGATCGCGAGCTTGACGCTGCCCCCCGCGCCGCTGATCGCCTCGCGCGCTTCCTCGCGACTCACCCCACAACACTCCATCACGATCCGCTCGCCGCGATCGTGCAGCTTCGCGCTCAACGCCATGAGATCGACCATCAGGTTGCCGTAGACTTTCCCCAGCCGGATCATCGCACCGGTCGTCAGCGTGTTGAGGACGAGCTTGGTCGCGGTGCCGGCCTTGAGGCGCGTGGATCCCGTCAACACCTCGGGCCCCGTGATCGGATTGACGATGACGTCGCAGGTCTCGGCGAGGACCTTCGGAGGCTTCGAGCAGGTAACGAGGACGGTCCTGGCGCCGAGTGTTTGCGCGCGGGACAGGGCCATACGCACGTACGGCGTGGTGCCGCTGGCTGCGATTCCGACAACGACGTCGCGATTCGTGACAGCCGCGGTATCCATCGCCGCGCCACCCGCATTGACGTCGTCCTCCGCCCCTTCGGCGCTTTTCACGAGCGCCGGGTAGCCACCGGCGATGACGCCGACCACCATGCTGGGCGGCACCCCAAACGTCGGCGGGCATTCGGTCGCGTCCAGGACGCCGAGGCGGCCGGAGGTTCCGGCGCCGACGTAGACCAGCCGACCGCCGGCCCGGAACGCCGCGACGATCAGCTCAATGGCGGCCGCGACGCGCTCGCGTTCGCCGTGCACGACCCCCGCGACCGTCGCGTCCTCGGTATTCATCAGATCCACGATCTCAAGACTCGAGGCCAGATCGATGCGCTCGGTACGCGGGTTGCGCTGCTCGGTGGCGCGCGGGTCCCGAAAATCGAGGTTTGTCATGGAGGAGAATTAGACGATAAGATTACGAATGCGAAAGATCCTCGTGGTCTGTCTCGCGACCACCGCCATTGCCTGCGGCGGCACGCGACCTGGGGCGACTCCCGCGCCCGCCCGCGCGGCCCGCGGGGCGCCCGTCATCCGCGGCGCGCCCCTCATTCCTCCGACATGGTCGTTGCGCGCACGCGGGGTCACCGCGCCGCACGCGATGGTGGTCTCCGCGCATCCGCTCGCCAGCCAGGTCGGAGTCGACATCTTGAAACAAGGCGGCAACGCCATGGACGCCGCCATCGCCGTGGCATTCGCGCTCGAGGTCGTGCTGCCGGACGCAGGCAACATCGGCGGCGGCGGCTTCATCGTACAGCGCACGGCCGGCGGAGAAGTCACGGCGCTCGACTACCGCGAGGCCGCGCCCTCGCGCGCCGGACGCGACATGTATCTGGATTCCGCCGGCAACGTCACGGACAACAGCCGCTACGGTCACCTGGCGGTGGGCGTGCCCGGCAGCGTCGCCGGGCTCCACGCGGCGTGGACGCGGTACGGCTCGCTCCCCTGGGCCGACCTGATCGCGCCGGCGATTCGTATGGCGCAGGGTCACATCATCGACACGGCACGGAGCCGAGACATTGCGGCCGATCAGGAGCTCCTCGCGCACTTTCCGGCGAGCCGCGCGCAATTCCTCGTGCACGACAGCGCCCCGCCGCCAGAAACGCTCTGGAAGCAGCCGGACCTGGCCCGAACGCTCCAACTCATCAGCGACTCAGGCCCTGATGTGTTCTACCGGGGCCAGATCGCCGATCTGATCGTTGCAGAGATGCAGCGCGGTGGCGGGCTGATTACCAAGGAAGACCTGCGCAGCTACCAACCCAAATGGCGCACACCCGTCCAGCTGACCTATCGCGGATACACGATCTATTCTATGCCGCCGCCGTCCTCGGGCGGCGTGACGATGGGCGAGATGCTGAATATGCTCGAGGGCTACGACACGATTCCCGCGTTCGGAACGGCGGCGTATGTGCACCTGATGACGGAGGTGATGCGGCGGGCGTTCATCGATCGCAACCGCTGGCTGGGCGATCCCGATTTCGTCGACATGCCGCTCGACCGGTTGCTCTCCAAGTCGTACGCCGCTACGCTGCGCGCCCAGATCGATCCGCGGCGCGCCACGCCCACCCCGCCCCAGGCGACGAGCGGCGAAGCGATGCGCACGACCCACTACTCCGTCGTGGACGAGAAGGGGAACGCGGTTTCCGTCACCACGACCCTGAACGGCGGCTTCGGCAGCGGCGTCACGGTCACGGGTGCGGGGTTTCTGTTGAATAACGAGATGGATGATTTCACCTCCGCGCCCGGCAAGCCGAACATGTACGGCCTCATCCAGGGCGACGCGAACGCGATTCAGCCGCGGAAGCGCATGCTCTCGGCGATGACCCCATCCATCGTCACCGATTCCGCGGGCCAGGTCCAGCTGATCGTGGGATCACCCGGTGGGCCGACGATCATCACGACGGTAGCGCAGGTCATCCTGAACGTGCTGGATCAGCACATGAGCCTTGCGGACGCGGTGGCGGCGCCACGGATCCATCATCAGGCCCTCCCCGATCAGACGTTCTACGAGCGCGCGGGGTTGACCGACACGACAGTTCGCGCGCTGGAGGCGATGGGCCATAAGATGGAGATGCGGCGTGGCCACAGCGGCGTGGTCGCGGCCATTCAAAAAACCGCGGGCGGTTGGGTCGGCGTTTCGGACCCACGAACCGCCGGTGGCGCAATCGGCTACTGATAACGACCGCGAAGCTCAATCCTTGAAACGACCCCGGGAGAACAGCATGCGCCTCAGAACCCAATCGTCACCAGCCGATGCCGTCGTCGTGGGCTCGGGAGCCGGTGGTGGAATGGCAGCCTACGTCCTGACGCGTGCCGGTCTCAACGTCACGGTACTCGAGGCCGGCGCTCCATGGGACAACACGACCGACTCTGCCATGCTCGTTTGGCCGTACGACTCCCCGCGCCGCGGCGCGTCCACCAAGGCGAGGCCATTTGGCGAGTTCGACGGGTGCCTCGGCGGCTGGGAGATCCCGGGCGAGCCGTACACCGTCGCCCAGGGCAACAAGTTCCGCTGGTGGCGGGCCCGGATGGTCGGGGGGCGCACGAATCACTGGGGTCGCATTTCGCTGCGCTTCGGCCCCCGCGACTTCAAGGCGAAGACGTTCGACGGCCTCGGCGACGATTGGCCGATTAGCTACGACGACGTGAAGCCGTACTACGAAAAGCTCGAGCGGCTCGTCGGCGTGTTCGGGAGCGTCGAGAACATTCCGAACGCCCCGGACAGCATCTTCCTGCCGGCGCCCAAGCCGCGCTGCTATGAGCTGCTGGTGCAACAGGCAGCCCGGCGCCTCAACGTCACCTGTGTGCCGGCACGGCTATCGATTCTCACGCAGCCGCTCAACGGCCGCCCGGCGTGTCACTACTGCGGCCAGTGTAACCGCGGCTGTAAGACGAACTCGAACTTCTCATCGACGAACGTCTTGATCGCTCCGGCGCTGCGGACCGGGAAGCTCACGCTGAAAACGAATGCGATGGCGCGGGAGGTGACGCTCGATCGGACGGGGAAGGCCAGCGGCGTCACGTACATCGATACGACCGACGGCAGCGAGCACCATATCGACGCCCACGTCGTCGTGCTGGCCGCCAGCGCCTGCGAAACCTCCCGCCTGCTGCTCAACTCGAAATCGCCGTCATTCCCGAACGGACTGGCGAACGGCAGCGGCACGGTGGGCAAGTATCTCACCGACACGACCGGCACCGACGTCGGGGGATTCGTTCCGAAGATGATGGACCACGTCCCCCACAATCACGACGGCGTCGGCGGCATGCATGTCTACATGCCGTGGTGGCTCGACAACAAGAAGCTCGACTTCCCGCGTGGCTACCACATCGAGGTCTGGGGCGGCGCCGACATGCCCGACTACGGCATTCTGGGCGGAATCCAGAATTACCCGCCCGGCGGTGGCTACGGCAAGCAGCTCAAGGCGGACTACCGCCGCTACTATGGCGCCTATGTCGGCTTCTCAGGCCGTGGGGAGATGATTCCCAACGAGGGCAGCTATTGCGAGATCGACCCCAGAGTCGTAGACCGCTGGGGGATCCCGGTGCTGCGCTTCCATTGGCAGTTCACCGATCACGAGCACCTGCAGGTGAAGCACATGCAGGAGACATTCCGCGCGCTCATCAAGGAGATGGGCGGCACGCCCTGGGGGGATATGCCGAGCAAAGAGGATGGCTACGGCATCGCGGCGGGAGGCGTGATCATCCACGAGCTGGGGGGGGCGCGGATGGGCGCGGATCCCAAGAGTTCGGTCGTGAACAGCAACTGCCAGACGCACGAGGTCAAGAATCTCTTCGTCGCCGACGGGGCGCCCTTCACGTCGCAAGCCGACAAAAACCCCACCTGGACGATCATGGCACTGTCGTGGCGCACGTCCGAGTACATCGCAGATCAAATGAAAAAGAGGGCTCTATGAAACGGCGCGAAGCGTTGGGCGCGATGGCGCTGGCCTCGTTGGCAACGGCATTTCGCTGGTCTCCTGCGGAAGCCGAACACGCGGCCAAGCTCGCTCGCGAGGCGCTGAAAACACCGTTCACCCCTGCGTTCTTTACGCCGCACGAGTGGGACACGGTACGCGTCCTTGCCGATCTGGTCATTCCGAAAGACGAACGCTCCGGGAGTGCCACCGATGCCGGGGTCCCCGAATACATGGACTTCATGCTTAACGACCGGCCCGACGGTCAGACACCGATGCGAGGCGGGCTCGCCTGGCTCGACAACGAATGTTACGAGCGCTACGCGAAAACGTTCGTGGCGGCGACACCGAGCGAGCAGACCGCGGTGCTCGACGACATCGCCTGGCCCAAGAAAGCGAAGCCGGAGCTGAGCCAGGGGGTCGCCTTCTTCAACATGTTCCGCGACATGACGGCGTCGGGATTCTGGTCCAGCAAGATCGGCGTGACCGATCTCGACTATCGTGGCAACACGTTCGTGCGAGAGTGGACCGGCTGCCCGCCGGAAGCGCTGCAGAAACTTGGCGTCCAATACGGGGACTGATGGCAAAACGACTTGGCATCGGGATCGTGGGGAGCGGCTTCAACGCCAAATTCCACCTGCTGGGATTCGTGGGCGTCCGGGACGCCGACGTCCTCGGCGTCTGGAGTCCCAACCAGAAGAACGCCGCCACCACGGCCACGATCGCAAAGAAGCTCGGCGTCGGCGACGCCAAGCCGCATCCCTCCATCGCAGCGATGGTCGAGGACCCGGCCATCGACGCGATCTGGCTCTGCGGCCCCAATCACGCCCGTATCGAAAACGTGGAGGAGATGGTCAGCGCGATCGAGCGCGGGAAAGGCAAGCTGCTCGGGGTCGCGTGCGAAAAGCCGCTGGCACGCAACGTCGCGGAAGCTAAACGCGTCGTGGAGCTCGTCAAGAAAGTCGGCCTGCCGACCGGGTACCTCGAGAACCAGGTCTTCGCACCGCAGGTCGAGGTGGGACGCACCTTGCTCTGGGCCCGCGGCGCCAAGCTGACCGGCCGGCCCTATCTCGCGCGCGCGGCGGAAGAGCACAGTGGCCCGCATGCCCCCTGGTTCTGGCAGGGCGCGCAACAAGGGGGCGGCGTGCTGAACGACATGATGTGTCACTCGTCGCTGCTGGTCCAACACCTGCTCACCGACCCGACGAAACCGCGGACCTCCGTCCAGCCGGCGAAAATCACGGCCCACATCGCGAGTCTCAAGTGGTCCCGCCCCCACTACAGCAAGAAGCTCAGCGAGGCGATGGGGCAGGACGTGGATTACGCGAAGACGCCGTCCGAGGATTTTGCGAGCGTGGTGATCGATTTCGCCACCGACGACGGCCATCGCGTGCTGGGTGAAGCGACGACGTCCTGGAGCTTCGTCGGCGCCGGCTTGCGGCTCTCAGCCGAATTGCTGGGCCCCGAGTACTCACTGTCGTGGAACTCGCTCGACTCGGGACTCAAGCTGTTCTTCAGCCGCGAGGTGCAAGGCAAGGCGGGCGAAGACCTGGTCGAGAAGCAGAACGCCGAAGTCGGGCAGATGCCTGTCGTGGCGAACGAAGCGGCGGCATATGGATACGAGGCCGAGGACCGTCACTTCGTCCAGGCTTTTCTCAACAAGCAACAGCCCGAACTCACGTTCGACGACGGCTTGCAAGTCGTGAAAGTCCTGATGACCGCCTACATGAGCGCCGAGCAGGGCCGCACGATCGACTTCCCCGGCCCGGGGGTCGATGCGTTCGTGCCCGCAGTGGCGCAGGGGACATGGAAGCCATGATCGTCACGCTAGCTTTGATCCTTATGGTCCAGGCACCGCAGCAGTGGCCGCAGCACTCGATGGATCGCCCTCGGCCTCCCGTCGTCGATCCTGGCCCTGAGCGCCCTCCCACCCCGGCGCCGAAGGACGCGATCGTCCTGTTCGACGGGACGAACCTGTCGCAGTGGCGCGCGCAGGACAGCACGGCCGCGAAATGGACGGTGAAGGATGGTTACGTCGAGGTGAAGGCCGGAACCGGCATGCTGGTCTCCGCTCGCGGCTTCGGCGACGTGCAGTTGCACATCGAGTGGGCCACGCCTGCCGTCGCGCAGGGCGAAGGCCAGGAGCGCGGCAACAGCGGCGTCTTCCTGATGGGGATCTACGAGCTGCAAGTGCTCGATTCCTACCAGAACGACACATACCCCGACGGCCAGGCGGGAGCAGTGTACGGCGAGAACCCACCGTTGGTCAACGCGACGCGCCCACCCGGACAATGGCAGGCGTACGACATCGTGTTTCGTCGCCCGCATTTCAAGGCGGACGGCTCGCTCGAGCGCCCGGCGCGCATGACGGTGTTTCTCAACGGGATTCTGATTCAGGACAACTTCGAGCTGGTGGGACCCACGGCGAACAACGCTCGACCGCCGTACAGGGCGCATCCGGACAAGCTGCCGCTGAAGCTACAGGATCACGGCAATCCGGTACGCTATCGGAATATCTGGATCAGAGAGCTCGAGTAACGGCACCCTTCTAGATCGACGTTCCGGCAGACGGTTGCGCCGAGCTCTCCTGGGTCTGCGGCCGGAAGAATATCGCGAATAGCACCATGACCACACCGGCAAACGCGGCTGGCAGCGGCCAGAACTTTGCCCACTGAGCCAGGGTCAGATCCGTCGCCGCACCCTTGAATCCGTTGTAGACCCAGCCTCCGATGAAACCGCCGATCAGCATTCCTACACCGTAAGTGACCAGCACCAGAAATCCCTGAGCCTGGCCGCGCACGGCGGGCGACGACTTCTTGTCGACGTAAATCTGCCCGGTCACGAAGAAGAAGTCGTAGCAGACGCCGTGGAGCAGGATCCCGGTCACGATGAGCCAGAACACCGCATCGGGAGCAGCGATCGCAAAGAGCGCATACCGCAGGACCCACGCTCCCATCCCGACCAACAACATCTTTTTCACGCCAAGCCTGGCAAACATCAGCGGCATGAGGAGCATGAAGCCAGTCTCGGACATCTGACCCAGCGTCATGACGGACGAGGGATTCGGGAACAGGCTGGTCACGAAGTTGTGCGTGCCCCGGTCGTAGACACCGACCCTCGCGAAAACGGGGGCGTACGTATAGTAGGCCGCGAGCGGGATGCAAATCAGCATCGAGCACACGATGAAGACATAGAATGGCGTGCTGCCGAGCTCACGGAGCGCCTCGACACCCACGATACTCCGAACCGAGACGGGCCGGCCCGCTGCCGGCGGCGGTGTATGCGGCAAGGCGAAGCTGTAGAAACCCAGCAGCAGGCTGGCGATGCCGGTCGTGTACAGAGGGAGCGGCGTGTTGTCGGGTAGTTGACCGGCCGTGAAACGACTCAGCACAAACCCGATGAACAGCCCCGCGATGATCCAACCGACCGTGCCGAAGACACGAATGAACGGAAACTGATTCTCCTGATCGCTGATGTTGTGGAACGCGAGGGAATTGGCGAGTCCCAGGGTCGGCATGTAGCACAGGTTGTAGAGCAAGATCAGGAAAATGAACAGCCTGGGCGCCCCCGTGGCCCCGGGCACTAGCAGCATGAGAACTCCGCCCAAGAGATGAAGGACGCCGAGCACTTTTTCGGTGGAGAAGTAGCGATCCGCGACCAGGCCAAGAAAGAACGGCGCGACAATGGCGGCGATCGGGTTCATTACGTACGGCAAGTTGATTAAGGACGACATGCCGTGCGCCGACATGTAGTTCCCGATCGTGGTGTACCATGCCCCCCAGATGAAAAACTGGAGGAACATCATCGTGGACAGCTTGGTGCGGATCACCGCGTCAGGATGCCGCGACCGCGAGTTCCTTCGTCAGCCGGATGATGATATGCGCCCCCGCTGGCAAGACGATGTCAGAGTCCTTCGTCTCGTGTGCCACGGCGGCGCCCGCAGCACCGCCCACGATGCCGCCGATGATCGTGCCCTTCTTGTTACCGCCCAGCACGCGGCCGAGGATCGCGCCCGCAGCCGCGCCCGCTCCCACCTTGGCCGCATCACCAGATGTCACGCCGCGGCCCTTGTGGATCGTCTCGAGCGAGTCCACGGACGCCTCGAAGGGATACGACTTGCCGCGTACAGTGATGCTCGAAACACTCAGCGTCAAGGTCCCGGGCGTGCTGGGATTGGGCGCCGGTTTCACGTCCGCGACTTTGCCGTTGACGACCGAGCCCGCCGGAATCACGACGCGGCCGGCCGCGTTGCGGACATCGTCGACGACGCGCGCGGTGAATGCATCACCGACTTTCGCGGTGCGCGAGGAAATCGTATCGGTGGCGGCGATGTCCACCTTCGTGCCCACACCCAGGCGCGCCATCGGGGGCGGAGCGGGCGGCCGCGCGGGCGGCGGAGCCGGGGGATTGGTGCGGTTCGTCGGATTACGCGTTGCCGGCGGCGGTGTCGCCCGCTGGTCTGCGACGTCGCGCATCTGCGCCGTCGATTCGGCGGGTGCCAGCGTGAGGTTGCGGGCGGTCGAATCGCTGGCCTGGCTTTGCTCCTGTCCCTTCTGACAGGCAGTCAAGCCCACTGCGATCGCGGTCGCGAAAATCGCAAGACGAGTCATAAGGTCCTCTCGGTAACGGCGGTGGTAGACTACAACCGATCCCGCAGAAACTGCGGCGTCAGCCCCTGTAAGTACCCGGCAAGCAGCGTAAAGCTATCGGTGACCAGCAAGAGGCCCAGCACGATCAGCATCCCGCCGGCAATGCGGTCCACCCATACAATGTAGGGGCGGAACCGTTGAAACCAGACCAGGAATCGATCGAGCGCCAGCGCGGTCAACAAGAAGGGGATCGCGAGCCCGAGCGCGTAGACCGCCAGCAACCCGATCCCCTGACCCAAGCCCGCACGCGTGGCCGCGAGCGTAAGAATGCCGCCGAGAATCGGCCCGATGCAGGGCGTCCACGCGGCACCGAACGTGAATCCGACGACGCCGGAGCCGAAAAACCCTAGCGGTTTGCGGGCCAGCTGGACTCGCCATTCGCGCATCAGGAACGCGGGCCGCAGGAGCCCGAGCAAGTAGATCCCGAACAAAATCAGCAGCACACCACCGATCCGTCCCAGCCACACCTGATAGTCGCGCAGCAGCTGCCCCACCGCCGACGCCGCCGCGCCGAGCAGCACGAAGACGAGCGAAAATCCGGCGACGAACCACAACCCATGGAGCAGCGCCGTGCCGCGCCGCCGCTCCGCTTCCTCGACCGACATCCCCGTGAGAAACCCGACGTAGCTCGGAACGAGCGGCAGTACGCACGGCGACAGAAAGCTCAGCAGACCGGCCGCAAACGCAACGAGCGCACTCACATCAGCCGCAGAACGCGACCGCGGAGACGACCGTCGTCCAGCGCCCGTCGGCTCCACATTCGGCGGTGGAGGTGACGTTCATGGTGCGCACGATTTCGCCCGAGAGCAGCCACTGCTCGCGGCGCTCGTCCCATGCCTTATCGGCTTCGAACGGCACGCCGAGCACGGTGGCCAGCATCGAGGCGGCTAGGTCTTCGGCATACTCGCCGGAGACAGTTTCGCTTTGGCCGTAGCTGTGATGCTCGGAGATGTAGCCATGGTGGGAAGGATCGGCGGGCATCGCGACGCCAATCGACGCGGCAACGAGCCGGCTCGGCTCGTTGGTCGATGACTCCGCGATGACCGCGAAGACGATCTGACCAGGTTTCAGCATGCTCATGCCCTCTTCGCGGTCGACCAGCTCGCAGTGAGGGGGAAAAATCGAGCTCACCCGCACGAGATTGAAGTTGGCAAGATGGGCATCGCGCAGCGCCATCTCGAAACTGGTGAGCTTTTCCCTGTGCCGGCCGACGCCCTTCGTGAGAAAGGCTTTGGTCGGGATGAACATTCTGGCGTCAATCAACCTCGAACTACCTCCCTTCGTACCAGACCGCGGGACCCAGCTCGACGGGCGGCTCGGTATCACCGCCCCGGTCGACCGTTGCCTGCATGACCTGCGCCAACACCTCGGGGGGACTCAGCGCAACTTCCACGACTTCGATCTTGGTCTGCCCGCGGTCCTTGCCGCGCACGATGAGCATGTATTTCGCCGTGTAGACGCGCAACCGTCCGTCTGGAGACGCACTCTTGCGCGTGACGACCGCCGTGCCCCACTCGCGCCCCTGCCGCTTGATCGGACGAAAAATGTAGATCGTCTCGATCTCGGCGGGCGGCACCTGTGCCTCGACCGCAGCCGCGAGCTTCGCCCAGCCGGGACCCCGCCCCGGCGGCGATGAGGGGGGCGGGGGAGGCGCTAGCGGGAAGACTGGGCCGGTGTCCGGACTGGGGTCGCTTGCTGCCATCGCTCCACATAGAAGCGCAGGACATGCATGAAATCCTGCGCGTTGGTGACGACGCCGTAGGCCTGGTGCGTGCCGCGATCGCGCAGCTTCGTGACCACGAACTCGGTCTGATCCACACAGATCGTCGTCAGGGGCCGAATGTCTTCGATCGCGCCGGAGTCCACGAATGCGGGAAGCATATTCCCAACCGCGATCGCATGGAGCGCCGTTGCCACGAAGATCGCGAACGTCGCGGTGGCGGTGTGGGCCCGCATGGCGTCCTGGGCGGCAAGCGTGTCGGCCAAGACGCCGGGCAATGGACCGTCGTCGCGGATCGATCCGGCGAGCACGTACGGGATGCGGTGCGTCACCAGGGCGTGCATGATGCCGCTCTTCACGAGCCCCTCGCCGACGGCCTTTTCGATCGAGCCCGCGCGCCGAATCGCGTTGATCGCGCGCATGTGCAGGCCATGCCCGCCTTCCACGCTTTCACCGGAGCTCGACATTCCCAGCGTCGTGCCGAAGATGGCGGCCTCGAGATCGTGCACCGCGACGGCGTTGCCACCGAGCAGCGTGTTGCAGTAACCGTTGTCGATGAACCAGATCATGTCCTCCCGCGCGCGCGCATGCACGAGCGCGGGTCCGATGACCCAGAGAATCTTGCCGCCGCGCTGCTTCTCTTCGCCCAAGAGCTGCGCCAGCACATCGTAATCCACCGGCCGCTCGCGGGACACTTCCGCCGCCATGAAGCGGAATTCGTTGGGGCTGTGTGTGCCGCCCAAAAAACCTTCGACGTGGACGAAGATTCCCTCGGTGCCGTCTTCCGCCGCTCCCACAGCCACCGTGTCGCCGTGGCGCACTCGGCGCGGCTCGGTAACGACGAGATCGTCGGCAGCGGCCTGCACGATCACGCAATCCATGCGCGGCAGGCGCGGCCGCCGCCACCCGCTCGCCAGCTTCACGTACGTCGGCAGGTTCGTAGTCGAAAAAAAACCGTCGGGAAGGACCCCGTCGGCGGGTGCTGACGTGAACCGCGCGTCGGGCGCGCCTGACAGCGGAGGCGCGGCAAAGTTCGGTGGTCGATACTGAAAGCGCGGACGACTCACAGGCCGGTCAAAATACCCGAAGTGAAACGGCTTTCACAAGAGTGAAATTGGATCGCGGTCGACCGTCACCGCGCGATGCGTCTTCCTGCGCCACGCGCGCACCACGCGTCCCAGCACGCGCGGCTCGGGGGACTTCACCAGCACGTGCCAGCGCCACTTCCCCTTCAACCGCATGATCGGGCATGGCGCCGGACCCAAGACCGTAAGCATTCCCTCCAGCCGCTCCGTCGCCGCGCGCCGCAGCCAGGCTGCGACCTTCTCGGCCAGCTCTCGCCACCTTCTCGGCCAGCTCGGCGGTTCGCGCGTGATCGCCTGTCGCGATCACGAACCGCACGAGACCGGTGCGCGGGGGATACGGCGGATGCGGTGGCGAACGGAGCGGGAGCTCGGCTGCCGCAAATTGCGCGACCGAGTGGGCCGCCGCGGCTCGGATGGCGTGGTGATCGGGTGCGCGCGTCTGGACGAACACTCGCCCGCCGCGGGGGCCGCGCCCTGCCCGTCCCGCGACCTGCGCGACAAGCTGAAACGTCCGCTCGCCGGCGCGAAAATCGGGGAAATGCAGGCCGGTGTCGGCGTCTACGACACCGACGACCGTGACGTTAGGAAAGTCGAGTCCTTTCGCGATCATCTGCGTGCCGAGCAGGATGTCCACGTCGCCGCTGGCCACACGCTCGAGGATGTGATGGTGCGCCCACTTGCTCGACGTCGTGTCGAGGTCCATGCGGGCGATGCGCGCGCGCGGGTACCGCAGTCCGACGAAGTGCTCGAGCTGCTGGGTACCGAGGCCACGGAGGCGCTGGGTGGCGTGGCCACAAACAACGCAGGTCTCCGGTATGCGCTCTTCGTGACCGCAATAGTGACAGCGCATTGCGGGCGGTGTCTGATGCACGGTCAGCGCGATCGCGCATTGCGGGCACCCGGGCACGTTCCCACACGCGGGGCACTGCACGAATGTCGCAAAGCCCCGGCGATTGAGCAGCAGGAAGACCTGCTCGCCGCGCTCGAGCGCCCCGGAGATCGCCTGGTCCAACGCTTCGCTCCACGGGATCATCCCCCCTCCCACTCCCGCCTCCGCGGGCGGGATGCGGGGCGCGCTGCGCAGATCGATGATTTCCACGGGCGGCAACGGCCATGCGCCCACCCGATCGGGCAGCGCAAACCTCGCGACGTGTCCTTGCGAGACCTGATCGAGCGTCTCGAGCGATGGGGTCGCGCTGCCGAGAATGAGCCGGGCGCGCTCAAGCTCCGCGCGCCTGGCCGCGGCATCTCGCGCGTGATAGCGCGGTGCTGAGCCCTGCTTGTAGCTCGGCTCGTGCTCCTCATCGACCACGATGGCGCCCAGCCGTTGCACGGGCGCGAAGATGGCGGACCGCGGCCCGACGGCGACGAGCCGCTCGCCACGACGCAGCGCACGCCAGGCATCCGCACGCTCGCCATCGGACAATCCCGAATGCAGCACGGCCACCTGGTCGCCGAAGACGCCGCGCAGGCGGGCCACGGTTTGCGGCGTCAGCGCGATCTCAGGGACGAGGAGAATGGCGCCGTGTCCCGCGGCGACCAGGCTGCGCAGCACCTCCAGGTAGACCAGTGTCTTCCCCGATCCGGTGACGCCATGCAGCAAGACGGGTTTGTCGACCGGCGTCTCCAGAATCCCTCCCACGGCGGCTCGCTGGTCTTCGGTCAGCGATGGTGGCGGAGGCGACGAGAGATCGGCAAAGGGGTCGCGCATTTCCGGCACGCGCTCGATGCGGGCGACCCCTTGCTGCACCAGGCCGTCCAGGACGCTCGCGGAAATGTTGAGCTGCCCGACGAGATGTGAGACGGGCGCCGAGCCGCCCAGCGCTTCGACGGTTTCATAGACGGCGCGGCGTTTGGGCGCCCGCTTGAAGCGTCGCTCCCGCTCGAGCAGGGAATCCATGCCGTTGCCGGTGAGCACGAACAGCCGTTCGGCGGCCGGTGCCGGCCCCGCCGGGCGCGCCACGCTCCACAATGGGCCAGGAAGCAGCGCCCGCAGCGACAGCCCGAGCGGCGCGCCGTAATAATCGGAGAGCCAGCGGCCCAACTCGAGCAGCGCGGGGGACAGTGCCGGTTCGTCGTCCGGCGCAGCCGTAATCGGCTTGATGTCGAGGCTCCCGGCCGCCCCGGCGACGGCCTCCATCACGATACCGATGACCTTGCGGCGCCGGAGCGGCACAACGACACGCGCGCCCCGGCCCACGCGATCCGCGAGCTCCGCGGGGACTTCATAGATGTAAGGCCGGCTTACCGGAACAGGCAGGACGACCGCGACGTAGCGCGGCGCGTTCATCTCTTTTTGACGCCGAGCCCGGGCTCCGTGGGGAGGCGGATCTGTCCCTGGTCGATGGTCGCGCCGGTGAACGGATCGTCCACGGTGAGGGCGGCGCCGTCCAGGTCAGCGGCATCGACGAGCGGCGTGAAATGCGCCGCGGCGGTGATGCCGAGCGACGTCTCGATCATGCACCCGACCATCACGAGCATGCCGTGCGCGCGCGCCGTGGCAATCATGCGCAACGCTTCCCGCAGCGAGCCGCACTTGGCGAGCTTGATGTTGATTCCGTCCACGCGGCCCGCGAGGCGCGGAATGTCGGCGGCGACCAGACAGCTTTCGTCGACCACGATGGGGATGCCGTACTTCGCCGCGGCGCGCCGGACCTCGCTGAGTCCCTCCAGGTCCTCCGGCACCAGCGGCTGCTCCAGGAATTCGACGCCGAAGTCTTTCAGCGTCGGGAGCATTTGCTTCGCGCGTTTGACGTCCCAGCCGGCGTTCGCATCCACGCGAATGGGCTTGTCGGTCGCGTCGCGAATCGTCTTAAGAATTGCTTCGTCGTGATTGGTGCCGAGTTTGATTTTTAGGATGGGGTAGCCTTGAGCCTCCCGAACTTTCTCACGGATCTTTTCGGTCGTGTCGAGCCCGATCGTGAACGAGGAAGGGGGCGCCTTCTTCGGATCGAGTCCCCACAGCCGCCACAGCGGCTGTCCCAGCGACTTGCCCACGAGATCGTGGAGCGCGGCGGACAGCGCGGCGCGCGCCGCCCAGTTCTTCGGCAGGACCTGCTCCCAACGCGCCTCCGCGGCCTCGAGATCGAACGGATCACTCGGCAGATGCGGCCCGAGCGTCTCGAACGCTTTCAAAACCGTCTCGAGATTCTCCCCGTAGAAAGAGGAAGGGTCTGCTTCGCCCCACCCTTCCCGTCCATTCCCATCCACCAGACGGACCCAGGCGCGCTTATAGCCGTTCGTCGAGCCACGCGCAATGGCGAACGGGTGGCGGGTCGTGATGGATGCCTGCTCGACGACGAGCCTCAGACCCATCGACGTTTCTTGAGCCACCACATGATGACGGCGGACGTCAGCGCCATCACGACGAGCGCGCCGTAGAACCCGTACGGGTTATGGGTGAAGGGCATCTGGCTGAAGTTCATGCCGAAAATCCCCGCGACGACGATCAGCGGCAGCGCGATCGTGGCCACCACCGACAGCTGCTTCATCACGGTGTTCAAGCGGTTCGAGGTCTGCGAGAGATACGTCTCGAGCACGCCGGCCAGCAAGTCGCGGACCGTGTCCATCGATTCCACGATGCGGATCGTGTGGTCGTACACGTCGCGATAGTACAGCTGCGTATCGGGGCGAATGAAGCCGCACGGCCGGTTGGTCAGAATGTTGAGCACTTCGCGCAGCGGGCCGACGTGGCGCCGCAGCGAGAACGCCGACCGCTTCGCCTTGAAGATCTCGTGAATCAAGTCCGGGTCGAACTGTTCGAAGAGCCGCTCTTCAAGTCCGTCTACCATGACGTTGAGCTCTTCGACCAGCGGGAAATACGCGTCGACCGATTGGTCGATAATGTTGTGCATCGTCATCTCGACACCGCGCGCCATCAGCTCGGGATTGCGCATCAGGCGCTCGCGCACGGCCGCGCAGCTCTTGGACGGAATGCCGTGGACGGTAACGAGGACATTCTTGCCAAGGAAGAAGTAGAGATTCGAGGTGGCGAGATCGTACGGCTCCGGCGTGCCTTCGTCGAAGCGAATGACCGCCATCACCACGAACACGTAGCGGGGGTATTCCTCGAACTTGACTCGCGTCCCCGGCGACAGCGTGTCTTCGATCGACAGCGGGTGGAACTCGAATACTTTTTCGAGCAGCGCGTGCTGATGCATGTTGGTGCTGTCGATATCCACCCATAGCTCCCCTTCGCCACTGTGGAGGATCTCGCGCATGCGGGAGGGGGAGATGTCCTGCTCGAGCGTCCCATCGGGCCGGCGGTACAGGCTGGTCGGCCAGTTCTTCGATGCTTGCGGCGATTGCGCCGGAGCGGCGGTGACAGTCACGTGCTCAAGATAGTGCGCGCACGTGCGCCACGACACCGGCGGCCAGCAGATCGAGCCGATAGCCGCCCTCCAGCACGCCGACGACGGGGCGCTTCCCCATGCGCGCGCGCAGCGCCTCCGTCCAGTGGGTGATGTCGTCCGGCTCGAGCGTGAACTCGCCGAGCGGATCGCCGGCCAGCGAGTCGAAACCCGCGGAGATCAGCAGGATGTCGGGATCCCAGTGCTCGAGCGCGGCATCCACGCCCGCCAGAAAATCCCGCACATACACCGCACGCGGCAATCCGCCGGGGCGCGGCACATTGAAGACGTTGCCGACACCGCGCTCGTCGGCGGCCCCGGTCCCGGGATACCACGGATACTGATGCATCGAGACGAACCGGATTGAGGGATCGTGCTCCACCAGCGCCTGCGTGCCGTTGCCGTGGTGCACATCCCAATCCGCGATCAGCACGCGCGAACAACCGCGCGCCTGCGCGTGCCGGGCGGCCAACACCACATTGTTGAGGAAGCAGAAGCCCATCGCGCGCTCGGCGAGCGCGTGGTGGCCAGGGGGACGCGTGACGCCGAAGGCCGTCCCCGCTTCCATTCCGCGCTCGACCGCGGCGAGTGCCACGCCGGCGGAAGCCAGCGCGCTCTCCCAGCTGCGCGGGCCCAAGAACGTGTCGGCGTCGAGTGCCCCCCCACCGCCGCCGCGGGCGTTCAGGTCTTCGAGCATGGCGATGTACGCGGCCGCGTGCACGCCTGCCAGCGAAGAACTCGTTGCCGGGGATGCTTCGACCCAGCGCACGACCGCAGCGAGATCGGGACGCCGCAGGGCCTCGAGCACCGCCTCGAAGCGTTGCGGCCGCTCCGGATGGCCAGCGCCGGCATAGTGATGCCGGCAGGCCGGATTCCAAACGACGACCGACACTACTGCTGGCGGCGTGTGTGCAGCAGGTCGCGCAGCGATTCCACTTCGCGCTTCATTTCTCTCCGCGCGGCGGCCAGCTCCGCCATCGCCCGGCGGTAGCGGAACCAACCGACGATCACGAGCGCCGCCGCGATGCCGCAAATGATCGCCCACACGATCTGGTTGATCATCACCAGTAACACGGCGTTGAGCAGCAGGAACCCCACCGCCATGATGGTCACGCCGCGCGTGAATGCCCAGGTCGTCATCGTACGGGTTGCCGCCGGGCGGGCAACACGATGAACGGCGCGTTGGGGACGGCGCCGAGGGCCCGCAACGTGGTGGACTCGTCGAGGACGGTGGCGCCCCGGAACTTCACGACGAACGCCTGCTCGTCGTGCGTCGTCTTCAGCGCCGCCCTGAGTGCCTCGTGTTTCAACTGGGCCACCGTCGTGTTGTCGTCCACTTGTACGGGGACCGTCTCCCACACGGGCGTCACCATCACCCGCACCGGAAAGCGCTCGGCGACGGCGGTCGTCACACGACCTCCACGGGCGACGCGAGCGGCAGCGTGGAGAAGAAACGATCAAGCGCTTGATCGAAGAACAGCGTCGACGCGCGCACCCGCGTCACGCTCGTTTCCTTGTCCGCCCAGGCGCTGATGACGAGCTCCTCCCCGCCCTGCCCGCGCAGATTGAGAAAATTGGGGCCCTGCCTTTCGACGAAAGCAGAATTGGCCGGCACCCGCTCCGCGAAGAACTGCTCGGCGCGCGCCAGCACGTCCGCGGGCGGCAGGGAAACGGTCGTGGTATGAATCATGGCGTCCGGAGGATCGTGATCCCGGTCGGTTGCCGGGGAACGGGAATCGTCGCCACGCGGGCGCGCGTCGTGAGGTCGATGACATCGACCGCACCCGGATCGATGCCGACGCTCTCCTGCGAGATGAACGCCCAGCGCCCGTCGGGCGAGTAGGCGACGCCGTGCGGCAACGGCTTCGAGGTCGCGATCTTGGCGACTTCGGTCAGACTCTGCGCGTCCACGAGCGACACGCTTTGCGCCTTTTTGTTCGTCACGATGATCCAGCGCGCGTCGGCTGACGGTTCGACGTTGTACGCGCCGGTGCCGACCGGAATCTCCCGCACGAGCTCGAGCGAAGCGGCATCGAGGATCTGGAGACTGTTGCCGTGGTTACACGCGACGTAGAGCCGCCGATCGTCGGGCGACACCGAGACGAACGTCGGCATACAGGTCATGGCAGCATGCCCATTCCCGGCGCCTCCCGGCGCCTCGCCCGTTTTATGGCGGCGGGTGATGCGCAAACTCTGGCGGTCGATCTCGAGGATCTCGTCGGAGTTCATGCAGGAGACGTACACGAACGTCCCGGCGTGATTGACTTTCACGCCGTGCGGCATGTCGCATGCCGGAAGATTCGTGAGGGGCGTCATCGATGCCGTCTGCACGATCGAGACGACGTTCACGCGGGGGTGATCGCCGTGAAAGTCGGAATTCGCGACGAACGCGAGGGCGCCGTCGGGCGTCAGCGCTATCGTGGTCGGAAACATTTCGACCGGCGCGCGCCCGAGCAGCGAGTCCGTGCCGGCGCTCATCTTCCAGAGCGAGCCGTACGGCGTGCCGTGCGCAATTGTCACGTACCACGCCGATCCGTCCGGGGCGGCGGTCACGTTGTGCGGGCCATCGATGTCGGCGGGCATGATGCCAACCGGAACGACTTTCACGACGGCCAGTGCCGCGCCGTCCCACGTCAGCTCCGTCACAATATCCCCGGACTCACTGGCCACCAGAATGCGGTACCCGGGCGCGCCCGGGCGGGGCGACCCGACGAAGCCGGCCAGCATCGCGATTGCGGTGATGAGTCGCATCGGAAAAAAGATAGCGCCGAACACAAGTCACTGCCCGTGCTGAGGCCCGCTTGCCACGAGCGCCCTCGGCCGGCCCTAGCGCCCTTCGTCGACCACCTCGTAGTGCGCTGATCGCTCGTCGAAGCGCGCGAGCAGCGCCCGGGCCTTGGGCGGCACGACGGCCTTCTCGTAATCGGCACCGGCGAACTCGCGCACCGCCGCGAGCGAATCGAACGTCATGATAGTCACGAACTCCACGGGATCCGACAGTGAGCGACGCAGCAGTTGAATGCCGCGGAATCCCTTGATGTGACGCTCGCGAATGCCGACGAAGATCTCTTGCTGGAGCAAGCGCTCGTACGCGTCCGCATTCGCTCGGCTGGTCCAACCATGCCAGATCCGCACGATCATTGTGGCCGCTCCGGCCAATGCTTGTCGGGCCGAGCTGGCGGCGGCTGGTCGGCCTGTAAGCGGTCGGCCCGAATGTCGGCGTAGATAAAGTTCTCCGGCGCGACCGGGGAATCGGCGAGGCGCCGCAGCATCGCCAGCTGGCCGACGTGCGTCATCGTGTCCGCGAACGGTCCCTGGAGTAATTGCTCCGTGGTGATCGAGCACGGCGCGTCACTCGCGAGCAGATCGCCAACCGCCTTTAGCATGCTGTGGAAGCGATCGACTTCCTCCTTGAACGAGGGCAGCGGATCCGGCTTCGCCGGATACGTGCCGCCCTGGAAGTGGGTGCGGACGTACCCCATCAGCGACGTCATGTGACGAATGAGCTCGACAGGCGTGCGCACACGATTGCCCGCGCTGAATGTCGGATAGTGCTCGGGCGCGCCACGCAACGCCTTCTGCGTGCGATACGCGATGGCGGCCAGAAAATGCCGCAGGAGCTGGCGATCCCTATCCATGTAGCACTCGCAAGACCTCCCGCGCGGCGCGCCGCCCGCTCGCCAGCGCGCCGGCCACGGTTCCGATCTGCTCGCCATTCGTCGCCTCGCCGGCGAAGAAGAGCGTGTCGTCCACGGGACGGCGCAATGCGCGCGGCGCTCCGATGCCGCCGACGCCGATGTAGCTGTAGGCGCCGCGCGCGAAGGGATCAGCGCGCCAATCGTGGCTGGTCCAGGCGTCGAGTTTCTGTTCCAGCTCGCGCCGCGGCACCGCCAGCACGTTCGATAGCGCGACCAGGCTGCGTTCGACCCGCGACTGTGGCTCTTCGGCGAGCAGCGTCTCGGCGGCGACCCCACCCACCCAGCCGGTCAGTAGTGGCGCGCGCACGGGCAGCGCGGTCCACCACACCGGCACCTCCGCGCCTGGGGCGATGAGGAAGTTCATGCCGGCAGCGTCCTCATTCCTCCTCGCACGGCGCTCCTTGAGGAAGCCGGGCTCCTCCCAGAAGGCGTCGCGGAAGCGCAGGATGATCTTAAAGACCTGTCCGGTCTCGAGGCCGGCGAGAGCGCGCTGTTTGGCGGCGAGCGCCGGAGTGAAGCGCAGCGCGCCGGCTTTGAGCAGTGGCAGCGGCGCGGTGATAATCGCCTTCCGCGCCCGCAGCACATCGAGCGGCGCCCCGTCTGCACCGGCGCATTCGACCGCGACGTCGCCACGTTTCCAGCTCACGTTTTGGGCGACTGCACTCAAGTGCACCTGCGCGCGATCCGGATCCAGTCCATCCCGCAACCATTGCATGAGCGCGTCGTTGCCGTTGATGACGCGGAACTGCTTGCCTTCGATACTGTGGTCGTCATTCGCGTCCGCTAGGTCCGCAGCGAGCGACTGCGCGCTCAGGCGCTCAGGACGCGCCGCGTAAAACCCCTCGACGAAGTTCTTGAGCAGCGCGCGCTTGAGCGGCGATGCAGCGCGACTGTCCAGATATTCGCTGACGGGAAAGTCTCTGCCGCGCCTGGCAAGACGGCGCGCGAGGTCGCGATTCATCGCCTCGACGAGCGTACCGAAGTCCTCCATCCGCGTGAACCGACCCGACCGCACGATGTCGCGCGCCATGGAGAGCTCCACCGCCGCCAGCCCTGCCGCCCGCGCGATGGACAGCGTCTCTGGGGCCTCGCCGTGAATGAATTCGGCGCCCAACTCGAGCGGGACGGGAACGTGTGAATCGTGGCGTGTGAGCACGCGACCGCCGATGCGCGGTCGTGCTTCAATGACGGCGAGCCGGAGACCAGCCTCGGAGAGGCTGCGCGCGGCAGCAAGACCTGCCGCGCCCGCGCCGAGTATCAGAACGTCAAGGCGCTTGTGATCCGAGGGCATCGCGCAGCGAGCTCTCTACTTGGGAATTCGGCACCGCGTGCGCACCCAGGTCTCGCGCGGCTCGCAGCGATGCCGCATCGACATGCGACCCGAAGGCGAGCACCGGGATGCCGCGCTGCACCAGGTCGCGAATCCGAGCGTGTGCGGCGGGGTTCCCCAGCTCGACGACCGCAACATCACATGGCTCGTCGCGCGTGGTTTCGGCGCCTGCAGCGCGAACCACCTCCTGCAGCTTGCCGCGAAAAAAGAGATCGCGGGATTCGATGAGGACGCGCTTCAACCCGCCAGCTTTTGGGTCAGGTATTCAACGAGCTTACCTGCCGCGACGCGGTCCTGCTTCAGCGTATCGCGGTCGCGCACGGTCACCGTCTGATCCTGCGTGGACTGCCCGTCGATCGTAATCCCGAACGGCGTGCCGGCTTCATCCTGGCGCCGGTAGCGACGGCCGATCGATCCGCCGTCGTCGTAAAACACGTTGAAGTGGCGGCGCAGGTCGTCGTGAATCCGATGAGCCAGCTCGGGCATGCCGTCCTTGTTCACGAGCGGGAAAACAGCCGCTTTGAGCGGCGCGAGTGAGGGCTTGAGCTTGAGCACGACCCGCTGATCGCCGCCCCCGCCCCCCCCCTCCCCCTCGGCCGCCTCGTGGCCGCGTACCTCTTCCTCTCTGTAGGCATCGCACAACACCACCAGTGCGGTGCGATCTGCACCCGCGGACGTTTCGACGACGTACGGGACGAACCGCTCGTTGGTCTTGGGATCGAGATAGTCGAGCTTCTTCCCAGCGTGCTTCTGATGGTTCGACAAGTCGAAGTCAGTGCGGTTGTGAATCCCCTCGAACTCCTGCCAACCGAACGGGAACTCGTACTGGATGTCGTAGGCGTCCTTGGCGTAGTGCGCGAGCTCGTCCGGGCCGTGCTGATGCCAGCGCAGTTTCTCGGCGCGAATGCCAAGACCTTCCACCCACTTCATTCGCTCTTCGCGCCAGAACCCGAACCACTCGTTTTCGGTGCCCGGCTTCACGAAGAACTGCATTTCCATCTGCTCGAATTCGCGCGTGCGGAAGATGAAGTTGCCGGGTGTGATTTCGTTGCGGAACGCCTTCCCGATCTGTGCGATCCCGAACGGAATCTTCTGCCGCGACGACTGCAGCACGTTCAGGTAATTGACGTAGATGCCCTGCGCCGTCTCGGGCCGCAGATAAATGACGGCGGCCTGCTCCTCGACGGGCCCCATGAACGTCTTGAACATCAGGTTGAACTGGCGTGGCGCGGTGAGGGTCCCCTTGCTGCCGCAGACGGGGCACTGCCCGTCAGGCTGGCCGGGCGTGCCCTTGATCCGCGGGTCGTCGGCGCGAAACCGGTTCTTACAGTGCTTGCAATCCACCAGCGGATCGGTGAACCCGGACACATGCCCCGATGCCTCCCAGACCTTGGGATGCATGAGGATCGCGGCGTCGAGGCCCTCGATATCCTGCCGTTCGTGGACCATCGAGCGCCACCAGCGCTCCTTGATGTTCTTCTTGAGCTCGACGCCGAGCGGTCCGTAGTCCCAGACGGACCCCAGCCCGCCATAAATCTCAGAAGACTGAAACACGAAGCCGCGCCGCTTTGCCAGCGACACGAGCTTATCCATGGTCTTGTCTGCAGTAAGAGGGGGCATAGGGAGCCGGAAGTTACAAACGCAGCGCCTCGCGCGCGACCTGCTCGGCCATCTGGGCAAGCGCCGAGCCGTCCAGCATCCGCCCGTCGCCGTCGCCGCCCACCGCATGAACGCCGATCATTCCTTCGACCCGTCCGGCGACCACGGCAACCTTCTTCCTGGCCGCTTGCGCGCGGCGCACGACTTCGCCCGGCGCCTTTCCCACCAGTGATGTCTTGTCGAAAACGCCCTCGGCGGTGATGACCAAGTCGGCCTTTGCCAAGGCCGCGTCGAAGCCGGCGCGTTCCAGCACCCATTGCGCGCCGCCGGCCAGTTCCGCCTTGGCAAAGAACGCCAGCCCCGCGCCGAGTCCGCCGGCGGCCCCGCCCATCGGCACCGTTCCAAGCTCTGGCCGGCCAGCCTGCGCCCAGAGTTCAGACAGTCGTGTGAGACCGGCGGCGAGGCGCGGGATCTCCTCGGGGCGAGCTCCTTTCTGGGGCCCAAAAACCGGCGCCGCGCCGTCTGGTCCCAGTAACGGAGTCGCCACGTCCGCTAGCGCGACGACACGTGCGGCGAGTGCCCAGCCCGATCCGAAGGACGCGAGCTCCTCGAGCGACCCACCGCCGTCCGGCAGCGGTTCGCCCGCGGCATTTTCGAACGTCCAGCCGAAGCCACGCGCGGCGCCTGTGCCGCCGTCAACCGTTGCCGTGCCCCCGAGCCCGACAACGATCGTCTTGGCGCCGCGATCGGCGGCGGTCCAGATCAGCTCGCCGACCCCGCGCGTCGTGGTGCGCATCGGGTCGCGGTCTTCCGGCTCGACAAGCGCCAGGCCGCAGGCCGACGCGCTTTCGATGATGGCCGTTTCGCCGTCGATCCATCCCAGCTCAGCGGAAACCGACTCGCCGATCGGCCCCGTGACATCGAGCCGCTCGCGCAACGCGCCGGCCGGAAGGACGACATCGAGCAGCCCGTTGCCCCCGTCGGCGACCGGACACTCGAGCACCGTCGCGTCCGGGACGGCCCGGCGCACGCCTGCCGCAATCGCCTCTGCGACTTGCCGAGGTCCAAGCGTTCCTTTGAAGGCCGCGGGGGCAACGAGCACGACGAGTGGCATGGTGGCAACATAAAACGAGAAACCCCCTGAGTTGCCCCAGGGGGTGATCGCCTGCCACACACCGTGCGCCCTAGAACCCGATGTGAGCGAAGCGAACAACTTCTCGCAAATCGGGCGGCGCAGCGTTCACTCTGGCAGCCGGGCTGTCTCCGAGGAGACCCCTAGCTTTGCGCCCCGCCGTCACCGGCGGTTTGCCCTTTTCGAGAGTTCTGGCGATTACGGAAGCAAAAACGGTGCCCTGTTGTATCGCTTGTCACCGCAACAGCAAGTCAGATGACCTAGGTGAAGTACCTAACTGTTTTCTGCAAGAGAGAATGCAGAATACGGCACGGCTGTTCACGTTCTATCCACGGCGTGCGCTGTCAGACCTCTATGATCTGGTCTCTCCGAGTCCCGACACTCACATAGCGAACCGGGGCGCCAGCCAAGTCCTGCAGTCTATCGACATATGCCCTGGCCGCAGGCGGCAGATCCGCGAGTCTCCGCACTGCAGTGAGAGGCTTCTGCCAGCCTGGCACCTTCTCGTATATCGGTTCGACTCGCGCGATCGTCTCCACATCCGCCGGCATGCTGTCGATGTTCTCTCCGTCCAGACGATAGCCGACGGCAACCGGTATCTCCGCGAACGTGTCCAAGACGTCCAGCTTCGTCACCGCAAGCCCCGTCAGCCCATTGACGCGCACCGCATACCTGACCACGACCGCATCAAACCATCCGCACCGTCTGGGCCTCCCGGTGGTGGCCCCAAACTCCCCTCCGAGTTCGCGAATTCGTTCGGCTACTGCTGGTTCGGCTTCTGTTGGCAGCGGCCCATTCCCAACCCTTGTCGTGTACGCCTTCACGACGCCAACCACCGCGTCGATCGCCGTGGGTCCGATACCGACGCCGACAGCAGCCCCGCCAGCGGTCGTGTTGGATGACGTGACATACGGGTACGTCCCGTGATCGACGTCGAGCAGCGCTCCCTGCGCGCCCTCGAGCAGCACCGATTCGCCACGCTGCAAAGCCTCCCACACCACGCGGCCCGCGTCCACGGCCAACGGCAACAGCCGGGGGGCAAGCCGCTCCAGGAGGTGGATATGCTCTTCAGCGCTGGCCCGCTCCCCGCTCCCCGCTCCCAGCATTGCCAGCATCTGGTTCGCCGATTCCACGCGCGCGCGCACCACTTCCTGCGCTCGGGCGAGGTTGCGGAGATCGCCGACGCGCACCCCGCGGCGGCCGTACTTGTCCTCGTACGTGGGGCCAATTCCCCGCCCCGTCGTACCGATCTGCTCTCGTTTTTCCCGCGCCCGATCCAGCAGCTTGTGATAGGGCAGTGTCAAATGCGCGCGATCGGAGATGTGCAGCTTGTGCTCCGTGCGCACCCCGCGCCGCTCCAGCGCGTCGAGCTCCGCGAACAGCTGCTCGGGGTCGAGCACCACGCCGTTGCCGACCACGCACACCGCGCCCTGGAGGATTCCCGACGGGATCTGGTGCAGGACGAACGATTTCCCCTCGCCCGTGTCCACCGTGTGGCCGGCGTTGGCGCCGCCCTGATAGCGCACCACGAGATCGGCGCGCTCGGCCAGGACATCGACGATCTTGCCTTTGCCCTCGTCGCCCCATTGGGCGCCAACCACGACGACGCACTGCGTCTTCGGTCCGAACACGTGCGATTCTCCCGATGGCAACAAAAAAGCCCCCGCCATTGGGGGCCTTGGAGTATCCTCTGTGGGAAGCTATCCGGCGCGCAGGACGCGCGCCAGCCCTGCAGCGACGTGCGCCGCGCCATCGAGCCGCAACCGGGCAATCGAGTCCTGCGGCCGATGCACCACCCGCATCGTGCGCCAGTTGCCCTTCATGATCGTGACACATTCCTTGGCAACGCGGCCCAGCGCGATGCCGTCCACAATGACCGGCAACCAGCGCCAACGCCGCGCGTTCACCGCCTGCGCCACGGCGGCACCGACCCGGCCAGGGCGATGCACGAACGCGGTGGCCCGACCGTTGTCGTCGAGACTGTCGAGGTTGATGACGCTGGATTGGGCGAACACCTCGCCCCGCTCCACGGCGAGCGTGCGTGCGCCCACGAGGCCGTACTCCTCCGCGTCCGGGAAAATGACGCCGACCAGCGCTCCGGCCGGCAGTTGATCGAGGGCCATCAGGATCGCGACGAGGGCACTCGCGTTGTCGAGCGCGCCCGGCGAGTTGTCGTTCACACGATTGAGCAGCACGACGCCCGTCCCGGCGGCGAGCAACGCGAGTCCCGGAAGCGGCGCCAGGACGACTACCAGCAATCCGACGAGTAACGCGGCAAATCCCACCAGCCGGACCGCCATCGAGATTGGCTGACCCTTGGAGTCGTAATGTGCGACTAACCAAACCGCCGGACGGCCGGACGGCCCGACGGCCCGTGTGCCGATCAAGTTGGTGCCGTTCACCGCCGACGGCACGCCGAGCAGCGCGCGCGCCGGCCGGCCGCTGAACACATGCTCCTCGACACTGAATCCGCGAGCGATCAGCTCGCGCTTCAGGATCTCACGAACTCGTTGATGATTGGGTGTGCCCACGAGCCGCGGAATCGCCAGCTCGCGGAACAGCACGGCGTAGTCAGTCACCGCGTACGAGCGCATTCACGCGCTCGCGATCCTTGTCCGATAGCGGCGCGAGGGGCGCACGCACGGGCCCACCGTACAATCCCACTGCGTCCATCGCGGCCTTGACGCCCGCCGGGCCCAGCTTGCCGACGATTTCCTTGTCGAGCGGCGTAATACGCTCCTGCAGCGCGCCCGCTGCATCTCTATGGCCTCGCTCGAACTCGCGCAGCAGCTGCACGCACAAGCCCGGCTGATAACACGCCACACCGACGATCCCGCCCTGACATCCCAACTCCAACGCCGTGAGGAGCAACGAGGCGCCACCCACCACGACCGTCCATTCCGGCACCGCCTCGCGGTAGGCCGCGACGTTCTTGGGGTCCCCCGACGAATCTTTGACGCCGATGATGCGCTCGTGCCCGGCGAGCTGCTGCAACAGGCCGGGGGACAGCGAGATATGCGTGTACTTGGGAATGTTGTAGAGCATTACGGGGACCGGACTCGCGTCCGCGACGGCGCGAAAGTGAGTCACGAGCGTCGCCGGGCTCGCGGCTGTCGAAAAGTATGACGGCGGGCGCACCAGTACGGCATCGGCGCCCGCCGTCGCCGCGGCGCGACTCAACGCAATCGTCTCGCGCGTCGATTCGCCGCCCGTGCCCGCGATCAACCACGCACCATCGGTCATTGCGTCGCGCGCGACCTCTACGAGCCGGCGCTGCTCATCGGCCTCAAGCATTGCTGCTTCCCCGGTAGAGCCGCAGACGACGAGACCACTGACGCCCGCAGCTAGGAGGCGTTCGATGTTCTGCCGAAACGCGAGCGGGGCGATGTCGCCCGTCGCGCGGTCGAACGGGGTGGTAATGGGCGGGAAGATTCCCGTTGGTGCGTCTCTCCGGCTGCTCACTTTGGCAACATGCTCGAGAGATCGTCCGTGAATCCCGCCGGCTTGGTGTCGGCTTCTGCCGCGGTTGGCTGCGCCGGCGGGGCTACCCGAGAGCGCCGCCGCAGCGTGCGTACCTGCAACTGGAAGTCGGACGGATTGGATGACGCCGTCAGCGCGGTCTCGTACGTCACGATGTCGTCCGCCACCAGATCCATGAGATGCTGATCGAAGGTCTGCATGCCGTATTGTTCGCGCGACTCCTTGATGTAGTCGTGGAGCGACGGCGTGCGCTTCTTCTCGCGGATCATGTCGCGCGCAGTGCCGGTCGCGAGCAGCACCTCGAGCGCAGCCGCGCGGCCACGCCCATCCGCGCGCGGCAACAGCCGCTGCGAGACGACGGCGTGCAGTGCCTCCGAAAATCGCAACCGCGCAATCTCCTGCTCTTCGGGCGGAAACATGGACACCACCCGGTTCACGGTCGTCACCGCATCGGGCGTATGCAACGTGGACACGAGCAGGTGGCCGGTCTCCGCCGCTTTCATCGCGGTATCGATCGTCTCGGCGTCGCGCAACTCGCCGATCAAGATGACGTCGGGATCCTGGCGCAGCGCCGCCCGCAGACCGGTGCGGAAGTCGTCGGTGTCCACGCCGATCTCGCGCTGTGTCACCGAGCAATTGATATCCCGGTGCAGGAACTCGATCGGGTTCTCCAGCGTGAGAATGTGGCGATGCTGGTTCTGGTTGATGTGATTGATGATCGCCGCCATGGTCGAGCTCTTGCCCGAGCCCGTCACGCCCGTGACCAGGATCATGCCCCGTTCGGCATTGGCGACCTGCGCCAACACGCCGGGCAATTTCAGCGATTCGAACGAGGGAACGTCGAATGGAATCACGCGCATCACGATCATGAACGACGAGCGCTGCCGCAGGATGTTGACGCGGAAGCGGCCGATGCCGGGCATGCCCCAGGAGCAGTCGTAATCGCGCAGCTTGTCGATGCGCCCGCGATCCTCGTCGTTGGAGATCAGGCGCTGCGCGATCGCCTTGGTCTGGTCCGGCGTCAGGCGCTGCTTGGTGAGCGGGACCAGTTTGCCGTCGATGCGGGCGCGGAACACGTCCCCCGCCTTGATGTGCAGGTCGGACGCCCCGCGGTCCACCGCAGCCTTGATGATCTTTTCCATTTAGTACCCGGCTTCCAAGTCGACGACGTTCGTGAGGGGCGCCCCTGCAAGATAGCGCCCGATGTTCTCCACAATGAGGGCTGTTTCCCGCTCCCAGAAGCGACTCGTGACGGCACTCACATGCGGGCTCACGAGCACGCGTGGGTGGCTCCAGAAGCGGTGGTTCGGAGGCAGCGGCTCGATGGCGAACACATCCAGCGCCGCCCCGCGCAGCCTTCCCGCGTCGAGCAAGTCGAGCAGGGCACCTTCATCCAGCAGCGAGCCGCGCGAGACGTTGATCACGACGGCATCTTGCGGCAGGCGCTCCAGCACCCGGCGTGAGACCGCGCCGGCGGTCGCGGCGGTGTGCGGCGCGGCGATCACAAGGCAATCGCTCTCGGCTGCGAGCCTGTCGAGCTCGTCCAACCGGCCGATCCGGCGCACCCCAGGTGGCGCCCCGCGCTCGGGCCGCCGCCGCACGCCCGAGACCGTCATCCCAAGCGCCACCGCCCGGCGCGCCACGGCCGACCCGATGCCGCCCAGCCCCAGAATGCCGACGCGCAGGTCCCGGAATTCACGCACCGGCTCGGTCAGCTCTTCGAATTCCTGCTTGGTCCAGCGCCCCAGCGCCTGCGCTCGGGCGGCGCGGTCGAGACTACGGGCGAAGTAGCCGAGCGCCGCGATGACCCAGTCGGCGATCGGCTCGGCATGGACGCCCGCCGAGTTCGTCAGCACCACGCCTGTGCCCTGCAGGCGCGCCGCGCCCGATCCCACGCCAGCGGTGCCGCTGTGCATCCAGCGCAGCGCGCCGCCCGCCAGCCCCGCCTCCACCACGTCCGGTGGGACGCCGAACCCCAGATAGACCTCGGCCCCGCGCGCCGCGGCAATCGCGTCCGTCCCGCCAACCCCGCCATCCCCGGCGGAGACGGCAGGCGCGCGCACCTCGACCACGTTCCAATCGGTCGTCAGCGCCGCCCGTATCGACGCCACGCTCGGCGCCGTGATGCGCCAGGCGGCGTGGGTCGCCGCCAGGTCGATGACGAGACGCCGCGTCACTCGCCCGTCGACACCGTCCGGACGTGGTTATGGTGCAGCAGCGTGACGACGGCTTGATCGTAGAGACGCTTTGAACCCCGGAGCTCGAAATCGATCACCAGATCCACATTCTCCTGCCGATTCGAAACGGTAAGCACGTCGAGTCCGGTGCGACGCACCAGCGTTTCCAGGTCTTCGAGCACCGTGGGCCCGGGGCGCGCGTGGATCGTGATCGTCGATCGCATCGAGTGACTCTGCACGATCTTCTCGACGCGTCCCAAGCCGGCCAGGACGAGGATGACGGCGAGTGTCGTGCCCACGCCTTCGAGGTAGTACCCACTGCCCAGTGCGATGCCGATCGCCGCAACGACCCAGATCGTGGCGGCGCTGGTCAGGCCTACGACGGCGCCGCGCGCGTGGAGAATCGTGCCCGCGCCGATAAAACCGACACCGGTCACGATCTGCGCCGCCACGCGGGTCGTGTCCGTACCGGCAGGAATCACCCCCGTACTGGCCGTCAGCATCGCCAGCGAGAGATGCGTGTACAGCACGGACCCGATGCAGATCAGAATGTTGGTGCGGAGTCCTGCCGGCTTACCGCCTAGCTCGCGCTCCAGACCGATGACGCCACCGAGCAGCGTCGCGAGACCGAGCTGCAGCATGAGGTCGAGACGGAAGATCTGGACCATCCGTGTGAACACGTCACCCATGGAGGAATCCCATCTTGTCGCGCACGTCTCCGATCGTGCGGTGCGCCAGCTTACGTGCTTTTTCGGCTCCGCTACGAAGCCATTCCATCACTCCCGCCGGATTATTCTTAAAGCTTTCCGCGCGAGCGCGTATCGGCGCGAGAGTCTTGATCATATTGTCCGCCAACACGCGCTTGCAGTCGAGACAGCCCCAGCCCGCAGTGCGACATTTGTGGGCGACCTCGGCGACGGTCTCCGGCGGCGAAAATCCCTGGTGCAACGTGTAAATGTTGCAGATCTCGGGCGTCCCGGGATCCTTGCGTGTCTTGCGCGCCGGATCGGTTGCAGCGGGTTTGAGCTTCTCCCAGATCGACTCGGGCGATTCGAACAGCCCGATCGTGTTTCCCAAGCTCTTGGACATCTTGGCTTTGCCGTCGAGTCCCAGCACGCGCTTCGTTTTCGTCAAGAGGGGCTGGGGTTCCGGGAAAAATCCCTTGGCATAACGCGCGTTCCAGCGGCGGGCGATCTCGCGCATCAGCTCGAGATGCTGGACCTGATCCTCACCGACCGGCACGAGGCTAGCTTTATAGAGCAATACGTCAGCGGTCTGCAGCACGGGGTAATTGAGCAACCCGGCTGAAACGCTCTCCTGTCGCTGGGACTTGTCTTTGAATTGGGTCTGCCGCTCAAGTTCGCCGAGCGGCGCGACCCCGTACGCGTTGAGCAGCCAGTTCAGCTCGCTGTGCTCCGCGACGTGCGACTGGACGAAGACGATGCACGTGTCCGGGTCCAGGCCGGCGGCGAATAGACTCCTCGCCATGTCGAGCGTGCGCTGCGGCAGCTCGGCCGGCTCGTACGGCTGCGTGATGGCGTGCAGGTCGACGACGCAGAACAGACAGTCGTACTCGGTTTGGAGGCGCACCCAATTCTGGACGGCGCCGAGGTAGTTGCCGATGTGCAGCTCGCCGGAGGGCTGGATGCCGCTGAAAACGCGTTGGGAAGTCACGGGGCAGCAAGGTGCGTGATTACAACGACTTAGTCAAGCTCGCCGAGCGGGCCGCGTTGCGCGCCGCCGATTATTTGCGCACTGCGGGGCGACCTGCCGTGCATATGTGGACGGAAAAATCCCAGCACGACTTCGTGACCGAGGTGGATCGGGCGGCCGAGGGATTGATTGCCGACACGATCACGAAGGAGGCTCCGGAGTCCGTCATCGTCGGGGAGGAGCTGTCGCCCCAGCGAACCGCGCGGGGGGAGCTCGTCTGGATCGTCGACCCACTGGATGGGACAACGAATTTCCTGCACGGCTACCCCCAGTACGCCGTGAGCATCGGCTGCGTCACGGGTGGCAAGCTGGCTGCGGGCGTCATCCATGACGTGAGCCGCCACCGCACATACAGAGCGATCCGCGGCGGCGGCGCGTTCGAAGAAGACACGCGCCTGAGCGTCTCGGCCGTGACAGAACCGCGTCGAGCGCTGATCGGGACAGGCTTCCCGTTCAAAGCACTCAACCAATTGCACGTGTATCTCGCGCAATTTGCCGCCGTCATGGGTGCGGCGAGCGGCATCCGGCGCGCGGGCGCCGCCGCGCTCGACCTCGCCGACGTCGCCGCCGGCCGACTCGACGGCTTTTGGGAGCTGCAGCTCGCGTCGTGGGACATGGCCGCGGGCGTGTTGCTCATCCGCGAGGCGGGGGGCATCGTGACGCGGTTCGATGGCGCGTCGGATGTCCTGAGTAGCGAGAGCGATGGCTCCGTTGTCGCGGGAAACGCCGCGATCCATAAGTGGCTCATCGATCTTCTGAGGAGAAGCTGATGACGGCGCAGCTCGTCGAGTGCGTACCGAATTTCTCTGAAGGCCGCGACCCGGCGACGATCGACGCGCTCCGCGCTGCGATTAGGGCGGTGCCCGGCGTGCACTTGCTCGACGTGCAGACCGACGCGTCGCACAACCGGTCTGTGTTCACCTTCGTCGCGCCACCGGCGGCGGCCGTGGAAGCCGCGTTCGCGGCGATGCGCGTCGCGACACAGCGCATCGACCTCACGAGGCACACGGGGGAGCACCCACGCATGGGAGCGACGGACGTGGTGCCGTTCGTCCCGGTCTCCGGCGTCACGATGGAAGAATGCGTGGCGCTTGCGAAGACTCTAGGGGAGCAGGCCGGCAGGGAGCTCGCGATTCCGGTCTTCCTGTATGCCAAGGCCGCGATGCGGCCCGAGCACGAGCGCCTGCCCGACATCCGCAAGGGGGAGTTCGAAGGGCTGCGCGAGCGTGACCTCGACCCCGATTTCGGTCCGCGCCGCGTTCATCCCACAGCGGGCGCAACAGCCATCGGCGCGCGGCCGTTTCTCGTCGCGTTCAACGTGTATCTCGATACCCAGGACATTGCGGTTGCCAAAGACATCGCGAAGCAGATCCGCACGTCCAGCGGCGGACTACCGGGCGTGCAGGCGAGTGGCTTCATTGTCGACGGTCTCGCGCAAGTCTCCATGAACCTCCTGGATATCGACATCACCTCACCTGCGGTGGTGTTCAACGCGATCAAAGTCCGCGCGGAAAAGCAGGGCGTGGCGGTCCAGAAGAGCGAAATTGTGGGTCTCATTCCGGAGCGCGCGATGATCGGTGCAGCCGAAGCGGCGCTGCGGTTATCAGATGCGGCCAGTCATGTCCTGGAGACAAAGATCCGCGCCGCCGCGCCGTCCGCGGACGCCCCTCCTCCCGCCGCGACCGCTACTCCTTCGCTCGACGCGTGGATCGATGAGCTGGCGGGCGGGTCGCCGACGCCCGGCGGCGGCAGCGCCGCCGCCCTGGCGGGCACGCTGGCCGCGGCGCTGGTCGCGATGGTCGCGCGGCTGACGGTGGGACGGAAGCCGTATGCCGCGGTCGACGCCCAGGCCCGCGACATCCTCGACGAAGCCGATCGGCTGCGCGCCGAGCTGCGGCGGCTGGTGGATGAAGACGCAACGGCATACGAAGGCGTCAGTCGCGCATACAAGATTCCGAAGCTCGATCCGCAGCGCGTTCAGGCGGTCGATGAGGCCTTGCTGGCGGCGGCGCGTCCTCCCGCTGAAGTCGTGAAGCTCGGGCGTCGCGTGCTCGCGCTCGCCCAGACGATCGAGCACATCGGCAACAAGAACGCCGTCAGCGATGCGCGGGTGGCGGCCATGTTGGCGAGAACCGCGATCGACGGCGCTACGGAGAACGTCAACGCGAACCTGGCAGGAATGTCGGACCAGGCCAGGGCAAAACGGTCCGGCGTCCAGTAGCCGCCTAGGCCGCCGTCAGGATTCTTGGCGGATCTCCATTTTCGCCGATCGCGACCGTGTGCTCGAAGTGCGCCGACAGCGAGCCGTCCTGCGTCACCACCGTCCACTTGTCGTCCAGGGTTCTGATCCCCGCGCCGCCGACGTTGATCATCGGCTCGATCGCGATCGTCATGCCGGGAACGAGGCGCGGGCCGCGCTTGGGTTTGCCGTAGTTAGGCACCTGCGGCTCCTCGTGAAACGACGCGCCGATGCCGTGGCCGACCAACTCCCGGACAACCGAGTACCCTGCTGTTTCCGCCACCTGCTGCACCGCGTGGCCGATGTCGCCGACGTGATTGCCGGCCCGCGCTTGCGCGACGCCCGCCGCCAGCGCCTCCTGCGTCACCGCCAGCAGCCGCGTCACCTCCGGTTTGACGTCACCGACGGGGAACGTTGCCGCGGAATCAGCATGCAGTCCCTCGAGCCACACCCCGACGTCGATGCTCACGATGTCGCCATCGTGCAGCACGCGCTTGTGAGAGGGAATGCCGTGCACGATCTCCTGATTGATGGACGTGCACAGCGTGGCGGGAAAATCGTACAGGCCCTTGAACGACGGCTGCGCCCCTGGATGGCTGCGAATGAACGACTCGGCGAGCTGGTCGAGCTCGTCGGTGGTGATGTCGGGCCGGACATTCCGCCCCACCAGCGCCAGCGTCTCGGCGACGATGCGGCCGGCGGCGGCCATCGTCTCGATCTCACGCGGCGACTTGATCGTGATCATCGCCCGATGATCCGCTTGATGTCTCCGGCGATCTGGTCAACCGTCCCGGTGCCGGGGACGCGGTGCACGATGCCACGTTGGGTATAGTGTGCGATGAGCGGAGCGGTGTCGCGCTGGTAAACCTGGAGGCGCGTCGCGACGGCATCCGGAGAATCGTCGGTGCGGCCCTCGACCTGCGAGCGCGCCCGCAAGCGGCGCACGAGCTCGTCCTCGGTGACGTCGAGCAGGAGAATGTGATTCAGGCGCTGGCCGCGCTCGGCCAGCGTCCGGTCCACCAGCTCGGCCTGCGCCGCGGTGCGGGGGAAACCGTCGAGGATCGCGCCGGTCTTCGCCTCCGGGCGATCCAACTGCTCCTTGATCATGCCGAGTATGATGCTGTCGGGCACCAGCTTGCCTTCGTCGTAGTACTTCTTGAACTCGAGCCCGAGCGGCGTCCCGTCCTGCATCGCCGTCCGGATCAGATCACCGGTGGTGATCTTGGGCAGCCCCAGGCGCTCGGCGAGGATTTGGCCTTGCGTCCCCTTGCCCGAGCCCGGCGCTCCCAGGATGAGGATGAACACTTACCGTGCGGGCACTAGCGGCGGAAGCGAACGCGCGAGGTGCCGCCGCCGGGGCCACCACCCTTCATGAAGCCATCGTACTGCCGCAGCAACAGATGCTGCTGCACCTGCTGCACCGTGTCGAGCGCCACGCCGACGACGATGAGCAGCGCCGTGCCGCCGAAGCCGAACGGCATGTTCAGCGTATTGGAGATGATGATTGGCAACAGCGCCACGAACGTCAGGAAAATCGCGCCCGGCAGCGTGATGCGCGTGAGCACCTCGTCGATGTAATCCGCGGTCGCGGCGCCCGGCTTCACGCCGGGGATGAACGCGCCCTGCTTCTTCAGGTTCTCCGCGAGGTCCACGGGATTGAAGATGATCGACGTGTAGAAGTACGCGAAGAACACGATCAGCACGGCGTTCGCCACGATGTACCACACCGACGTCGTGTTGAAGTACTCCGCGAAGTTTTTCAGCCACGGGATACCGCTGAACGTCGCCACGGTCCCCGGCACGATGATCAGCGACTGGGCGAAGATGATCGGCATCACGCCCGCGCTGTTAATGCGGAGCGGGATGAACGTCTTCTGTCCCTCGCGAATACGACCACGACCCATCACCTTGCGCGGGATCTGGACCGGAATCCGCCGCGCCGCCACCGTGATGGCGACCGTGGCTGCGACGACCAGCACCATCATGAGCAGCACGATGAGCAGCACGGGGAAGCTGAGCGTGCCGGTCTTCAACGCTTCGAACGTGTTCACCGTCTCGGGGAGAATTCGTTCGATGATCGAGAAGAAGATCAGCAGGCTCATGCCGTTCCCGATGCCCCGCTCGGTGATTTGCTCGCCGAGCCACATGACGAAGACGCCGCCCGTCGTCAACGTGAGCACGGTAGTCATGCGGAAGGCCCACCCCGGATGCGCAACGGCGTTGGGGAGCTGCTCGGTGAAGATCCCGAACCCGTACGCTTGGAAGAGGCAGAGCACGACGGTCAGATAGCGCGTCCACTGCGTGAGCGTCTTCTTGCCCTCTTCGTCGCGCTGCATCTTTTCGATGATCGGGAACACCGGGCCGGCCAGCTGGAAGACGATACTCGCGGAGATATACGGCATGATGCCGAGCGCGAAGACCGTCGCGCGGCGCAGGCCGCCGCCCGAGAACAGGTCGTAGAGTCCGAACAGCGTGCCCGTGCCTCGGGTGCTCATGAAGTCGGCGAGGGCGTCGACGTTCACGCCCGGCGTCGCGATGTGTGCCCCGATGCGGTAGATCACGAGGCACAGCAAGGTGAAGAGGAGCTTTTCCTTGAGCTCCGGGACCTTGAACAGATTGGGAATCGGCGCCGTCACGCGATCGTTCCGCCCGCCTGCTCGATTTTCTGTTTCGCGCTCGCCGACACGGCCACGCCTTTCACCACGAACTTCCGTCCCGAGACGTCGCCGGTCCCGAGCAGCTTGATCGGATGGTCGGGACGGCGCACCAGTCCAGCGCCGAACAGCGTCTCCGGCGTGACCTCGACACCTTCGGCCAGCAGCACGAGGTGGCGCACGTTCACGACCTGCGCCGGCTGCTTGAACGGATTGGTGAAGCCGCGCTTCGGAATGCGCCGGATGAGCGGCATCTGACCGCCCTCGAAGCCGGGACGCACGTGACCGCCCTGCCGCGCGGTCTGGCCTTTGCCGCCGCGGCCGGCCGTCTTGCCGATACCCGATCCGGGGCCGCGCCCCTTCCGGATGCGCGCGCGATGCGAACCGCGCGGCGGGCGCAGGTCATGCAGCGCGAGCCGCGTGACTTGGGACTCGGGACTCGGGGCTTGGGGCTTGGGCCTCGCCCGAGGCTTCCGCGTCGCTTTTGCCTTCGGCTTTGGCATCTTACTTCTTTCCTTCCTTCTCCGGCGTCACCTCGACGAGGTGCCGCACCTGTTGGAGCATGCCGCGCAGCGCGGGATGATCCGCGTGCACGACTTCATCCTGATGATGCTTGAGGCCCAGCGCCTCGAGCGTCCGCCGCATTCGATGCGCATGACCGCTGCCCGACCGCACCTGCTTGATGCGCAGCTTCCCTTTGGTCGGAGCCGGGAGGACGGGGTCGCGGCCCGATTTGCGCTTGCGGTACTTGCGTGTCGGGGGGAGCCTACCCATGGGTCACCCCGGTGGGAACGGCGGACTCCTGGCGGGCGCGATACGGAATCGCCTCCGGCTCGATCCCGCGCTCGCGCGCGACGCGCCGCGCGGTCGTCAGCCGCTTGAGACCATCCATCGTCGCTCGCACCATGTTGTGCGGATTGGTCGAGCCGAGGCTCTTCGTCAGGATGTCGCGGATCCCCGCGCACTCGAGCACCGCGCGCACTGGACCACCGGCGATCACGCCGGTTCCCGACGCGGCGGGCTTGAGCAGCACGCGGCCCGCGCCGTGCTTGCCGATGATCTCGTGCGGAATCGTTCCGCCGGTGAGCGGGATTTCGTTCATGCGGCGGCGCGCCGCCTCGACGGCTTTGCGCACCGCTTCGCTGACCTCGTTCGCCTTGCCGGTCGCGATCCCGACCTGTCCCTTGCCGTCGCCGACGGCCACGAGCGCGTTGAAGCTGAAGCGCCGGCCGCCTTTCACGACCTTCGCCACGCGATTGATCGCGACGACGTTCTCGACCATGCCGTCGCTTTCGCGCTGGCCGCGATCGCCGCCATCGCGCCGGTCACCGCCTCGACCCCGGCCCCGACCACCGCGACCACCGCCGCCTTGGCCACGAGGACCGCGCGCGGGCCGCTCGACCGGAACCGGAGCCGCCTCGGCCGCCGGAGCGGGAGTGGGAGTGGGAGTGGGAGTGGGAGCTTCCGTGCCTTCCTTTTGCTCTTCCATTAGAACTCCAATCCGCCCTTGCGCGCGCCGTCCGCGACGGCCTTCACGCGACCGTGATACTGATAACCGCCGCGGTCGAACACGACCTTGGCGATCCCTTTCTCTTTCGCCTTCGCGGCGATGAGCTTCCCGACGGCAAAGCTCCGCGCCACCTTGCCCTTGCCCTCGACCTGCACGCCTTCCGACGTGTCCGCGGCGCCGGCGATCGTGACGCCACGCTGGTCGTCCACCAGCTGGGCGTAGATGTGCTTAGACGAACGGAACACGACGAGGCGCGGCCGCTCGGGCGTCCCCTCGACCTTCTTGCGGACGCGCAGGTGCCGGCGGTAGCGGCTATCCGCCGCGGTTTTGATTTTCCGAACAGAGCGCATGGTTTATTTCGCCGCCTGGGCAGTCTTGCCCGCCTTGCGCCGGACCTGCTCGCCCGCGTAGCGGATACCCTTGCCCTTGTACGGTTCGGGTGGCCGGATATTGCGCAGCTCAGCGGCCACCTGGCCCACCAGTTCCTTGTCGACGCCCTCGATCTTGAGCAGGACGTTATTGGTCACCGTGATCTTGATCCCCGCCGGCGCGTGGTAGGGGACGGGATGGGAGAATCCCACCACCAGCTGCACGCCGAACGGCTTGGGCTCGGCCTTGTAGCCGACGCCCTGGATCTCGAGCGACTTCGCGAACCCCGCCGTGACGCCTTCCACCATGTTCGCCACCAGCGTGCGCGTGAGACCGTGCAACGCCTTGTGCCGCGACTCGTCGGACGGGCGCTTCACGACGACGGAGGTGTCCTCGAGCGTCAGCGCCATGTCTGCGTGCAGCGTGCGGCTGATCTCGCCCTTCGGTCCCTTCACTGTGATTTTCTGCCCGTCGAGCGTCGCGGTCACGCCTTTGGGCAACGCGACGGGCTTCCTCCCGATTCGTGACATCCTAGCTCCTAGCTCCCGACTCCATGATTTACCACACCACCGCGAGCACTTCGCCGCCCACCCGGGCGGTGCGCGCTTCGCGGTCGGTCATCAGGCCCTGCGGCGTGCTGAGGATCGCCATGCCCAGGCCGTTCTTAATGCGCGGGATCTCGCGCGCCTTGACGTAGCGCCGGAGCCCGGGCGACGACACGCGCTGCAGCTCCCGGATGACTGGGGCATCGTTGTGATACTTCAGGTACAGCCGCAGCAGCCCGTGTTGCCCATCGTCCAGCACCTTGAAGTCTTGGACGTAATGGTTGTCACGTAGAATCGTGGCGATCGCGACTTTCAGTTTCGACACCGGCATGTCGACCCGGCGGTGCCCCGCCAAACAGGCGTTGCGCACGCGGGTCAGCATATCGGCGACGGGATCAATAACGCTCATTCGTGTCCCCTCTTACCAGCTGGCTTTGCGCACGCCGGGAATCTCCCCGCGCAGCGCCAGCTCACGGAAGCAGATGCGGCACAGCTCGAACTTGCGCAGAGTGCCGCGGCTGCGGCCGCAGCGCCGGCAGCGGTAGTAGCGCCGCACCTTGAACTTCGGGCCCTTCTTCACTCTTTCAATCCACGCCTTCTTCGCCATGAAGTCTCCTAGGCCGCTGCCGGGGTTTCCACGCGGAACGGCATGCCCAGCTCGCGCAGGAGCGCCAGCGCGGTGTCGTCGCGCCCAGCGCTCGTCACGAACGTGATATCCATCCCGTGAATCCGCTCGACCTTGTCGTAGTCGATCTCGGGAAAAATCATCTGCTCCTTGATGCCCAGCGTGTAATTGCCGCGCCCGTCGAAGCTCTTCGTGGGCAGCCCGCGGAAGTCGCGCATGCGCGGCACCGCGATCGTGATGAAGCGATCGAGGAACTCGTACATGCGGCCGCCGCGCAGCGTCACGGCGCAGCCGATCGCCTGCCCTTCGCGCAGGTTGAAATTCGCGATCGCCTTCTTGGCGCGCGTCACGACCGGATGCTGCCCGGTGATGGCAGCGAGCTCAGCCACCGCGGCGTCCAGCCCCTTCGGATTCTTGGACGCGTCCCCCATGCCGACATTCAGCACGATCTTCTTGAGCCGCGGAATCTGATGCGGGTTCTTGAACGTGAACTGCTGCTGCAGCTTGGCCCGCACCTGCTGCGCGTAGAAGTCCATCAGCCGCGCGCGCGGCGCCGGCTCGACCGGCTCAGCAGGAGCGGCCGCAGCCTCCGCCTTCGGCGCACCCTCTTCCTTGGGAGCCTTGGGCTTCTTCTGCTGCTTCTCCTGCTTCGGTTTTTGCTGTTTCTCTTGCTTCTCTTTTTCGTCCGCCATACCTACCTCACACGCGGAATCGGTTGACCCGATCTCACCGCGATCCGTTCCAGCTTGCCTTCCTTGTCATGACGCCGGCGCACCCGCGTCGGCGCGCCCGACTTTGGGTCGAGCAGCATCACATTCGACGCGGCGATGCTCGCGGGAAACTCGATGATCCCGCTCTGCCCCTGCGGCGTCGTCGCGCGCTTGTGCTTCTTCACGATGTTCACGCCTTCCACGACCACCCGAAACTTCTTGGGATAGACGTGGAGGATCTTGCCTTCCTTGCCGCGGTGCTCGCCGCTGATCACGCGCACGACGTCGCCTTTCGCGACGTGCAGCTTGTGCCGCTCCGGCTCCGTCCCACGCTCGCGCCGGGACTTCTTGTAAACGAGCGGCTTCATATCAGATCACCTCCGGCGCCAGCGACACGATCTTCATGAACTTCTTCTCCCGCAGCTCGCGGCCCACCGGGCCGAAGATGCGCGTGGCGCGCGGCTCGCCTTCGTCGTTGATCAGCACCGCCGCGTTTTCGTCGAAGCGGATGTAGGAGCCGTCCTTGCGCTTGGTCTCCTTGGCCGTCCGGACGATGACCGCCTTGGCCACCTCGCCCTTTTTCACTTGGCCGGTGGGGATGGCGTCTTTGATCGTGACGACGACCACGTCGCCGAGCCCCGCGTAGCGGCGCTTGGAGCCGCCGAGCACGCGGATCACGAGCGCGCGGCGCGCACCCGAGTTGTCCGCGATCTTGACCTGCGATTCTTGCTGCACCATGGCTATTTCGCCTTCTCTATGATCTCGACCACCCGCCAACGTTTCCGTTTCGACAAGGGCCGAGTCTCCACGATGCGCACCGTGTCGCCCATCTTGGCGCCGTGGTCGTCGTGCGCGGCGACCGTCTTGGTGCGGTTCACCTGCTTGCCGTAAAAGCCATGCGCGAAGCGACGCGCCATCGAGACGGTCACCGTTTTCTGCATTTTGTCGCTGACCACGGTGCCGGTACGAACCTTCCTACGACCGCGCTCGCTCATGCCGACGCCCTTGCCCTTTCCTTCAAAATGGTCTGGATGCGCGCGATATCTCGGCGGATCGTGCGTAGCTGTAGCGGATTCGTGAGCGACTCCGTCGCCCGGCGGAATTCGAGGCGGAACTTTTCCTCGGTCAACACCGCCAGCTTTTGCGTGAGTTCGTCGGTCTTGAGCTCGCGCAGTCCTTCCGCCCGGTTTTCCCGTTTCGCCGGCATCTTACCGCTCCTCCCGCTTCACGAACTTCGACTTGACCGGCAGCTTCGCCGACGCGAGCGCCAGCGCCGCGCGCGCCGCGGCCTCTTCGATCCCTTCGAGCTCGAACATGATCCGGCCCGGCTTCACGACCGCCACCCACCCTTCCGGATTTCCCTTGCCCTTTCCCATCCGGGTCTCGGCGGGCTTCTTCGTGATCGGCTTGTCGGGGAACAGCCGGATCCACACCTTGCCGCCGCGCTTCATCTCGCGCGTGAGCGCGACGCGCGCGGCCTCGATCTGCCGGTTGGAAATCCAGCCTGGCTCGAGCGACATCAGCCCGTAGTGGCCGAACGCGACGGTATTGCCGCGCGTGGCCATCCCGCTGGTGCGGCCCTTGAACCGCTTGCGAAACTTGACCCGCTTCGGTGCCAGCATGGGTCAGACGCCCGTCGAATACGTGCGGCCGTGCAGATCCTCGGTCCGCTCGCCCTTGAAGATCCAGACCTTCACGCCGATCGTGCCGAACGTCGTCTTGGCGGTGGAGGTCGCGTAATCGATGTCGGCGCGCAGCGTGTGCAGCGGCACGCGCCCTTCGTGATAACCCTCGGTACGCGCGATTTCCGCGCCACCCAGCCGGCCCGCCGTCTTGATCTTGATTCCCTGCGCGCCCATCCGCATCGCGCTCTGCACCGCGCGCTTCATAGCGCGGCGGAACGAGATGCGCTGCGTGAGCTGATGCGCGACGCTGTCGCCCACCAGCTGCGCGTCCAGCTCGGGGCGCTTGATCTCCTCGACGTTGATGCCGACTTCTTTTCCGGTGAGCTGCGCCAGCTCATCGCGGAGCTTGTCGACTTCGGCGCCGCGCTTGCCGATCACGACACCCGGCCGGCCGGTGTGAACGGTGACGGTCACCTTGCCCGGCTTGCGCTCGATGTGCACGTCCGCGATCGCGGCATGGCTGAGGCGCGTCTTCAGGTACTTCCGGATCAGCTCGTCTTCCTTGAGCAGCTCGGGGAAGTTGCGCTTCGCGAAATAGCGGGAGCGCCACTGTTTGACGATGCCCAGCCGGAACCCGTAGGGATGTGTTTTCTGGCCCACTTACTTGCTCGCTTTCTTTTTCTTGGCCGGCGTCTTTTTCTTCGCCTTCGCCTTCGTCGCCGACGCCTTCCGCGCGCGCGGCTTCTGCTCGGCTTTCGCTTCCGCCTTTGGAGCCGCCGGCCCCCGGGGCGGGGCAACTGGAGCGGACGTTTCCGCACCGGCCACACGAATCTCTACGTGGCTCGTGCGCTTCAAAATCGGCGTACCGCGACCCATCGCCGCCGCCGTGAACCGCTTCAGGGTCTGCCCTTCGTTCACGACCGCGTAGGTCACGCGCAGGTTATCGGCGTCGAACGGTGTGTTCTGCCGCTGCGCCGTCTGCTGCGCGTTGGCGACCGCCGATTTCAGCACCTTATGGATCTGGCGCGCGGCCCGCTTCTTGGAGAAGCGCAGGATCGCGTCGGCTTCGGGTACGGCGCAGCCGCGAATCAAATCGATCACCAGCCGCATCTTGCGCGCCGATTGCCGCACGCCACGTTGGATCGCTCGAGCTTCCATCGCTAGTCCTTCTTCTTCTCGGCGCCGCCCTCGGCACCGCCTTCAGCCGCCGCTGCCTCGGCCTCGCGCTCCGCCGCCGACCCCTTGGCGCCGTGGCCGCGGAACAGGCGCGTCGCGGCGAACTCGCCGAGCTTGTGGCCCACCATGTTCTCGGTGATGTAGACGGGGATGAACTTGTTCCCGTTGTGCACCGCGAGCGTGTGGCCCACGAAGTCGGGGGTGATCGTGCTGCGCCGCGACCACGTCTTGAACACCTTCTTCTCGTTCCGCTCGTTGAGGGCGCGAATCTTCACCATCAACGACTCCTCGACGTACGGACCCTTCTTGACGCTGCGTCCCATTACTGCGTCGCCTTCCCGCGCTTGCGCCCGCGCACGATGAGTTTCGTGGACCGTTTCTTTTTATGCCGCGTCTTCTTCCCCTCGACCTTGCCCCACGGATTCGTAGGCGGCCGGCCACCCGAGCTCTTGCCTTCGCCGCCGCCCAGCGGGTGATCGACGGGATTCATCGCCACGCCGCGGACGCGGGGACTGCGGCCCAGCCAGCGCGACTTCCCCGCCTTGCCGATCGACAGCAGCTCGTGCTCGGCGTTGCCGACTTCGCCGATCGTCGCGAGGCATTCGCCGCGCACCATGCGCATTTCCGTCGAGCGCAGGCGCAGCGTGACGTAGTTGCCTTCCTTCGCCACGACCTGCGCGCTGGTACCGGCGCCGCGGCACAG
>WNGP01000014.1_pt1 | contig 102174 bp, 96 predicted proteins | sample 5407671 | NCBI WGS metagenome assembly WNGP01 (sample SAMN13153381, study PRJNA577476) | soil metagenome | isolation source: 40 cm soil or saprolite under Garry oak tree replicate 2 | place: USA:California | collected 2016-06-15 | reverse complement strand
GCCAGCGGCACCGCCACCGCGACAAACGTCTCCGGCTTGTTGTGGGTGCGGCCCAGTCCGCCGCCGACCAGGATGTTGAACCCGCGCAGTGATCCGTCCGGTTTCTTCATGGCCACGATCGCAAGGTCGTGGGCGTAGACGTCGACGCAGTTGTCGCCTTCGATCGCGACGGTGGTCTTGAACTTGCGCGGCAGGTACTGCTCTTTGTAGAGCGGTTCAGTTTCCGGCTCTGACGACTTCACGACCTCGCCGTCGAGCCAGATCTCGTGATATGCGGCAGTGCGCGGCGTGAGCTCGGTGACCATCGACGAGATCGCGCGATGAACCTCCGCATGGAAGTCGTCGGCGATTGGTTCCGGGCAGCACATGATGTTGCGCTCGACGTCGCCGCAGCCGCCGAGCGTGGTGAGAAGGGCGTCGTTGATGGCGCGGATGGATTTCTTGATGTCGCCCTTGAGCACGCCATGGAGCTGGAAATCCTGCCTGGTCGTGACTCGCAGGGTGCCGTTGGCCCACCGCCTGCTGATGTCGTCATGCGCGATATAAGCCTCCGGCGAGACGATGCCGCCCGGGATGCGCGTCCGGATCATCAGCTGGTGGTGCTTGTCGAGGCCGCGCGCCCGGGCCTCCTTGCGCCGGTCGCGGTCGTCCTGCTGGTAGATGCCGTGGAACTTGAGCAGCTGCTCGGAATCCTCACCGAATGCGGGCGTGTCCTCGAGCAGCTCCTCTTTGATCAGGCCACGAAGGTGATTGCTCGTCGCCTTGATCGCCTCGTTCCTCGAGAAGCCTTCGAGAGATGTGCCGTCGGAAAGGTTCGACAACTGGATGCGCCTCCGCTGGTGTAATTGGTCTGTACGCTCGCATCGGGGCGCCGCCCGCAGCGCGGGGGCGCGGCCGGACTGGTGTCCGGTCAGCTACAGAAGCAGCTGGCGCAGCGAAGGTAATCGATGGCCCGGCGCCTGGTGAGCGGAGCCGCAGAAGACATGCCAGGACTACTCATCGCGTCGTGAAGCTTACGAAAACACCGAGGCCGATGCTGCGATCGAGTCGCAAAAAGAGAGGGGGGCCAAAGATCGGCCCCCCAGTCGGTCTCGTCAGGGTTGTGTGTCGGGGTTCGAGCTGGCAAACCACTGGCCCGTCGGAGCCGCCACGAAGATGATCGGATGCTTGCAAGGGCGAGGCAGGTCGACCGAGCCGTGGATCTGAGAGTCACCCGCGGAACTGGCCGGGAAGTTTGCGGTCGAAACGTTGACGACGCCGCCTGGGGTGATACAGCTGACGGTCGCCTTGAAAAATGGAACCGGATTGCGTCCGTTGACCGGAGGGACGGTGATGATGAGGCCGGTCACCGTTACGTCGACCGCGCCCCGCTGGCTCACGGTGCCAGAGCCAGTTGAGATCACCCACGGCAGGCCGCCCCCTTTGATGCCCCGATCGTTGACAGTGCCGACAGCACCGCCTGTGACCGGCGTCATCGACGAGAAGTCTGTGAGGTTCCCTTTCTCGTCGGCAAGCGCCGGGGCGGCACCGCCCACGACGAGGCCGGCGATGCAAACCGCAGTCACGAGGACCCTTCCGAATATGCGCATGTCGAAACTCCTCCGCACTCCAGGCCTACTGATGCACGGGGAGCTACCGGGTTGGGTTACTTGTGCGTGGATCTCCAGTGAGGCGGTGGCCCAAGCTTGGAGGTCAGCAGCTTCGCGATCTCACCGTCGGCTGGAAAGCGGTTCAACAGCCCCTTGCTGAACACCTTCTCGCCGTCGACCTGGACGTCGAAAACGCCACGGCTGCCGGTCTTCAGCTCGACGCCTGAGAGAACTGGCGCCCACCTGTCCATGATCTCCCCAGCCAGGCTCACGGCCTGGTCGAGGTAGTCTCAAGGAACGCAGAACTCGATCGTGATCTTTGGTTTGGCGCTCGTCATCTGGTTGGCCTAACCTCTTCGTACACTTCCGCTGGAGGAGCTATTCCCATGAGCACAGAACGTTCCCCAATCATGGTGGTGACCTGTGCGTGCGGCAAGCTGATGCGCGGCCCGATCGAGGAGCTTGTCGGTATGGTCCAGGAGCACGCGCGCGAGTCGCACAACATGCAGGTCACGCGGGAGGACGTGCTCTCGAGGGCGCGGCCCGAAGCCTGAGCGCGACCAGCCCGCACGGCTCGAGCTCGTCAACGCCGGCCCCCTGGGGCACCGAAGGGCCCGTTCAGGCGGAGGTGTTCGTGGTCCGCATGCGGGACCACACGCTCGAGCTCACCGGCCCGTGCGGCCCGGACGCCTGGTACATCGAATCCCACGACGAGGACGACCCCATGGAAATCGTCCGCCGCCTGTCGACCAACCTCCTTGGACCTCCACTGCTGGTGCACTCGACGTCATGGCGCCGGGGTTTCGGCGGGGTGCTGCTCACGTTCCTGGTCGTGATCGGCGACGACCAGGCGCAGGAGCTCGAAGGCGTGCCGGTGGCGCGCGCAGACCTCGCGCGCAACTCCGCGACTGAGGCCGCGAAGAAAATCTCGACCCACCAGGTCGTCGAGCACGCCCTGCGGCATATGGCCTGGCTGGCCCAGGACGATGCCGCGGTCAGGGCCGCGCTCTCACCGGCTTGGGTGGCCGCGCTGGCCGGTTACGTGCCGGAGCCGTTCCGCCACCTCGCATGACGGACATCGGCAATCCTCGCCCCACTGCCCCGACCCTCTCCCAGTAGGGGAGAGGGGAATCCTCTAGTTGATCGAGCTCCCCACGAGGGTGGCTCTAGAGCCGCGCAAACGGACGCCAAGCGCGAGCGCGAGCGCGCCGAACACGATCATGTAGGCGCCGAAGAACCAGGTGATCGTCACCAGGCCAGCCGACGGATTGATCGCCAGCAGAACGCCGAATACGACCGAGACCATCCCGGCGATCACAAGCAGCCACTCGTTCGGCAGGATGCGGCGGAGGAGAAACGCGGCGCCCAGCTCGGCGGCGCCCGTGAGCACCGCCCAGGCCGCGATCAGATAGACGAGGGCGACTGCGGCAAGCCCGGGGCGCAGGATCACCAGCCCGCCGGCGACGATGCCCAGCAGCCCCTCGGCCGTCACCAGCCATGACCCGCCACGAATTCCGGCTATGAGCGCAAAGAGCCCGTCAACGAGCAGATAGGCGCCGAACAGCGTGACCAGGACGAGCAGCGTCAGACCTGTCCAGGCGAAGGCAGCGATGCCGAGCAATATGCCGGCCACACCCCGGATGGCGAGGGCCCACCAGCTGACCGCAATCGTTCTACCCATGAACGCCTCCTTCGGTCACCTCGACCGAACCCCAAGCCAGGATCGATTCTTGCCAGGATCGATCCCCCCGCGCCTCGAGTCTATGACTGCCGGCGCCTGAACGCACGCCAAATGCGAGGCGTCCCGAGCGGTGTTATCGGCCGGTCTTGCCTGGGTCCTGAGCGTTCACGGGAAGGCGCGGTTCGACCCAGCGGCGAAGCGCGTCCGCGCCCATCGCCCCGGTCACGCGGTCTCGCTCGTTGGAGGCGTCCATGAGGACCAGGGTCGGGATGCCGCGGATTCCGAAGCGCTCCTGCAGGCCGGGCTCCTCGTCGGTGTTCACCTTGACCGCCTTCAGCTTGCCGGCGAGCTCGCGCGACAGCTTCTCCACCGCCGGCGCGACGATGCGGCACGGCCCGCACCACGGCGCCCAGAAGTCGATCAGCACCGGGATGGGGCTCTTCTCGACGACTGCGTCGAACTCCGACGTGCTGCTCTCGGTCAGCCACGGCAGCGGCTGGCCGCACCTGGGGCAGTGCGGAACGCCGCCGGCGGCGGCCCGGACTCGGGTTTTCTGCCCGCAACTGGGGCAGGTGACGACCTTTGGTTCACTCATTGTTCTTGGCAGTTTTCGTGCCCGCTCCAGGCTCTTTCGAAACCCTGCCTACCAGCCTTCCCGTATGACCGCCACGCCTCGTGGGCCGAGGCGCAGCAGGCCTCGGTGCACCTCGCTGCCGTCGACCAGGTTGACACCAGCGTCGGCGACCGGAACCTCGACATGAGCGTCGCGGTGGTTGAGGAGGAAGAGGAGCGAGCTGCGGGGCCCAGACCGGCGCACCGCCGAAACTCCCGCTGGCGCCTCGAGCACGGGCTTGATGCCGGCTTCGGTCCACACGGCGCGAAGGATCCGACCCATGGCGCCCGGGTCCGGCCGGGTGCCGATGTACACGGCGCGGCCCTGTCCGAAGCTGTGGCTGGTGACGGCGGGGTGGCCGTCCAGGGTCGACCCCGCGAAGAACGCGAGCGGTTCCGCGCCGGAGAGCGTGATCAGCTCGCTCCACAGGTCGCCATGGGACTGGATGCCGTCGGCGAACTTGAGCCCGATCGTCTCGCCGTCCGCGAGCGGCAGCCAGTCGACGACGTCCAGGCCGAGCATGCGCCGGAAGGGCTGCGGATAGCCGCCGGGGTGGATGTGCTCGAAGGGGTCGACGATGCCGCTGAAGAACGACATCACGAGGGTGCCGCCTCCGTCGACGAACGCCGCAAGGTTGGCCGCTCCTTCTTCGCTGACCAGGTAAACGGTGGGCGCGAGCACGAGGCGGTAACCGGAGAGGTCGTCGGTGGCGCGCGCAAAGTCGGCGGTCAGGTTGGCCTCGAACAGGTGGCGGTAGTAAGACTCGAGCTGGTCGACGTGATGGATGCGAATCGACGGCTTCGAAGGCAGCTCGAGAGCCCACCAGGACTCCCAGTCGTGAAGGATGGCGACGTCCGCGCGCACGCGCGTGCCGCACACGGTGTCGAGACGGCCCAGCTCGCGCCCCAGCTTGACGACCTCATGCCAGGTGGGCGAGTGCTCGGGCCGGCCGTGGGGGACCATCGCGGAATGAAACTTCTCCGCGCCGGCGCGCGACTGGCGCCACTGGAAGAACATCACGCCGTCGGCGCCGCGGGCCACGGCCTGGTAGCTCCAGAGCCGCATCTGGCCCGGCGCCTTGGGTACGTTCACGTCGCGCCAGTTGACTCGGTAGGGGGTCTGCTCCATGAGGATCCACGGGCGGCCGCGGCCGAGCGAGCGCGTGAGGTCGTTGGCCATGGCTGACCGCATGCCGGCGTCGGGGTCGGCGGGGTCCTGGTACACGTCGTCGCTGACAACGTCCTCGTGTGCCGCCCATTTCCAGTAGTCCAGGGGCTTGAAGAAGCGCATGAAGTTCGTCGTCACCGGGATTCCGGGGCTGTGCTCCGTCAGGATCCTGTGCTCGAGGTCGTAACACTCGAGCAGCGCGTCGGATGAGAAGCGCATGAAGTCCAGCTGCTGGCTCGGGTTGGGCCAGGTCGGTGTGGTGCGCGGGGGCAATATCTCGTCCCACGCTGAATACCGCTGCGACCAGAAGTCCGTACCCCATGCACGGTTTAGCGCCTCGATGTCGCCGTATCGCTCCTCGAGCCAGGCACGGAACGCCTCCGCCGAAACGTCGCAGTAGCACGCAGGCACATGACAGCCGAACTCGTTGCCGACGTGCCACATCACCAGCGCCGGGTGATCGGCGTAACGGGTCGCCAGCGCTTCGACCAGCCTGCCCGCCGCGTCCCTGTACACGGGGCTGCTCGGGCAGTAGTGCTGCCGGGCCCCATGCCAGAGCCGGACGCCGTCGGCGCGCACGGGCAGCATCTCGGGATGCGCGTGCGACAGCCACGGCGGTGGCGAAGCGGTGGCGGTGGCGAGGTCGACCCGGACACCGCCCTCATGAAGCCGGTCCATGATCCGGTCGAGCCAGTCGAAGTCGAATGAGCCCTGCGACGACTCCAGGCGGGACCAGGCGAAGATGCCGAGCGAGACGAGGTTGACCCCGGCCTCCTGCATGAGCCGGACATCTTCCTCCCACACCGACTCCGGCCACTGGTCGGGGTTGTAGTCCCCGCCATAGGCGATGTGCGGCAGCCTCTCTCCGAGGAGCGCGCCTCCTGATCCTGCCGAGCTCGCAGGGGTGCTCAGCCTTTCGTGGATCCGAGCGTGAGGCCGGCAACGAACTGGCGCTGCAGGAGGATGTAGATGAGGATGGGCGGAATGCATGCAAGCAACGCCCCGGCGGCGATCAGGTTGTAATTGATCAAGAACTCTCCTTGCAGGTTGTTGAGGGCGCTGGTGATCGGCCGCTTGTTGCCATGGCTCAGCAGCACCAACGCCCAGAAGAAGTCGTTGTACATGAACGTGAACAGGAGCGTCGCCATGGCCGCGAGCGCCGGCCGGCAAAGCGGGAGGATCACGCTCCACCAGATCCGGAACACGTTGGCGCCGTCGACCAGGGCCGACTCGGTGATCTCCTTGGTGATCGTCTTCATGTAGTTGGCCAGCACGAACGTCGCGAAGCCCGTCTGGAAGACCACGTGGATGAGGATGATGCCGACGTACTGGTCGTAAAGGAGGTTGTTGTCGCTGAACAGGGCGAACGAGAAGTTACCGATGTCTATCGAGCCGAGATTCGCGATCGGCGTGTTGAGGTAGACCCAGTAAAGCGGGACGATGATGACCTGTGGCGGCAGCAGGTTGCCCGCCGTGAAGAGCATCAAGACGATCAAGTTGAACTTCCAGCTGAACTGGGTGCAGCAGAACGCGACCATCGACGCCAGAAGGAGTGTGAAGATGACGCCGGGGATGACGATCACCAGGGTGTTCAGGTAGTAGTAGGGGATTTCGGCCTGCGTCCACACTGTCTGATAGTTGGTGAAGCTCAACCCGTTGGCGGGCCAGGAGAGGTAGCCATGCAGGACGGTGTCGCCGTACGGGCGTAGGGATGCAAAGATCGCCCAGAACAGGGGGAACAGCCATAGGGCGACCATCGCGATAAGGAAGGCGTGGAGGATCACGCGCGCGGGCCTGATGCGCCGGCTCGCCTTGCGTACCGCGGTCCGCGGTGCGGTGGCGGTGATCGTGCTCATGCGAGCGTCCTCATCACGCGCGACAGGAAGGCGACGATCGGCACCAGCGAGATGAGCAGCAGGATGACGGCGATCGCGGAGCCGAACCCTACGAGGCTCGCCTCGCTGATGCTGTTGTTGTAGATGAGGATCGACAGCAGCTCGAGACCGTTCTTGCCCTGGTTGATGATGAACGCGATATCGAAAGCGCGCAGCGCCTCGATGGCGGTGACGACGACGATGATCACGTTGATGGGCGCCATCACCGGCAGCACGACCCCGAAAAAGGTCTGCACCTCCGTGGCGCCGTCAACGCGAGCCGCCTCGCGCAATGAAGGGTCGACGCTCTTCAGGCCGGCGAGATACAGGATCATGATGTAGCCGATGTGCCGCCAGCTGGTGGCGATCAGGATCGAGAACAGGTTGATTCTCGGGTTGCCGAGCCAGTCGATCACATTGGCCGATTTGGCGGTCCCGAGAGCGTTGTTGATGAAACCGTCCGTCGGGGCAAATTGCAGGTCCCAGATGAAGCCGACCACGACGAGCGACAGCACCACCGGCAGGAAGAACACGCTCTGGTAGAAACGAGTGCCCCGCATCTCGCGGTCGAGCAGCACCGCGAAGAACATGCCCAGCGGCGTGGCTATCAACGTGAGCCACGCGAGCCAGATCAGGTTGTGCGTGAACGCGGGCCAGAAAAGCGTGTAGCCCGAGAACAGGAACTGGTAGTTCTTGAAGCCGACGAAGTTCTTGCCCGTGATCGGACCGATGTTCTGCCAGTTGGTGAACGAAAGGCCGACCGATGCCAGGGTCGGGCCCCAGACCAACAGGAGGTCGAGGGTGAGCGGCACGCCGACCATGAGGGCGATGAGGATCTTGTCGTGGCGGGTCAGCAGGGTGTAGCGGCGCTTGCGTCGGGTGACGAGTGCCCCCGCCTCGGGCGCTTTCTGCGTCCGGGCGGGGGCTGCGCTCGTCGTGGTGTTGGCCACGTCTCAGATCATATGTCCGCTTTACTCGGGAGGCAGTGAGTCCCAGAACGCCTGCATCTGGCCCTGCAGGCTGGTCGTGTCCTGCTTGGGGTTGGCGAGGAATTTGAGCAGGAAGCCCTGCATTCCATTCGGCCCCGAGTAGTCCGGGCGCGAGTCGCGGTCGAAGTATTGCGTGATCTTCTTGGCCTGGCTGACGATCTGCACCGCCTTCTTGGTCAGCGCGGGGTACGTGCTCGTGTCAGCGTCATTGGCAGTCGGGATGGAGCCGGGTGCGTTCTGCCAGTAGAGGACCTGCGTCGAGCCCTTGGCCACGAACTCCAGGAAGGCCTTGGCCTGGCCGAGGTCGGCCTGCAGAGTCGGCGACTTCTTGGTGAGCATGTAGACGTCGATCGGCGCGTCGAGCGCCTTCTCGGCGTCGTACTGGGTGCCCATGTCAGGGAACGCGAAGAAATCGAGCTGGTCGAGGTCGGCCTGGGCGCCGCTCGCCTTGAACTCGTCGGAGACGAACAGGCCGAGGAGGTACATGCCGGCCTGCTTGCGCAGCAGCTGGTCCGCCCCCTGCTCCCACGTGAGGCCGGCAAACGCGGGCGAGTAGTACGGGGTGATCTCGCTCCATTTCTTGTAGACGTTGGTCACCCGCGAGTCCGTCCACTTCTGCTTTCCGGTCAGCAGCTCGGTGTGAAAGTCGTAGCCGTTGAGGCGAAGGTTGAGGATGTCGAACGTGCCTTGTGCAGGCCAGCCGTCCTTGTCGGCGAATGCGATCGGGATCAGCCCGTCGGCCTTCATCTTCGTGCACAGCGCTTTGAAATCGTCCCAGGTCGTGGGCACCTTGTAGCCGTGCTGCGACCAGACGTCCTTCCGGTAGAAGACCGCCCAGGGGTAGTAGTCGGTGGGGATGGCGTATGCCTTACCGTCGTTGCCCTTGATCGAAGCTTCGAAACCAGACGTGTAGTTCGACTTCACCGCGTCCCACACGTCGTCGATCGGCGTCGCCAGGCCCTTGTCGGCGAAGAACCGCATGCGGTGGCCGGAAAACCACGTGAACGCGTCCTCGGGCGTGGCCTGGAGGTAGGAGCTGATCTGGTTCTGGAACGTGCCGTGGTCGACCGTGTTGATCGAGACCTTGGTGCCGCCGTTGGCGGCGGTGAACGCATCCACGATGGCCTGCGTCCCCTTCTTGGAGTTCGGGTCGGTGTTGTAGCTGCCGAGGGACACCTTGCCGCCCTTGGCCGTGATGCCGGTGGTGGTCGTGGTGTTGTTGCCGCCGCAGGCGGCGATGAAGGCCGCGAGGCTGCCATAGCCCGCGATCTTCAGCACGTCGCGGCGCGACAGGTCCAGGTTCAGGTTCAGCGTGGCATCTCTCGCGGCCAGCAGGTTCCGAACCCGTTTCGCTTGGCTTGAATCACCCATAGAACTCCTCCTCCTCAGGCCGCGGTCGTCCGCTCTTCACGCACAGGCAACGGCGTGGGCATTAGCGGAAGGTTACAGATTCGGTCACTTTTGTCAACAGATGAGTTTCGGTTCTGCTCGCTATTGATCAAAGGTGATCGATGACGTACCATCGGGCGAATGCTTGCGGCCGAGCGAAGGCGCCTGATCGCGGAGCGTGTGCGCTCGAGGGGTGTCGTCTCGGTGGCCGAGATGGCCGAGGCCCTCGGCACGACCGAGATCACGCTCCGGCGCGACCTACGGGCGATGGCCAAGGCCGGGCTGCTGGTACGAACTCATGGCGGTGCGCTGCAGCCCGCGGGGCTCGGCCACGAGCCGAGCTACTCGGAGAAGGCCCAGCAGGCCGCCGGCGAGAAGGCAGCCATCGCGCGCCTGGCGCTCAGGATGGTGCGTCCCGGCGACTCGATTGTGCTCGGACCGGGAACGACAACGCTCGCGCTTGCTCGCCTCCTCGTGCACTACCCCGAGCTGACCGTGGTCACCAACTCGCTGCTGGTCGCGCAGGCGTTGATGGAGTCTTCACGCGTGGAGGTGATCCTGACGGGCGGCACGCTGCGACGGCCCATCCACGCTCTGGTCGGGCCCGCGACGGAAGAATCGGTGCGCGCGCTGCGCGCATCGCAGGCGTTCATCTCGGGTAACGGCTTCACGGCCGACCGCGGGCTCAGCACGCCAAGCCCGGTGGTGGCCGCAACCGACCGTGCCCTTGCCGGCGCGGCCCAGCACGTGGTCGTGCTCGCGGACCACACCAAGATCGGGCAGGAGACGATGTGCCAGACGGTGCCGGCCGCGCGCGTGCACACGCTCATCACCGACTCCAAGGCAGACCCCGCGGAGCTGCAGGCCATTCGTGACGCCGGGGTCGAGGTGCGTGTCGCCGGCGAGGATGTCGATGTCGAGAGCAGCCGCGCGACCGCGTGACGGCAAGCCCGCGCGGCCCCGTGCACCGCGGAGCATCGACGACGCCCGCCGAACAGATTTGCTGACCCGGGAGAACCACGAGCTGCCCGACGGCCGCTACCTGCTTGCGTACGCCCGTGCGCGCAGCGAAACCGGGGCATTGACAAGCGGTGCCTGAGCTTCGCTTCGATCCACTGCGGAGCGAATGGGTCGCATACGCCACCGAGCGCAACGACCGGACCTTCCTCCCCACCGACTTCTGCCCGCTGTGTCCAAGCGGGCCAGGCGGCACATCCGAGGTACCTCTCGACACGTTCGAGGTCGTTGTGTTCGAGAACCGCTTTCCGTCGTTCGGGCCCGACCGGCGCAACGGGCGTCCGGTCCGTCCACCGACGACGGGCTGCGAGGTCATCGTCTACACGCCCGAGCACGAGCTGACCCTGGCGCGCCTGCCGCTGGAGCGGGTCCGGCTCCTCGTCGACGTTTGGGCCGACCGCTACCGCGAGCTCGGCTCGAGGCCTGAGGTCGCCTACGTCTACATCTTCGAGAACAAGGGCGAAGAGGTCGGGGTCACGCTCCATCACCCGCACGGCCAGGTCTACGCCCTGCCATTCGTGCCGCCGTTTGCCGGTGCCGAGCTCGACGCCTCGGGCCGGTACCTCGCAGAGCAAGGCGAGTGCCTCCACTGCAGCGAGCTCGCTGCCGAGGCATCGGGACCCCGCGTCGTCCTCCGGGCAGGGTCGATCGTGGCGTTCGTGCCGCGGGCGGCTCGCTGGCCGTATGAGGTGCACATCTACCCGCGCCGGCATGTCGCCTCCATAGCCGATCTCGACGCCGGCGAGCGAAAAGACCTGGCGCAAGCCCTGCTCGGCGCGACCGGCGCGTATGACAGCCACTTCGGCTTCTCGACGCCTTACGTGATGGCCATGCACCAGGCGCCCACCGACGGACGCGAGTGGCCGCAGGCCCACCTCCATATCGAGCTGTATCCACCGCACCGCCGTGGTGACCGTCTCAAGTACCTCGCCGGTGTCGAGCTTGGAGCCGGCACGTTCGTGAACGACACGCACCCCGAGGAAACGGCGGCGCAGCTTCGACGTGCTGCGCGGGACGGAGAATCCGCGCTCCGAAAGACGCCCATAACCCAATAGGATGTAGAGCAGAGATGGCATCGGTCAGCTACGAGCACGTCACGAAACGATTCGCCGGCGGAACGCTGGCGGTCAACGATTTCAACCTCGAGGTCAAGGACACGGAGTTCATGGTCCTCGTGGGCCCATCGGGCTGCGGCAAGTCGACCGCTCTTCGCATGCTCGCCGGCCTCGAAGAGGTGACCGAAGGCGAGATCAGGATCGGGGACAAGGTCGTCAACGAGATGCCGCCTCGCGATCGAGACATCGCGATGGTCTTCCAGTCCTACGCGCTTTACCCCCACATGACCGTCTTCGACAACCTGGCCTTCGGCCTGCGCATGCGTGGCACGCCAAAAGGGGACATCGAGAGGCGCGTCAACACCGCGGCCAACATCCTCGAGCTCGGCCCCTTGCTCAAGCGCAAGCCGCGCCAGCTGTCCGGCGGCCAGCGGCAGCGGGTCGCGCTAGGTCGCGCCATCGTGCGCGAGCCACAGGCCTTCCTTCTCGACGAGCCGCTCTCGAACCTGGACGCGAAGCTCCGCGTGCAGACGCGAATCGAGCTCCAGAAGCAGCACCGCGCGCTTCACGCGACCTTTATATATGTGACCCACGACCAGGTCGAGGCGATGACGATGGGCGATCGCATCGCCGTCATGAAGGACGGGATCCTGCAGCAGGTGGCGCCGCCGCGTGAGATCTACGACCAGCCCGCGAACATGTACGTGGCGGGTTTCATCGGCAGCCCAACGATGAACTTCATCCCCGTGACGGTCCAGGGCAAGACCGCGAAAGCGAGCGGTTTCGACATCGAGCTTCCGACCGCCCCGGGCGTCGAGAAAGGAGTGCTGGGCATCCGGCCGGAAGCCCTGACCGAGCACCCGACCGACGGGCATTCGGGCATGGACCTGAAGGTCGAGGTTTCAGAGGTGCTGGGCGCCGACCAGTTCCTGTACGGCGTCGTCGGTGCGGACACGATCACCGCCCGCGTGGACCCGAACCTCAAGGTGAGCCCGGGCGACCGTGTCCGCCTCGGCATCGACATGCGACGGCTGCATCTCTTCGACGGCCCGACGGGCACGGCGATCCTCTAGCCCGATGGTCCGGCAGGACGCCTTCGGCCGAACCGGCCACCAGAGCAGCAGGACCATCTTCGGTGCCGCGTCGCTCTCGAACGTCACGCAGGACGCAGCGGACAGGACCCTGGAGGTGCTCCTCCGCCACGGCGTCAACCACATCGACGTGGCCGCGAGCTACGGCGATGCGGAGCTCCGAATCGCTCCATGGCTCAAGCGCGAGCCACATCGCTTCTTCCTCGCGACCAAGACCGGCGCACGCGATGCCAAAGGCGCGCGCGACGAGCTCCATCGATCCCTGGACCGCCTCGGTGTCGACCATGTCGACCTCTGGCAGCTGCACAACCTCGCGGATCCGATCGAGTGGGACGCGGCGCTGAGCCCCGGCGGCGCGATCGAGGCGGCGGAGGAAGCGCGCGAGCAGGGCCTCGTGAAGTGGATCGGAGTCACGGGCCACGGCGCTCAGATCGCCGCGAACCACCGGCGTTCGCTTGCGCGGTTCGACTTCGACTCGGTGCTCCTTCCATACAACTTCGTCACCATGCAGCTGCCGTACTACGCGGAGAACTTCGAGGCCCTGGGCCGCACGTGCGCCGAGCGCAATGTTGCCGTGCAGACCATCAAGTCCATCGCGGCGAGGCCGTGGCTGGGCCGCGAGCGCACGCAGACGACGTGGTACGAGCCGCTCACAAAGCTGCCTGACATCGATCTCGCCGTCTGGTGGGTGCTCGGGCGGCCAGGCGTCTTCCTCAACACCGCGGGCGACATCGACCTGCTGCCCCACGTGCTCGATGCGGCCGAACGCTTCGAGGAGCGTCCGAACGACGCCGAGATGGCGGCATTGCTCGAACGCTCGCGGACCGAGCCCTTGTTTGTCTAGTCGAGCGACAACGCCGCCAGCCTGACCGCGCCCGCGACCGGGGGTTCCTCCAGGCGCATGGCGGCGCCGACGTGTTTGCGTACCGCCGTTTCCAGCCGCGATTGGTTGAGCACCAGACCGCCCGCGAGGACGACCGGGCCGTCGAGGGCGAGCCGCCGCCGCACCACCGCGACCAACTCGCCGAGGCCGGCCGCCGCACGTTCGATGAGCGATTCTGCGGCGGGGTCTTGGCCGGCGGTTGCAAACACCAGCCCGGACAGCGCAGCCCATTCTCGCGGTTCTGTCATGCGATGAAGGGCACCTATCAAGTCGGCGGTGCCACGCGCGTGGGTGGCCTCTAGCATCGCGTCGCCGAGCGGTCCGAGCGGCGCGCCGGCGTCGGATCGGCGCATCACCTCGCGCGCGGCCTCGCGTGCGAGCCACGATCCGCTCCCGTCGTCCCCGATCAGCCAGCCCCAGCCGCCGGCACGAGCCTCTCGCCCGTCACGGTCGCGGCCATATGCGACCGATCCGGTGCTGCTGATCAGCGCGATCCCGGAGTCGAGTCCCGCCGCGGCCAGGACGAGCCTTGCATCGTGCACGATCGTGATGCGGCTTCCTGGCAGCAGCGCGGCGAGAAGACGCTCCAGCCGCTTGCGACCGGCCGGCACCTCGGCTCCGGCGCTGCCGGCGCAGCACGCATCCGCACTGATTGCGCCAAGGCTGCCGAGTAGCGAGCCCAGGCGAACGGCCACCGTGCGCGGAGGAAGGGCGGCCACATTGGCGCCCGGGCCATCCGCCTCGGCGACGATACGCCCGGCTTCGACCAGGCGCGCCCGGCTCGACGAGCCTCCGATGTCGAGCCCGAGCAGGCGCCTATTCGTCACCAGGTGCGAGTGATCTTGCCAAGCGCGCGGGGCTGGTCGGGGTCGGCGCCGCGGGCGAGCGCCACGCAGTGCGCCAGGAGCTGGCCGAGCACGGCAAGGGTCAGCGGCGTCAGCTCCTCGGGCAACCCGGAATCGTGCACGACGGCCGCTTCCAGCCCACGCGGTGCCCTTCCGCAGTCGAACAGCCCGATCACGCGGCAACCGTAATCGACCAGGCGGGCGGCGATCGACTCCAGGTCGGCTTCGACAGAACCGCCGCCCCCCACCAGCAGCACTGGAAATCCCGGCTCGACCACCGCGATCGGGCCATGCTCGAAATCCGCGACGGACCATGCGCGCGCCAGCACGTAGCTGGTTTCGGTCAGCTTCAGCGCAACCTCCTCGGCGGTCGAGAAGTTGAAGCCCCGCCCGAGCACGATTGCGCGCGGGCCGTCGAGCACGGAGGCGAGCGGTACCAGGTCCCCCTCCGCCGGCAGCACGCCGGCGATGCTTTCCGGCACGCGGCTGAGCGCAGCGCCGAACTGCTCATCGGGATCGATCGCCTGCGACATCAAAGCGAGGGCCAGAAGGCTGGCGGTGTAGGTTTTAGAAGCCGGCACGCTGCGCTCGGCGCCGGCGTCAAGCGGCACGACCAGCTCCGACGACGCCGCCAGCCTGGATTCGGCATTGTTGGTGATCGCCACCGTCATCGCTCCTTGCCGAGCGGCCTCCTCGATCACTGCAATCACGTCAGGCGACTCGCCCGACTGTGAGATGCCGATCACGCACTGCCCGTCCAGCGAGGGCGGGCTCGAGTACCGGGTGAAGAGCGAGGGAGCGGCCAGGGCCACCAGAGTGCGGTTCCGGCGCCCGAAGAGATATTTCGCGTAAAGCGCCGCGTGATCGGAGCTGCCCCTGGCCGCAATGACGATGCCGCGCGGGCGCGATTGGCGGAACCTCGCGCCGATCGCATCGACCGCAGGCCGGCTCTTCTCCAGCAGGCGAGCGGCCGCCTCAGGCTGCTCGCGGATCTCGTCGAGGAAGCGGCTCACCTTCGGTACAGGATCTTGCCGCCCACCATGGTCAGCCGAACGCGCAGGCCTGCGTCGAGCACGACGAGGTCCGCGCAGGCGCCGTTGCGAATTCGCCCAAGGCCGCGCTCGCCGAGCACGCGAGCGGGCACAGTCGACGCCATCGTGATTGCGCGCGTCGCGTTCGTGCCCGGGATCGCGGCCATGCGCTGGACGAGGCCGTCCATCGTGGCCGCGCTGCCCGCAAGGGTTCCGTCCTCCAGTCTCACCACCAGGCCATCGCTGATCACAGACCGCCCGCTGAGGTGGTACGAGCCTGGGGGCGCTCCCGCGGCCGCGGTCTGGTCGGTGGTCAGGGCGATGCGACTGGAGTCCTTGACACGCACCAGCTGAGCACAGATCGCCGGATGGACGTGCTCGCCGTCCGCTATCAATCCCACCGTCACGCGCCGGTCGAGGAGCAGCGCGAGCGCGATGCCCGGTCTTCGATGGTGCACGGGTGACATCGCGTTGTAGATGTGGGTCCCAAAGCGGACCCCGGCCGCGATGGCGCGCGCACCTTGGTCGAAATCAGCGCCGCTGTGTCCGGCGCTGACCACCACTCCCGCGCGGACCAGGCGCCGGATGGCGTCCAGCGCGCCCGGCAGCTCGGGCGCAAGCGTCAACAGGCGCGGCCTCGCGCGTGCGATCACGTCCACAGCGGATGCCGATGGTTCGGCCAGGCACTCGACGTCGTGCGCCCCGCGAAAGGCCGCGTTTATGAACGGCCCCTCGATATGAGCTCCGAGCACGCGCGCTCCTCGCGCCTCGGCTGCCGCAACCGCGGTCGCAGCAGCAAACTCCGCGCCGACCTCGACCGGCGCCGATATCAGCGTGGGCAGAAACGAAGTCACGCCGGTCGGTGGCAAGCCCTCTGAGATGGCCGCGATCTCGTCGCTCCCGCCGGCGGCGTCGTGTCGATCGAACCCGTTGACCTGCAAGTCGATGAAACCCGGTGCGACCCAGCCGCCCGGGTCGGCGACCACCTCGTCGTCTGGGCGATGGGGCGGGCTTCCCGCACCGACCCAGGTGATCACACCATCGTCGACCAGCACGGCATCGGCCCCGGCGACGCCGTGCACGCGACCGCGGAACAGAGTCATCAAGGCCGAGACCGCTCTCCCAGCGCCACCGCGAGGTCGCCGCTTGCGGTAGACAGCCGCGCGCGCGAGTCGGTGGCATCGATCCCGAAGCGAAGCATCAGGATGGCGACCTTTGCGCTGCCGCCGGCGTCGCGGAGTGCTGCATCAACCTCCTGGACCGAGCGGCCGGTGAGCTCCCGCACCATCCGCGCCGCGCGGCGACGCAACTTGTCGTTGGCCGCGACGACGTCGACCATGCGCCCGCGGTACGTGTGGCCGAGCCGCTTGAAAACGCCGGTGCTGATCATGTTGAGCGCCACCTTCTGGGCCGTCCCCGCCTTGAGCCGGGTCGAGCCGGCGATGACCTCGGGGCCGACATCGACCTCGATGGCGATGTCCGCCGCCGCTCCGAGCGGCGTTCCCGGCGCGCAGCTGAGCCCGACCACTAGCGCTCCCGCACGGCGTGCCTCGCCGACGGCCGCGAGCACGTATGCGGTGCTGCCGCTCGCGCTGACTCCGATGACCGCATCGTCAGAGCCGAGGCGCGCGCGTCCTGCGTCGCGGACGCCGCGGCCGTGATCGTCCTCGGCCTCACCGTCGCCCGCGGCGTGCGGCTGGACGAGGTCGGCATCGACACCGAACGTCGCCGGACACTCGGCGGCGTCGAGCGACGCGAGACGGCCGCTCGTGCCGGCCCCGAAGTAATGAAGGCGTCCACCCGAACGTAACCGGGCGGCGATCCGGTCGACTGCATCGGCGATCTGGTCGAGCGCCGAGTGAACAGATTCAATCGCGGTTCTGTCCTCGCCATGCATGAGCTCGATCAGCTCTCGCGTGCTGAGGCCGTCCATCGCATCGGCGCGTGGGTGAGCGTTCTCGCTCATCTACCCATCAAGACCTCGGCTGCCGCGATACCGCACACGCGCGCCGCTCCATACGTGGCGACGTAGGCCGCTGCCGCCGCGGGTCGGCATGCGGGCAGACCCATCTCGACCAGGATCGCGTCCGGCCGCAGCGCAAGCGCAGACTCGACCGAGGCCGCCATCCACGTGTGGCGGTGAAGGTTCCTGACCACGATCACCAGGCTGCGACCGGCTGAAGCGCCGATGGCGGCGTCGACGCCGGCGTGCTCGTCGAGCTCCATCGCGTGCACGCGCGGGCCGAGCTGGGCCAACGGCTCAGCGATGCCCCACGGCACCACCCCTGCTGCCTGCGATGGGGTCGAGCTCAGCCGGACGACCACCGGGCTGCCGTCGACGCGAACTTGCCCTTCCGCACGCACGGCGCGCCGGGCTGCCGCCATGCCGACAGCGCGATCGGCGGCGGCCGGGACCGCCTGCTCCAAGCGCCACGCCGCAAGGTGGTCCACTCGCGCGGCCGCCTCCGCCAACCGTTCTCCGCTCAGGCGGCCGGCCCTGACCGCAGTCACGATCGCGTCGCGGAGCGTAATCGCGATGTCCTCGCCGGCCAGGCCGCCGCCGATGCAGAGGAGGTCACAGCCCGCGGCAAGCGCCAGCACAGTGCCGTCGGCGATGCCGACCCCATCGGCGATGGCGCGCATCTCCAGACCGTCGCTGACGGCGAGGCCACGGAACCCAAGCTCGCGGCGCAGCAGCCCGGTCATGATCGCCGGGCTGATCGTGCCCGGTACGGAGTCGATGCTCGGCACGACGATGTGCGCGCTCATCACCGCGCGAGCTCCCGCCGTGATCGCGGCTTGAAACGGTTCCAGCGCCCCCTCGTGCGGATCCTCGTCGACGACAGGTAGGGCCAGGTGGGAGTCCAGCGAGGTGGCGCCATGCCCAGGGAAGTGCTTCACGCAGGCGGCAATGCCGGCCGCCTGCAGGCCCTCGACCCACGCCACAGTCTGCCGCGCCACGAGGCCTGGCACGGTGCCGAACGCGCGCACGCCGATGACCGGGTTGATCGGGTTGCTGTTCACGTCCGCGACCGGCGCGAGGTCGAGGTCCATGCCGGCGGCGGCCAGGTCGGCGCCGATCGCGTGCGCGACCGCGCGCGTGAGCTCGACGTCGTCGACCGCGCCGAGCGCCAGGTTGCCGGGGTAGGAGCTGCCGGTGGAGGCCTCCAGGCGCGTGACGTCCCCTCCCTCTTCGTCGATCGCGATCACGAGCCCCGGATTCTCTGCATGCAGGCGCGTGGTCAGCTTGGCAAGCTGCGAGAGCGAGCTCACGTTGCGCGCGTACAGGCACACGCCGCCCAGCCCGGCCGCCGCGCGCCGCAGCACCCACTCGGGCGGCTCGGTCCCGACAAAGCCCGGCAGCAAGCAGCGATCCGCGAGGCGCTCGATGGAATCCATGGTCACCCCTTGACCGCCCCCGCGGTGAGGCTGCCCTGGACGTAGCGCTGGACGATCAGGAACAGGACGACGACCGGCAGTGCGGTCAGCGTCGCGCCTGCCATCAAGCCGCCCCAGTCTGTGCCGTGCTGGGTCGTGAAAGAGGCGAGCCAGATGGTGAGGGTCTGCTTGCTCGAGGTGCTGAGGAGGACGTACGCGATGATGTACTCGTTCCAGGCCTGGATGAAACCGAAGATCGCGGTCGCCACAAGGCCTGGCGCGACGAGAGGAAACACGATGCGCATGAACGCGCCGACCCGGGTGGCGCCGTCGATCATCGCCGCCTCCTCGAGGTCCACGGGCACGTTGGTGACGAACCCGCGCAGGGTCCAGATCATGAACGGCAGCACCACTGCCATGTAGTACGCGATCACGCCGATCAGGCTGTCGACCTGGCCCACCCGGTCGAGCAACAGATAGATCGGGATCACCAGCGCGTTGAGCGGCACCATCTGCACGGCGATGACCATGACCACGAATGCGGCCCGCCCGCGAAATCCGAACCGCGCGACCGCGGCCGCGGCCAGGAACGCGAGGACGATTGAAACCACCACGGTGGTCCCGACGATGATGAGGCTGTTGACCACGTCGTTCCAGAAGAACGGCACGTGGATCGCAGACTGAAAGTTGTCGAACGTCAGCTGCGTCGGGACAAACACCGGTGTGAGGCTCAGGATCTGCTTTCCGGGCTTGAGCGCGGTCGAGACCATCCAGTAGATCGGGAACAGCATGACCAGCACGATCAGGATGGCGATGCCGTCGAGAAATACGCGGGTGGCTGTGCGCCTCATCGCAATTCCTCACTTGTGAGGCGGATGGTTTCGCGGATGTAGAAGATGCTCACGACCGCGAGGATCGCGACCATCACCACCGCCGATGCGGCCCCGAGCCCGTACTTGCTGACGCGGAACGACTCCTGGAACGAATAAACCGCGATCAGGAAGTAGTCCTTGTTCGGCCGCTGATTGAGAAGGACCCAGACCTGGTTGAAGACGCCGAAGTCCCATATGGTGGAGAGGCTGAACAGGATGATGAACAGTGGACGGACGATGGGCAGGGTGACATTCGTGAAGACCTGCCAGGGTCGGGCGCCGTCGATCTCAGCCGCCTCGACCAGCTCTCGCGGCACCTGCGTGAGGCCGGCGTAGAGGGTCAGGGCAAGAAACGGGATCGCTCCCCAGACCACGATGATCGTGATCACAGCGAAGCCCTGCACCGGGTTCTCGAACCAGTTGTGGTGGATGTAGTCGCCGGCTCCGACGTGCGTGAGCAGCCAGTTCACGACGCCGAACTCATAATCGAACATCCACTGCCACAGGTTCACCGCGGGAATCACGGGCGTCGCCCAGACGAAAACGAGGCCCGCGCTCAGGAGGATCCGCACCGGCCGGCTCACGCGCTCCAGCAGAAGGGCGATCAACGTTGCGAGGAGCATCGACAGCCCGACGTTGACGGCCGTGAAGAGGAGCGAGGTTCGAATCACATACAGGAACTGCGGGTCGGTGAGGATCGTGGCGAAGTTCTGAAGGCCGATGTAGACGCCCTGGTGCTGGATGAGCTCGCGGAAGCCGTACCGCTGGGTCGAGATCCAGACCAGATTCACCAGCGGATACCCCAGCACGGCGACGATGACGATCGAGGCGGGCGCGATGAGCGCGTAGGGCAGCGCCTTGCGCGCGAAAGCTTGCCGCCGGGGGCCGGCTTCTAGGTCGAGTCCGGACGACACACTCTGGCGTGCATCCCCGGCCACTCCCATTGAAGCCGTCCCCCTTCGGTGTCTTGCGTTCTAGCCGTTGAGTATCTGCGTGATCTTGTCGCTGGCGGCCGACGAGGCTGCCGAAATCGACTGCTTGTTGGTGAAGATCGACACGAGCATGTCCTGCAGCACGTTAGCCGACTCGACGTTGGCCCAGTTGGGCGAGTTCGGCGTGAAACGGCTGGTCTTGGCCGCGGCCGCGAAGATGGCCGGCAAGCCGGTGCTGAGCGAGGTCAGAGTGGTCGAGTTGGGGATGACCCCGCCGACAGTCACCATCTGGGTCTGGAACTTGGTGCCGCCCAGCAGCCCGACCCATTCCTGGGCGAGGGCCTGGTGCTGGCTCTTGGCCGAGACGCCGAGGTCGGAGCCGCCGAGAAATACCGGGGCGGTCTGACCGGGGTTGTGGCTGGGGATCGGGAAAGCCCCGAGCTTCGGCAGCAGCGACGGGTCGCCACTCTTGGGGTCGGTGATCACGCCGACCTCCCAGCCGTTGGCGATCATCATCGCGACGTGGCCCTGCGCGAAAGTCTGGTCCTGCTTGGCCTCGTCACCGGTCTTGTCGGCGCGCGAGAGCGTCGAGACGAGATTCTTGACTTCGGTCAATCCCTGCTGGGACTGGGCGCTGTTGATCGAGCCCTGCCACTTCGATCCGGACTGGGTGGCGATGTCGCCGCCGAAGTCCCACACGAACGGGGCCGCTGCGTACCAGTACTTGCCAGGGAAGTAGAGCGCGGAGAAGCGTGAGTCGGAGCCGTATTTGGCCATCAGCTTCTGGCCGACGGTCATGAGGTCGTCCATGCTGGTCGGGACCTGGACGCCGGCAGCGGTGAACATGTCGGTGCGGTACACGATCGCGCGGCTGCCTGCGTAATACGGGACGCAGTAGAGCTTGCTCTGGTAGGTGCAAGAGTCGGTCAGCGACTGCAGCCACGTGCCGGAGTTCTGGAAGCCGCTCTTCTTCGACGAGATGTCCTGGAGCGCGCCGGCCGCCGCGTACTTGGCGACGAGCGTGTTGCCCAGCTCCATCACGTCTGGAGGCGTGCTGCCGGCGAACGCGGTGTCGAGCTTGGTGGTCACGTCGGACCACTGCTGGATCTCGACCTTGACCGTGACGTTTGGATGCTTGGCCTTGAAGTCCGTGTTGACGCCGTCGATGACGCTCTGCGGCGCGCTCCCGTTCATGAGCCAGACCGTGAGCGTGCCGGTTTCGTTGCCGGTCGTGTTGCTGGAGGTCGTGCCTCCACATGCCGCGGCGAGCAGCGCAAAGGCCGCCGCGACCGTGAACAAGAGCTTCCGCGGGTTCATCTTCAATCTTCTCCCTAAGGTTTGAATGGGGCGCTTGCGCGCCCTGACTGCCGTCGCCGTGCTTCGCCATCGCCGGAGCGATCGGGCACGCGTGGGGCGCCGGCCGAGCGCCCGTTGCGGCTTCGCTGCGGTGTCAGGTCGGCGACCAGGCGATATCGGTCGCCGCGGTAGATGGAGCGGACGAACTCGACGATCCGCCCTGACTCGGAGAGGGTCGTCCGCTCGAACAGGAAAGCTGGCGTGTGCAGGGGCACCCCCAGCACCTCCGACTCCTCCTCGTTGGTGACCGTGGGCTCGATGCTCTGGGTGCCAGAGCCGATCACGATTCCGTACCGCTCGCCGAGCAGGTCGTAGAACGAGCGGTTCTCGAGGTCGCCCTTGGTCAGCCCGGGAACCAGGGCCTCCGGGATGTGCAGGACCTCCATCGCCATCGGCTGGGCGTCCGCGAGGCGAAGCCGCTTCACACGAACCAGGCGCTCCGCGGGAGACACCTGGAGGCGGCGGGCCAGGCGAGCGCCTGCCGATGTCGTGGCGAGCTCGAGCGTGCGGCTGCCCGGAACCATCCCGCGCCGGCGCATGTCTTCGCTGAACGACGTCAGCGTCAGCGGCTGCGAGATCTTGGGCTCGGTGACGTACGTGCCGCTGCCGTGACGGCGGTCAAGGTAGCCGTCCCGGACGAGCTCGTCGAGTGCCGCGCGGATCGTCAGCCGGGAGACTTTCAGGTCCAGGCTGAGCTGCCGCTCGGATGGGATGGCCTGTCCCACGTCGAGCGACTCCATCAGGTCGAGGACCTGCCCACGCGTGTCGTCCTGTTTCGTCATGAGCGCGTTTTGACGAAGTGGTAAAGCCCTCTAGCCCCTTCCATCGGCGGGAAGTAAAGCACAGTCTGGGCAAGTGGTCAATACCACTTTTGGTTGCCGCGCCTGACTAGCGGAGGTGAGGCACGAATCTGTATTCAAATGCAGCGCCGGTGGGCAGTACCACTTGGAGCCCACGCCTGGGCGCCCCTTCCCCGCTTGCGGGTTGGCGAGGAAGGCGGTGATCTCGGGGCGTCGTAGGGTTGGCCGGACTTATGCTGCCGGCCCTAGCCGGCCGCGGGACCTGAAGAAGTCTTAACAACGGCTTCACCATTCTGTACACGGGAGTCCATAGATTCGGATGCGAGCAGCCTGAACAAAGGCTGAATTTGTACGGAAAGGTGGGATTTGGGATGAAGAGGGTGTTTCTTAGCTTTGTCATGTGCGTCGGCATGCTCGTGATCGGGGTGACCAACGCCAGCGCGGCCTACTGCTCGCTGGACCCGACGCTTGGGATCGGAACCCCGATCAAGACGAACCTGAAGGTCTCGACCTCGCTCTTGGGGACGTCCACAACCGTCTACGCGAGCACCACCAGCTCAACGACGACCTTCGGCGGCGGCATCGGCCTCCCGTAATCAGGCTTCTCCGATGCCGTCGCTCCTTCGAGCTTATCTGCTGACCATGGCGGCGCCCGCCGTCGTCTTGGGGGCGGCGCTGCTCGGCCTGCCCGCGGCCGCCAACGGCGATCCGCTGTTGATGGCCGTTCTCATGTTTCTGGGAGCGGCGGCGACCAACTTCCCGGTTACGGTTTCGCCGAGACTCAAGGCAGACCCGGCTCCGGCCGTCTACCTGGCGATGGTTCTGCTGTTTGCGCCGGCGACCGCTGTGGCGATGATCGGCGGAAGCCGCGTCGTCGGTGAGGGCCTGCTCTGCCTCCGCCGCAATCCGGCCACCGGATTTCATCGTCGGGAACCAATCGACCTCCTCTTCAACAGCTCTCAGCTCATGGTGGCCGGCGGATTGGCTGCGCTCACCTACAGCGCTGGTGGGACCGAGGTGGCAAGCGCCGTGCTTGCTGGAGCGGTCTTTTATGCCGTCTACAGCGGGCTCGACGCAATCGCTGGCGGCCTGCACAACAGCCGTAACCCGTTCGAGATCTGGACCGAGATCGCGGGCAATGACTGGAAGCAGACGGCTGCGCTTTACATCGCCGGCTACCTCTTGGCGATAATCTCGAACGGCCGGCCGGGCCTCGCGCTCGTAATGATGGTGCCGGTGGCCGCGATCCACGTCGCCCTGACGCGATCGGTGCAGCTGAGAGAACAGACCATCGCAGCCGTCGAGGCGATGGCGGACGTCGTCGACCGCCGGGACCCGTACACGTTCCAGCACTCGCAGAGTGTCGCCAATCACGCGGTTCAGATCGCGCAAACGCTGCGTCTGCCCGACCGCGAGGTCGAGCAGATCCGGCTCGCCGCGCGTGTCCACGACCTCGGCAAGATCGCCGTCCCGGACGAGGTGCTCCACAAGCAGGGCCGCCTGACCGCGGAGGAGTTCGAGCTCATGAAGGAGCACCCCCAGACAGGCGCCGAGATCCTCGCCAAGTTCCCCGAGTACCGGCGAGGGCGCGAGCTCGTGCTCGCCCACCACGAGAGAATCGACGGGCTCGGCTACCCGCGCGGGCTCGCGGGCGCGGCGATCGCCCTGGGCGCCCGGATCATCGCCGTCGCCGACTCGTGGGACGCGATGACCTCCGACCGGCCCTATCGCAAGGCGCTCGAATCGGACATCGCCCTGGGCGAGCTGATGCGGGGGCGTGGAACCCAGTGGGATCCGGCGGTCGTCGACGCCTTCGCGCACACGCTGCCCGGCGCAACGCCTGCGGATGCGCGCTCGCGCTGGACCGACGTCCGGCCTCTGCTCCGCTCGCTAGGCGCCGCGGTGGGAGTGGTCGGCTAGCGAGCTCCCTCTCACGCCATGGCGAGGGTTAGGGTAATGACCGGGTAACAGCGGGGACCTTCGCGGCGACCATCCGGTTGCGCAGGGCGCCGATACCTTCGACCTCGGTCTCCATCACGTCGCCGACCTTCAGGTACTCGGGCGGTTTGCGCGCGAAGCCGACCCCGTCCGGGGTCCCGGTCGCGATCAGCGCGCCAGGCAGCAGGGTCATCCCCTTCGACGCCCACTCGATGATCGCGTCGACCGGGTGGATCATCTCCCTGGTGTTGGCCTCCTGCTTGACGATGCCGTTGAGCGTCAGGCGCAGGGTGAGATTTTCAGGACCGGGGGCTTCGTCTTTCGTCACCACCCAGGGGCCGGTGGGGCACGAGCGGTCCAGGCTCTTGCCCTTGAAGTACTGCCCGCCCCATCCGTTCTGGATGTCGCGCGCGCTCACGTCATTGAGGACGAAATAGCCGAAGACGTGATCCATGGCGTCGCGCCGCGCGATGTTGGCCCCGCGCGTGCCGATGACGACACCGAGCTCGACCTCCCAGTCCAGCTTGTCGCTGACCGATGGATCGATCTCGATATCGTCGTACGGGCCGGTGATGCTGGTGATCGCCTTGGTGAATATGGTGGGCGGCTTGATATCGCCGTCGGTCGCGGTTTCCTCCGCGTGCTTCTGGTAGTTGCGGCCCATGGCGATGATGTTTCCGCGCGGCCAATCGAGTGGCGGCAGCAAGGTCACGTCATTAAGAGGTAGGCCTCGATGCGCACTCGACGCCACCTTGCGGGTGTGCTCGAGACCGCGCTCACCCGCGTCGATTACGGCGAGCAGGTCGGGCGCCACCTCGCTGAGGTCGACGACCTCGTGCTCGTGGCCGGGCCGCAGAGCGCCGAGTCGGCGCTCGCCATCGTGCCGGAACATCAGCAGCTTCATGTTTCCTCCATGTGGGTTTCTTCCGACTCAGCCAGGTCTGTGCCCGCACCCAGAAAGAGCTCTTCGAAATCCTGTCGCTGGAGCAGCTCGGCCGGCCTTCCTTCCAGGCGGACCGAGCCCGATACCAGCACGCTCGTCCAATCCGCCACCTGCAGGGCCGCGCGGGCGCGCTGCTCGACGAGCAGCAGCGCCTTGCCGAGACCGGCAAGCCGGCGGACGTGCTCGCGCAGGAGGCTGTCGGCCAGCTTCGGCGACAGGTTGGCCGTCGGCTCGTCGAGGATCAGGACCTTCGGGTCGAGCATCAGCACGCGCGCGATCGCGAGCATCTTCCGCTCCCCACCGCTGAGCTTGTCCGCCCGGCGCCGCAGCATCGGTGGCAGCTGGGGGAAAACCTCGCCGACCTCGCGCACACGAGCTCGTACCTCCGCGGAGGTGAGAAGGTAGCCACCCATCTCGAGGTTCTCGAGCACTGTGAGCGGTTCGAAGATGTCGTTGACCTGCGGGACGTAGCCGACACCTCGCCGGGCCAGCTCCTCCGGAGGCCGCCCGGTGACGTCATCGTCGCCCAACAGGATGGTTCCACCATCCAGGCGCAGGATGCCGACCAGGCTCTTGAGCAGAGTGCTCTTGCCAGCGCCGTTGGGGCCGATGATCGCGACCACCTCGCCTGGACCGACGGCGATCGAAACGTCGCGGATCACCGGCACACCGCCATAGCCCGCCGTGATCCCGTGCGCCTGCAGGTTCGGGACCGGCCGCGCCTCCACGCGTGCGAGCCTATCCGACAAGGTAAGCGTCAACAATCTCCCGCTGCCGCCTCAAGCTCGCCATGGTCCCGCTGCCGATCACCTTTCCCTGCGCCATCACCACCACGGTGTCGCACAGTCGCTCCACCATGTGTAGCTCGTGCTCGACCATCAGGATCGTCAGCCCCTCGGCACGCAGGTCCTGGAGGTAGTGCTGGATCTCGAGGACGATCTTCGGGTGCACGCCCGACATCGGCTCGTCGAGGAGCAGAAGCCGCGGCTTGAGCATCAGGGCCCGCATGATCTCGATCAAGCGTTTCTGGCCGCCGCTCATGTCGCCGGCGTAATCGGACTCCTTGGCGCTCATGCCGAACCGCTCGAGCAGCGCTCGGGCGTCCTTGATGAGCCTGCGCTCGTCCTCGATCCAGTAACGCTTCCCCAGCAGCGCCCCCACCAGCGAGTCTCCGCGGTTGTCGGGCGCGGCCACGAGCAGGTTTTCGAGCACCGTCAGCCGCGCGAACTCTGACGGGAGCTGGAACGTGCGCACGAGCCCGCGCCGAGCCCGCCGGTAGGCGGGAAATCGCGTGATGTCGACGCCGTCGAAGACGATGGCGCCCCCGGTCGCCGGCAGGGTGCCGGCGAGGACGGCCAGGAATGTCGACTTGCCGGCGCCGTTGGGCCCGATGAGGCCCGTGATCTGGCCGGGCGGCACCTCGATCGACACGCCGTCCACCGCATGCAGGCCTTCGAAATGCCGGTGGATGTCGTCCGCCACCAGCAGGGGCCGGTCGCCGACCACGCGGACCTCAGGATGCTCGAGCATCTTCCAGGTCCTCGCGTACGGGCGCGCCCTCGAATACGTGGCGCGGCTCCGGCCGCACCCCTTCTGGGCGGAACCACAGGAAGCCGATGATGAGCAAGCCGATCGCCACCCACTGGAGCGCTGGGATGAGGCCGGGCGGTCCGAAGCTGCTTGGGATGAAGCGAGTCGCTTCCTCGAACCCGACCGGAACGAGCAACGCACCCAGGATCGCCCCGACGTTGTTGCCGCGCCCGCCGACGATGATGGCGGCGAAGAGGATGATCGTCTCGGGATAGAGCCACACCGACGGCGCCCACAGCTGGATGAAGCCCACCAGGATCGCGCCGGACAGGCCGGCAATGACGCCGCCGACGATGAACACCGTCATCTTGAGCTGGACCGGGTTCTTGCCGATCGCCATCGCCGCGAGCTCGCGTTCGCGCATCGCACGCAGGCTGCGCCCATAGGGCGAGTTGACGATACGGTTCACCACCACGAACACCAGCACCACGCAGACGGCGGTCATCGCCACATAGAAGTACTGATACGTCTCCGTGTTCGGGTCGATCACATCCGAGAACGGGGGCGGCACGAGTGCAAGGCCTGCCGCCCCGTTCAGGAATGGCCGCGCGTTGGTGATGACCTCGTTGGTGATGATCGAGAGCACCAGAAGTGCGATCGCCTGGTAGTCGCTCCGCAGCTTGCGGAGCACGACCAGGCCCACCGGAATTGCCACGAGGCCGCCGGCGAATGCGCCGCCGAGCCACGGTAGCGGGAAGGGCAACTGGTATCCGCCGATGTAGATCTGAAAGTCATAGCCCTGAGCAGTGTCGGGCGGCATCGAGAGGACCGCTGCCGTGTAGGCGCCCACGGCCTGGAAGACGATGAAGCTGAAGTTCACGATGCCGGAGACGCCGAACTGCAGGTTGAGCGCGAGGAGCGCGATTATGTCCACGCCCGCGTACACGAGAAGATTGGCGGCGTAGTAGCTGTTCATCCCGCCGCTGCCAGGGCCCCGCGTTTCGACAGCAGGCCTTGCGGGCGGAGCACCATGACCAGCACCAGGATGCCGAAGGCCACGACCTCCTTGTACTCCGGCGCCCAGGCTGCGGCGCTGAGCTCTGTGATCATGCCGATGATCACGGCCCCGATCATGGCGCCGTAGGGCTGGCCGGCTCCCCCAAGCACGGCCGCAGCCAATGCCGTGATGAGAAAGCCGGCCCCATTGGCGATGGCGAACGAGTCGGAGTTCATCGCGGCCACGACGCCTGCCAGCCCACACAGCGCACCGGTGATCAGCCACACGGCGTCGATCACGCGCTGGGTGGGGATGCCGCAGTTACGGGCAAGGGTCGGATTGGCCGCCGTCGCGCGCATCGCCTTGCCCAGCCGCGTGTATCTGAGGAGGCCGTGGACAAGCAGCATGATCACGACGGCGACGCCGATGATCGCTATCTGGTTGGTGGTCAGCACGATTCCGCCCGCCCGGAGGAGACCTCCAGTTGTGTCCTGGTAGGACACGCTGTAGTAACCGACGATCGGGAGCAGCAGGTTCGCGATCATGAGCGAGACCGCCAGGGAGACGATGACCATGCCGATGTGCGAGGTGCCCTTGCGCTGGAAGGGCGAATATACGAACCGGTTCAGAAGGAAAGAGAACACTGCTCCGAAGAGCGCCCCCGCGATCATCCCGACCCAGATCGTGACGCCGGCCCTGTTGATGTAGTACGCGACGTAGGCCGAAGAGATCATGACCTCGCCGTAGGCGAGGTTGATCATGTTCGTGATCCCGAACTGCATCGTGAATCCGACCGCCGCGATGGCGATCACCGACATGCCCACCAGCCCGAAGCCAAACGCCGCTACATAAAGGTCCACGACGTTCGGCTCCCCTGGATCCCGCCTGGGACTATCGAGACTATCCGCCTGCCGCGATGAGCTTCGAGGTCTGGTCCGGGGTCAGGTGCCCGACGGTGACCTCGTTCCCGTCCTTGTCGTATCCGACCAGGATGTATCCCGACTGCGAGTTGTTGTACTGGTCGAAGTTGTTTTCGCCGCCGGCGCCCACGAACCGGATCGACTTGCCAGCCTTGAGCGCGGCCACGCCGTCCTTGTACGTGTTGACCACGGTCGCGCCGCTCGTGCCGTTGGCGATGTCGATGATCTTGGAGTTGTACACCTTCGGGTCGGCGCTGTTGGTCGCGACCATCGCCAGCGCGGCCATGATGATCCCGTCGTACAGGTGCAGCGTAGAGCCGCGCTGCTTGTACTTGGGCGCGTCCGCGAAAGTGGAGGCCGCGGCGTTGAGATTGGTCAGGAACTCGCTGTACGCGGGTCCCGAGAACGTGTACCCGAGGTCCACGCCGCCGTAGTACTTCAGGAGGTCGTTGATGCCGATGGCGTCGCGAACCTGCTGGAACCATGTCGGGTCGATGGTGGCGGATGAGCCGATGAACGGGATCATCTTGCCGCCGTTCTGCGTCTTGACCTCTTTCAGGTACGTGCCCGCCGACCCGAGGGCTTCGGTGAGGATGACATCAGGGTTCGTCTTCAGCATGGCGGCGACCTCCGTGCGGTAGGAGGATGCGCCGAGGTGGATCGGCTGGTTGATGGCGATCGTCCCGCCAAGGTGGGTGAAGGCGTTCGTGGCCGGCGCCACGAATGCTTGCGAGCCGATGTCGTCGCCGAACACCAGTGCCGCTTTTTTGTAAGGGTCATGGCCGGGGCCGAACAGGGCGCTGCCGACCATGGCGAAGGCGTCGTACACGTCCGCCGGGACCAGGCGGTGGAAGTACTTGAGGGCGGTCTTGTTGAACTCAGACTGTCCGGTCATGCAGAACATCGGGATGTGCGCCCTGTCGATGATCGGTGCGACGGTCGCGGCCTCGTCTGAGGTGCAGCCGACCACGGCCATCAGGTTGGAGTTGCTGGCGATCATCTTGTTGGCCGCCGGTACCGCGTCGGCCGGCTCGCCTCGCGTGTCGAACTGCTCGCACTTCACGTTGCGCCCACCGACCCCGCCGTTGCTGTTTATCGATGGCGCCGCCGCCAGGCACGCCGCGTAGTACGCGGGACCGAGACCGGCATCCGCACCGGTGAACGGCGCGATCACACCGACAAGCAGATCGCCCGAGCCCAGCCCGCCGCCGGTGGAGGTGGTGCCGCCGCATGCAGCCAGAATGAAGATGGCGACGACCGCCGAGACGAATGGTGACGGCTTGAACCTGCTCACAATCGTTGCTCGCCCCCTGATCAGGTAGCTTCAGACAGCCAGATTGTCGACATTATTGAGGATAATCTGCCCTGATGGCAAGGACCAAGGTGCGCCGCACGGGTGACGTATCGGGGCCGAGGCGCAAGGGCGCCAAGGAGCTGGGCCTCGACGCGTACCGGCGTTTGCGAGAGGCGATCATCGCGGGCCGCTTCGTGCCGAACGAGCGTCTCGTCGAAGCCAACCTGTCGAAGGTGCTTGGCGCGGGTCGGACAGCAGTGCGCGCCGCCCTTGTTCGGCTCGACCAGGAGGGCCTGGTCACCCGCGAGCACAATCGAGGCGCGCGCGTCCGCCTCGTGTCAGATGCCGAAGCTTTGCAGATCGAAGAGGTGCGGGCCGCGCTGGAGCGCCTGCTGGCGCGGCAGGCCGCCGCGAAGGCGAACGCAAGCGACCTCCGCGAGCTGCGGCAGGTGATGGTCGACATGCGAAGGTGCTTCGCCAATGGCGACGCGATCGGCTACTCGGAGCTGAACCCCCGCTTCCACCAGCTCATCTGGGCGGCCGCAAAAAACCCGACCGCGGGCCGGCTGGTGGGCACGCTGAAATCGCAGAGCCTTCGCTTCCAGTACCAGACGATGCTGCGGCCCGGCCGCACCGAGCGTTCGCTTCGCGAGCATGAGCTTATCTTCAGCGCGATCGTCGCCCACGATCCGGAGGCGGCGGATGCTGCCATGCGCGACCACCTCGAGGAAGTTCTCGAGACCTTGCGATGGGCGATCGGACACAAGAGCCGGCCGCCGCAGTGGCTACCCGACTGAAGCGGTGGCGCCCAGAAGCTTGACCGACGCGTAGAGCGTCCGCAGGTGCGGGACCGGGATGCCGAGCCGGTCGCCAAGCTCCACCACCGAACCGGTCAGCGCATCGATCTCCATCGGCCGGCCCGCCTCCAGGTCCTGCAGCATCGAGGTCTTGTGGTCGCCGACTCTCGCGGCGCCCTTGATGCGCTGGTCGATAGAGACCGAGATCTCGATGCCGGCGCCCCTCGCCACCGCATCGACCTCTTTCATGGCCGCACGCACCACTTGCGCGACGATCGGCGATCCGGCGATCTCGCTCAACGACGCCCGCGTCAGCGCGCTGAGCGGGTTGAAGACGGCGTTGCCAAGGAGCTTCATCCACACCTCGGCCCGGATCCTAGGCTGGACGGGCGCCTTCAGGCCGGCGCTCGCCAGCGTTCGCGACAGCTCCACGGACCGGGCGGTGACCTGGCCGTCGAGCTCGCCGAGCGAGAAGCGCTCGCCCTCGACGTGCCGCACGACGCCCGGGCTCACCAGGCTGGTGGCGGGATAGACGATGCAGCCGATGACGCGCATCGGGTCGATGACACGAGCGACCTCGCCACCGGGGTCGACGGTGTCCAGATGAATGCCCTCGAGCTCTCCACCGTGCCGCTGGAAGTACCACCATGGGATGCCGTTCTGCGCGCTGACCACAGCGGTCCCGGCACGCAGGTTCGCCGCCATCCGCGCCGCCACCGGCGGAAGGCTGTGGGCTTTGAGCGTCACGAAGACGGCGTCGGCGTCGCCCATCGCTGCGAAGTCGTCGGTCGCTTCGACCGGGACGGTCCAATCCCCATGGGCGTCGATGACGCGAAGGCCCGACTCCTTCATCGCCTGCAGGTGCGGGCCGCGGGCGATCAGCACGACGTCGACGCCGGCGCGTGCGAGGCGCGCGCCGAGGAAACCGCCGATGGCCCCCGCGCCCAGCACACAGATCCTCATTCGGGCAAGAACTGGTCGGCGACGAACCGGCGCTGGACCTTGCCGGTCGGCGTTCGCGGAATCGAATCGACGATGTAGAGGCGCTTGGGCACCTTGAAGTCGGCCAGCCGCTGGCGGCAGAAGGCAAGCAATTCCTTCTCTGTGGCGGGCGCGCTGAGCACCACCGCGGCTGCAACCTCCTCGCCCCAGGTCGGGTGCTGCACGCCGAAGGCGACCGCCTCCTTCACAGCCGGGTGCGCCTCCAGCACCTCGTCGATCTCGCGCGGCGCGATCTTCTCGCCGCCCCGGTTGATGAGCTCTTTGATGCGGCCGATGAGCCGCAGGTAACCGGCGGCGTCGAGGGTGCCGACGTCGCCGGTTCGAAACCATCCGTCCACGAATGCGCTCGCGTTGGCCTGAGGGTTGTCCTCGTAACCGTGCATCACGTTCGGTCCTCGGATCACGACCTCACCCGACGCCCCGGTCGGGACAGGCGCGCCGGCCTCGTCGAAAATGGCGATCTCCACGCCGGTGCCGCGGCCGACGGAACCCGCGAGCCGCGGCTCTGGCGGCAGTGGATTCGACGCCATCTGGTGGCTCGCCTCCGTCATGCCGTACGCCTCCAGGACGGGGACGGCGAAGCGCTGCTCCATGAGCGCCATCTGCGCCGGAGAAAGCGCCGAGCTGCACGAGCGGACGAAGCGCAGGCGCTCCGTGCCGGCCGGCCGATCCTCGTGGACGCGTGCCAGCACGAGCTGGTGCGGCGTCGGCGACGCGGTGAACCAGGTGGGACGGTGAGCCTGCATCAGCGACCAGAAACCGAGCGGCGCGAAGCGATCGGGCACGACCACCGTCCCCCCGGATGCGAACGTCGCCAGCGCCGATGCGAGCAGGCCGTGCACGTGAAACAGGGGCATGACGCACAGCGAGACGTCCTCGGGGCCGAGCTCGTACGTGGCGATGATGTTGGCCACCGACGCGGCCAGGTTGCCATTGCGGAGCGGCACTCGTTTCGGGCGGCTGGTCGTGCCGCTCGTGTGAAGGACGAGACCGACGTCACCGTCCGTTGCGTCGTCCAGAGACCCGACCGGCCGGCCGCCTCCCGCTCCGTTCATCTGGAGCCGGCCATCTCCATCGAGGCTCGCCTCGATCACGATGGCGCCCGGCGGAAGCGCGCGGCGTGCCGCCTCACCCTCGCCGGGAGGGACCAGGAGGAAACGCGCGCCCACGTCGTCGAGGTAGAAGCGGAACTCTTCCTCTTTGTATGCGGGGTTGAGCGGGCACGCCGTCGCGACCATCGACGCGGCCAGGAACAGCACGATGGCCTCGGGACCGTTTGGGAACACCATCGCCACGCGCTCGCCCCTGCCGACTCCATTCGATGAGAGCGCGAGAGCGGCCTCGTCGGTCAGCTCGCGCACTCGCGAGTAGCTGAGCGAGACACGATTCGGCACCACGAGCGCAGGATGATCGCGAGCGCCCAGGTCGAGCACTGCAGCGATGTTCGATTGCGCCACCACTTTTCAGTCTCGCACAGCGAAACTGTTGCAGGTGTCGGAGGCATCGAGCATCGCGAAGCTCAACCTCACGGGCGATGCCGTGACCCCCGGAGCGCAGCGGAGCTGGTGGCTGCGAGACGCGCTGGCCGCGGATCCGGGCGCCGAATGCCGGCCGCTGATCGAGAACGTCAAGGCAGACGTTGTCATCGTCGGCGGGGGCTTCACCGGCTTGTGGACGGCCTACTTCCTCACCGAGGCCGACCCGAGTCTCGGCGTCGTGATCCTGGAACAGGACATCTGCGGCGGCGGACCGAGCGGGCGCAACGGCGGGTTTGCCAGCGGATGGTGGGATGAGCTCGACAGCCTCGCTGCGCTGTTCGGCGCGGATGGCGCTGAGCGGGCCTGCCGGGCGATCTCGCGGAGCATCACCGCCATCGGTGACTTCTGCACCGCCCACGGCGTCGATGCCTGGTACACGAAGGCCGGGTACGTGTACGCGGCGACGGCGCGGCAGCATCTCGAGGGATGCGCGCACATGGTCGAGGCGGCACGCGAGATTGGAGCGCCGGAGGAGATGCGACCACTCAGCGCGGACGAGGTTCGCGCGCGATGCGACTCACCGGCCTTCGAGGGAGGCGCGTTCATGCGTGACGGTGCCTCTGTGCATCCCGCGCGGCTGGCGCGGGGCCTGCGCCGGGTCATCCTCGGACGCGGCGTCAGGATTCACGAGGGCACTCGTGTCGAGCGGCTGGAACACGGTCCGCCGGCGACGGCGATCACCGCGAATGGAGCGGTGCGCGCGCCCCACGCCGTGATCGCCATCAACGCATGGGCGACCGGCTGGCCTTCGCTGTCGCGGCAGCTCGTGGCCTGGAGCAGCTACATGGTTCTCACCGCGCCGGCTCCCGATCGCCTCGGCTCTATTGGGTGGACGGGCGGCGAGCTGGTGAGCGACCTGCGCACGTCGGTGCGTTACTTCCGGACCACCCGCGACGGCCGCATCGCGTTCGGCGGCGGCGGCGGCCGCGCCGGCACCGCAATCAGCGACGCGTTCACGCACGACATGCGCGCGGTCGTAGAGGCGGCCGAAGGCTTCCGGCTCCTGTTTCCCAGCTTCGCCGACGTTCCGATCGTTGACGCATGGGGCGGCCCGATCGACGTATCGCCAACGCACCTGCCCGCATTCAGCAGCCTGCGGCCGAACGTCCACTACGCCCTCGGCTACACGGGCAACGGAGTGGCGCCGTCGAACCTGGCAGGCCACGTCCTCGCCGATCTCGTCACGGGTGCGGACACCGATGAGGTGAGGCTGCCGATGGTCAACTCGAGCGTGCATGCGTTTCCGCCGCAGCCGTTTCGCGCACTAGGCGCCGCGGTCGTGCGCAGGGCGATCATCGCCAAGGACACGGCCGAGGAGCGTGGACGCCGCGCGAACCCGCTCGCGAATGCGATCGCGCGCCTGCCGCGGAAGCTTGGCTACATGCTCGGTCCGTGACGAGCCGGAATTCGGGTGGCAAGTTCGATGTTGAATCGGGTTATGAGCTCATACGGAGACTTCAACAAGAACCTGATCGCGGACCTGAGGGCGCACGGTGGCAAGGCAACGTCAGGTCCCTTCCACGGCCGTGATGTGTTGATCCTCACCACCAAGGGCGCGAAATCGGGAGAGATTCGCGAGAACCCGGTGGTATTCACGCGGCGTGGTGACCATTACGTCATCGTCGCGAGCAAGGGCGGCGCCCCGACGCATCCTTCCTGGTACCACAACCTCCTCAAGCACCCGGAGGTGACGGTCGAGGTGCTGGGCGAGAAGTTCAAAGTCCGGGCCCAGGTCGCCGACGACGAGGAGTACGAGACGCTGTATCAGCGCCACGCCGACGTCAACCCCGGATTTCACGACTACCGCAAGAAGACGTCCCGGAAGATCCCCGTCATCGTGCTCGACCGCGCGAAGTAGCTACTCGACCAGGCCGAGCTCTCGGGCCTTCGCGATGGCCTCGATCTTGGAATGTACCTCCAGCTTGCGGCCAAGGCTCCGAATGTGCGTGCGCACGGTGGTGTAGGTGATCCCCAGCCGGCTCGCGATGTCGCGACTGGCAACGCCGGCGGCGACGAGGCGCAGCACATCGCGCTCGCGCGCGGTCAGGCTCTGCAGCTGAGCGCTCATCGTGCGGCGCTTGGTGAGAAGCGACGCGATCGTGCGCGGAGTGATCAACATGGCGCCGCCCGCGACGGCGCGGATCGCGTCCACGACGTCAGCTGCCGCGCGGGACTTGTGAATGAACGCGCTGGCCCCCGCCTCGACGGCCGCGATCTGCGCACCGTCGCTGTCATCCCGGGTCAGGAAGACGAGCTTGACGTCGGGATGCAGCTCGCGAATGCGCGCGCCCACCTCTGCCCCATTGCCGTCGGGCAGCCTGAAATCGATCAGGATGACGTCGGCCGCGTGCTGCTCCGCGAGCCGCATGGATTCGGCGACCGAGCCTGCGCTGGCGATGACAGTCATGTCCGGCTGGTCGTTGAGGAGGGCCGCCAGTCCCTGCGTTACGACCTGATGGTCCTCGACGATGATCACGCGTATGGCGACTGGGAGACTCAACTCGGCAGGCGCATGTGCACACGCACGACCGTGCCCGACGACAGGGTTCGTATCTGAACCAGGTCGCAGAGCTGGTTGGCGAGCCACAGGCCTCGGCTGCCGGCCGCATCGGGCGGTGGCCGCGTACGGTCGACGAGCGGATCATCAAAACGGCCAGGGTCGCTGAACTCGCAAATCAGGGATCCGTTGTCGCGCCAGGCGCGTAGTACACCGCGGCCCCCACCGTGGCGAACGCTGTTGGCCGCGATCTCGTGAGCGGCCACGACCAGATCCTGGACACGACTCGCATTGAGGCCGGCTTCAGCCGCCCGGCCGGCCACCATGTCGCGCACCGCGCCCAGGTCGCCAGATCCGAAGGCAAGGGTCTGGCCTCTGGACGGCGGTTCTGGAAGCGGCACGGCAAATGGAGCGCCAGACGCGTCGACGCCCCGAAAGGACCGACTGTCTCGCCGGTGGGTCCCTTCGGTGACAAAAGGGTGGCTGCGGCGCGCCTCCTCGATGACTGCGGAATCGAGCCCGGTGGTGTCATAAGGGCACAGCAGCCACATTGGTGTCGTCGGGTCGATGGCCACGTTGAGCAGAGATTCGTGCCTCTGGCACTCCACCATCTCTGCCGCGCCTCGCCCGGCACAGATCGGTTCGCCGATGCCTCGAAGCGGCCGGCCCGCAGCGCCTTCGCTATCGATGAACTCCTGCCAGAACGGGATGATGCGAGCCGGGTTCGCGCCCACCTCGGCCATGTCCGCGAACCTGACCCGCTCGGCGTCGCCGCCCAGCTCCGCGTGCAGAGCGGCGATCCCAGGCACGCCGGTGACCACGAGGACCGGCTCGCCGGCCTCGAGCCCGCCGCGGATGAACGGCGCTGTCTGCCGCACGAAGTCCGCAAGGCCTCGATAGAGCAGAGCCTCGTGACGGTAGTGCGCTTCGGTGATCGGCTCGTTCACAGCGCGCTCCCGCAGCTGCAGAGCTCCAGACCAGGAAGGTCGGCCCAGCCCACCACTGTCATCACCTTGTGGAGTAGCGGAGGCAAGCCATGAAGAACCAGTCGCCTCCGGCCACACGCATCCTCGGCGGCCGAAACGAGCGCCCTGATGCCGCTGACGTCCGCGAACTCCACCCGGCTGAGCTCGAGATGCAGGTCGCCGCTGCCGTCCAGCTGCGACGCCAGCGCGTCGGCGACATGGTCCGCATTGTGGATGTCGATGATGCCGGCAAGGCTCAAGCCGTTCGTCGGTATCGTGTGCCGTATCACGAGCTGCCGGTCGCCGTACATCTGCTCACCTTCCAGCCACCCGGCCATGGGCTGTTCGCCGGCGGCTGGACCCCTCAACAGACTCATCCTTGGTGGACCCCCTGGGCTTACGTCTTCCCCTCGATGCCTAGCCTATGCATTCTTGCTGCAGAACCCTTCTGCTCATGCGCCCCTAGCTATCGCGACCTTACTACATCCACAGAAGTCATGCAATACCTCAATCAACGTTGGTGCTGGTAGTCTTGCATGAGTTGCGCATAACAATTTGTCATATATTTGAGCTGCGCCAGGAGGCGCATCGACGATGAGCCAGCAGGACCAGGAAGCCCTGTACAGCATCGGGGCGGTCGCCAAGATGATCGATGTGCCCACGCCCACGCTCCGCGCATGGGAGGACCGCTACGGCGTGGTCAAGCCCGAGCGAAGTCAGGGCTCGCAGCGCCTCTACTCGCGCAGCCAGATCGAGCATCTCCGGTTCATCAAGGCCCAGATCGAGGGCGGCGCCAGCGCCGCCGACGCCCATCGACTCCTGTCGCAGGAGCTCCAAACCGGCCGGGTGCCCGTGGCTTCGAGCTGGCGGCCGGGACGTCCCGGCCCCCTGATCATGATTGCCGAGCGAGACAGGTACGCCGCCGACCTGGCCGACTACTTCCTGCGCACGGAGGGCTATGACGTGTGCATGGCGCTCGATGCCCGCCAGGCGAAGCTGCTTTTCGAAGAAAGGTCGCCTGACCTGGTCGTGATCGACCTTCTGATCTCGGGGGGCGCCGGCTTTCGGCTGTGCGGAGAGTTCAGCGCCCGGCCAGTGAGCCTGGTGCTGGCAGTCGCCTCGATCGACAGCGCCCACGAGGCACTGCTGGCAGGCGCGTCCGCGTTCTTGCACAAGCCGCTCGAACCACTCGTGCTGGTGTCGACGGTTCGCGACCTGCTCGGCACCAGCGCGCTGGCCCGGGAAACCCGGGGAGCAAACGTGACCGGATGATCGACCGCCTATCGAGCGGGCAAGTCCGCCTGGACAGCATCTTTCAGGGTGGCCTCCTCCGAAACGCGATCAACCTCGTAATCGGAGTGCCCGGCACGGGCAAGACCATCCTCAGCCAGCAGTACGTTTTCCACAACGCTACGGCGGAGCGCCCGGCGCTGTACCTGTCGACGGTGACCGAGCCTCTCGACAAGATCCTTCGTTATGGGGAGACCCTCGACTTCTTCGACCCCGCGGCGCTTCGCGAGCACCGCGTCATCTACGAGGACCTTGGGAATGTGCTCGGCGACGCCGGCCTGGGTGACGTCCTGACTACGGTCGACAGCTTCCTCAGGGAGATTCGGCCCGGGATCGTCGTGATCGACAGCTTCAAAGCGTTCCACGCTTTTGCGGCCGACGAGACGGAGTTCAGGCTTTTCCTCTATGGCTTGACTCGCCGCTTGACCGCCAGCGCGGTGACTTCGATCTGGAACGCTCCTTACACCCGCGAGCGAGCCCTGGATGCCGCGGAGTTTGCCGTGGCGGACGCCGTCATCGAGCTCAACTCCAAGCAGGTGGGTGAGCGTGAGACGCGTGTGCTCCAGGTTCTCAAGCTGCGCGGCAGCGGCTTCCTCTCGGGCGAGCACACGTACCGCATCTCGACAGCGGGCCTCGATGTTTTTCCTCGCCTTGCGGACGTCCAGGACGGTACTTCTTACAAGCTCAGCACGGAGCGGGTGTCAACCGGTGTTGAGGCCCTCGACGAGATGCTGGGTGAAGGCTATTGGGCAGGGGCATCGACGCTGGTCGCGGGGCCGTCCGGAGTCGGCAAGACCTTGCTGGGCCTGCATTTCATCTACGCCGGCGCTCGCGCCGATCAGCCCGGCATCCTGGCCACCTTCCAGGAAAATGAGACCCAGCTCGGCCGGATCGTACACAGCTTCGGGTGGGCGCTCGGTGAGAAGGGCGTGCACATCATGAGCCGCAGCCTGGTCGACATGTACATCGACGAGTGGGTTTACGAGCTCCTCGACCTGGTCGAAAAGACGGACGCCAAGCGCATCGTCATCGACAGCCTTCCTGACCTCATGGCGACCGCCGGCAACGACCCGGTTCGATTTCGCGAGTGGATGTTCTCGCTCGTCCAGCGGTGCACCCGGCGCGGGATCAGCCTGGTGATGATCGTGGAGGTGCCGGAGCTGTTCGAGATGCGTCGAATCTCGGAGCACGGCCTTTCCCACCTCGCCGACAACGTCATCCTGCTTCAGTATTTTCGTGAGGACTCGAGGCTTGCTCGGGCGGTGACGGTGCTGAAGACGCGCGCCATGCACCATCAGCCCGTCGTGCGCCGCTACGAGATCACCGAGAAGGGCTTCGAGCTGGGGGCCGAGACGCCGCAAGCCTGAGAGCGGCGGTTGTACCGTTAGCGCGATCCATGCCACAGACCGCGCGTGAACTGCTGGCGGAGGCAGCCGCGGCGGGCGAGGACCTCGAGACTGTCGCGCGCGGGCTCCTAGCCCGGCTCGCTCAGCTCACCGGGCTGAGCTCGACGTATCTGGCGGAAACGAGGTTGAAGGAGGACGAGCAGCGGATCCTCTTCTCCTACAACTCGAGCCAGATCTTCCACATCCCCGAGGGCGTCACGCTGCCCTGGTCCGAGGCGGTCTGCCGGTTTGTTGTCGAGGGCGCGCCGAACTACTCCAAAAACGTGCCCAAGGCGTTTCCCAAGAGCAGCGTCGCCCGGCTGCTGGAGATCCGGACGTTCGTCTCCTATCCGGTTTTCGCTGCCGACGGCAAGTTCTTCGGCACCCTGTGCGGGGCGAGCAAGGGCGAGATCGACATCGAGGACCAGATCCTCGACCTGATGCGTGAATGCGCTCGGCTCCTCGGCCAACGCCTGAAGCGCGATCGCGACCTCGGCGCGCGCGCCCTGCCTTGACCGGCAAGAGCTCGACCGCCGATGTCGCCGTCATCGGCCTCGGCGCGATGGGCGCGCTGTCGGCGTGGCGGTTCGCGGCGCAGGGCGCCAGGGTGATCGGTTTCGAGCGCCACCGGCCTGGGCACGACCGCGGCTCATCGCACGGGGACACCCGCATCTTCCGGACCGCGTATTTCGAGAGCCCGGAATACGTGCCTCTGCTCCAGCGCGCCTACGTCCTGTGGCGTCAGCTCGAGAAGGAGAGCGGAGCCGAGCTCCTCACCATCACCGGCGGGCTGGCGATCGGGCCGCCCGACGGCGAGCTCGTGCCCGGCGTCCTCGCGAGCGCGCGCAAGAACGACCTGCCGCACCGATTGCTGGACGCCTCAGAAATGAGCCGCGTGTACCCGCAACATCAGCTCGGGCCCCGTGACATCGCGGTCGTCGAAGACGATGCCGGCTTCCTGCGGGCGGAGCGTTCGGTGGCCGCGGCTGCGGCCAGGGCCGAGCAGCTGGGTGCCACGCTGATGGTCGACACGGAGGTCATCGCGGTCGAGGCTTCAGGCAACAGTGTCGTCGTCGAGACATCTCGGGGCACCTTCGGAGCCGATCGAGTGGTGGTCGCCGCGGGCGCGTGGACCTCGAAGCTGCTGCCACAGCTCAGCCTACCGCTCATTGTCGAACGCCAGGTGATGGTGTGGCTCGATGCGACCGATCCCGCGGCGTTCGCGCCGCAGCACTTTCCGATCTTCATCCGGGAGGTCCCTGACGGCCGGTTTCGTTATGGGTTTCCGACCCTGGACGGCCGCAGCATCAAGGTCGGCATACACCACGAGGGGAGCGACGCCGACCCTGACTCGATCGACCGCGAGGTCCATCCTGCGGACGTGGAGCCGGTCCGCGATTTCGCGCGCGAACACCTGCATGGAGTGACCGGCAACGTGCTCGACGCTCGCGTCTGCATGTACACGAACGCGCCCGACGAGCGATTCATGGTGGTGAGACACGCCAGCCTGCCGAGCGTCACCATCCTCAGCGCCTGTTCCGGCCACGGCTTCAAATTCGCGTCCGTGATGGGTGAGCTCGTGGCCGGGTCGGTGCTCGAAGATCGCGACGTGCCGGCCATCATCCACTCCGCCTAATCTTTTTGTGATGAGCCGTGCTGTCTTCAGGCTGGCCGCCGCCGCGGCCATCGCCGCCGGCGGGCTTTGGGCGCCCGCGACCGTCCTCGCGCCGAGCGTGACCGCCGCGCCGGCGAGGGTCATCGTGGCGGCCGCCCCGGCCGATTACTTCCAGCTCCCACTGCCGTCGTGGGAGCCGCACTGCCTCGGGTTCGGCAGCGAGTGGCGCTACTGCAACGGCACGGTGCTGCGACGGTGCACCGGCAGCGGGGCGATCTTGCTGCACACCGGCGTGGACATCCAGACCGCCATCCAGCCCGTGCGTGCCGCCGCCAACGGGGTGATCATCGGCTACGTCGTCGACCCGACCTTTCGCGGCGGGGTCCTTATCCGCCACCAGACCGCCGAAGGGGTCGTCATCACCCAGTACTGGCATGTCTGGCCGCGAGCCGGCTTCAAGGTCGGCACCGCGGTCACGAGAGGAGAGGTCTTCGCCGACATCGCCGATATGGGCTCGCGCACGCATTTCCATTTCGCCGTTTTCATGGGCGACTACGACAGCCACACGTGGAACGGCGCCCTGCCCCCTACGCGCTGCGATGGATTCCCGGCGTTCCCATATCGCTTCGTCAATGCCACCTCGTTCGTCGAGGCTCATATGCAGCCCGCCCCGGCCGTCAAGGCGCACCACTGCCGCATGGACGCACAGCCGTAGCGCGGACAGCGACCCTTGCGGCGCCACCGCCCCAGCTCGTGCTGGCCGGAATCGCGACGTCGATCGCGGTCACGTTCAACATGCTGCTCCCCGTGGTGCCCGTGCTGGTGGAGCGTCGCGGACCGCATGGCGCGGCGGGCGCCGCCACCGCGGCCCTGTTCATGGGAGCGGTGGCGGGCGAGCTGCTCACTCCGTGGCTGATGTCGCGGTGGTCGTCTTCCCGCCTGCTGGTCGCCGGCCAGCTGATGACCGCGGTACCGAGCCTGGTGTACGCGCTGCCGCAGCCGGATTCGTCGCTGATGCTTACGGCCACCGCCGCACGCGGGCTGGGGATGGGCGTCGCGATCGTGGTCGCGGTCGCGCTGGTCGCGGAGCTCACCACGCCTGATCGCCGCGGCCGCGCCATCGGCTACTTCGGCTTTGCGTTGAGCGCACCCGGCATCGTGCTGCCGTCCGTGGCGGTGTCTCTGCTCGATGCAGGGCGCGTGGGCGCCGATGCACTGGTCGCATTCGCCGTCGGATTGGCCGGCGCGCTCCTCGCTCTCATGCTGCCGCGAACCACCGGGCCGTCGTCGCGCGTTTCATCCAATCTGCTGCACGCGCTCCGCCGGCCGGGCCTGCTGCTCATCTTCGCCGGCTTCGTGATGGTCAGCTCGAGCTTCGGCGCGGTGATCACATTCGCGCCCGTCGTCCTTCCCGCCGCGGGCGCAGGGTCGGCCGCGGCTTTCTTGTTCGTCGTCGGGGGCGCCCGCGCGGCCACACGGTGGCTCGCCGGCGTGCTGGGCGATCGCCGCCCCGGCCGGCTCGTTCTCGCGAGCGGAGTCGGGCTCACCCTCGCGGGCCTGGTCGCCCTTGGCGCCCGGTCCAACACGGGACTCGTGCTGTTCGCTGGGCTTGCGTTTGGGGGCGGTTACGGCGCGGTGCAGACATCCGCGTATCTCGCCATGACCGCTCGCGGGACGAACGACCATCGCAACACCATAAGTGCGCTCTGGAACAGCGGCATCGACCTAGGCGCGGCCCTCGGCGGCAGCCTCCTCGGCCTGATGGCTGCGCGATTCGGCTACGCGACGGCGATCTGGGCGATTCCCGTGGTTGTGCTCGTGGCGCTGCCGATCCTGCTGGCCGCAGCCAGAGGGGCGCCGGGCGACGGCCGCGCGGGGTCATCGGATTCGATCGTCGAGCCCGCGGCTGCGATCGGGCCGTAAGGCCGCCCGGTCCCTTGTTGACTTATCACCTCATTGAACCTTCACCGAACCGCACTAAGATCGATCTGCGCCTTCGTGCCTTATGCTCGCAGCGCGAACGCCACCCCTTAACCACTCGCTTTGCGTCATTCGCTTCTCACTCGGGTTTACAACCGTGATGGACAGCACCGGCCGGACACCGACACCAGGATTCGACGAGCTACCGGGCGCGTTGGTCGTTTATGACGAGCAAGGCCGGGTCGTCCAAGCCAGCAAGGCCGCTCTCGAGATCCTCGGCTACGAATCGGAGCACGAAGTCGTCGGCTCGCGCGCGTCGGAGGCAGGCTGGCTCCGCACCGACCCTGCCGGCTGGCCGGACGCGCAGGGCATGCACCCGGCGCTGGCGGCGATCCGAAGTGGCCAGCCTGAACGCCGGGTCGTCGCCCGCGCTTTGCGTCCGGACGGCAGCGAGGTATGGATCCAGGTTGACGCCATCCCGCAAGCAGGCGGTGTGCTGCTGAGCCTCACCGACGTGACCAAGATCCTCATGGACACCAGGCTGCCTCGCCCGCGTTACGGAGACGAAGCCCTCGTGGAGGTCACCACCCAGCTCGCGGCCGCCAGGCTCGACCCTCTTGCGATCATCACGACTGTCACCAGCACGCTGAGCCGGCTGCGGCCTGGAACCTGGGTCGCATCTCTTCTCAACAAGGATCCACGCACGGCTCGAGTGGTGGCGGCCAACGATGCCGATCCGCTGATCGCGCGCTACGTCGAGGACATGCACCTGTCGCCGAGCTCACCAACGTTCACGATGGCCACCAGGGTGCTGGAGTCTGGCGAACCGGTGCTCATGCCGAGCGTGCCATACGAGCAGTTCCTCGGCATGCTCCGCGACGACGTCCGCGAATATTTGACCAGGAATCAGCCGCCCCTGAGCGAGCCGGTCAGATACCTCGGCGTCCTCGTAGTACCGATGCGCGCGCGAGGAGCCACTGTCGGCACGCTCGGGCTGTACGAGAGGCGGTCGTCGAACCCCTTGACCGAGCATGACGTCCGCTGGCTGCAGGCGATCGCCGATCGCACGGGCCTGGCCGCCGACAACGCGCAGCTCTATGTAGACGCGATCAGCCGGCTCGAGCGCCTGACTGCCCTTCGCAACGTGGGGCTGGCAATCACCGGCAGCCCCGACCTCCGCCTGACCCTCGGGGTGATCCTCGACCAGGTCACGGCCGGGCTGACGGTCGATGCCGCGGATGTGCTTTTGCTCGACGAGAAGGACGGCACGCTGGTCCTCGCGGCCAGCACGGGATTCCAGTCGACCTCGATCCCCGACTATCGCCTGCCCGTCGACGAGAACCTGCCCGGCCGGGCCGCTGTCGGCCGGCGGATCGAGACGGTCACCGCCCTCGGCGCGTTCAGCCAGTTTCGGCGGCGCTCCCTGTTCGCGCGGGAGGGCTTCCGCTCCTACGGAGCCGTGCCGCTGATCGCACGCGGAAAGCTGATGGGCGTGCTCGAGGTGTTCCACAGGGCACAGCTCGAACCTGACCAGGAGTGGAACGAGTTCCTTGAAGCCCTCGGCAGCGAGGCGGCCATCGCGATCGAAAACGCAGGCATGTACCGGCAGCTGCAGCACGCGCGCCCAGCCGCTGAGCCTAAGCCGAAGGCGCCCGTCCCGGACCTGACCAGGCTGGAGAGCGAGATTCTGGCTCTGCTGGTGGAAGGCGACTCCAACCGCGACATCGCCGAGAAGGTCCACCTGAGCCAGAACACGATCAAGTTCCACGTCCGACAGCTGCTGCAGAAGCTCGAGGCCGAGAACCGCACCGAGCTCGCCCGCAAGGCGACGCGGGAAGGCTGGCTCTAAACCCTCATCCTTCGATAAGCGCTGCTTTACCCGATCGGGTACGTAAATTCACCCGATCGGGCCGTTAATTCACCCGGATTGGTAGCGGAGGGCGCAACAGGCCGACCTAGTCTCAGTGGGTCGCGCTGGGGTGCGATGACGATGGCTGCCCGCCCTACATTCCACATCGCGTCGCAGCGACCCCTGCCTCCAGAGGCCTGGGCGCTGCCGATCCCCGCGCGCCCTCGGCGCCCGGCGCTCGCCGCCCTCGCCGGCCTTGCTCTCTTGATGATGCTCGCGCCTGCGATGGTGGCCGTGATCGCGATCCTGGACTCGAGCCTTCTCGCGGGCTCCCAGGCCTGGACTCGTGACGCCACGACCTGGCTCGCGTCGTTCGCGCACGCGCGCGTCCTCTTGTTGCTCCCGCTGGCTGCGCTGGTCGCGCGGGCGGAGGAGGGCTGATGAGCCTGCCCGAGGGCTACACCCTGGGCTCGTACCAGATCACCAACCGTATCGGGCGCGGCGGGATGGCGACTGTGTACCGCGCCCACCACACCGCCCTCGATCGCGACGTCGCGATCAAGGTCCTGCCCGACTTCTTCGCCGAGGAGGAGGCTTACCGCGAACGCTTCCAGCAGGAAGCCCGCTCCGTCGCGCGACTGAAGCACCCCAACATCCTGAACGTCTTCGATTTCGGCCAGGAGCACGGCGTGACCTATCTCGTGCTCGAGCTTGTGGAAGGCGGGACGCTTGCCGACCGCCTGGGCCACCCCGTCGACCTCGAGGACGTGATCAGGATCATGCGGCCGATCGCCAGCGCCCTCGACTACGCCCACAACCAGGGCATCCTCCACCGCGATATCAAGCCATCGAACATCCTCATGCATCGCGACGGGACGCCTGTGCTCGCCGATTTCGGCCTGGCGAAGATGGCCGGGTCGACCCGGAGCCTCACCGCCAGCGGCACTGTTCTCGGCACACCCGAGTACATGTCTCCTGAGCAGGGCGCCGGCGACCCCTTGGGGCCCGCGTCAGACCGTTATTCGCTGGCCGTCGTCGCCTACGAGATGCTCACGGGCCGCGTTCCATTCGAGGCCGAGACGCCGGCCGCGGTGCTGCTTTCGCACATCAACAAGGCGGTCCCACCCACGCGGGAGCTCGTCGGTGAGCTGTCGTCGCACGTCGAGGATGCCCTCCGCAAGGCTCTCGCGAAAAACCCGCTCGATCGCTTCGACAGCGCCAGCCAGTTCGTCTCCGCGCTCACCCCCGCCGCCTGGGTGCATCGCGAGCACGCGACGCCCTTCACCCGCGCGACGAGCCAGGTCCGAAACGGAAGCCGTCCGACGCGAACGCTGCCGTCGGTGTTGGTGGTCGACGACAGCGCGGCCAACCGCGAGCTGATCGAGGCCTGCCTTGCCGACGTCGAATGCACGGTCCGGCTTGCCTACGACGGCCCGAGCGCCCTCGCGGCGGTGGAGTCGGCCGCGCCCGACCTGATCCTGCTCGACGTCCAGATGCCGGGCATGGACGGATATACCGTGTGCAGGCGCATCAAGGCCAACCCCATCCTCCGGCTCGTGCCGGTGGTGATGATCACCGCCCTCGACCGCTCGGAGGACCGCGTGCAGGCCCTCGAGGCCGGCGCCGACGATTTCATGTCCAAACCGGTCGAGCGCCTCGAGCTCGTCGCCCGCGTGCGCTCGGCTTTGCGGTTGAAGTCCGTGTACGACCGTCTGGACAGCGCCGAGCAGGTCATCTTCAGCCTCGCGGCAGCGGTCGAGGCCAAGGATTCGTACACGGAACGTCACACCAATCGCGTCGCGGAATCCGCACGGTACCTGGGCCTGCGCATGGGCCTACCGGAAGAGGACCTCGACGCCCTGTATCGCGGCGGCATCATCCATGACATCGGCAAGATCGGAATCCCCGACTCCATCCTTCTCAAGCCGGGCCCTCTCAACGAGAACGAGCTGATGATCATGCGGGCGCATCCTGAGATCGGCGAGAACATCGTCCGTCCGCTTCGCTCCGGCTACGATCTCCTGCCGATCGTCCGCCACCATCACGAAGCATTCGACGGCCACGGTTATCCGGATCGATTGCGCGGCACGTCCATCCCCCTGCTGGCAAGGATCGTCTCAGTGTGCGACGCGTTCGACGCGCTGACCAGCGACCGACCCTACCGTCCCCGCCTTTCCGAGCGCGAGGCTATCGCGATCCTCGCCGGAGGTGCAGGCAGGCAGTGGGATCCCCAGCTCGTGAGCCTCCTCACGGGCGAGATCCCCGCCCTCCATCGGTCCGGCGCGGCGTGAGCAGGGCGAGATGAAGAGCGTCGTCGCTTTCATGCAGAACGCAGATGCTGTCGCGTTCGCGCTTCTTGGTGTTGCGGTTGGAATCGGCTGGGCGAGGCGCCGGGACCGCTCTACCGGCTACCTCGCCCTGGCCATCGTCCTGCTCTCGTCCGTTTCGCTGCTGGGGCGGATCCCGGCGTGGTTGCATTTCACGCCGCCGCTGCTGACGGAGGCCAGCCTCATCGCTTTCATCGGCTGCGCGTATGCGCTGCTTCGCTACCGATCCTCGCTCATCCCCCTTCCCAACCGCTGGCATGCCGCTGCGGTCCTAGCCGTGGCGGCTGCCGGTGGTGCATTCGTGATCCTGAGCTCTATCGGCAGCGCGATCCCGACCGCTATCAGGGCTGGCGTGGCGATCGCGTTCATCCTCGTGTGGTGCGCGATCGTGGTCGAGCCGACCATCCGGTTCTGGCTCGTAGCGCGCGCGCTGCCCGCCGTGCAGGCGTGGAGGCTGCGGTCGCTCAGCCTCGGTTTTGCGGGCATCATCCTGATCCTCGTCTTCGCGGTGGGCGCGAGCGCAGCCGGCACCAACCTGGGCGTGCAGCTGGCGATCCAGCTCGTCGTGCTCGGAATCGTTCCCCTTCTCTACGTGAGCTTCGCGCCGCCCTCATGGCTGCGCCGGCAATGGCGCTCGTCGGAGGAAGAAGGCCTGCGTGCGTTCATGCAGGATCTTTTGCTTCTCCGGGAGGGTCGTCCCGGCCTCGCCAACCGGGCGCTCGAATGGGCGATGAGGCTGGCCGGCGGCGCGTCGGCGATTGCTGTGCAGGCCGACGGCTCGGTGCTGGCGGCCAGGGGCCTCAACGAAAGCCAGGCGATGCAGATCAAGCACGCGATCGAGCCGCTGCCCCAGGGGGTGCATCGGGTGGAGGTGGACGGCGCCGACACATCGCTCCTCCTCCTTCAGATCGGCGGCACCAGAGACGCCGGCCGGCTCGCGGTCATGGCCGGCCCCTTCACCCCGGGTTTCGGCTCGGATGAGATCAGCCGCGTGCAGCAGTTCATGACCGCGGTGGCGGCCGCCCTCGACCGTGCCAGCCTGCTCGATCGCCTGAAGGATGCCAACGCCCAGCTGCAGGAGGCGAACAAGCACAAGAGCGTGTTCCTGGCGAGCATGAGCCACGAGCTGAGGACGCCGCTCAACGCCATCCTGGGCTTCTCGGAGCTGCTCATCGACGCACCCGAGGGCCAGCACAAAAGGGAAACGCAGCTGCGGTTCCTCCAGCAGATCCACTCCAGCGGCCAGCACCTGCTCGGACTCATCAACGACATCCTCGACCTCTCCAAGATCGAGGCGGGCCAGATGGAGCTGCGCCTGCAGACGGTGGCCGTCGCGGAGGTCACGGACCAGGTGCGCAACATCGTGGAGCCGTTGGTGGCCCAAAAGCAGATCCGCCTCGAGATGGCGGTCGATGGCGTAGGGGACATCGAGGCCGACGCCGGCAAGTTCAAGCAGATGCTGCTGAACCTCGTCTCCAACGCGATCAAGTTCACGCCCGCGGGCGGGCTGGTGAGGATCTCAGGCAAGCGCCTCGCCGATGCGGTCGAGGTGGCCGTCTCCGATACGGGCATCGGCATCGCGATCTCCGACCAGGCGCGCATCTTCCATGAATTCCAGCAGGTTGACTCCGGCATCGACCGGCAGCAGCAGGGCACCGGCCTTGGCCTCACGCTCACGCGCCGCTTCGCGCGCCTGCACGGCGGCGACGTTCGGGTCGAGAGCGAGCCGGGTAAGGGCAGCGTGTTCACGATCCACATGACGCTGGCAGCGACGACCCATCAGCCCGCGCCGGAGTCACTGGATGCGATCGCGCACGCGAACGGCGACGCCGCCTTGCCGTTGGTTCTCATCGTCGAGGACGATCCGCCGGCTAGCGAGCTGCTCTCGCGTCAGCTCCAGCGGGCTGGTTTCCGCACCGAGGTCGTTCGCAGCGGCTCGGACGTGATGAGCCGTGCTCGGCAGCGGAAGCCCGCCGCGATCACGCTCGACATCCTCCTGCCGGGACTCGACGGCTGGGAGGTCCTGACCCGCTTGAAGCACGACGAGGCCACGAGCTCGATCCCCGTGATCGTGATCAGCGTCGTCGACAACCCGGAGCTTGGTATTGCGCTCGGCGCCGTCGACTACTTCGTGAAGCCGGTGCCGGCCAAAGAGCTGATCGGCCGCTTGCGCCGTTTCAAGTTCGGTGCCAACGATCGAGGCGGCAAGACGCAGGTGCTCGTCGTCGACGACGAGCGCGCCAATCGCGAGTGGCTGAAAGAGGTCCTCGAGCCGGCCGGCTTCGGAGTCATCTCGGCCGGCGGCGGGCGCCAGGCCATCGAGCTCGCCCGTGCGCGGCACCCAGACCTGGTGCTGCTCGATCTGATGATGCCCGAGGTGTCGGGCTTCGACGTGGTCGAGGCGCTTCGCTCGGACAAGACCACATCCAGGACCCCGATCATGGTGCTCACCGCCAAGGACCTGACCGAGGCCGACAAGCGGCAGCTGAACGGCCGCGTGTCGACCATTCTCCAGCGCGGCACGACAGGCGCCTCAGACCTCGTCAGCATGCTCCGGCAGGCGATCGGAGACGAGGAGGCGTGACCACCCACCCGGTCGTTCTCGTCGTGGAGGACAACGAGGTCAACCAGCTCCTGACCGCGTCCGTGCTCGAACGCGAAGGTTTCGCGGTCGACCTCGCCGGTGACTCCACGCAGGCAATGGAGCGCCTGCGAGAGCGCACTCCCGACGTCATCCTCATGGACGTCCAGCTTCCCGGTATGGACGGCCTGTCGCTGACGCGCCGGCTGAAAACCGATCCGGCCACCGCGCAGATCACCATCATTGCGTTGACCGCGCATGCAATGACCGGCGACCGCGAGCAGACGCTGCAGGCTGGCTGCGCCGGCTACATCTCCAAGCCCATCGACACTCGCACGTTTGCGGGGCAGGTGCGCGCGTTCCTGCCGCGGTCAGTGCCGGGGCCCGGCCCGGCGAGGACTGATGCCACACTGAACGGCACGTGAATGGAAAGCAGCTGATCCTCGTCGTCGAAGACAACGCGGCCAACCAGATGCTGGCGCGGGAGGTGCTCGAATTGGCGGGCTATGAGGTCGAGGTCGCGAGCACGGCGAGTCAGGCCCTCGATCACCTGAAGAACTCCAAGCCGGCGCTCATCCTGATGGACGTCGAGCTGCCCGGGAAGGACGGCCTCTCGCTGACCCGCCTTCTGAAGAGCATGTCCCCTACGACGGCCATCCCGGTCGTCGCGATGACCGCGCACACGAGCCTGCAGTGGAGGAGCGACGCGCTGGCGGCGGGATGCGCCGGCTTCATCTCGAAGCCAATCGACGTGCGTACCTTTTCGGCGCGCGTCGGGGAGTTCCTGGCCCCCAAGTAGACGAGGCGGGTCGTGCGAGGCGGCCCGGCGTTCCCCTTGTATGTCTACCCACGCCCCGGCGGAAGCACGCCGCGCGCAAACCGCCGCCCGCCAGGCGGCGACCTCGCCCTGGCTCGAATCGCTGGAAAGACTGGGCTACGTGGTGCGGGGCATCGTCTACGCGGTCATGGGCTTCCTCGCGCTCCAGCTCGCACTCAGCCGATCCGGCGCGGCCACGGACCCGGCCGGCAGCGTCGCCCTGCTTGCCGCCAGACCGTTTGGGCGCGTGATCCTGGTGGCCGTCGTCATCGGCCTCGGCGCTTACTCGATCTGGGGTTTCGTGCGCGCGATATTCGACCCCTGGCGGCGCGGCAGCGACCCGTCTGGAATCGCGCAGAGGCTCGGCTACGCGTGGAGTGGATTCGCCTACGCATCGTTGACCCTGTTCGCGCTCAACCTTCTGGCCGGAGGTGGTGCGTCGGCTCCCGACAGCACGCAGTCGGCGGTGCGCTCGATCCTGGCCCTCCCTGCCGGTAGGCTCCTGGCCGTTGCGATCGGGCTGGTGACGATCGGCGTCGGCATCGGACAGTTCGTCGACACCAGCGCGGCCCAGAGAGGGGTCAAGCATGACGAGATGCGGCCGGCGACAAGGGCGCTGGTGCTGTGGTTGGGACGGCTGGGGATGTTCTCCCGCGGCGTCACGTTCACCCTCGTGGGCTGGTTTGTTCTGCAGGCCGGCTGGCATCGCGATGCATCTGGGGCGCACGGCTACAGCGGCGCATTCATCTTCCTGCTCTCCCAGCCGTACGGCCACCTGTTCCTGGCCGTGGTCGCGCTGGGGTTCATTGCTCTTGGGCTGCATTCGCTCGCGCTCGCCCGCTGGGCCCGCCTCCTCGGCAGCAGCTAGCCGAAGCTCTCCCTCCAGACGGCTAGAGACCACTTTTCGAGGCGGCCCGCCCGGCGCCACCCCGCCGGCAGGCCGACCCTCCGAGATTGGCGTCGGTTGAGTTGACAGAGCAGTCAAGTCAGCCGACACTCGCGACATCAATCTTGGAGGTGCGCAATGCGCAAGCTATTTCTTTCTCTGTGCCTGTCGGTGATGGCTTTGGCGCTCACGATCGGCCCCGTGCTGGCCGACGGGATCGGACCGACGCCCAAGTAAAGTCATCTCGTTAAGTCAGTAACCGAAAGCCGGGCGTGGCGGTACACTCACCGCCATGCTCGGCACCAGGTACCGAGGGCGCCGCAAAGGTGTGGCCGTCCGCGCGGGCGCCGTCGAGCAGGCACGCAGGGAGGCCAGGCTGACGCTCGCTCAGGTGGCGGGCGGCAAGTTCACGCGGACCGCCATCCACCTCATCGAGAAGGGCCGCACCCGCCCCTCGATGGAGACCCTCCAGCAGATCGCCCGCCAGACCAGGAAACCGATCGAGTTCTTCCTCGACCAGGATGCCTCCCCATCGCTCGACGAGCGCCAGACTAAGCTTCGGGAGCTCGAGCGCCTGAGCGCTGGACGGGAGCTGGAGAAGGTGCTCGAGATGGGGAACGCGCTGCTGGAGCGGCAGTGGAGCGCCGAAGACGCAGCGGTGATCCACTTCTCGCTTGGCCAGGCGTACTGCCGGCTGGTCAAGCCCACCGATGCGCTGCCGCACCTCAGGATCGCCCTGGGTGAGTTCGAGGGCATGGGCGACGAGTGGATGACGGTCGAGACCCTGGATTGGGAGTCGAGCGCGCTCGGGCTCATGGACGATCCGAGTGCGATGCCCCTCGCGAACCGGGCGCTCGAGCGCTGCCGCCGCCTTGATCCGCCGGCGCCCCAGCTCGAGGCCCGGATCCTCGGCCATATAGCGGGCATGTACGTCGTCGCCCATTCGTGGATGCTCGCGGTTCGCTACTACGATGCGGCGGTCGCGGCGGCGACCGGCGTCAAGGACCTCCTGCAGCTGGCCAAGATGCACCACGGCCTGGGACGGGCCTACCAGTCGATGCAGCAGCCATCGACGGCGCGCCAGCATTACGACAAGGCGCTGGCCCTTTACTCCATCGAATCCGACCTGAGCTCCGTCTACCGGGTCGAGAACGATCTGGGGGACCTCATGCTCGAACAGGGCCAGCTCGACTCGGCGGAGGAGCACATGCTCAAAGCCCTGGCGGGCTCGACCGAGCTGAGCATGGATCGGCGAGGGCGCGGTTTCATCCTCGCCAACCTTGGCGAGGTCCATCTCCGACGAGGTGAGCTGACGGAAGCGGCCGACTACCTCGAGCAGGCGCTCCAGGTCGCAGAAGCGATCAATGAACGGGTGGTCATGGCCAACGTGAACGTCCTGTTCGGCCAGCTCGAGGAGCGACGGGGCAACCCCGCTCTGGCCGAAAAGCATTTCGAGGGCGCCATCGCCATCCTCGAGGGTGTGGGCATGCCCGACCGGCTGCGCGACGCGCACGTCGAGTACGCGGAGCTGCTCGAGGCGCGCCAGGACATGGCCGCCGCCTACCACCACTGGAAGCGCGCGGCCGAGATCGGAAGGCTGGCCAGCCTCGGCGTCAACTGGGCTGGTGCGCCGCCGGCCGCCCTGAAGCAATCCGCGGGTCCAACCGGGGCGGCTTAAACGCCCTCAGACCGCAGCCGGGTTCCGTGCCTTGAAGACACGGAACAACAGGAAAAGGGATGGCAGCAGCAGCGCCATGCCCACGGCGATCACGGTCAGCCACGCGCGCAAGGTCGAGGCCGGCGCTGCAGCGGCCGAGATCGTGAGGTCGGGCGGCACCAGGTAAGGCCACTGGCCGGCTGCCCACGCCCAGAGCACCAGCGTCATCTGGGCGGCGACCCCCACCCGCGCGACGCGCGGCCGCAGGCGCCACACGCCCCAAAGCGCGATGGGCCCGTTGATCAGGGCCAGCAGCGTGAGCAGCAAGCCGTTTCCGCTGAGGTCCGCCCACACCCGCGGCTCCTGTGCGTACGCCAGCCCCAGACCGAGCAGGGCGAGCCCGCCCGACACCACGGATGCGACCAGGGCGCGCGCCCGGAAGTCCGCCTGCAGCGCCGGGTCGTCCTCGGTTTCGACCATCAGGTAAGCCGCCGCCAGGTATGCGCAGAGGGCGACCGCGAGCAGGCCGATGACCACCGCGAAGGCCGTCGTCCAGCCGGCCCCGAATCCGCTGACCACGGCGCCCTGCGAGATCCGGATCGCGCCGGTCGCCACCGCGGCGGCGGCCGTGCCCAGAAAGAAGGGCGTCACGATGCTGGAGCCGCCGAAGACGATCCCCCAGGGCGAGGTCGGCCCCACCGCTTCGCGGCCGTGGGCGCGGAACGCGAACGCTGCGCCGCGCAGGACGATGCCAAGCAGCGCGATCGTCGCCGGTATGAAGAGGGCGATCGCCAGCGAGCTGAAGGCGATCGGAAAGGTAGTGAAGAGGCCGGTGATCATGAAGATCAGCCACACGTGGTTGGCCTCCCAGACCGGCCCCATCGCGCGGGCGACCGCCTGCCGCTGGGCCTGCTTTCGCGGGCCGGAGGCGAAGATGTCCCAGACACCGCCGCCGAAATCTGCGCCGCCCAGAACCGCATAGGCGGTGAGGCTCAGCCACAGGAGCGCCGCCGCGGCGTCGGCAGCGCTCATGCCTCGGGCGTCGGCGACGGCGCCCCGCGTTCGCGGTTGCGCCGCGCAAGCATGAGAAGCAGGCGCGAGAGGGTCACGGCGAGGGCGACGTACACGGCCGTGAACACGATGAAGACGATGCCCAGGCCTGGGGCCGGCGTGGCGGCCGACACGGTACGGATGATTCCGTAGACGACCCAGGGCTGGCGCCCGAACTCGGTCACGAACCAGCCGGCTTCCATCGTGACGACCGCGGCAGGCCCGGACGCGACGAGGCACCAAAGGAGAAGGCGGCTCCTCGGCAGCCTGCGCCGCCGAACGACCATGGCCCAGAAGACCAGCGCCAGCAGCCCCAGCCCTATGCCAAAGCCGACCATTGAATCGAACGACAGATGCACGACGATCGGGTTCGGCCGCTGGTCGGTTGGAAACGAATCGAGGCCGCGGACCTCGGCATTGGGATCGAGCGCGGCCAGGATGCTGAGGCCATACGGGATCTCGATCGCATAGAGGACCCTGTGCTCCGAGTCGCTGGGGATGCCTCCGAGATGTATCGGCGCACCGCGCGTGGTCGCGTAGAGGCCTTCCATCGCGGCGAACTTGGCCGGCTGCGCGCCGTAGATAAAACGCGCGCTGGTGTCGCCCGTGATCCCGGCGAGCACGATCGCAATCCCGGCCATCGCCATCCCGAGGAGGAGACCGCGGCGATGGTGGGCGTCGAAGCGGCCCCGCAGCATTCCAGCCGCGTACACGGCGGCGACCACAAAACCCGTCACCACATAGGCCGACACCAGCATGTGGATCGTCTCGGTCGGTGTGGACGGATTGAAGGCCGCCGACACGGGGTCGACCGATGCGAGCCGGCCGTTGGTCAGCGTGAATCCCGACGGCGAGTTCATCCACGCGTTGGCCATGACGACGAACACGGCCGAGGCCGCGCCGCTCAGGGCGACGGGCAACCCGGTGAGCCAGTGCTGCACCGGGCTCAGGCGGTCCCATCCATACAGGTAGAGGCCGAGGAATATCGCCTCGAGGAAGAAGGCGAATCCTTCGGCCGAGAACGGTAGGCCGATGATGCTGCCGCTGAAGGCCATGAAGCCCGGCCACAGGAGCCCGAGCTCGAAAGAAAGCACCGTCCCTGAGACGGCGCCGATCGCGAAGAGGATGCCGAACGCCGACGACCAGCGGCGTGCGAGCGCGATCCAGGTCTGATCGCGGCGCCACAAGCCGATGCCCTCCGCGGCCGCCATCAAGAGCGGCATGCCTACTCCCAGGACCGCGAAGACGATATGGAAACCCAGTGAGGTGCCCATGGACGCTCGGGCCAGGGTCGCGTTGTCCAACAGCTCGAGACTACTAGCCCGGCCCTAGGCTCACTCGATGATGTTCATCTCTCGCGCGGCTGCGACCGCCTCGATCTTCGAATGCACGCCGAGCTTGGTGTCGAAGCTTCGAATGTGCGAGCGCACCGTCGCATAGCTGATACCCAGCCGGTCCGCGATCTCGCGGCTCGAGCAACCCTCGGCCATGAGGCGCAGCACCTCACGCTCTCGGACGGTGAGGCTGTCGCGCTTGATCCCGAGCTCGCCATTGCGGCTGAGAAGAGAGGCGATCATCGACGGCGTGATCAGCGATCGTCCATTTCCCACCTGCCTCACGGCGTCGATGAGGTCGGACGCAGCGCGCGACTTGTGGACGAACGCGCCGGCCCCAGCCTCGACCGCCGCGATCCGAGCGGTGACGCTGTCGTCGCGGGTCAAGAAAACGAACCGCACCTCCGGCCGGACCCGACGAATGGCGAGCGCCGCGTCCAGGCCCGTCCCGTCGGGGAGATGGAAGTCCATCACCACCAGGTCCGGATCCCAGTCGTCGACCAGGCGGATCGCTTCGGCCACGGAGCGCCCGTAGCCGCAAACCTCCATGTCGGGCTCGCCGTCGAGAAGCAACCCGAGGCCGTCCGACACGAGCTGATGGTCGTCGACGATGAGCACCTGGATCGCGCGCGCCCGCTCGGGGATCGCGCGCGCCGCGGAGCTCAGGCCAGCTCGGCCCGCCGCAGGTGATAACGGGCCGACATCCGGCCGATCAGGGCCCGGATCTGCTCCCGCTCATCATCTCTCGCGACGCGGAGCCGCTCCCTGTATGTGCCGAGCCAGTCGCTGATGTCCGTCAGGGTATCCGGGAGAGGTATTCCGGCTGGAAGGGAGGGCACAGGAGCCGCATGCCAATCGATCGCGAACGGGACCAACGCTACCCCCGCGCTCCCCACCCCGTCACGAGCCCCACGGCGCCTCCCTCCAGCCACTACCTGGAAAGTAATCGCAGAAGCGCAACTTTGGTCGTCAAAAATTCGGTATCAATCCCGGGGTGGGCGTTGTACAGTGACGGCAGGAGAGTCAATTTGATAGAGCCTGCTCCTCCGGCGTTCCGTCCGCTGCCAGGCGAGGATCACACCACGCTGGCGCTGCCCGAGGTGGCGAGTTGGATCGCCATCTACGAAGAGCTGTCCTCGGTGCTGCGTTTGGTACTGACGCGCATGGATGGCGACGGCGAAGGCGACGCCATGGCCGCCTTTCGGCGCAACCTGAACTTCGTCGACGACCGCCTGACTCTGTGGCGCGATCGCCATCAGGCGCTGGCCGGCGTGACCATCGATCGCAAGGACCATTCGCTCACGTTTGGCGGCCGGTACCTGAAGCTCACCCGCCGTGAGGCCGACCTGCTCGACTTCCTGATCCGCCACCCCGGCCGGCACTTCACGACCCGCCAGCTGACGATCCTCGCATGGCAGAACTCGCGGTTGTCGGACGCGCAGGTGCGGACCTACATGATGCGGCTGCGCCGGAGGTTGCGCGAGGTCGGGCTCGATGGCCTGATCACGATCGTTCGCAACCGCGGGTACGGCGCCGACCTGCCCAGGACGAGCGCCAATGGGCACATCTGAGGGCACCATGTCTGGGGTGGCCGAGTCGATCGTCGCCTCGCGCCAGCTGATCGCGCAATCCAAGCGCCTGATGCTCACTTCGCTCGAGCGCCGCGCGCGACTACGCGGTGGCGACGCGCTGCGGAAGCGGGCCGAACGCATACGCGACGAGACCGCCAACGCTCATCGCACGTACAGAGCGGCGGTCTTGACCTGGGGACAGGCGACCTCCGTCGAGTTTCGCCTGATCGCATACAGCTCGCTCGCCGACCTCGCCGATTCGCTGGTCGTCGAGCTGCTGGACACCATTGGCGGCCAGTCGGCGCGAGACAAGGTCGACCTTGCCATTGAGATCGAGAGCCTTCAGATCTTGATCGGGCAGTGGCGGCAGAAAGGCCGTCCGGCGCTCGCCTCAGCGGCCGCCTGATCCGACCGCCCCCGTCGCGTTAGCCGCCTTCAGCTCCTCCATCACGACCACGACGCCGCCGGCACGACCCCGGCCGGCGAGCGCGGTCGCGGCCACGCGGCACCGTATGGGTTTGCCCCGGCGGGTGACCGCATTCACGTCCATCTCCTGGTGAGTCGGGTTCCCTCGCAGGACTGAACGGACCATCGTCCGCAGCTCCTTGGTCGGAAGCCCGATGTCGAGGTCGAAAAACGGCGTGCCCAAGACCTCCTCAGCCTTCAAGCCCCAGAGGTCGGCTGAGCGATCGTTCCAGACCCGAACGTCAAGGTCGGCATCGAGGACGGCGGCGCCCAAGCGGATGTTGCCGAGTATGGCGTGCATGAAAGTGTTGAGACGGTTGGCGATCTCGGTGCGCTCCTGCAGCACGTTGTTCATTCCCTGCAGCTCGGCGTTGGTGGACTCCAGCTCCTCGTTCATGGTTTCGAGCTCTTCGTTGGTCGACTGCAGCTCTTCATTGGTCGTCTCGAGCTCTTCAACGGTCGACTGCAGCTCCTCGTTGGTGGTCTCGAGCTCCTCGTTGCTCGACTGCAGCTCCTCGTAGGCCGTGTCCACCTCCTGCTTCGCGCGCTCCAGCTCCGTGCGGAGCGCGACCTCGCCGGTGACCTCGATGAAGGTCACGCTGGCGCCCGCGATCGTCGACCCGTCGTCCAGCAGCGGAGCGAACTGGAGGTTGAAGCGTCGCATCGTGCCGTCTATGTCGGCGTGATCGACGGCCGCGAGTGCAACTGATCGGCGCTCACGAAAGACCTGGTCGATGGGCCCGCGCAGGTCCGCTGGGCGATATGACTGCTCCAGATCCTTGAGGGGCCGGCCGATGTCCGTCACGCGAATGTCGAGCAGCCTGCGCGCGGACAGGTTGGCGAGCACCAGGTTTCCCAGCGGATCGACCACCATCTGTGGATAAGGGGACCCCTCAGTGGCCATCTCGTGTAGGCGGATCTGCTTAGAAACCTGGTCGCTCGCGTCGGCATTGCCAGTCTGGGCCAGGATCATCAGGCGTTCACGCAGCGGCGGCCGCGGCACCCTCCTGAACACCCTGTGCTTGAGCTCGACCGGCTCGAAGATGGATCCGTGCATGAGCAGCATCTCGGCTCGGCCCAAGAACAGGTAGCCATCGTCTTCGAGCGCGTAATGGAAGCGGGCGAGCACCCGCCCCTGAGTCTCCGCAGTGAAGTACATCAGGGTGTTCCGACAGATCAGCAGGTCGAGGCGCGAGATCGGCGCATCCTGCATGAGGTCGTGACGCCCGAAGATCAACACCCTCCTCAGAGCAGTCTTGAAGGCGAGCCGCCCACCGGAGGACTCGAAGTAGCGCGAACGCAGATGGGGTTCCAGGGTCTCGAGATCTTTCTCGGAGTAGCCGGCCCTGGCCTTGTTCAGCGCTTCCTCGTCGACGTCGGTGGCGTAGATCTTTACCCGGCGCAGGAACATCTCCTGCCCCAGCGCCTCGCAGAAGAGCATCGCCGCGGAATACGCCTCCTCGCCGGAGGCTGTGCCACCGCTCCAGATTCGGATGATGCCGCTCTTTGCAGCGATCCTGGGGACGATCTCCCTTGCCATGTAATCCCAGGCGGCCGGGTCACGGAAGAACGTGGTGACATTGATGAGGATCTTGTCGAAGAGGATCGCGAACTCGTCGGCGTGAACCTGCAGGTAATCCTGGTACGCGGCAAAGCTGCTCAGGCCAAGCTCGGAGCACCGCTTGGAGATGCGCCGCACTATCGTGGTTCTCTTGTAGCCGCCGTAATTGAAGCCACGGTTCTCGCGCAGGTACTGGAGCAGCGCCTCGAACTGCTTTCCTGCCTGTAACCCGGGTCCCCGCGAACTCAAGGCGAAACGTCCGATATAGGGGTCCCCGCGAAGTCGCGGCGAAGCCTCGGACTTCGTGGGGTCAAGTTCGTGGGGCTATCGAGAGTCAATCCGGCTCCCCGCGGCCGAGCAGGCTCTGCAGCGCGCCAGGGATCTCGTCGAGTGCCAGGACGAAATCGACGGCGCCCGTGCGGATGGCTGCGGACGGCATGCCGAAGAACTCGGATGAGGCTTCGTCCTGGGCGATTACGGTACCTCCGCGCTGTTTGATTGCGGTCACCCCCATCGATCCATCGTGGCCGGTGCCGGTGAGTACCACCGCAACGGCACGTTTGCCATACGAGGCTGCCACCGACTCGAACAGCAGGTCGGCCGACGGCCGTACGAAGTTGACGAGCTCGGTCTGCGTGAGGCTGATGCTGCCGTCGCGGTTGATGAGCATGTGGTGATCGGGCGGCGCCAGGTAGACGTGCCCCACCTGCACGCGCGAGCCGGCAACGGCCTGGTGGATCGGAAGGACGGAGCGCCTACCGACGATCTCCGCCATGAGGCTGCGGTGGCGGGGGTCGAGGTGCTGAACGGTGACTATCGGGGCGCCGAATGTTGCGGGCAGGCGGCTCAGGATGACGGTGAGGGCACCTAGCCCGCCCGCCGACGCCGCGATCGCCACCACTCCATACGGCGCGCGCTCGTGCCCCGCCGTGCGATTCGAGCTCTTGGCCGACGGGACCCTGGGCACTCGCCCATCGTAAGCGGCACTGCACCGATTCGCCTGTGCCAGTCCCCGCCCTCGACATAATTGGACCTGATGACCAGCCCCAAAACGCACGCGCGGCCTCAGGTGGCGCTCGATGAAGCCGAGCGCCTTCGTCGCATGGCGCAGCTCGCGGTTTCGGTGGGCGCCAACCTGCAGCCGGGACAGCTCGTCGTGGTCTCAGGCCTGGTTCAGAATCTGGCGCTCGCCCGCCAGATCGCGCGTGCCGCCTACCGCGCCGGCGCAAGTCTGGTGGTGCCTCGGTACTCCGACCGGCACTTCACCCGCGCGCTGATCGAGCTGGGACCCGAAGAGTCGCTGAGCGCATCGGCGCCCGGAGAGGTCGCGATGCTCGAGACGCTGGCGGCCGAGCGCGGAGCGTTCATCCAGATCAGCGGCGACCCTGAACCACAGCTGCTGGCCGACCTCGACGGCGGCCGGGTCGGCCGGGCGCAGCCCCGCGACGTCCTGGCCAAATGGGAAATGATGGTGAGCAACCGGCTCGTCACCTGGACGATCGTGCCGGCGCCGAATGCCGGCTGGGCCCGGCAGGTGTTCGGCGTGCCCGACGTCGAGGCCCTCTGGGCCGCCGTCGAGAAAGCAGTGCGCCTCGATCGACCAGACCCGGTCGCGGAATGGCGGGCGCACATCGCTCGGCTCGACAGCATCGCAGGCGCCCTGACGGAACGGCGCTTCGATTCCCTTCGGTATCGCGGCCCGGGTACCGACTTCACAGTCGGCCTGCTGCCGAGCAGCCGCTGGCGCTGTGCGAAATTCGAGACCGCGTATGGGCAGTCCCACGTGCCCAACCTCCCGACCGAAGAGGTCTTCACATCGCCTGACAAGCGCCGCGCCGAAGGCAGACTGCGCTCGACCCGACCTCTGCAGGTCGGCGGGACCCTGGTCACCGACCTCGAGCTCCAGCTTCGCGAAGGCAAGATCGTCGATGTCAATGCGACGCAAGGCGCCGATGTGATCCGCGGTCAGCTGACGATCGACGCCAATGCGGTACGCCTCGGCGAGGTGTCGCTGGTCGACGGTTCGTCGGAGGTCGGGAAGCTTGGACTCATCTTCTACAACACGCTCTTCGACGAGAACGCGACCTGTCATTGCGCTTTTGGAAGCGGATTCGCGTTTTGCGTCGACGACGCGGCCGACCGCGATGCCGGCTTGAACAGCTCGAGCGCCCACACCGACTTCATGGTCGGCGGGCCGGAGGTCGAGATCGACGGCCTGGAGCCCGGCGGCGCGTGGGTGCCAATCCTTCGCGGGGACGAGTTCCAGATCGCCTAGGAGCGCTGGGCGAACAGCCTCCGAACTTCTCCCGCGACCTCTGCCCCTTCGCGCGCGTGGACGACCAGCGTGCGGACCTGCGCCCCACGGGTGCTCACGTCTCTATCGCCTTTGATCGCCGAATTCATCGCGACGTCGACCTCCACTCCCAGGAACCCCAGGCCCGCGGCCGCCTCCGCTCGCACTGCCGCCGAGTTCTCCCCCACACCACCGGTGAACGCGAGCGCATCGAGACCGTTCATCGCCGCCGCCATCGATGCAATGCACGCGCACAGTCGATGGATGTACACGTCGAAGGCGAGCGCCGCGCGTTCATCACCGGCGGATCTCCTGTCCAGCACCTCGCGCATGTCACTCGTACCGGCAAGGCCGAGGAGCCCGGAGCGACCGTCCAGGGCCTCGGTCAGCTCGCGCTCCGTCATGTGCTCGTGACGCTGCAGCCACAGCATCATGCCGGGGTCTACGCTGCCCGACCTCGTCGCCATCACCAGTCCCTCGAGCGGCGTGAACCCCATGGTCGTGTCCACGGAGCGGCCGCCTTCGACCGCAGCCAGCGACGCGCCGGAGCCGAGGTGACACGTGACCACCCGGAGGCCGGCCTGGGGCACCGCCAGAAGCTCGCTCGCGCGGCGCGACGAGTACGCGTGCGAGAACCCATGGAACCCATATCGCTTGATGCCGTGCTTGTGGCGCCATCGCTCGGGGATCGCGTAGGTCGCCGCGGCGGGGGGAATCGTCGAGTGGAAGGAGGTGTCGAAGCATGCGGCGGCGGGCACGCGAGGGAGCAGCTTGCGGACGGCCATGATGCCCGCGATCGCAGCCGGCATGTGCAGCGGGGCCAGGTCGGCGATCGAGTGCAAGTACGCCACCAGCCTGGCATCGATCCGGACCGAGCTCGTGTAGCGCGGCCCGCCGTGTACGACGCGGTGACCCACGGCCTCGACGCCCTCCAGGCCCAGCACGGCGGCCTTCAGCTCTGCGCCCTTGAATCGACCTTTCGAGGCGTTCAGCTCATGGTTGGCAAGGTCTTCGCCGTCCGGGCCGACCAGGCTGACCTTGAGCGAGCTCGAGCCGGCGTTGACGACGAGTACGCGCACTCGCTAGCCCAGCGTCGCACTGGCGGCCGGGTTGATCCCGGCCGCAACTTTGTTCTTCTCGACTCTTGCGTCGCCAGGAGTAACTATTTCGATAGTCACATCCCGGGGAAAGTGAGCAGCCCCGTCCTCTGGGGTCCCCGCGACGCAGTCGCGGGAGGGCGTGAGCGAAAACCGCCGAGGTTTTCGCTCATTCCTAGTACGGCCACTTCCAGTCGCGGATGTCGGGGGGGTCATCACCGACGTCGCGGGTGTACTGGCGGTGGCGCATCCGCTCGTCCTCCATCAGCTGCCGGGTGTGCGCGGCCTTCGAGCGCAGCCCGGGCACGCGGTCGATCACGTCCATGACGAGATGGAAGCGGTCCAGGTCGTTGAGCATGACCATGTCGAACGGGGTCGTGGTCGTGCCCTCCTCCCTGTATCCGCGCACGTGGAGGTTGTCGTGATTGGTCCGGCGGTACGTGAGCCGATGGATGAGCCACGGGTAGCCGTGGTACGCGAAGACCACCGGCCGGTCGAGGGTGAAGAAGGCATCGAACTCCGGGTCGGTCAGCCCGTGCGGATGCTCAGTCGACGGCTGGAGGCGCATCAGGTCGACGACGTTGACCACGCGAACCTTCAGGTAAGGAAGATGCTTGCGGATCAGGTCGACAGCGGCAAGCGTCTCGAGCGTCGGGATGTCACCGGCGCACGCCATCACCACGTCGGGCTCTCCATCCGCGTCATTGGAGGCCCATTCCCAGATGCCGATGCCCCGCGTGGTGTGCGCGATGGCGTCGTCCATTGCCAGGTACGTGAGCGCAGGCTGTTTGCCGGCGACGATCACGTTGACGTAGTTGCGGCTGCGGAGGCAGTGGTCGGCGACCGACAGCAGCGTGTTGGTGTCAGGGGCCAGGTAGACACGGATCACCTCGGCCTTCTTGTTGACCACGTGGTCGATGAACCCGGGGTCCTGGTGCGTGAAACCGTTGTGGTCCTGGCGCCACACGTGGGACGTGAGCAGATAGTTCATTGAGGCGATCGGCTTGCGCCAGGGAATGCCTCGTGTCACCTTCAGCCACTTGGCGTGCTGGTTGAACATCGAGTCGATGATGTGGATGAACGCCTCGTAGCAGTTGAACATGCCGTGCCTGCCGGTCAGCAGGTATCCCTCCAGCCAGCCCTGGCATAGGTGCTCACTGAGCACCTCCATGACCCTGCCTTCAGGGGCAAGGTGGACGTCATCCGGCTTCAGCTCCGCCTCCCACACGCGATTGGTCGCCTCGAACACCGCGCTCAGACGGTTCGAGTCGGTCTCGTCGGGTCCCATGAGCCTGAACGTCTCGGGATTCGCCTTGATCACGTCGCGCAGGAACGCGCCCAGGACGCGAGTCGCCTCGCTCATCGTCGTGCCCGGCTTCGGCACGTCGACCGCATAGTCGCGGAAGTCGGGCAGGTTCAGGTCGTGGAGCAGCGCCCCGCCGTTGGCGTGCGGGTTCGCGCTCATCCGCCGCTGTCCGCGAGGCGGCAGAGCGGCCAGCTCTGGGACGAGCGTCCCGTTCTTGTCGAACAGCTCCTCGGGCCGGTAGCCCCGCATCCACTGCTCGAGGATGTGGATGTGCTCGGGCTTGGATCGGAAGTCCGTGATGGGGACCTGGTGCGCGCGAAACGTGCCCTCGACCTGGACCCCGTCCACGACCTTCGGGCCGGTCCAACCCTTGGGCGTGCGCAGGACGATCATCGGCCAGCGTGGGCGAGTGGGCGTGCCTGCCTTCCGGGCTTCCTGCTGTATCCGCGAGATCTCGTTTAGGGCCGCATCCATTGCCGCCGCGAGCGCCTGGTGGACCGGCGTCGGATCGTCGCCCGCGACGAAGATCGGTGCGTGGCCGCAGCCCTCGAGGAGCGCACGCAGCTCCGACTCGGGCAGGCGCGCCAGTATGGTCGGGTTCGCGATCTTGTACTCGTTGAGGTGAAGGATCGGAAGCACCGCGCCGTCGCGGCGTGGGTTCAGGAACTTGTTCGAGTGCCAGCTCGCGGCTAGCGGACCGGTCTCGGCCTCGCCATCGCCGACGATGCAGAACACGCACAGGTCGGGGTTGTCGAAAGCCGCGCCATATGCGTGAACGAGCGCGTAGCCCAGCTCGCCGCCCTCGTGGATTGATCCTGGCGTCTCAGCAGCGACGTGGCTCGGTATGCCACCGGGAAACGAGAACTGCCGGAAGAGCTTCTTGAGGCCGCCGGCGTCCCGCGTGATCTTCGGATAGACCTCGGTGTAGGTCCCTTCCAGGTACGCGTTGGCCACCGCGGCAGGCCCACCGTGACCCGGGCCGATGATGTAGATGGCGTCGAGGTCCCGCTCCTTGATAGCGCGGTTGGCATGGGCGTAGATGAGGTTGATGCCGGGCGTAGTGCCCCAGTGGCCGAGCAGTCGCGGCTTGATGTCCTCGAGCTTCAGCGGACGCGCCAGCAGCGGGTTGTCGAGCAAGTAGATCTGCCCGACCGAGAGATAGTTCGCCGCCCGCCAGTACGCGTCGATCCGCTCGAGCTCGCCGCCGCTAAATGGATCCTTGACCTCAGCCTGCCTGGCTCGCGAGCCTGCCATACCTACATTGAACCGGGTTTCGGCTGGTGGACGTGGCCGAGCTCGTGGCCCACGGCGAGGGCGTCGCCCAGGGCGTCCGCCGAACGCTGGATGACGGCATGGTCATGCTCGGAGTACGGCCTGTGTCCGCGGCGGTGACCAAGCAGCAGCCTGCCCATGTTGCGTTCGGCGTGGCGGACGGCAACCTCGAGAGCGTGCTCGACACCGATCTGCCCGCTCTTGTGAAACGCCTCCGAGTGGTCGTACGAGTCGAGGTAGAGGGCGCCTCCGACCGCTTCGAAAGCGGCGACCGCATCGTCGACCAGGCGGCGTGCAACCTGGTGCGGGTCTATGACCCTGGTCACCGCCTCGACGCTCGCCGTCAGCGCTTCGAGCTTTTCGGCCGGACCCCGCCCGCCGAGCCGCCGCTCTACCAATCGTTCGATCCACTTCTGAAGCGGCGTGAACAAGCTGGCGACCGCGAAAACTGTGATGACGATCGCGGTGTCCGACTTCTGGCCCGTGTAGACGATGAAGAGCCGTTGTAGGAATTCGATCCCTGCGACGTAAACCCCGCCGAGGATGGCGGTGAGAGTTGCGTACACCAGGGTCCGGTTGATGATCACGTCGATGTCGTACAGGCGGTAGCGCAGAATCGCGATCCCGATCGCAATCGGCAGGGTCAGATACGCGACCATGAGCGGGGTGAGGGCCAGATACAAAGGCTGGTTGAAAACGTTCCACGCCAGTCCTCCCCAGGCCAATCCTGCATAGACGGACGTCAAGGCCACCAGCGCTCCTGAGTAGGCGAACCACTTCAGCTGGAGCCTCTCATCGCCTCGCGCTCGCCGAAAGCGGGCGGCCACTGATCCAGCCGAGGCCACGTAGGCCAGCACGATGAGCAAGATGCCTGCCCCTTCGACCTGGCTCAGCACCACATGCGGAAGAGAAACGCCCAGCGGGTTCTGGACGCGCGAAGAGAGTGCCGCAACTGCGCTGCTCGGGACGGCCATGAACTGGATGAAAATGTCCGGGCGCTCCAGCGCGATGCCCAGCGAAAAGAGGGCCGTACCGGCTACGGCCAACCAGTCGACCGCGCGCCAACGATGTGGCACCTTCCCATCCGGGAAGCGGACCGAGATCAGCGGCAAAGAGAGACCGAGAACGGGGACCCATCCCCATGCACCGAGCCAGACAGCCACCGAGCCGAGCGGCCAAGCTCCGTGCTCGATCACCAGGGCGGCGTAGCCGTAGCGCGCCGGAAGGTGGAGGAGCGACGTGCCCAGCGACGTGGCGCACATGAGCCAGCCGATGCTGTTGTGGGGTTCGCGGGAAGCGATCAAGGCGCCGAGCACGCCCATCAGGACCCCGACCACGTAGACCAGGAGAAACACGTCTGGCGCACCGAAAGCCATCCCCATCGCAGCCCCGGCCGCACAAGCGAGAGCGCCGAGCCCACCGAGCGCCCATGCCAAAGCCGACGATCTCGAGCTCACCTCGCTCATCGGCGCGACCGCCGCGCTGCCCGCGACCATCGGCGGGTTAGACCTCGACTGGCGGCTTGCCGCCCCGGACAACCGGGTCGCTCAGAGGTCGGATCGACAAGAGCAGCGACAACCACGCCGACGCGAGCAGGAACCCGCCCAGGACATCGCTCGGGTAGTGGGCGCCGACGAAGATCCGCTGGATCGCGACGATGAGCACGACCGCCGCGCCCAGCGCCGCGGCTGCGGTCACCACCATTCGGCTGCCGACGCGGGTGCCCAAGCACAGCAGCAGCACCACCACGACCGTCACGACGAAGGTCGCGTGACCGCTTGGGAACGCATACGCACCGGCGTGCTCGGTTACGTGCACGAAGCCTTCGATCGGGCGTGGCTTGTGGACAAGGCTGTTGACGCCGTCGTACAGGATCGCGTCGGCGAGCGCGACCAATGCAAATGGGGCCGCCCTGCGGTTGACCACCACGACGACGATGAGGGTGAGCACAGCCATCACGATCTGCGGGCCGCCGGAGAGCCGGCTGATGGTTTCGAAGGTGGATGTGAGCGGACCCCACCAGACCGATTGAATCCACTGGGCGACTCCCAGGTCGCCAGGCAGCCAGGCGGTGGTTGCCGCTACCGCGGTGAGCACCCCGAACGCGAGCCACAGGAGGAGCGACAGCGCCAGCAGCCGCGGACGAAACAGGCGCGCCACCCCTCGCGCGCCCACCGGGGCGGCAACCACGCCGACCCCGCCGACCATGGCTTCAGCGGATTGCGATTCCATGCCTATAGCGCGTCCCGAATCAGCGCGCGATCGGAGAGCCACCTGATCGATGTGACCAGGGCGAGCCAGCCGCCCCGCAGAGCTGGCGTGTCCACGCTCAGCCGAACGTGCTTGTGCGCTTGACCAGGTACGCGGCCGCCTCGGTTCGCCTGGCCACCTCGAGCTTTCCAAGGATCGTGGAGACATGGTTCTTCACTGTCAGCTCAGACAGGTGCACGACCTTGGCGATCTGGGCGTTGGTCTTGCCTTCGGCGACGAGGCGCAGGACATCGTCCTCCCGCGCCGTCAGCCGTGCCAGCTTGTCGTCCTTGCTGGCGTTGGGGTCGCGGCGGAGTCTCTGCAGGACGCGGTCCGTGACGGCGGGATCCAGCAGGCTGCGGCCGTTAGCCACCTCGCGGATTGCGCGCACCAGCTGCGCTGCATCGATGCGCTTGAGCAGGTAGCCCGAAGCGCCCGCCATGATGGCGGCAAACAGCGCCTCATCGTCGTCGAAAGACGTGACGATGATCACGCGGGCGTGCGTCGAGCGGGCGCGGATCTCCCTGGTGGCCTCGATGCCATTTCCCTCCACCAGCCGCACGTCCATCAGGATCACATCCGGACGCGTCCTGACGGCCGCCTCGACAGCGCCCCGCATGGTGTCCGCTTCGCCGACGACCTGCAGGTCGCTTTCGGATTCGAGGATCATGCGCAGGCCCTGGCGGACGATCGCGTGATCATCGACCAGGAGCACGCGTGTCTTGCTGGGAGTGCCTTGCGGCTGGTCGTCCACGGCCCCAGCGGAGTATAGGCGGAGGTGCCGAGGAGACCCGTCCTTCATACCGTCTCCACGACCGCGGGCTGGCGGGACTCTTCGTCCACTGGTCGGGGGGTCAGCACTGTGCCGGGCGCGGGCAGCGCCACTCGGACGGCCTTGGGGATCGACACCACGTCGATGGGCAGCTCGCCGATCAGGGTCCCGTCGGCGTGCACGTGGCACGGGTATTCGGACTGGATCTTGAGCCTCATGAAAGGAATGCGCTCGATGTGGTAGCCATGACCCTTGTGACCTTGGCGAAACTGCTTGGCCGAGGCGATCAGCTTCAGCCTGCCCAGGTCGTGGTAGATGGTCAGGTAGAGGGCGGGGTCCCGAATGTCGATACCTGGCGCGAGGTTCAGATGGGCGCCCGTCACCGGCGAGTTGCTGATCGTCATCGTGAAAGCCGTCACCGTGATCCGCTCGGACGGCGGATCGATCTCCATGACGAGCTCGACCGACCGGTCGTTGGACAGCTTCAACGGGGCCGTGATGATGTCGCGGAATCGGTGTCGCACGAGCGCCTCGCCGACAGGCCAGAGGTCCGCCTCCAGGCCGATGCCGGCGCCCTCGAAGAAAATGTAGTCACCGATCCGGCCGGCGGAGATCCACTGCGGTTCCTCGACCAGGGCGATCTCGACCGCTTCGTAGGGGTCGTGTGGCAGCCCGCATGTGGCCGCGATGTTGTTGTTGGTGCCGCAGGCGACGAGACCGATGGGGGTCTCTGTACCGATCAGAGCCGAGGCGATGGAGCGAAACGTGCCGTCGCCACCGAACACAAGAATGCGCGAAACGCCCTCTTCCGACTTCTTTCGCGCCCAGGCTCCCGCATCGATCTCCGGCGAGAGCTTGAGAATCTCCACGTGGTTGCGAAGCCGCAATCGAAGCCACGGTTCAAGCGATGCCCCCGCCTTTTGACCTGAGTGGGGGTTCAACACGACTGCGATCTTTTCCATTTCAGGTCTCCTTTGATGTTCGACGCCGCACCGGCGGTGGCAGCCCGGGTTTCATCCTCAGCACAGGGGGCGCGGTCGCCGAGTGCAGTCCAAGGGCGATGAATCCAAGAGCGACGAACGTAACCAGCACCGCCCCAGCCGGCAGGCCGAGCAGCACGGCAAATGCCCGGGTCAGACCGTAGTCGTAGCGCACGTCGCCGTTGATCCCGCCCAGCACCATGAGGATTCCGATCACGGTGAAGGCGACGCCTCGGCCGAGGAGGCCTATGCGGCCTGCGAGGACCCACAGCGACCACAAGCGCGGGTTCTTCTCCTGGGGTAGGAAGTCGGACCTGAACGGCGCGAACCAGGCGTCCATGAACTGGCCAATACCGGTGATCAAAACAACTCCGCCGAACACCGGCAGCACCCAGGTCGTCAGCTGCGGGCCGAGGAGCTTGTTGATTCCCAGGGGCAGACTGCCACCGCCGCCCCCACTCGCGGCTCCTATCGCAAACTGAATGGCAAACAAAGCGAGCCCGGCATACGCGATCGCGCTCCAGAGGAAACCGACACGGGAGATGATGCCGTGCCAGTTGCCGCCACGCTCGAGAGGGTCGGCAAAAGCACGCACGAGGCCCCAGAGCGAGTAACCGAACAGGCCGGCGGCGGCGAAGATCGCAATCGGGACCTTGAGCCCGTTCGCCAGCACGAGGGTGAGCGATCCCTGCAGGTCAACGGACTCTGAGATGCCGATCGTGGCCGCGACCGCGACCACACCGATCAGGGCGTAGAGAATTCCGCGGACGAGCAGCCCGAAACGCTCGAGCGTCATGAGCACCGGATGGAAGATGAATCCGGGCATCTCGACCCGCAGCCCGGGTTCCATCTCGAGGGGTCGCCGGTGGTGGGTTTCGGCTTCCCGCGCGGCCGTAGGCACCACCTTTTCAGCCATGAATCCAAGTCTTCGTCCGCGGCATCAAGACGACCAGTGCCGAAAGAGGCCCTCCGTCTAGCCCGAACCGCCTCTGCGAAGTACGGTGACTATGCGGCCTTCCGCGCGTCTCTCTCGTTCTCCGTTCGCGTTTTCGGCATGAGCACCGGATCCGAGATCCACCGGATCGACAGCACGAAGCTGAGCCAGCCCACCCCGATGAGAAGACCGGCCAGCACATCGGTCGGCCAGTGCGCGCCGGAGTAGATGCGGCTGAACGCTCCGACCAGGACGAACATCACCGCGACCGCCCATCCCAGCGGCTGCCACCGCCGCGGGATGTACTTCAGGCCGAGGCAGGTCATCAGGATCACCGCGTAGAAGACGAAAAGGATCGTGTGGCCGCTGGGGTAGCTCGAGGCGCCAGGGTGCTCGGTGACGCGCAGCACGTCGGCGACCGTAGGACGAGGCCGGACGACGAGGCTGACGAGCGCGAAGTACCAGCCACTGGCGAGAGCGCCGGCGATCAGGAGCCGCCAGGAGTGGCGGTTGAGAATGAGGATGATCGCGAAGACGACGGCCTCCGCTTCAATGCCGAGCGGCCCCCCGATCTGCCGGTAGAAATCGAACAGCCCTGTCAGGGGCCTTACGTTGATCGACTGGAAGGCCCGCTCGATGGAAGCGTCAATCGATAGGAACGGGCTCGTATAGACGAGCACGGTCAGCGCGGCCAGGGCCACAGCGCAAATTGCCGAGACCACCAGCAGGGGTCGGTGAAAGTGCGATTCGCGGGTGCCCATCACTTGCGTCTGCGACACGGCGGCCGGGGGCCGGGCAGAGGCCATACCCATGGGGTCGATGCTGGTGCCCCACGGCTGACGGGGCCAGTGCCGATGTGCGCCAAGCGCGTGCTCCGAACCGCACCTCCCGACCTGTCCGAACGGCACTTCCGGCGCTTGCAGTATGTAGCCATGGTCAACTGAGCCGTGTCTCTCACCATCGCAGAGTCGAGCGCTCCGCGAGCGCACGAGCTCTCTTCGCTCGCACGGGCGAGACAGATCGCGTCCGTGCTCGCCAAGCACCACTTGTGGCACCTCATCGAGCTCATGGCGCTCGAGCACCTGGTGCCGTTCGCCCGCGAGCGGTCCGCGCTCGACAGGAAGGCGGCGACGCTCGATCCCGCCGAATTGCGCCTCGCGCTCGAGCAACTCGGTCCAACGTTCATGAAGCTCGGACAGGTGCTCTCGACCCGCGCGGACCTCCTCCCGCCCTCATTCCAGGCCGAGCTGGCGCGGCTGCAGGACCGGGCACCGATCGTGCCCACGGAGACGATTCTCGCCACGATCGAGGCCGAGCTCGGCCGCCCGTTCGACAAGTGCTTTGCGACCTTCGACCACAACGCGCTCGCCACCGGCTCGATCGGCCAGGCCCACCTCGCGACGCTCGAGGATGGCACCGAGGTGGTCGTCAAAGTCCGCCGGCCGGGCGCCGTTGAGCAGATCGACGAGGATCTGAAGCTGCTCCACCGCCTGGCCGCCATCGCGAGCAGCCGCCTCGGATCGGCCGATGGCTGGGACCTGGTCGGCGTCGTCCGCGAGTTCGACGCCAGCCTGAGAGCTGAGGTGGATTACCTGCACGAGGGCCACAACGCGGAGCGGTTCGAAAGGAACTTCAAGCAGTCAACACACGTGCACATTCCTCGGGTCTACTGGGACTCGACGACCACGCGTGTGCTGACGATGGAGCGGGTCGTGGGTAAGCGCATCACGGATGCGACTGGCCTGCAGGCGGCGGGGATCGACTGCGACGAGGTCGCCGACAACGCGACCAGGATCGTGCTGAAGATGCTGCTCGAGGACGGCTTTTTCCACGCCGACCTGCATCCCGGAAACCTCTTCATCGAAACCTCGGCGCGAATCGGCCTCATCGATTTCGGCATGGTCGGGGTCATCGACGAGCAGGCCAAAGCAGGCCTCAGCCAGCTCGTGATGGCGTTGGTGCAGCGAGATTCCGACGGCATGGTCGACGCCCTCGCCGCGCTTGGCATGGCGGACCCGAAGGTGGATCGCGCCTCGCTCAGGAAGGACCTCGACTCCCTGGTCGCGGAGTACTACAGCCAGGCGCTCGGAGACACGAAGCTCGGTGCGTTTCTCGATGACGTCTTCGGGGTGGTGCGCTCGCACCGACTGGTCATGCCATCAGCGCTGTCGATGCTCGCGAAGACGATGATCACCGCCGAGGGTATGGTGGCGCAGCTCGACCCCAGCTTCCAGATGATGCAGGCGACCGAGCCCTACGTGAAGCGCCTCGTGATCGAGCAGAACTCGCCCGAGGTGTGGGCAACCCGATTCGGGCGGTCCGCTCCCGACGTGGCGTGGCTGGCGACAGAGTCACCACGCATCCTCAGGCGCGCAGTGACCTCGCTCCAGAAAGGCGAGCTCGCGCTGGCTGTCGAGCCCAAAGGCCTCGAGCCATATGTGCACCGCATCGAAAGGTCGGCGAACCGGATCGTGCTGGGAATGATTCTTTCCGCGCTCGTCATAGCGGTGGGTTTCGTCGTCTCGGTCTACCGTCCGGGAGTGTCAGAGCTGCTCGACACATTCCTTGCAGCGGCCGCCGCGGTGGGGGCTGTGGTCCTCCTCAGGCTGGTGTGGTTGTCCAGGCGCAAGCGGCCGAAGTGACCGCAGAGAGCGCCGTCGCGGTTGCACCTGCGCCTCGCGGGCCGAGACTCCCGTCGGGCTTGATGAGGTTTGCCCGCTCCCGCCGTCACGACTTTCCCGGAGTCATCGCTCTTGCCACCATCGCCGTACTGGAGACATTCGGCACCATCGCTTTCGCGGCCTCGGATCTGGTCAACGAGCGCGGCACCTCGGCTCTGACGGACGGCCACTTCCAGCCGCAGTGGGACGTTGGCCTCGCGGGCATATTCCTGCCCGTCGTCATCGTCGCCTGGTTGCTGGGCAAGCGCCGCCCGATTCGAATCCTTTTCGGAATCGCGGTGTGGGCGGCACTGATCAACGTCGTGACGTCGGTCATAAACGTCCTGGGAACGATCGGCCTCCACACCGGCAACACCGGGGCGGCCACTCTGCTCGTGGATGCCGGGTTGTTGTGGGTCATGAACGTGGTGGTTTTCGCCCTCTGGTACTGGAGCACCGACGCGGGAGGCCCAGACCGGCGCGGGACCCCCGCTGCCAAGAGGCCCGATTTCGAATTCCCCCAGCAGCGCTACGAGATTCACGGCTGGGAGAACTGGACGCCCGGCTTCCACGACTATCTGCACACGGCCTTCGTGATCAGCCTTGGCTTCCACGCCGGGGTGGCAGAGGTTCTCTCCGCGCGGGTCAAGTACGTGAACATGGTCCAGGCGGCCGCCTCGGTATCGATCCTCGTGCTGGTCGTTGCGAAAGCGATCGCCAGCTTTACACCGGCCGCTTGACCGACCGGCGCCCCAGGTGACCACCCACGACGCCATCGTGGCAGCATCCGCTCCCCGGCCGCAGGGCAGTGTGGCCTGGCTGCAGGCGATTGCCCGATCCCGGCGCCACGATTTCCCGCGTGCTGGCGCTCGCCATCTCGGTGACCATCCTCTTGATGCTGGTCGCCAAAGCCATCGCAACATTTACGCCGAGCGCGCGATCGGCAGGAGGCGCGATGTCCTCAATCTGTCTTTGATTCGGCGTAGCGTTGACCCGGCGTTCGAGGCACGCGCCTCGACATCGCCCGCCGACTGGGACAGGGGAACAACCATGGCTGGTAAGGCCGCTGCTTCGCCCTCCCCGGCCGCTATCGCTCGCGAGGAGCGACGGCTCCGGACAATGACCAAGGCCCTGCTCACAACGCATGGCCGAAGGTCGTCGCTAGGTCTCGTCGCCGCGCGCGCTTCTCAGGCTGCCCGCGCGGATGTGGGCGCGATATTCATACGCGACGCCATCGGCGACGATGTCATCCTGTCGCCGGCCCGCCGCCTGTCGGCTGCGGGTCTCGCGGCCCTCGGTTCGACATCGCCGCTGGCGGCTGGCCTGCTCAGGAACCCGCTGACCAGGCCAAGGTTGATTTATCTCGAGGACGGCCGGCTGGGGACGGCGATGTTGTGGGGCGTGTATGGCTCGAAGCATGCGCATGGGGTGCTGCTGGTGGCGAGAAGGCGCGAGGCGCAACCGTACTCCGAGTCGGACCTCCCGCTGCTGGCGCCCTTTGCCATCGAGGCCGGCCTGGCCGTCATGTTCACTGAAGCCAGGCACGACCTGGAGCGTGGGCTGCTCGCGCAGGATCGAAACCGCATCGCGCGAGAGCTGCACGACGGCGTGATCCAGTCCCTGTACGGGATCGGCATGGTCCTCGCAGGGGTCAAGGCGCAGACGTTCCAGCCTCCCACACACGATCAACTCTCGGCGATGACCGAGTCACTGAACGGCGTGATCGACGACATTCGCGCCTACATCCATGACCTGACGCCGCCACGGCTGGCAAGCCGCGGGCTCGGACCTGAGCTGTGCTCGCTCGCCAGTGAATTCGAGGCCAGCAGCGGGGTCATCACGTCGGTGCGGTTGAATGACGGGGTCGACGAGATACAAACGGCCATGGGAAGGGATCTGGTACAGATCGCGCGGGAAGCGCTCTACAACGTGGCCAAGCACGCGGCGGCGTCCAGGGTGGTGGTCAGCCTGCGCTGCACCGCCCAGAGCATCAGGCTCGAAATCTCCGACGACGGACGCGGAATCACTCGGAAGCAGAGGTCATCGATCCGCGGACTGGCCAACATCGTCCGGCGGGCTGAGGCCTGGGGCGGAACGGCTGAGATATCCGCCACCGGCGGCAATGGCACGCTCGTGCGCGTCCTGCTGCCGGCGCACGCCGCCGCCATTGCCCTAAGCGCGATCGCCGTCGCCGTCTGACGCCGGTACGGTCTCGATCCCCGCTACCCCCCGCTGGCCGTCCGCCTGCCCGCGATCGACGTGCCGCACGTGATTCAGGACCTGCTCGAGCATGTTGTGCTGGACGGCAAGCTCCTTCTGCATCGTGAACAGACGGCGCTTCAAGGCGGGAACATCCTCTTCCTGGCCGAGCCACATGGCGGTCAACTGCGATGACGCGAACCCGACCAGCCCGATCGCCGCGAATATGACCAGCCCGGCGATGATCCTGCCCTCCTGCGTCACGGGCCTCACCTCGCCGTAGCCCAACGTGGTGGCGGTGAGGAACGAGAGGTAGAGCGCATCGCCGAAATTCTTTACCGCTGCGTTGACGCCATGCTCCACCAACCAGAAGCCATAAGCCGACCCGGCCCAGAAGATGAGGAGAGTCGGTCCCAGCAGCCAGCCCACCCGAGGCGATCGGGCATCCGCCCCGACCTCACGACCGACCAGGAAGGCTCGGACCAGCGAAGCGATGCGCAGGAAGCGCAGTAGACGGGCGAACCGAAATACACGAAGGGCACCGATCAGCGGGATGCACGTGACCAGGTCCAGCCAATGCCCTCGCAGGTAATGGAGTCGAGATGGCGCATCCCAGAACCGAATCGAGAACTCGAGCAAGAAGATGACCGCCACGCCGACGACCAGGGCCGTGCCCTGGTTGAGGCCGGGCGCAAGCTCGTCTTCGGTGAAGGCCAGCACCACGTATGCCGCCGTGAGGACACCCATGGCGATCTCCCACGGCAGCTCGTGCCGATCGATGAAGGCCGTGATCGTGCCCCGCCTCAGCATCCCTGAACACTGGCCCGGCCGGCGCACGCGTTGAAGTGCCGAACGGCCCGGATGTGGTTGATCCGGTCGGCTCTGGCGAACAGGCCCTTCCAAGCCGACGATCGGCTTCTCAGCACAGCCAATGGGTATCTCAGAGAAGTTGGCGGTCCAGCCCGCGGCCGTGCGCCTTCGCGATCGCTGGGCGCGCGCAGCAGGCCGCCTCAGACTCCTCGTGGACGAGCGGCATCACAGCTTTCCTGGCGTGCTCGCGATTTTCTTTGTCACGGCGCTCGCCAACGTTGTGGGCGCGACAGTCGATTACACCTTTCACTTCGGCCGTTATCAGAGCTCTCTCACCCTGCCAAGCTCCAGCTATCTACACTCCATACTTCTCAACCCAGGTAACGCAGTTTTCCTGGTGGTGGTGGTTTGCTGGCTGCTGAAGCTCGCCAAGCTCGCGCGAATTGCCATGTTCCTCGCCACCGCGATCATCACCCTCTTCATCTGCGATTGGGTTCTCGTTTTGGTGACGACCATTCCCTCATGGAAGGGGAACCTCGGCGCCGGCCTCTTGCTGCTCGACGCGGTTGCGATCTGGGTGCTGAACATCGTGGTCTTCGCTACCTGGTACTGGCTGCTGGACGGTGGCGGCGCCGAGCGTCGGGGGACCGAGCGTGAGGGGTGGCGCGATTTCTCCTACCCGCAGCAGGCCGAGAACATCCCGCTCTACAGGGCGTGGCACGCCGGTTTCAACGACTACCTCCACGTCGCCTTCATGGTCAGCACGAGCTTCACCGCGGGCACGGTCCACGTGCTGTCGAAGAGAGCCAAGAACCTCAACATGCTGCAGGCGGTGCTGTCGATCGCACTGGTGGCGATGGCCATAGGCCGGGCGATCGCCACCTTTTCGACAAGCTAGGCGCCGCTGCCTCGAAGGGCAACGGCGCCTGTCAGGTGCTTGGTCTAGGCCTTGGAGGCGAGCGTTGACCTGGTGTCCGCGGTCTGCTTGCGCAGCCCCAGGTTGAACACGTAATACAGGACGCCAGTGATCAGGAAGCCGACTATGAAGGTGATGTCCCCGATGTTCGGGTTGTTGGTGGGAATCGGACCGACATAGATGCCGAAGTCATTGGCGAAGAGGTAGACCGATACGACGAGCCCGACGGCCATCGCGACGACTCCCTGCCAGCGGTTGTATGACGTGTCGTAGAAGATGCGCTCGTCGCCGTAGTCGCCTCCGCGCAGCCAGTAGTCCACGAACACGACCGCCAGCCACGGCGCGATCCAGTAGCTGATCAGGAGCAGGAAGAACTCGTATTTGCTGCCGGGCGCGACCTGCGCCTGGAAGTAGACGCCCAGCGCGAAGCCGATCACGCCGACGAGGATGGCGAGGGCAGCGCGGCGCTGCCGCAACGTGAGACCCATCTCGCGAATGCCCAATGAGACGAGCGACATCGTGCCGCTGTAGATGTTGATCGCGTTCGCCGCCACAGCTCCGAGAGCGATGCAGAGCAGAGTGAGGTAGTAAACGGGATCCGGCATCGCCTTTTGAAGCTGCGCCGTCGGTATGCCTTTGAAGAAGTCTGCTCCGGGAACGGTCACGAGCACCGCGCCCGCCATCTCGAGCACGACGCAGGAAAGGAAAACGCCGAAGCCCGCCCAGAAACCCACCATCTTCCGGTCGATCGTCGGCGGCAGGTAGCGGGTGTAGTCCGCTGCGAACGGGTTCCAGCCGACGGCATAGCCGAAGGCCGCAGTGAAGGCGAGCAGCCAGCCTCCCGGCACTGGTTGGGGCGTGTAACCGTAGTTGCCCTTGGTGAAGATGAAGAAGCACGCGACGATGAACACGATGCCCAGGACTGGCAGCGCCCAGCGCTCGAACACGTGGATCAGGTTGTGTCCGAGGGTGGCGACAAGGACCTGGGCCACAACGATGACCAGGAAGGCGAGCCAGAAGGTGTTGTTGAGGGCGGGGATCAGAGCCTGCAGCGCGAAAGCGCCGCTGACGCTGTTGACGATGAACCAGCCAAACGACGCCGTCAGGCCGTTAAGAGCCGCCGGCAGGATGTTGCCGAGGAACCCGAAGGCCCCGCGGCCCTGGACCATCATCGGCACCCCGAACTTGGGACCCCACGAAGAGAGGACGCCATGCGTGATGGACCCGAGCGCGGTCCCGACGATGATGGCAAGGGCCGCCTGCCACAGGTTCAGGCCCAGGAACGCGACGGCGATGACGCCGATGAAGACGGTGGCGAACTCGAGGTTCGGGGACAGCCACGTAAAGAACAGGTCGATGGGCTTGCCGTGCCTCTCCTTGAGGGCTATGTATTCGACGCCTCCCGGCTCGACGGTGGCGACCCTCTCCCCGTAGTCGCCCTCGCGAACCGGGACGTGCTTTTCTACCTCGTCAGCAGTCTGCATTGGCCTTCCCCCATGAAACGACCCGCCGGTGCTGCGCAGAGTTTAGGTCTCTGCTAGCCTCCCGTCGATGCTCGATCTTCTCCTGAAGGGCGCCCGCATCGCGGGGGAGTCGGAGACCAGGGAGATCGGGATCCGGGACGGCCGCATCGCCGAACCGGAGCCGGAGGCCCGCCAGGTGGTGGAGCTCGGCGGTGCGCTGGTGACGCCGGCTCTGGTCGAGCCCCACATCCACCTCGACGCCGTGCTCACGGTCGGCGAGCCCAGGCACAACCAGAGCGGTTCCCTTTTCGAAGGCATCGCCATCTGGGGCGAGCGGGTCAAGCAGCTGACGGTCGACGACGTCAAGAAGCGCGTGCGCACCGTCCTTCGCTGGCAGCTCGCCAACGGGGTCCAGTTCGTGCGGAGCCACGTGGACGTCTGCGATCCGGAGCTGCGGGCGGTGCGCGCCCTGCTCGAGCTGCGCCAGGAGATCGGCGACCAGATGACGCTGCAGCTGGTCGCGTTCCCGCAGCAGGGCATCATGTCCTTCGAGGGCGGCGAGGAGCTGATGAAGCGCGCCGTCGACCTGGGCGTTGACGTGGTCGGCGCGATTCCGCATTTCGAGTTGACGCGCGAGTACGGCGAGCGTTCCGTGAAATTCGCGATGGCGCTTGCCGCGGACAAGGGCCTGCGCGTGGATATCCACTGCGATGAAACCGATGACGACCATTCGCGCTTCGTCGAGGTGATGGCGGCCGAGACGATCCGGCTCGGCATGGGCGGGCGCGTCACGGCCAGCCATACGACCGCGATGCACTCGTACAACGCCGCCTATGCGTACCGGCTCATAAACAACCTCAAGCGGGCGCGGATGCACATGGTCACGAACCCGCTGGACAACTCGGTTCTGCAGGGGCGTTTCGACGGCTATCCGATCCGGCGCGGCCACACGCGCGTGAAGGAGCTGCTGGCTGCGGGCGTCAACGTATGCGTCGGTCACGACTCCGTCATGGATCCCTGGTATCCGTTGGGGTACGGTGACCCGCTCCAGGCCGCGTTCGTGCTCGCTCACTACGGCCAGATGTCGGGCCACAGCGAGCTGAGGACTCTCATCGACATGATCACCTTCAACCCTGCGAGTGCCCTGGGCCTCGAAGGCTATGGGCTGCTGCCCGGATGCCGAGCCGACCTATGCGCCTTCGCGGCACCCACCGCGATGGACGCCATCAGGCTGGTTTCGCCGCGCAAGCTCGTCCTTCGCGCGGGCAAGGTCGTCGCGCGCACCGAGCCGGCGCGCACGACGGTGATCTGGGACGGTCGCGAGGAGCCGGTCGACTACCTGAAGCCTTCGAAGACGCTGTGATCCGGATCACGGTCGGCGACTTGCGATTCGCGGCCCGGCTCGAGAGCGAACGTGCGCCCAGGAGCAGCGCGAAGTTCCGCGCCATGCTCCCGCTCACGGCGAAGCTGATCCAGGCACGCTGGAGCGGAGAAGCGTGCTGGATCCCCTTCGGCGACCTCGCCCTCGACATCGGCTACGAGAACCACACGAGCTACCCGGCGCCCGGCGAGCTCCTTCTTTACCCTGGTGGGCTCAGCGAAACCGAGATCCTGTTTCCTTACGGCGCGACGAGATTCGCCAGCAGGGCGGGCCAGCTCGCCGGCAACCACTTCGCCTCGATCGTCGAAGGCAACGATCAGCTCGCCGTGCTCGGCCGGAAGATCCTGTGGGAGGGCGCGCAGGACATCTCCTTCATGGAAAGCGACGACGCCTGATCGCTCGCCGGCGGGGACCGCCATGGAACGGCTCGACATCCTGGGCACGCTGAGCGAAGAGGCGGGCAGGCTCACCAGGCCATATGCGTCGGAGTCGATGCGCCGCGCCAACGGGCAGGTGGCGGAGTGGATGCGCGCAGCAGGCATGACCGTACGCCAGGACAACGTCGGCAATCTCCGCGCACGTTTCGAGGGCTCCGATGCGGGCAGACCGCCTCTTCTCCTCGGCTCTCACCTCGACAGCGTGCGCGACGCGGGAAGGTACGACGGCCCGCTGGGCGTGATCGTCGCCCTCGCCGTGGTGCAGCGTCTACACAACGCCAGGCGACGGATGCCATTCGCGCTCGAGGTGCTGGCGTTCGCGGACGAGGAAGGGTTGCGCTTTGGGTCGACGTACCTCGGAAGCGCTGCCGCGGCCGGTACGTTCGATGCCACGGACCTCGATCGAACCGACGCCGATGGAATCTCGATGCGCGAGGCGATACGCCGTTTCGGGGGCGACCCGGATCGCATCGACGACGACCGATGGACGGCAGGACGGCCCCTCGGGTACCTGGAGGTCCACATCGAGCAGGGACCGGTGCTCGAGGAGCGCGGCGTACCGGTGGGAATCGTGTCTGCCATCGCCGGTCAGAACCGGTACGTCCTGACCTTCACGGGCGAGGCAGGGCACGCGGGGACGGTGCCGATGGACCGCCGCCGGGATGCGCTCCTCGCTGCTGCGGAATTCGTGCTCGCGGTGGAGACCGAAGCACGGGCAACTCCGTCTCTGGTGGCCACCGTCGGCCAGATCGCTGTGCGGCCGGGCGCCACCAATGTGGTGCCTGGCGAGGTTACGGTGAGCCTTGACGTCCGACACGCGGACGACCCCCAGCGCGTGGCCGCCGCGCGCCGGCTGCTGGAGGAAGCCGCACACATCGCGAAGCGAAGAAACATCGACCTCGCCAGCCGGCAGCTCAGCGAAAGCGCCACCGTCCAGTGCTCGCCGAACCTCGTGGCCGCGCTTTCGGAGGCTGTGCGCGACCTCGGGCATCCCGTCGTCGAGCTCGCCAGCGGGGCGGGCCACGATGCGGTCGCGATGTCTGCGCTCACGGACGTGGCGATGCTCTTCGTCCGCTGCAAGGGCGGCGTCAGCCACAACCCTCGCGAGTCGGTCACAGAGGCGGACGTTGCGGTGGCCATCGATGTGGCCGGCCGGTTCCTCGAGCTCGCGGCGCAGCCATGATTGTCCGCGGCGGCACGGTTGTCACTGCCCGAGGCGTCGAGGTGGCCGACATCGAGGTCGCGGACGGACGCATTACAGCCGTGGGCCCAGACCTTGACGAAACCGCCGATGAGATCGACGCCTCAGGGTTGCACGTTTTCCCAGGCGGCATCGACTCACATGTCCACTTCAACGAGCCCGGCCGCACGGAATGGGAAACCATCGCCGATGGGTCGGCCGCTCTCGCCGCAGGCGGCTACACGTGCTTTGTCGACATGCCGCTCAACAGCCTGCCAGTCACAGTCGATGCCGCCGCCTTCGACCTCAAGCTGGAGGCGGCGACGCGATCCTCAGCTGTCGACTTCGGGCTCTGGGGCGGCCTGGTCCCGGGCAACCTCGACGTTCTCGAGGAGTTGGCGCAGCGCGGCGTGATGGGATTCAAAGCGTTCATGTGCCCCAGCGGCATCGACGAGTTCCCCGCCTGCGACACCGCCACGCTGGGCGAAGGCATGGCGCGTATCGCGGAGCTGGATTCGATCCTGCTGGTTCATGCCGAGGACCCGACCCGGCTCGGGTCGCCGGCCGGAAACAGCGCCCGCGATTTCATCTGGTCCCGGCCGGCGGACGCAGAGCTGGAGGCGATCTCGCAAGCGATCGAGCTGGCCCGCCGTACAGGCTGCCCCCTCCACATCGTCCATGTCAGCACCGGGCGGGGCGCCGAATTGATCCAAGAGGCCCAGGAGCGCGGAGTCGACGTGAGCGGTGAGACCTGCCCTCACTACCTTCTCTATGTAGAGGACGACATGGAGCGCATGGGAGGCATCGCCAAATGCGCGCCGCCGTTCCGCACTGCCCTCGATCGCGAAAGGCTTGGCTGGATGCTGAGGGATCGCCGCCTGCCCATGGTCGTCTCCGACCACTCGCCCAGCACGCTCGCCTTGAAACAGGACGACGATTTCCTCAAAGTCTGGGGCGGCATCTCAGGCTGTCAGTCGACCCGGCAGCTGCTGCTGGCGAACGACGACCTGGACCTTCAGTTGATTGCCGCGGTGACGGCAACCAACGTCGCCGGCCGATTTGGGCTGGCAGGCAAGGGCGACATCGCGCCCGGTTTCGACGCGGACCTGTGGATAGCGGACCTCGGCCACGAGGACACCCTTCGCCGGAAGGACTTGCTCTATCGCAATCCGTTCAGCGCGCACGAAGGCCAGAGGATTCGCGGCCGAACCGTCAAGACACTTGTAAGGGGCGGCGAACCGGAAAGCGGTAGGTTCATCCGGCCAGCCGCGCGCTCATAGCCGCGATTTCGCGGGCGATGTCGTCCTCGTCGGCCGTCAGCAGCCTCCCGTCGAACACCACGACGCGCCCGTTGACGATCACCACCGACGCCCGTGGAGGCGGCGCGAGCGCGAGACCTGCCAGCGTGTCCGCCATGCCGGCATGCGCCAGGTCGTCGGCACGGAACACGGCGATGTCGGCGCACTTGCCCACCTCGAGCGTGCCGCAGTCATCTCGTCCGAGACAGTCCGCGCCTCCCCTGGTTGCGAGCCGCCAGGCCCCGCGTGCGTCCAGCGCCCTGGGCGCGTCCGCCCGGCCCATCATCGCCGCCCTGGCCCGAGCCAGGAACAGCGCCTGGTGCACCTCCACCGCGATGTTCGCGTCCTCGTTGCTGGCCGAGCCGTCGACGCCTAGACCGACCCGGGCACCGGCGCGGACGAGGTCCTCGACGCGGCACGCCCCCGCGCCGAGGCGCATGTTGCTCGAGGGGCAATGCGCGATGCCCGTCCTGGCCTCGGCGACCCGGTCCACCTCGGCATCGTCGAGATGGATACCGTGCGCGTACCAGACGTCGTCACCGGTCCAGCCGAGGTCCTCCATGAGCTCGAGCGGCCTTTTGCCGAAGCGCTCGAGGCAGAACCTCTCCTCCTCCAGGGTCTCGGCAAGGTGCGTGTGCAGCCGCACGCTGTGGCGCCTCGCGACGGACGCAGACTCGCGCATCAGCCCCGGCGTCACCGAGAAGGGAGAGCACGGCGCCACCGCCACGCGGCACATCGACCCAGGCTTCGGGTCGTGGAAGCGCTTGATCATCGACTCGGTGTCGGCGAGGATCGCGTCCTCGTCCTCGACCACGCTGTCGGGGGGCAGCCCGCCTTTCGATTCGCCCAGCGACATCGAACCCCGGCACGGATGGAAGCGAATCCCGAGCTCCTGGGCCGCGCCGACGAGCGCCTCGAAGATGCCGGGCCGGGCGCGCGGGAACACGTAGTGGTGGTCCGTGGAGAGCGTGCAGCCGCTCAAGAGCAGCCGCGCAATCGCCGCCCGCGCTGCGACGCGCACGATCTCGGCGTCGATGCGCGCCCACACGGGGTACAGGGCGCGCAGCCACTCGAAGAGGGTGCCGTCCGGCACGTAACCGCGCGTGGCCCACTGGTACATATGGTCGTGGGCGTTCACCAGGCCCGGCACGGCCACACAGTTGGACGCGTTGATCACCTCGTCAGCGGGTGGAGGGTCGCCTGAACCCAACCCTGTGATCATCCCGTCGCGAGCCAGGATCCAACCGCCCTCGATCTCGCGATCGCCCGTATACAGAAGGCCGGCCCGTATGAGCAGCGAAGCAGTCACTGCGCCGGGGTGTCGACGAGGTCGTGCGGGCGAACCGGCACGCGCGCGAGCCGGCGCCCGCTTGCCGCGCGTATGGCGGCGACGATCGCCGGCCCCGACGAGATGGTCGGCGGCTCGCCCACTCCCTTCAGGCCGAACGGAGAGTTCGGGTCGCCGAGCTCGAGGATGTCCATGCGCACCGGCGGCATGTCCAGCGTGGTCGGAAGCAGGTAGTCGGTGAACGACGGGTTGCGGATGACGCCGTCTTTGACCTGGATCTCCTCCATGACCGCGAGCCCAAGGCCCTGTGCCGCCCCGCCTTCGAGCTGGCCCTCGACCGCCTGCGGGTTGATCGCCTTGCCGACGTCCTGGGCCGTCGCCAGCTCGACGACCTTGACCAGACCCAACTCGACATCAACGTCGACGATCGCGCGGTGGGCCGCGAACGCGTACTGCATGTGAGCGTTGGCCTGTCCGGTTTCGGGGTCGAGTCGCGAGGTGCGTCGGGGCTTGAACTCGCGGGTCTCGTCGATCACCTCCTCCCCGAGCAGGGTCGCGAGCGTGATCACGACGGCCCCGGTGGCAGAGACGATCGCGTCCCCCTCCAGCCGCCACCCTTCTGATTCAGCGGCCCCGCCGCGGCCGGCATCGCTCAGCTCTGATTCGGCGAGCGCGAAAACGCGCTCGCGGACGGCTTTGGATGCCGCCTTCACCGCACCACCGGTGATGTACGTCTGTCGCGACGCGGACGACGAGCCGGAGGATCCGACCTGTGTGTCGGCGCCCAGCACGACGACCTCGCGTACCCCGAGCACGGTGCCGGCAATCTGGGCCTGCACCAGGACCACCCCCTGGCCGACCTCCGCGGCAGCCGTGTGCACCTCCAAACGCGGCCGCCCGCCCACGACCGAAAGCCTCACGCGCGCGGTCGAATAATCGTTGAAGCCTTCCGAGTAGCCGACGTTCTTGAAACCCACCGCGAAGCCGACCCCGCGGCGAACTCCTTCCCCGTGCGTGGTGTTGGACACGCCACCGGGCATCTGTGTGAGGTCGAGGTGGTCGGTCGGAACATCCGACGGCGCCGGCATCGCCTGAAGGCGGCGCAGAAGCTCGGCCACCGGGACCGGTCCATCGACCGCCTGTCCCGTGATCAGCGTGCTGCCCGTCTTCATCGCGTTGCGGATACGCAGCTCGACCGGGTCCATGCCGAGCGCGGCCGCGAGCCTGTCCATCTGCGCCTCGTGCGCATAGCAGTTCTGCACCGAGCCGAATCCGCGCATGGCGCCACACGGCGGGTTGTTCGTGTAGACGACCCAGCCGTCGATCGTCGCGTTCGGACATTCGTACGGTCCCACCGCGAAGCAGCACGCGTTCGAGATCACGGCCGTGGAGCTCGATGCGTAGGCGCCGCCGTCGAGAAGGATGCGTGCCTTGACATAGACCAGCCTCCCGTCGCGGGTGGCGCCGTGCTCGTAGCGCATCTGGGCCGGGTGTCGGTGCACGTGACCGACGAAGGACTCCGCGCGTCCGTAGGACATCTTCACGGGCCGTCCTGTTCTCAACGCGAGCATGCAGGCATGCGCCTGCATCGAGAGGTCCTCGCGGGCGCCGAACGCGCCGCCGATGCCCGCCATGGTCAGCCGGACCGCGTCGTGCGGAAGCGCGAGCACGCCCGCGAGCTGCTCTTGATCGACGTGCAGCCACTGGGTGGCGATGTACAGGTCGACGCCGCCTGCTCCGTCCGGTATCGCCAGCCCGGATTCGGGACCGAGGGGAGCCTGGTCCTGCATCCCCACCTCGTACTCGCCCGTGACGACGACGTCCGCGTCCGGGTCCTGGTCGCCCCGGCGGATCTTGATTCGGCGGGTGATGTTGCCGTCGGGGTGCAGCTTCGGGGCGCCATCGGTGAGTGCGAGCTCGGGATCAGTCAGCGGAGCGAGGACCTCGTACTCGATGCGCACCGCCTGCGCCGCGCGCCTGGCGTGCTCGGGATGGTCCGCGGCGACCAGCGCCACGGCCTCGCCCCAGTAACGAACCACGTCGATCGCGAGGACCGGCTGGTCGGGAATTTCCAGCCCGTAGACCTTCCGGCCTGGCACGTCCTCGTGCATGAGCACCGCGTGCACCCCGGGCATCGACCGCGCCTCGCTCGCGTCGATCGAAACTATCCGCGCGTAAGGGTGAGGGCTGCGCACGGTGGCGCCCCAGAGCATCCCGTCCACCTGCAGGTCGGAGGAGTATGGAAAGTCGCCACGCGTCTTGAGGGCGGCGTCGGGCCGCTGCACCGACTCGCCGACGCGGCCGCTCACCACCCCGGCGGGGGCGAGCGTCGGCTTCGCCGTCACGGCGCGACTCCCCTACCGGCCGCGAGGTGGACGGCGTCGATGATCTTCGCGTAGCCGGTGCAGCGGCAGATGTTCCCCGCCAGGGCCTCGCGAATCTGCACTGTGCTCGGCTGCGGTATCCGGCTCAGCAGGTCGTGCGCGGCGACGATCAGTCCCGGCGTGCAGAAACCGCACTGGACAGCACCGGCTTCGACGAAAGCTTGCTGGACCGCCTGGAGCGAGCCGGCCGCCCCGATGCCTTCCACCGTGATGATCTCGCGGCCTTCGGCCTGGCCTCCGAGCACCAGGCAGGCGCAGACAAGCGTGCCATCGAGGTAGACGGAGCACGATCCGCACTCTCCCTGCTCACAAGCATTCTTGGATCCGAAAAGGCCGAGTCTTTCGCGCAGCACGTAGAGAAGGCTCTCGCCCTCCCAGACGCCATCGGCGCCCGCCGGTTTGCCGTTGACCGTGCAGCCGATCTTCATCACGCCGACCGCCGGCGCTCGTCCCAGGCCCACGTGAAGGTCCGCCGCGCCAGCACCTCGAGCGCGTGGCGACGATATGCAGCCGTTCCGCGCACGTCGTCGATTGGCCGCGCCGCGGCGGCGACGAGCTCTCCGAAGCGCGACAAGGCGTTTGGGTCCACCTCGGCCGGCCGTTCCCACAGCCCGCCTTCGTCGAGAACGCCTGCGATGAACGCCTCCGCATCGCTCGCCCTGAGCGGCGTTGGTCCGGCCGAACCGATCCCCGTCCCCACGCGCTTGCGCTCCGCGTCGAGCGCGATCGCGAAAGAGCACACCGCGATGACCATCGCGTTTCTCGTCCCGACCTTCGAGAACTGCTGCGGGCCCTTCGCGCCCTCGACCAGGAAAGCCGCGATCAGCTCATCGCTCTTCATCGCGTTCCTCTTGGGTCCGATGTAAAAGTCGCGCACAGGAACCCGCCGGCTGCCCCGAGTCGATGCCAGCTCGACCAGCGCATCAGATGCAAGAAGAACCGGGTGGGCATCACCGGCCGGGGACGCAGACCCCAGGTTGCCGCCCACGGTGCCCCGATTCCGGATCTGCGGCGAGCCGACCGTGCGCGAAGCCATCGCGAGCCCCGGCAGGCGATCGCTCAGCTCGTCGATGATCCGCGTGTACGTGACGGCGGCGCCGACGCGAAGAAGCGGCCCATCCGTACCCCACTCCTCGAGCTCGGCGATCCTGGTCAGGTCGAGAATTGCCGGCGGCCGCTGCCGGTCGAAGTTGATCTCGACCATGACGTCGGTGCCGCCGGCGATGGGAAGGGACTCTGGATGGGCGGCCTTCATCTCGAGAGCCTCCGGCCAGGTCGTAGGTTGAAGGAACTCCATCCGCTACCAGGCGAGGCCCGGCTCCGGCGCGTCGTCGCGGGTCACCGTGCCCTCGATGAGCCCATACGGCCGGTCCGACGCGTAGAACACCTCGTTGGGATTCTCGAGCCCGAATGGCGACAGGTCGACCGCGAAATGATGCCGGTTGGTCAGCGAGAGGCGAATCTCAGCGATGTCAGCGCAGGCTTCGAGCGCGGCGGAAGCCATCGCGTACAAGGTCTGCTGCAGCGCGAGGCTGTGCTTGGTGGCGAATGCCTCGATCATCGCGAGGCGCGCACGCGTGAACGCATCCGCCCAATCCACCTCGAGCCGACCATAACGCCAGCGAGCCAGCACTCCCGTCGACAGCACCCTGTCTTTTGTCTCCTCGAGGGTCGTATAGCGATCCTTGGGATACCCCCAGAACTCGGAGCCGGTCGATTTGAGCAGCACGAGGTCGCTGAGCCCTGACACCACCCACGCGCCGTCCTTCGAGCTGGTCACGGTCGTCATTCGCTTCTCGGATCCGGCGCCGACGAAAGCGTGCGGATGCCCGCGGCCACCTGCCTCGAAGCGCGACCACCCCTGCTCGTAGATGGACACGCGCGCGCGATGCACGGATTCGAAATCGCGGGCAAAGTGTCGCGCCAGACGCAGACCGAACTCCTCGATCTCAACGACGGGTGCCTCCTTGGCGAACGCGAACACGGTGTTCTTCTGCGTATCGGTCGGCACCACCTTGCTGTTGTCGCCGGCGATGTGGCTGGCGTCGAAGTCACCCGCGAGCGCGATGCTGACGACGATGTCTTTGATGTCGTGCGTCTGTCCGCTCCTTGTCACGCGGACCAGGTGCGTCTCGGCCTTGCCGTACTGGTTGTCTCCGAGGACGATCTTCGTCATTGGCCTTTGTATGTCGAATAGCCGAACGGACTGAGCAGCAGCGGCACGTGAAGGTGAGTGTCTGTGGCGTCGGCAACGAACACTACCGACACTTCCGGATAGAAGGTCCGCACTCCCGAAGCCTTGAAGTACGCGCCGGCCGCGAAGTCGAGCCTGTACTCGCCTTGCTCGAGTGGCACGCTCGAGAGCTCCTTCACCCTGCCGTCGGCGCCGGTCACGGCGCGGCCGACCACGGACCACGGCCCGTCCGCCTTGCGCCGGCTGAGAGTCACCGCGATGCCGCCGGCCGGGCGGCCGCGAGCGACGTCGAGCACATGGGTCGAGATGCTCACTCGGAAACGAGCTTCCCCAGGCGAAGCTCCGCGATTTGCGCCAGCTCGCGGCGCGCCTCGGCAAACTCCACGGCGGCATCGTTGCTCATACGGCGCCGGAGCTCCGACCGGATCTCGTCCGCGCTCCGCCCGCTGGCTCTGATGAGAAAGACGTAACCGAACTTCTCCTCATACCGCTGATTCTCCGTGGCGAGGGCCGCGAGCGTGTTCGCGCCGGCGCGCATTGCCGCACTCTGCTCACGGGCAGAGACTTCCGGAGCGTCGCCACCGCGCTCGCCGATACGGGGGTGAGCCTTGAACGCAGCCACCCAGTCCGCATCGGTGAGGTCGTTCAACGCCAGCCACGCGGCGGTGATCAGCGACATGCCATCGGGGTACGGACGGCCCGACGCGATTCTCGATGCCCAGCCGCGGTTGGCGAGGCACGCATGGAGCCGTCTCGTCGCCTCTTCCTCCGGCAGGGCGTTGAAGTCGTCAATCGATGCCAAGCGGAACCAGCTGGAAACGGTTGACGTCGACCAGCCCGCGGTCGGTGATCTTCAGCTCCGGGATGACCGAAAGGGCGAGGAAGCTGACGCTCATGAAAGGCGCGGCCATCGAGACGCCCATCGCAGCGAGCCGGCGCTCCATCGAGCTCATCCTCTCGTGCACGTAGGCAAGGGGCTGGTCGCTCATGAGACCGGCGACCGGCAGCGGCAGCTCCTCGACGACGCGCCCGCCTTCGGCGATGACGATTCCGCCCCCAATATCCGCGAGGCGGCACGCGCATGCTGCCATGTCGGCATCATCCACGCCGATCACGACCACGTTGTGGGCGTCGTGCGCCACCGTCGAAGCGAACGCGCCGCGCCTCAAGCCGACGTTGGTCGCAAACCCAAGCCCGATCCGCCCGCTGGCGTGATGACGCTCCAGGACGGCGATCTTGACGAGGTCGCGTGCCGGGTCGGCGACGATGGCCCCATCTCTCACGGTGGGTTCGACCGCCTCGGTGGCCGTCAGCAGCTGGCCCGGGATGACTTTGATGACCCGGATGCGTTTGGGACCACTGGCGACGCGATACGACGTCGCCGACACGGGCGCCAGGTGCACGGTCTGGCGGACCCACTCCGGGACATCGAGCTTGGTGAAGCGAGGGGATGCGCCCCGCTTGAGCACCTGCCGAGGTTCGAAAGAGACGAGGTCGCTAAGGACCAGGATGTCCGCCTGGTAGCCCGGAGCGATCGCGCCCAGGCGCCACAGCCGGTGATAGGTGGCGGGATTGATCGTCGCCATGACGATCGCCGCCTCCGGGCTGATGCCCTCCTCGACGGCGACCCGCACCATCTGGTTGATGTGACCCTCATCGACGATGAAGCTCGGCTCGCGGTCGTCGGTGCAGAACACGCACCAGTCGCTGCCGTGCTGCTTCACGAGCGGGAGGAGGTCTCGCAGGTTGCGCGCGATGGAGGCTTCGCGCAGCATCACCCACATGCCGAGCCGCCTCTTCTCGAGCGCCTCCTCATAGGTGGTGGCCTCGTGGTCCGAGCGAATGCCCGCCGCGATGTAAGCGTTGAGGGCAGGTCCACGCAGGCCCGGCGCGTGGCCGTCAACGTGATCGGTGAGGCCGGTCGTGAGCTTGGCCACCTCTGCTTCGTCGCCGGCCACGACCCCTGGAAAGTTCATCATCTCGGCCACGCCGATCGTGCGGTGGCGGCGGAGCAGGCTCTCGATGTCGCCGGCTGTGAACGGCCGTCGCGGCGACTCGAATTGAGAGGCCGGCACGCATGACGAGGCCATGACGTACACGTCGAGCGGGAGATCGGTGCAGCAGTCGAGGAGCCAGTGGATGCCATCGGTGCCGAGCACGTTGGCGATCTCGTGGGGGTCGGCGACGACCGCGGTGGTGCCGTGGGCCATCACCGCCCGCGCGAACTCGTCGACCATCAACTTGGAAGACTCGATGTGCATGTGGGCGTCGATGAAGCCGGGCACGAGATAGGCGCCGGAGACGTCCTGGCGCGTCTTGCCTTCGTAGCGCCCGAGCCCGACAACATGGCCGTCCTTGATGGCGACGTCCACCTCGAGCCATTCCCTGGTGAACACCGAGAGCACCTTTCCGCCGGCCAGCACCAGGTCGGCCGGCTCGTCACCCCGCGCGACCGCCATCCAATGCCCGTCGATGAGGGTCAGGATAAGGCTCAGCGTCGCAAAGGTTCAGTACGCGTACTGATGACCCGCACAGGTTCGAGGCCCAATCCTGCGGCTATGAAACGAACAACTCTCACGATCGCGCTGGCGACGATGCTCGCGAGCGCCTGTGGCGGTACACCCACCGCGAACCACTCGCCCGCCGGCGCCACGCCCTCGGCCGCCGCGGCTTCCCGCGCGCTCAGCTGCCGCCTTCCCGTGGCCGGTTTCGTGATCTCAGCGCCTAAAGGCCAGCCGGACAACAGTGTCGGACCCGACGGCCAGGACAACCAGAAGGGCACCGGCGGCTTCGTCGACCTGCCGGCCGGCACGTTCACGCCCACGAAGGACAGCGACCGCACGTACCTGGCGAGCGCCAAGCAATGGCTGCCCGTCACGATGCAGGCGGTCTCTCCCGACCAGCGCTCGTACGTCTTGAGCCGCCTGTCGCAGCACTCCGGCTCGGCGCCGACCGCGACCCTCTACCTCGTCAACGTCGCCACCAAGGCCGAGCACGCGCTTTTTGCGGCACCGGACGGCCAGATGGGATTCGTGCTCGCCTTCACTTCGAAGGGCATCTACGTCGGCGTGCTGTCATCGACGGGACCCGGCGCCACGGAGCTCCGAGTGATCGACCCGGCCACCGGCGCCACCCACTTGGTGGCAGGCAGTCAGACGCCCCCTGGGGTGAGCTACAGCGTCTTCACGGCGATTTCCGGAGACTTCGCGTGGGGAACTCGCATCACCGGTTCGCAGGCGCATCCTTCCTATGAGCTGCTCAGGCTCAACCTGACGGATGGAACGCTGGTGGTCTGGAAGCGCTCGGCGACCATGCCGCTGTTCGTTGTCGGTTTCGACGCGGACGGGCACCCGATCGTGAACGGAGCGCCGATTTCGGCCGACGGAGCGCAGTCCAACCTCGTGCTGCTTTCCGCGCCCGATCAGACGACCCCCATTGCAATCAGAGGCGGTGCCTTCTTGCAGGGCCGCGGCACTCCGGTCAGCGACGCCCACGGCACGTGGTTGGGCAGCGCCGACGGCTCGATCTGGCTGTATACGGCCGCCGGTCTCGAGAAAGTGGCGACGATCCCACCTCAGCCCGGCGGCAGTGGGCAGCCGTACGACCAGCACGCGTGGCGCAGCGTCGCCGGCCCCTGTTTTTAGCGGCTAAGGCGCTTCGCGCACGGTCACGTTCGGTGGCGCCGGCTCCAGTAATGCCGGTCGCGGCCTGCGCGTCGCCAGCGAGGAGCCGATCAACACGAGGACGAACCCGATACCCATGCCGGCGGTGAAGAGCTCGTGGAGCACCAGAACGCCGGCCACGGCCGCCACGGCCGGGTTGATGTACGTGATCACCGTGGCTCGCACCGGTCCGATCTCGGCGATGAGTGCAAAGAAGATGAGGAACGCCAGAGCGGTGCACACGACCGCGAGCACCGCCACTGATGAGACAGCGGCGCTGCTTGGCATCGATCGCGGCCAATGCATCGCGGCGATCGGCGCATACGCCAGCGCGCAAACGGCGAGCGCGGATGCGATGACGCCCACCGAAGGCAATCCCGACAGGTGGCGGGACAGGATCGCCGGGCCGACGGCATAGCAGACCGCGACCACACCCATTTCCGCCAACGGCACCCATCCGGTGGCGCGCAGGTCCAGACCGACAATCGCGGCGACCCCGATCAGGCCGAGCAGCAGGCCGGCGAGATTCAGCGTCCTTATGCCTTCCCGGTTGCCGAAAAACGGCGCGATCACGACGCCGACCAGTGGGACGGCCGAGATCAGGAGGCCGCTGACAGAGCTGGAGATGCGCTGTTCAGCGCTGGAAAGGGCAACCCAGGGGATGGCGATCTCGATCCCGGCGAACAGGACCAACGGACGCCACCTCTGGAGGACGGGACGTAGAGCTCCTCGCCGGGCCGCAATGGGCAGCAGCAGCAGCGCCGCAACTCCCGTCCGCAAGAACACCAGCGTGACCGGGGTGAGCTCGCCCACCGCGATGCGGATGAAGAGATACGGAATACCCCAGATCACGCACATGGCTGCGAAGAGCAGCAGGCCACGTCGACTCAACCGGCTTCGACTCCCACAGGATCAAGGATTGCACGCCCCGTTCACCGGTCGTCTCAGGTGGGTTCGTCGGCCGCCTTTTGCACGAGCCCGACGGATCCGGCCACGACGACGGTCACCCGCTGCACCGAGTTGTTCTGCACGCCCTCGCGATTCCAGCTCTGCGCAGTGGGTTGAACGTTGCCGGCGGCGTCGGTCGCGCGCACACAGAGCTCGTACTCACCCACCTCGGTCGCGTCCCACTCGAAGGTCCATGGGCGCCACGCGAATTCCGAGGGGCCGTCGCCCAGCGCGGCCGCGTTCCACGTGCGCCCGCCGTCCGCGCTCACCTCGACCCTGGTGACCTCAGCGCATCCAGACCAAGCGCGACCCGTCAAAACCTGCCGGGACGGCGCGAGGAATCTGACGCGCGAGGCGAAGTCGGGAATGCCGGGCGGGATCATCAGAGCCCGCGGCAGCATCCTCGTGACGGGCACACCCGCGTCGTCGTCGGAGAGCCGGAGGTGGTACGCGGTCGCCTGCTGGTAACCGCCGAAGTCGCCATCCAGCACGGTGATGCCCCGCAGCCACTTGACATGCGCCATGCCGTACCAGCCTGGGACGATCAAGCGGAGCGGAAAGCCGTGCTGTGGCGGAAGCGGCCGGCCGTTGATCTCGTACGCGAGCAAGACCTCGTCGCGGCGGCAGTCGGCAAGCGGAAGGCTCCGCTCGTACTGCTGCTCGATGTCGCCCTGGATCCCGCGGTCGATCCCGGTGAACACCACGTCGCCTGACTGCGACAACGGCACGACCTCATCGAGCAGAGCCGCCAGCGGCGTGCCGGTCCACTCCGCGGTCCCCACGGCTTCCGCCAGCCACGGCTGGCTCAACGGCCGGGGTGACATCCGCGCGCGGCCATTGCCGGCGCACTCGAGCGTCACCGCGATCGTCACCGAAGGCCTCGCCTTGATCTGGTTCAGGTCGAGGCGCATCGGGTGACGCACCTTGCCGCCGATCGTGAGCGCCCAGCTCGCCGGATCCACGGCCGGGACGTCGAAGTGGATGAGCAGATAGTGGAGCCCGACTGGCGTAATCGCGTACTGGAGAGCCTCCAGCGGCATCGAGTGGTTGCGAACCGCCAGCTGGAGCTCCTGCCGGGTGATGTCCGGCCCGTCGATCAGCGTGCCGGCCGGCACCAGGTCCGTGGCCTGTGAATCCATTGGACGAATTTTCGACCTCCCGGTTGGATCGGGAATGTGCAAACATTTGTTTGGGTGATTGGCGTGGACATCGGCCTCAACACCGCCGACCCTGCGACCCTGGTGGTCGACCTGAACTGCGCCTTTGCCTCGATCGAGCAGCAGCACGACCCCGGCCTGCGGGGCCGGCCCCTGGCGATCGCCGCGTACGCCACTGACGCGGCCACCATCGTGTCCGCCTCGAGGGAGGCGCGAGACCTTGGCATCAAGACCGGGATGAAGGTGTTCGAGGCCAAGGCGATCTTCCCGAACATCGCGATCCAGGAGCCGAACCCGCCGCGCTATCGCATTGTGTCGGACCAGCTGGTCGATATCATGCGGCGGCACAGTCCGGACGTCTTGCGGATGTCGATAGACGAGGCGTCGCTGAACCTGGCCGGCACACCCGACCTGGTCAAGCTGGGACCGGAGGGCGTCGGCCGCGCGATCAAGCGCGCGCTGCGGCGAGAGGTCGGCGAATGCATCACGAGCTCTGTCGGCATGTCGACGTCGATCTGGATGGCGAAGCAGGCCTCCAACCTCAACAAGCGCGACGGGCTGGAGCGCATCGACCACACAAACCTGGTGTCGGTGTTCGAACGCCTTCGGCTCACGGACCTGTCCGGCATCGCCGACGCCACCGCGCGGCGCCTGCTGCGGGCGGGCATCCACACACCGGTCGAGTTCCTCCGCTCAACCCCTGAGCGGCTTCGCTTCGCGGGCATGCAGCGCGCGGTCGCCGACGGCTGGCTTCGCCGGCTGAAAGGCTTCGAGGGTGGCGCGTTCGAAGGTCCCGCCCGCAAGAGCTACAGCCACTCGCACGTGCTGGCGCGGTCGACGAGCTCGCAGGGCGAGCTCGAGGAGCTGCTGATGCGCCTCTCGGAGATGGTCGGCCGCCGGCTTCGTGCTGCCGGCCGGCGCGGCCGCGTCATTTCCGTGAGCGTGGTCTACCGCCCTGACACCGAGCGTTTCTCGAGGCAGTCAACGCTGGAGGTCCCCATAGCGACGGGAGACGAGATCTATTCAGCGGCGCGGGCGCTGCTGGCGGGGCGGGACGTGCGGCGTGCGGTTGGCACGCTCGGTGTTGGGCTCGCGGGTCTCAGCGACGCGGATGACGGCCAGCTGGAGCTGTTCGGCGGACCGTCACGGCCGCGACGCGAGCGGCTCGAGGTGGCGATGGACGCGATCCGTGATCGTTTCGGCGAGGAGGCCGTGCAGCGGGCTCGGCTCCTCGGCCGGGCGCCGGTCGTCCGAGACCGCATCGCTTTCGGCAACACCGGGCACCCGGAAGAAAAGTGATCTGAAGATCAGCCGGTCACTGTGACCTCGACGGTTCACAAATAACGCCTCTTTAGCGCCAGCGCAATGTAATCAGGGTCGGGCGGGGTTTGGCGCCGTTCGTGCCGCCCACGCTTCGCGAAGGAGCTCGCGGACCTCTTCATCGGAGGTTTGCGCGAAGTCGTAGTAGGACTGGCCGACAGCAAAGAACGGTGACGGCATGGTCGCGCAGACCACCTCGTCGACGACGGATCGGAGCTGGCGGCACGTCGACTCGGGCGCTGCCGGCACCGCGACCACGATCTGCGCGGGATGCAGAGCCCGGAGGGCGCTGACGGCGGCGGACACGCTCGAGCCCGTGGCCAGCCCGTCGTCGACGAGGATCACCACCTTGCCGCTGACGTCGAGCGGCCGCCGCCCGCCGCGGTATGCGCGCTCTCTCCGAAGGAGCTCTCGCGCTTCATCTTCGGCGACAACGCGGATGTCTTCTGGGCGAATGCCGAATGCACGTACCACGTCGTCGTTGACGACGATTGCGCCGCCGGTCGCGATCGCACCCATGGCGAGCTCTTCATGGCCGGGGACACCAAGCTTGCGCACCAGGAACACGTCGAGCGCCGCATGCAGAGCTCGGGCCACCTCAAATGCCACCGGCACGCCTCCCCGCGGGAGGCCGAGCACGACCACGTCGGCGCGGTCTCGGTATCGATCAAGAAGGCCGGCGAGTACGCGACCCGCCTCTCGCCTGTCTTTGAACGGTCGATCGTCCACCGATCCGGAATATACGAGCGCCTGTAGAAAGTCGAGCTCTAGCGGCCCTCCAGCCATCCCGCCACGGGGACGAAGCGGCGGTGCGCTTGCGCCGCGCGCCACCTGCACGCCACGTACAACAGCGCCACCAGCACGAGCAGGTAAGCCAAAAAGAGCGCGATGTCGGCGAAACCTGACACCTGGATGAGGTCCCAGCCCCAGACGCCGTTTCCCTGCCGCACGGGAAATTGCTGCAGGGCCGCGCTCTGGTCCATCAGGACGACCCCCGTGAACGGATCCACGAGTGGCCGCGGCAGCAGCCACGCAAACGCCTCCTCGATGGAGTAGAGCCCGCTCGGCGCTATGAAGCCATCGGCCATCGCCGCCCGCTGATACGCGGCGTCGGCGCCGAGGTTGAGCATGACGACCGAAACGATCACGCCCACGATGCGCCCGAAGGTGCAGGTCAGGACCATGGCGAGCAGCAGGAGCGGCATGGCGTTCACGAACAGAACGGCGATGTGCACGGCCTCCTCTCGCTGGTAGCGCCCGCCGAGATCGAACGCCTCCACCACAAAGCCCAGCACTATCGCCGCCAGCCCCAGGCCGCCCACGCCGACCAGCGCGCGGCCGAGCATGAAGGGCAAAGGGCCTGATGTGCCCCGCGAGCTGAGGCTCTCGAACTCGGACTTCAAATCGGGCGACAGCAGCCTATACGCGCTAACCAGCGCCCCGACCATCAGCGCGAAGCCGATGCTCTCGTTGGCGGTGGCAAGCTTGCCAAGCTCGGCGTGCACGGCGCCTGCGGGCGCTGGGGTCACAAGACGCTGGATCACCACCAACAACGCGACGCCCGCGAGGAGCAACGGCAGCAGACGCCCGCCCCACGTACGCCCCCATGCGATGCGGATTTCCGCGCCGAGGCCACGCGCGCTTTCATTTCGCTGGACGATTGCTGTGCCGCTCATGACCAGCCCATAAGTCTGCGGGTTCCTGATGGGCATGCTCGCTGCGGGCAACCGTGCGCAGCGGCTTGGTAACGTGGGTCCAACCGCTCAGTACAGAAGGAGGCCACGAGATGAAGATTGCTTGCGTGCTGGCCAACGGTTTCGAGGATTCCGAGTTCAAAGAGCCCTACGACGCGTTTCGGGCCGCCGGCCACGAGGTGACCATCGTCGGTCTCGATCCGGGGGCCCAGGTCGAGGGCAGCAAGGGCAAGGTGAAAGCGACCATCGAAGAGTCGTTCAAGGATGTGAGCCCCGACGACTTCGACGCCCTCTTGATACCGGGCGGTTTCAGCCCCGACCGCCTACGCGCCCACGACGAGGCTGTGAGCTTCGCGAAGGCCTTTATGAGAAAAGGCAAGCCCGTTTTCGCAATCTGCCACGGACCCCAGCTGCTGTTGACGGCTGACGAATACAAAGGGCATCGCATGACCGCCTGGAAGACCGTTCAAGGCGATCTCGAGAAGGCCGGAGCCGACGTGGTCGACCAGGAGGTGGTCGTCGACGGCAACCTGGTGACGTCGCGAATGCCGGCCGACATTCCGGCCTTCATTCGGGAGTCGCTCGAGATGCTGCAAGGGGCGCCGGCCAGACGCTAGCCGGCCCTCCCCACCCGGGCCTGCGGCCGGACAGGTGGGAGGCCAGGTCAGCGGCGGATGCCCGCCGCCATTGCCTCGAGCCTGCGGATCCTCTCCTCGAGCGGCGGGTGCGTGCTGAACAGGGTGCTCAGGGTCTGGCCTGAGAGCGGGTTGACGATGTACAGGTGCGCGAACGCGGGCTGAGCAGTCTGCGACGGGATCACCTGGGTGGCGCGCTCGAGCTTGCGAAGCGCTGAAGCGAGCGCCATCGGGTCTCCAGAGACTTCGGCCCCCGTGTGATCGGCCTCGTACTCGCGCGAGCGCGACACCGCGAGCTGGATAAGGGCGGCCGCAATGGGCGCCAGGATGATCAGCAGAAGGCCCCCGATGAGGCCGCCCGCACCCTGCTCACGGTCGTCCCGGCCGCCATACCCGCCGAACATCAGGCCCCACTGGGCGACATTCGCGATAAGTGTGATCGTGCCCGCCAGCACCGCGACCACCGAGCTGGTCAGGATGTCCCGGTTGCGAACGTGCGCGAACTCGTGCGCCAGGACTCCGTAAAGCTCCTCCTCGTCGAGGATGCGCAGCAGGCCCTCGTTGACGCAGATGGCGGCATGGGATGGGCTGCGCCCCGTCGCAAATGCGTTGGGCGAAGGGTCGGGGCTCACGTACACGCGCGGCTTGGGCACCTTGTACTGGATCGCGAGCCTGTCCGCCAGGCGGTGGAGCATCGGGGCTTCGGCCGGTCCGACCTCACGAGCGCGAGCGGCGGCAAGAGCGATCCGATCGCTGAACCAATAGGCCACCCCGTTCATCACGACCGCGAACGCCAGGAAGACGATCATGCCGCCGGTTCCCGCCAGCACCCGGCCGACGAAGACGAGCAAAACTGTCAGAAGGACCATCCAGAAGGCCGTCTTCAGCTGATTCATCTACGTCAGTTTCTTCCCCGCTTCCGGAGCTCCTAATCCACGTTCGGGCGACGACCGTGCAGCCGGCGCCCGGGCCGATCCCTCTACCAAGAACGCTGCGGTGTAACGCTTTGGCCTCGTCGATCGACAGTACCGCGCGGCGAAGAGCCGACATCAACGGCACTGGAGGAGTGAGGCAATGCATCTTGGTAGACGAATCGTTGCGTCAGCGGGCTCGGCATTGGTCGCCGCGGCCGCTGCGCTCAGCTTCACGCCGGGCGCGGTCGCGTCTGACGTGGTCGGGCACGTTTATGTGAACGACAACACAGCCGGCGTCAACACCATCGCGGCTTTCGATCGCCACGCGGATGGTTCGCTGACGCCGCTCGCCGATTCTCCGTTCGCCGCCGGAGGCGCGGGGACTGGAAGCCTCGTCGGCTCGCAAGGAGCTCTGCAGGTGACGAGCGATGGTCGGTATCTGGTCGCGGCCGATGCCGGCAGCAACCAGATCTCCGTGCTGCGCATCCGCCCGGACGGTTCTCTCCGAGAGGTTGAAGGCAGTCCTGTCTGGTCCGGTGGGTTCGAGCCGATCAGCGTCACCGTCAGCCACGGGCTCGTTTACGTGGCCAACGAGGGCAACAAGACCACCGGCACGGGCAGCAATTACACCGGCTTCACGCTGAACGCTGGCGGGCACCTCGCGCCCATCGGCGGCTCGACGTTTGCGCTGCCCAACACGGCAAACCCTGGCGACATCCTGTTCAACTCGACCGGCACCAACCTGGTCGGAGTCGAGGTCGGCACGACCGATCCCAGCACGTTCCTCATCGACAGCTTTACGGTGGGAGCTGATGGGCGCCTGACCGCCGCCGCGGGCTCGCCGTTCTCGGCTCAAGCCGCTGGGCCGTTCGGCAGCGAGTTCTCACCCGCGAACCCGTCGCGCCTGTACGTCTCCAACGCCCACGCCGGGAGCGGCAACGGCTCCGTCTCGGCATTCAACGTGTCCGGCGGCGGAGTCCTGGGCTCGATCGGCGGCTCACCCTATCGCGACAACCAGACGGCTCCATGCTGGGTCGAGATCACGCACGACGGCAATTTCCTCTACACGGTGAACACCGCCAGCACCAGTATCTCGACCTACCAGATCGCGGCCGACGGTTCGCTGCGCCTTCTCGGCAGCACGCCGTTCAATAGCGGCGTCGGCATCCGGCCGTTCGACGCGCGCCTCGACCCTGGTGACAACGACCTATACGTGGTCGACGCGCAGATCAACGCCGTCAGCACATTCGCCGTCACGCCCGGGGGCTTGAGCGAGCTGAACGCCTCGCCATTCGCGCTCCCCAAGGGCGCGACGCCTTTCGGCATCGTCGTCACCTAGAAAACGAATCGAGAAGGGCTGGGAAATGTCTCAGCCCTTCTTTGCGTCTACTAACAGACGTAATCGTTGTCGATCGTCGTTACGTACTGCACGAGCCAGATCCTGGCGCCGGTGAACCCTGTCGACCGGCAGTATCCTTTGGCTCGCTTCAGCGTCCGCTGGCCGGTGGCGACCCAGTTCGCGTCCACCGACGGCTGGTATCCGCCCGTGATCACGCCCCATTGGTATGACGTCGAGTAGATCCCGATCGGAGCCGTGGTGGCCGGACGCAAGGTGTCGACGATGCCCTGGATCGCGTCACGGTTGAGGGACAGGTCGCTCGATGACCAGCTGTTGGCGGTTTCGACATCGAGCCACCATGCGGTCGGTGATGTGGCCGATTGGTTCGCTGCGTAGGAGATGTCTTGCTGCGCTTCACTGCAGCCTACGGCCCACGCCGCCTGCTGGGCGGGTGTGCCGGCGATCGCAGCGGAGCTGTTCGAGCAGGCCTGAGTGGTGTGGCGCCCGTCGATCGCCGTATAGCTCGGGTCATACCCGGTGTTGATGTAGAGCGCGGCATTGCCGGTCCGCGCCGCCGCGGCGTATTCGGCGGCCAGGCAGCTGTTGTAGTAGGTGAACGGATAACCCGCATTGACTCCGACCACGCCGAAGGCTGCGGCCGGGGCCGCCGCCGCCGCCGCGGCGTATTCGGCGGCCAGGCAGCTGTTGTAGTAGGTGAACGGATAACCCGCATTGACTCCGACCACGCCGAAGGCTGCGGCCGGGGCCGCCGCCGCACATTGAATGTAGGAGTAGTCGTAGCCGACAGACCCTGTCGCATACGGATCGAAGGCCGCGGCCGCCGCGGTGTTGGAAACGACGAGCACGACCGCGGCGAGAGCGGTTGCGAAACCTGCAGCACGAAAGATCGTCGGCATCAAAGCAGCAATCTATTCACTGCCGCCATCGACTGTCAACAAATTAACCCTTGTAAGGCGACGGCGCGCCCGGCGGCAGGTACGGCGCCGGATCCACGGGCTTCTGGTTGATGCGCAGCTCGAAGTGCAGATGGGCTCCTGTCGAGTTTCCGGTGGATCCCTCCATTCCGACCGGCTGGCCTTGGGTCACGGTCTGCCCGACCTTGACCAGCGCCGTCGAGAGGTGTCCGTAGAGGGTGTCGAGGCCGCCCGAATGCGCAATGACGACATAGTTGCCATAACCGCTGCTCGAGCTGCCGACCAGCGCCACCACTCCGTCGTCGGCCGCGTACACCGGCGAGCCGAAGGGTTCGACCAGGTCGATCCCGGTGTGAAAATGCGGGTAGCCCCCGTACGCCGGCTCGAACCAGAAGGTGCTCGGACCGAACGGTTGCGAGATCTGCGCCTGGGGCTCCGGCCAGATGAACCGGTACCTGGTCGAGTGGCCTGGGCTGGTTGCGATCTGGCCCACGTTGTTCGACTGAGACCACAGCTGCACCTGCGTCCATACCGACTGCATGGCCGCGGCGATGATCGCGTCCTGCTGCTGCTGCAGCATGTCGGCGACCTGCTGCGCCAGCTGACTTGACTGCCGGCTCAGCAGATACATCTCGGTGCGCGTCTCGTTGATCTTGACCTGCAGCTGAGCCATCGATTGTTCCTGCTGGGCTTGCAGCGCGCGCAGCTGCGTCAGCTCGGAGGCCAGCTGGTCGCGCTGCTTGACCTGCTCGTCGCGCGCGGCCTGCTCCTTCTTCCGCGTGTCCTGGAGGTAGACCAGGTCGTTCGCCAGCGTGGCCTTGAGCTCACGTGCCCGCGCTCCGGCGACGTTCAGGTCGGCGATTCGCGTCAGCAGGTCGCTCAGGCTCTGCGCTTCGCCCAGCACCACCAGAACCGAGGTGGGTGCGGTGTAGATGGCACGGGCGAGCTGGCGAAGCTGTGCACGCTCGGCGTCGATGCGGTCGGTAAGGACGGCTTCGCGCCGCTGGGCGTCGGCGATCTGGACCTCGAGGTCGGCGATCTTCTTGGAGACCTCGGCGATCTTCGCCTGCACGTCCTGCTGCTGCGCGGCGTTCTCCTGGAGCGACTTCTGCAGCTGCTGCTGGGCCGCGAGCGCGTCGGCCAGGTTGCTCCCGAGCTGCGCTCG
>WNGP01000035.1_pt1 | contig 102992 bp, 86 predicted proteins | sample 5407671 | NCBI WGS metagenome assembly WNGP01 (sample SAMN13153381, study PRJNA577476) | soil metagenome | isolation source: 40 cm soil or saprolite under Garry oak tree replicate 2 | place: USA:California | collected 2016-06-15 | reverse complement strand
GCCGGATCCGGCCGACGCACCCTGCTCGCCCAGCTCGCGCTGGCCGCGGGCCGGGAACCGGTGCTGCTGCAGGGCGAGGACCGGACCCGGGCGGTGCGCGCCGCGCGGCTGCTCGGCGCGCTGCCGGTCTTCGCCGACGATGATGCGGCGGCAGGCAACGCCGGCCCCGCCGCCGACCCCGCCGCGGGCCTCGGCGCGGGCCTCGTGTTCGTGGCCCGGACTCGGCCCGCCCCGGCGGCGCCGGCGGGCATCCGCCGACTGTCCTGGATGCTGCCGGCGACGACCCGGGTGCAGCGGCAGCGGCTCTGGGCCGCGCGCACGAGCGCGCCGGCACCGCAGGCGCTGACCGACTGGGACCTGTCCCCCGCAGACGTCGCGGCCGCCGTCGGGGTCGCCGCGGCCGGATCCGAGGTGGCCGACGCGGCGATCCGGCAGCGACTGCGGACGGGGGCGGTCCGGTCGATGACCGCGATAGAGCTCCCCTACGACTGGGACGACCTCGTCGTCACCGAGCCGGCCGCCGGGCAGCTGCGCCGGCTACGCAACCAGGTGCTGCTCGCGCGGGACGTGCTTGAGGGCTGGGAGTTCAGCAGGCTCAGCCCGGGTATCCGCGGGGTCACGGCGCTGTTCGCCGGGCCCAGCGGCACGGGCAAGACGATGGCCGCGCAGGTGCTGGCCCGTTCGCTCGGCGTGGACCTGTTCCGGGTCGACCTCGCCCAGGTCGTCGACAAGTACATCGGCGAGACGGAGAAGCGCCTGGAGGAGGTGTTCGCCGAGTGCGAGCGCAGCCACGTGATGGTGTTCTTCGACGAGGCGGACGCGCTGTTCGGCCAGCGCACCCGGGTACGTGACGCGCACGACCGGTACGCCAACATCGAGATCGACTACCTGCTGCAGCGGCTGGACACCTTCCGCGGCGTTGCCGTCCTCGCGACCAACCGCAAGGCCGACCTGGATGCCGCGTTCCTGCGCCGGCTGCGGGTGGTCGTCGACTTCGTCGCCCCCGCGCCGCAAGAGCGGTTGCGGATGTGGCGGCGCGCCCTGCCCGAACGCACCTCCTCCGGTGAGTCGCTGACCGACGCGCTGGACCACGAGTGGCTGGCGGTGCACCTGGATCTGACCGGCGCGGAGATCACCGCGGTCGCGCTGAACGCGGCGTTCGAGGCGCGGGCGGCCGGGAACCGGATCGGGTCGGGGCACGTGCTTGACGCGGCGCGGCGTGAGCTGGCCAAGCGCGGCGGCGTGCTCCGCCTGGAATCCCTGCCGGCTCTGGCGGTGGCCCGATGATCCGGATCGAACGGCTGCGGATCGACGCCGGAGCGATGTCGCCCGGCGAGGGCGCACGGCTGGCCGAGCTGGTCGCCGCCGCGTTGGGCCAGGCGTCGCTGCCGGTCCGCCCGGGGCCGGTGTCGCTACGGGTCGTCGTCCCCCCAGCCGCCGGGCAGAGCACGACGCAGGTCGCGGAGGGGATCGCGGCAGCGATCATGCGCGCGCTCGCGCAGGGGGAGGCAGGCTGATGGCAGGTTTCATCAAGGGCGCCTTGATCGAGCTGATCCCGACCGCGCTGGTCCCGGTCCCGAACGTCATCGTGTTCCAGTTCAACCCCGAGACGATGACCCACACGTGGACTCAGCCGGAGCCGGCGCCGACCGGGCCGAACGCGGCACCCGCCTACCCGTACGCGGTGGCTCACGAGCCGGGCGAGTCGTTCAGCTTCGTCCTGGCCCTTGACGCCGCCGACTCGATCGCGACAGGCAGCGCATCGGCCGGGCTGGCCAAGGTCAGCGGCGTCTACTCCCGGCTCGCGGCGCTGGAGATGCTGCTGTATCCGGCCAGCTCGACCGCCAACCCGCTGGCCCCGAACGGCAGCGGCGGCCTGCTCGGGACGGTGACCGCGGCGATCGGGTCCGCGATCGGCCGGAGCCCCAAGCAGGCCGTACCGGACAACGTGCTGAACACGGTGCTGTTCGTGTGGGGGCCTGGCCGGATCGTCCCGGTCCGTATCACCGGGCTCACCGTGACGGAGCGGCTCTACGACGCGGCGCTCAACCCCACCCTCGCCGAGGCGCAGATCACGATGCGGGTGCCGACGGACGAGGAGCTGCGACAAAACCCGGACGCGACCCTCGCCCGGGTCGCCAACGGCTACACGCAGAGCCTGCGGCTCTCGCTGGCCGCCGCGAACCTCGTCAACGCCGGGGAGTCGATCTTCGGCATGCTACCGATCTGAAGGGGCTGTCATGTTCTTCGCAGGGAGCCGATACGCCGCCGCCGGCACGGACGAGGTGACCCTGGCCGACGGGACCGTCGGCGTGGCCACCCGGATCCCGCTACCGGTGCGGCGGGCCACGCTCGGCTGGCACCGCCGGGCCGAGGGCGAACGGCTGGACCTCATTGCGTACCGCTACCTGCGCGACGCCACCGCGTTCTGGCAGCTGTGCGAGGTCAACGACGCGATGGTGCCCGACGCCCTGGCGGCGCGGGACCTGATCGCGGTCCCGCCGGCGGGGGCCTGAGCCGTGGCCGGTTACCAGGTGCTGCTCGGCGGGAAGCCGGCGCCGAAGGAGTTCTACCCCGACATCGCACGGCTGGAGGTCGAGGAGAACGCCGACCTGCCGGACGCTATCTGTCTCGAGCTCACCGTGGCCGCGCAGGGCGGCGAGCTGACCTGGGTGGGCGACAAGCGGGTCGGGCCATACGCCAGCATCGCGGTGGTGATCACGCCTGACGGCGCGGACCCGCAGTGCGTCTTCGACGGCTACGTGCTCGGTCACAAGGTGCGCGTCCCGGCCGGCCCGACCGGCGCCACCGTCGAGGTGTACGGCCAGGACACCGGAGTCCTCATGGGCCTGACCGAGACCGTGCGCGAATGGTCCGGCAAGACCGACAGCCAGGTCGCCGCCGAGGTCTTCGACCGGCACCATGTCACCCCGGCCCCGGCGAACAACCTCCAGACCGCGCCTGCGCACACCGAGCAGGGTCACACGCTCATGCAGCGAGCGTCCGACCTGGACTTCCTTCGCTGGCTCGCCCGGCGCACCGGACGCTGGTTCCGGGTGTACTGCGCGGGCACGGCTGGGCAGCGGATCGGCTACTTCGCGCCGCCCGACCTGGACGCACACCCGGTGATCACGATCGACCTCAACGACCGGACCCGGAGCAGCACCCCGGTGCTGGAGTTCAGCTGGGACGTGGTCCGGCCGACCAAGGTGGCCGCCCGCCAGGCCAGCCTGTCCGACAGCGACCAGGACGGGGTCGGGGCCGACACCGCCGACGCCGGCCTGCGCGCCCTGGCCGACCGGTCGCTGGCCGCGTTCGCCGGCCGGGACCGCACGCTGATCCTGACCACCGCCGCGGACACCAACGAGCTACCGCAGCGGGCGGCCGGCGTCCTGCGTGAGGCGGCGTGGTTCGCGCGGTGCGAGGGCACCACCGACCTTGCGGCGCTGGGCCGGGTGCTACGGGTCGGGGACGTCGTAGAGGTCGCGGGCTGCGGGACCCTGCTGTCCGGCAAGTACCTGGTCTGGAGCGTGCGGCACCAGTTGACCGCCGAATCGGACGCGATGTCGTTCGTGCTGGCCCGCAATGCCGTCGGCCCGGGTCAGGGGACCTCCGCCGGCGGCCTCGCCAGCACCGTCGCCGGAGCGCTGGGAGGTGCGCTGTGAACGATCACCTGCTGGACGAGCTCGCCCACCGGGTGCGCCACCGCTTCTACGGCAAGTACCGCGGCATCGTCACCGAGGTGGACGAGAAGACGCTGCGGGTCAAGGCGACCGTGCCGGCGGTGCTCGGCACCACCCCCACCGGCTGGTGCCTGCCGTGCGTGCCGTACGCGGGCCCGAACGTCGGCTTCTTCTTCCTGCCCGACGCGGGCGCGGCGGTGTGGATCGAGTTCGAGGGCGGCGACGTGTCCTACCCGATCTGGGCGGGGTGTTTCTGGCGCGATGGCGAGCTGCCGGAGCAGGCCAGCCCGACCACCCGCGGCCTGGTCACCAAGGCGCCGCACCAGCTGCTGTTCGACGACGACGCCGAGGAGGTCACCCTCGGCGACTCCAACGGCGGCACGATCAAGCTGGACGGTGACGGGGTGACCGCCACCAGGGACAGCGGAACGGTCGCGGTCGGCTCCAGCGGGGTGTCCATCAACGACGACGCGTTCACGGTCAGCTGATGGGCGACTACCTGACCTCGGCGTCCACCCTGATGTGCCCGCACGGTGGCTCGGTTTCGCCTGTGCCCGGCGGCGGCACCGTCACCCTGGCCGGAAACCCCGTCCTCACCAGCGCCGACTCGTTCCCGATCGCCGGCTGCCCGTTCCCGCCAAGCGGGCCGCCGCACCCCTGCATCCAGGTGCAGTGGGTGGTCGACGCCCTGCGCGGCGCCGCCAGTGCCGCCACACTGACCACGGACAGCGTCGGCCTGTGCGCGGCCGCGGACGGCGCCGTCCAGGGCCAGGTGCTCATCCAGGCGACCCAGTCGAGCGTGGGAGGGCTGTAGATGATCCGCCACGACTACGCCTTCCCGCTGCGGATCGACGCAGGCTCCGGCCAGGTCGCCCGGGCCGGCTACGCCGACCACGTGCAGCAACTGATCCGCCAGGTGCTGCTCACCAGCCCGGGTGAGCGGGTCTGCCTGCCCGAGTTCGGCTGCGGCCTGCGCCGTATGGTGTTCGCGCCGCAGACGGACGCGCTCGCCGCCACCGCGCAGATCCACGTCCGGCAGGCACTGACGGCGTGGCTGCCCGACCAGGTGGCGCTGACCGACGTCACGGTCCTCGCCGGGGCCGACCCGGGCAACGACCTCGACGAGGGCGAGCTGCTGGTGACGGTCCGCTACGCCCTGGTCGACAACCAGACCGCCGCGAGCCTGACGGTGCGGGTGGTCTGACATGCCCGATCGCCTCGCCAAGCTCATCGCCTCGACGACGTTGAACGGGATCGACTTCGTCGAGATCACCCGCGTCGACCAGACCGGGCTGCGGGTGCACTTCGTCAACCGGGTGGCCGTCGCGGGCAGCCTGGCCGGCAGCAGCCCGGTGACGATCACCGGCGGGGAGGCCATGCCGACCGTGCCGGTACTGCCGATCACCGCCGCCGACTGGGGGCTGGATGACCAGGGCCGGCCCACGCTGTCGCTGCGCACGGCCTTCCGCGGCGATTTCTCCAGCTACCGGCTGCGAATCGCCTCACCGATCCTGGACCCCTACTACGCCGACGTCGCGTTCACGTTCAAGGCCGGCTGCCCGTCCACGCTGGATTGCGCCCCGCCGCCGGCCTGCCCGCCGCTGCCCGCCGGCGGCCCGCTGATCGACTACCTGGCCAAGGACTTCACTAGCTTCCGCGCGGCCCTGCTTGACTACTCCGCCCGCGCCTACCCGGAGTGGGTCGAGCGCGACGAGCCGGACCTCGGCATGGTGCTGGCCGAGCTGCTCAGTGCGGCCGGCGACGAGCTCAGCTACCTGCAGGACCGGATCGCCGCCGAGGCCTACCTCGCGACCGCGACGCAGCGCGGCTCCGTCGCCCGGCACGCCCGGCTCGTCGACTACGACCCGCGCCCGGCCACCTCGGCCCGCGCGCTCCTGCAGCTCGACGTGGCCGGCGGCGACGTGCCCACTGGCCTGGTCGTCGAGGCACCGCTGCCGGACGGCGGCCGGGTCGCGTTCGAGCTCGGCGACGGGCTCGGCGACACCGCACCCCCGCGGACCGACCCGCGCTGGAACCGCCTGGACCACACGAACCCCTCCCGGCCACCGCGGATCGTGCCGTACCTGTGGGACGACGCCCAGCGCTGCCTCCAGGCCGGGGCCACCGAGCTATGGGTCGCCGGTCACGGCTTCGGCTTCCCGGTCGGCGACCCCCAGCTGGGCACGACCGGGATCGCGCTCCTCATCGACACGGCCGCGCTGACCCCCGCCGATCCCCCGGTACGCGAGATCGTGCACCTCACAGTCGCGTCCGAGACGCTCGACCCGCTGTACCAGGCGCCTGTGACCCGGCTCGCCTGGGACGCCCGTGAGGCCCTGACCGCCGATCACGCACTGGACCGTACCGTGCTCGCCGGCAACCTCGTGCCGGCGAGCCAGGGCCGTCGGCACACCGAGACCTTCGTGATCGACCCGGATCCGGAGGGGCCGGATGCCGGGCTGGCCGCGGTTACCCGCGCCGGCCCGGACGCAGGCTGCGGCGACCCGGTACCCGTCTACCTGCACACCCTGACCGCCGGACGGCTCGCGTGGCTGGCCGGCCAGGCGAGCGGCGACGCTCCGACCCCGCAGATCCAGCTGACCCGCCGGCCGGCCACCCCTGGTGACCAGCCTCAGGGCTGGGTGTGGCGCCGCTCACTGCTGGACGCCGACCCGTTCGAGCTCGCGTTCACGGCCGAGCCCGCCGGCTACCGCGACGTCCGGCCGGTTCAGATCGCGGGGCGGCCGCAGTGGGAGTACGACGGGGACGACGCCGACTCGGTCCGGTTCGGCACCGGCACGTTCGGCGACCGGCCATCGCCAGGCTCGGCCTTCGACGTCACCTACCGGGTCACCGCGGGCGCGGCGGGGAACGTCGCCGCCGGGACGATCACCGTGATCCCGCCCGGCTTCGACGCGGTCGTGGTGGCCGCCACCAACCCGTTCCCGGCGACCGGCGGCGCGGACGAGGAGACCCTGGATAACGTCAGGGCCGCAGCCCCGCGCGCGTTCCGGTCCCGGCAGTTCCGCGCCGTCCGCGCCGAGGACTACACGGCCACCGCGCGCGAGCTCCAATGGGTGATCGACGCCGGCACGGCCGTACGCTGGACCGGGAGCTGGCTCAGCGTCTTTACCACCGCCCAGCCCGCGCCTGCGCCTGACCGCGGCACGGAACCGACCGTGGACGAGCGCCGGGAGCTCGTCGAGCTGCTCGGCCGCCGCCGGATGACCGGCTACGAGGTCTTCACGCCGCTCCCCCGCTACGCCGGGCTGGACCTGCTGATCACCGTGTGCGCGCAGCCGTGGGCGCTGCGCGGTGAGGTGGAGGCGGCCATCCGGGTCGAGCTGGGTGCCGGCCAGCGTCGCGACGGGACGCCCGCGTTCTTCGCACCCGGCCGGATGCGCTTCGGCACGCCCTTGGAGCGCAGCGACCTCGAGGCCACGATCCAGGCGGCCGCCGGGGTCCGTGGCGTGCTGTCGATCTCCTACCGGCGGCGCGGCGTCATCCCCGGCTTCGTCCCGATGCCGGAAACGGTGACGGTCGGCCGCGACGAGATCATCCGGGTCGACGACGATCCCAGCCGGCCGGACCGCGGTTCCATCCGGATCGTCGTGGAGGGCGGGAAATGACGGCCACCACCCAGCCCTGCGGCTGCCCGGCCGGCTGCGGTGAGCCGCCCGGCCGGGCGCCCATCGGGAACCCCGCGGGGCTGCCCTGGATCGGCTACCGGTCCGGCGACTTCGCCTCGTTCCGGCGCCAGCTGCTGCTGCACCGCCCGGGCGAGGTGGAGCTGGCCGGCTGGCAGCCGACCGCAGGCAGCGACCTCGGCCTGCAACTGCTCGACTGGTGGGCGTACATCGCCGACGTCCTCACCTTCTACAACGAGCGGATCGCGAACGAGGACTACCTCGGCACCGCGAGCCTGGACGCCAGCGTACGCAACCTGGTCGGCCTGCTCGGCTACCGCCCTCGCCCCGGCATCGGCGCCCGCGGCACCCTCGCGGCGATCGCGTCCGGACCGGAGCCGCTGCTGATCGCGGCGGGCTTCGCGGTGGCATCCAAGGCCGGACCGACGCTGCCGTCCCAGACGTTCGAGACCATCGCGGCGGTGACGTTCGAGCAGCCGACCAGCGTTCCCGGCCCGCGACCGGACGACGTCGACACCGCGGCGCCGCCCGGCGGGCCGCCTGCCTCCGCGCCGCCGGGCACGGCCGAGGCCGCGCCGCACGACCAGCTGATCGCCCGCGGCGGAGTGCTGGTGAAGGGGACGCCGACCTCGATCGCGGCCGGCGGCCTGCTGCTGCTCATCACGATCTCCTGGACGTCGGTCACCGATCCCGCCTTCCTCGTGACCGTCACAGGCACGACCCCGGAGAGGGATCCGCACGGCCGCCGCAACACCCGGGTGCAGCTGTCCGGCACCGACCCGATCCCCGCCTCGGCGAAGGCGGCCGACTACCGGCTGCTGCGCGCGACCCGCACCGCGCACCTGGCCAGCCTGCCCACAGGAGCCACCGTCATCGGCCCGGCCCTGCTTGTGCTGGACGCGCCGGCCAGGTATCTCACCGCGGGTGACCCGTTGCTGGTCGAGGGGCCGAACGGCGCGGATGTCGTGCGCCTGGAGAGCTACGCCGAGCAGGTGTGGTACGCGAACGCGGCAGCGGCCACCCCCGACCAGCCACCGAGCGGCACGACCGGCATCCCGCTGGTCGTGGCTAAGCTCACGATCTCGGCGCGCAGTGACAATCACCTCAGCGGCGCCGATCCGACGCAGGTCACCGTCCGAACCGGGTGGACTGCCGCCGGGACGCTGCTCGACACCCCGGTCACGACGCTGGCGGCGCTGCCGCCGACGCTCACCCTCGCCGCGCCGCCCCCCGCGGCCCCGGGCGAGAAGCGGGCCGCGCTGGTGGAGGACGCCACCGGGGTCGGCGCGAGCGTGACCGTGACGCCGGCCGAGGGCTCGGCAGCCATCAGCGTGGCCCAGTCCGGGCCGACGGCGGCCGACCGCCCGCTCCAGGCGCCGCTGCGGATCCTGTGGGACCTGATCGAGGTCAGCCGCGGGTCCACCGTCCGCGACGAGCAGCTCGGCACCGGCGACGCGGCGGTCGCTGGGCAGGACTTCACCCTGGCCAAATCACCCGTCACCTACCTGACCGACGCGCCGGGCCGGTCCGGTGACGGCTGGTCCTCCACGATCGTGCTCACCGTCGGCAGCCGGTACTGGAACGAGGTGCCGTCCCTGTTCGGCCGCGGCCCCGGCGAGGCAGTGTTCGAGACCTACGAGGACGACCAAGGCCGCACGCACGTGCGGACCGGCACCGGTGAGACCGGGCGGCGGCTGCCTACCGGTGCGCCAGTGACCGCCAGCTACCGGGTGGGATCCGGCGCCGCCGTCCCTCCCGCCGGCGCGCTCACCCAGGTGCTCACCGGGGTGCCGAACCTGCGCGGTGTGCGCAACCCGGTCCCGCCGTCCGGGGGCGCCGACCCCGAACCCGCGACGCAGATCCGGCGGCTCGCGCCCCTCTCGGCGCTCACCTTCGGGCGGGCGATCAGCGGCGATGACTACGCGACCGTCGCGGCGGCGGCGCCGGGGGTGAGCCGGGCCGCGGCCGTGTGGGAGTGGGATCCGGCCGAGCAGCGGCCGATGGTGCGGGTCTACGTGGGGGACGACGACGACGCGGTGATCGCGGCCCGGCGGGCCCTCGCCGGGCAGGCGGACCCCAACCGCCCGGCCGTCGTCGTGCCGGCCGTGCCACGTCCGATCGCCCTGGCCGTCACCCTGCGGCTGGACCCGAGTTACGTCGCGGCCGACGTGACGGCGCAGGCCGAGCACGTGCTGGTGGACTCCCCCGACGGGCTGTTCGCGCCGGGCGTTCTGGGCATCGGCGAACCGCTCTACCGCAGCCGGATCGAACAGGTGCTGTGCGTGGTGCCGGGCGTGATCGCGACCCACCGGCTGCTCCTCAGCCGGGGCAAGGGCCGCTTCCTGAAGCGCCTCTGGTCGGACGGGCCGCGGTTCGACCCCGGGCCGGGCGGGTTCTTCACCCTTGCGACCGACGACCTCGACGTGCGCGGGGTGAGCGATGTCTGAGGCGGTTCAGGACGGCTACGAGCGCTACTACGGCGACAAGCTGTGGAACCTGCTGCCCGCCGCGTACCGCGTCGCGGACAGCGAGATCTTCGACGCCGCTGGGCCCCTGCGCGAGCTGCTGGCGCGGATCGGGGCGTCGATGGCGGTGGTCAGGCGCGGCATCGACCGCCTCTGGGAGGACCAGTCGATCGAGACCTGCGACAGCTGGGTCATCCCCTACCTCGCCGAACTGCTCGCCACGAACCTCGTGCCCAGCATGGACGCGCGCGGGCAGCGGCTCGACGTCGCGAACACCATCTACTACCGGCGCCGCAAGGGGACGGTCGCGCTGCTTGAGCAGCTCGCCCACGACGTCACCGGCTACGAGGCTCGGGTGATCGAGTTCTTCCGCCAGCTGGCCAGGAACCGGCACGGGCTGGACGCGGGGCTCGGCGGGCCCGCCGACGCGGCCGACCCGGCCGGCGCCCGCACCCTGCAACGGGCCGAGCAGCTCACCGGCCTGCTCACCGGGACCCCGGCCGGCGGTTGGGCGGACCTGCGCAACCCGCTCGGCGCCGCGCTCACCGGCGGCGCCTATGACGAGTACCACCATCGCGTGGACGTCCGCCCCGGCCGCGGCGACCTGGGCTGGTACGGCATCAGCAAGGTCGGCTTCTTCTTGTGGCGCACGGTCGCGCTCGCCGTGGACCGGGCCACCCCGGTGCCGGTCACCGGGTGCCCGGGGCACTTCGCGTTCGACCCGACCGGGCGGCAGATCCCGCTGTTCACCCCGGCCCGGCGCGGCGGCAACGACTACGGCGAGAGCTGGGTTCCTGTCGAGGTGTGGCAGCTGCCGATGCCGCTGACCATGCCGCTGTGGGAGGCCGTGTCACGTGCCGCGCTGCCCGATCCGGGAGCGACCGGTTACCCCGACCCGAATGCCTCGCTGTGGCCCGCCGCCCTGTCGGTGTCGGCCACCGGGACCGGCGACCCGCTGGACCCGAGCCTGGTGACGGTGTGGCCGGAAGTCGGCCGGTTCCGGCTCGGGCCGGGCGCCCCGGCGGACGTCGAGGTCGGCTACCACTACGGCTTGTTCTCCAGGATCGGCGCCGGTCCTTACGACCGGCGGCAGGCCGGCGCCGGCGCCATGGTGGGCGTGGCCGGGCAGCCGGCGGCCAGCCCCGCGACCCACGTGCCGGGAGGCGCGGGTACTGCGCTCGCCGGTGCCCTCGCGGCGCTCGCACCGCGCGGCAGCGTGGTCGTGGACGACGCCCTGACCAGCACCGCGATCGCGGATGTCGGCTCCGCCGGGGTCCCGATCGACGCAGTGACGATCCAGGCAGCGGACCAGGGGCGGGCGGTGATCCGGACCGCGCCGGGGACCGAGTGGGTGTTCACCGGCAGCATGACCGGCGGTTCGACGCTTCGGCTGGAAGGGCTGCTGGTCAGCGGGACCGACGTCGTCCTGCGCGGACAGTTCGCCGAGGTAGTGCTGTCCTGTTGCAGCCTCGACCCGGGGGGCAGCGGGCGGCACCGCACCCCGCCGGCGATCTGGGACGTCGCGGTCGACCAGCGCCGGCTGACCCCGGCGACCATCTGGGTCGAGGGCGAGGTCGAATCGCTGGTCTTCGACCGCTGCATCACCGGTCCGATCCGCACCCGCACCGGCGGCCTCGTCCAGGCGCTGCGCGCGACCGACTCGGTGATCCAGGGGCTGCCCACCGAGGAGCCGGGTGCGCTGACGGCGCTGCGGGACGGCGACGCCCTGGTCACCGCGCTAGGCGAAGGGCTCACCGCCGGCGGCGACCCGCTCTCCAGCTGGCTGGCCGGGCAGCTGTCGCCGCCGTCCGTCGCCGCGGTCACCGGCCACGGCGCCCGCACACCGGTCGCCCCGGCCGACGCGCAGCTCGTGGTCGCGGACCTGGCCGCGGTCATCGCGGGGGCGCTGATCTGGACGGCGGACCGGTTCGCGGGCCGCCCGCTGCGGGACAGCACCGCCGCCGCCGCGGCCAGCCCGCCAGCCGGCGCCGCGCTGGCCGCGCTGAACCGGCAGCTGCTCGCGGAGGCGTACCCGCTTGCACTCGCCGACGCCGCGATCGCCCTCGGCGCGGGGACCGCAGTCCTGTCCCGCTGCACGCTGCTCGGGCCGGGCTGGCTGCACCGGCTGGAGTGCAGCGAGTCGATCCTGGACGACGTCGTGCGGGTGCAGGACGCGCAGTCCGGGTGCGTTCGGTTCTCCGCGTGGTCGACCGGCAGCGCGCTCCCCCGCCGTTACGAGTCGGTGCAGATCAACCCCGGCGCGCCGATCATGGTGAGCCGCAGGTTCGGGGAGTGGGGCTACGCGCAGCTGCCTGACGGAGCCGACGCCGCGATCGTTGGCGGCAACACCGGCGGCCCGCCGAGCCTGCTCACAGGCAGCCACGACGGCTCGGAGATGGGCGCGTTCTGCCGCGACGCGGCGGCCGTCAAGGACCGCTCGCTCGAGATCAAACTTCAGGAGTTCCTTCCGGTCGGCCTCAGCCCGGTGATCGTGCACCTGCCGGAGGCCGACCCGGAGGGTGAGCTGACGAGAGGCAGGCCATGGCCACCGATGTAGCACGGCTCTCCTTCGACCCGGCGCGGCACTACACCGGCGTGGTGCCGCAGCAGGGCCGCGTCAGCCTCGAAGCGGAGCAGAACGAGCAGCGCACGATCGACGCCGAGGAGCGCCGCAGGGAACTGCTTGAGATCGTCGGGCCGGCCGGCACCCCGGATAACGGCTACGCGGTCTCATCGCCCGCACCGGGAGCGCTCACGGTCGGGCCGGGCACGATGTACGTAGGCGGATTGCGGGTCGGGCTCGACGCGCCGCTCGACGTCCAGCACCAGCCCGACTGGCTGAACCAGCCCCCTGGCGCGGTCACCATCGGCGGCACCGGGCACGTCCTGCTCACCCTCACCGAATGCGACGTCGCCGCGGTCGAGGACCCCGCGCTGTACGAGGTCGCCCTGGGCGGCCCCGATGGCGCGGCCCGGGCCAGGCTGCTGCAGCACGTCGAGGTCCGCTCGACCCAGCAGGACACCTGCGCGTCCGCGCTGGCGGACGACGAGCAGGACTGGGCCGCCCGCGGCCTCGTCCTCGACCCGGCCACGATGCAGCTGGCGTCCATGTCCCGGCTGCAGGCGAGCTTCCAGACCCCCGAAGGATCGACCGACCCCTGCGAGCCCACGGCCAGCGGCGGGTACCTGGGCGCGGAGAACCAGCTGATCCGGGTTCAGATCACGGACGTGAACGCGCAGATGGGCACGTTCGGCCTGGTCTGGGGGTACGACGACGCCTCGATGCTGTACCGGGTCACGCTGGATCCAGCGACCTCTGACCTGATCCTCGACCGCAGCCCGGTGGACGACTACCACCGGCCGCGGGCGGGTCAGGCCGTTCAGCTGCTGCGCGCGACCGCGGCGCTCACCGCTACTGACGCGCAGGTCGAGGGCTACGTCGCCGCGCTGAACGGGCCGGTGACGCCGCTGGCCGCACCCTACGACCCGGACACCAAGACGGTGCGCTGGCCGGCGTCCATACCCCCGGAGTACAGCGACCCGAACCAGACGCCGCAGCTGTACCTGCGGGTCTGGGAGGAGCAGCTGACCGGCCAGAGCCTGGGGACGCCGATCGACCTGACCGGCACCGGCGTGCAGGTGACGATCACCGTGGACGGCGGCACGCTGCCGCACGCGGGCGACTTCTGGTGCATCGGGGTCCGCCCCGGCACCCCGACCGCGGTGTACCCCGCCCGGCTGCTGCGGACCGGCCAGCCACCCGACGGACCCCGGCAGTGGGTGTGCCCGCTCGCCGTCGTCACCTGGTCGCCTGAGGGCGTGATGACGGTGGCGGAGGACTGCCGCCATCACTTCCCGCCGCTGGTCGACGTGACCGGCGGCTGTTGCACGCTGGAGGTCACGCCCGCCGATGCGGCCGCCGGCCGGCTGCAGGCCAAGCTGGACTCGGTGGCGACGGGCCGGGTCATCGAAGACCGCGCCGCCCGGATCACGGTCTGCTTCGCCCCCGGCCACTATGAGCTCGTCAAGCCGATCGTTATGAGCCGCATCCACTCCCGGATCACCCTGCAGGGCTGCTCACGGGCCGCGGTGATCTCGGCCAGGGCGGGCGAGGAGAGCGCGTTCGACCAGGGCCTGGTCGTCCTCGCGGAGACCAACGACGTGACCATCACCGGCCTGGAGTTCCAGCTGCCGCTGGTGCCGCGGACCCAGCTGCGGATCCGGGGGCTATCCGGCGGGGTGTTCGGCCGCGCCGCGGTCCGCGCGGTCAACGCCGCGGCCGCGTCCGGCTACACCTCGATCGGGATCCGGCCGGTGGACTGCACCGGGCTCGAGATCAGCGAATGCCTCTTCCAGTTCGCCGTGGGCGGCGATCTAGCGGACACGGACCCCAAGGCGGACGTCACCGGGGTGGGCGTCTTCTCTGCGGGTAACGTCTCGGGGACGCGGATGCTGCGCAACGAGTTCCGGCACGTCCCGCTCGCCCCGATCCCGGACGGCGGTCCCCGGCGGATCCTGGTCGGCTACCTCGGCACCGCCGTGGCGCTGCCCTTCCTGGCCGGCCGGAACCCGGACGCGCTGGGCGCCGCGGTCCAGGGCAACCTGCTGGACGACGTGGAGTTCACCGGCAACCAGTTCGCCGGCCTCGCCGTCGCCGGGTATGTCTCCGCCCAGCTAGGGGTGCTTCGGATCTGCGATAACTCCGTCCGCGACGGTTACGCCGGGTTCTTCCTCCAGGATGCCGGCACGGTCGCGAATACTAACCTCGCGGGCAGCTTCGAGGTCCCCGGCGCCGACGCCGACGCGGTGACGGCGATCGGCCGCCGGCTGTCCGCCGCGCTCTTCGACGAGGTGGCCGTCACCCTCACGGTGTTCGCGGGCACGTATCCGCTGCCGCCGCTGCCGGAAGAGCCTGCCGGGCAGACGCGCCTGGACCCCGAAGGGCTGCCGCGGCTGCGCGCCGCCGCCGACGAGCAGCGGCAGGCGTGGACGGCCCGGCTGGTCGAGCAGCTCGCGGCCGAGCACCCGGCGCCCGCCGGCGCGCCCGCGGACACCCCGCAGCGGGTAGTTTTCGACCCGTCCGAGAGCGCGCCGTCCGTCGATCGCGGCCTGCTGGCCGCCGCCGACGCGCTGCGCGAGCTGGTCCGGCTGGCCCCGGCGGATGCCACGGGCGCCACGGCCAGCCCCGCAGTGCAGTTCTCCCGCAACGACATCGAGTGCCAGCTACCGGACGGCAGCCAGAGCGGCCTGGCACTGTTCCTGGTCGGCTCGCGGGAGGACGCCACGCCGGCCTCGACCGCAGTGGTGGGTGATAACCGCATGGTGGTACCGAACGGGCCGAACACCGCGGCGATCAGCGTGTTCGGGGACGTGACGATCACCGGCAACGTGTGCATCGCCGCCGACTCCGACGCCACCTCACCGCTGACCGTGGGCGCCGTGACCCGGGTGGCGATCACAGGAAACGTCCTCTACCGGTACCCCCGGCTGCCGGCCAACCGGCCGTTCCCGCCGCCGCTCGACACCTGGAATCCGCTGAACACGATCGGATAGGGCGCGGGCGATGGCGACTGGACCGCGGGGTACGGTCAAGGCGGGCCGTACGGCGACGCGGGCGCCCGCCCCAGCCACGCGCGCCCGCACCACCGACGCCGCCCGCACCACCGACGCGGCCCGCGCTCCGGCGGCGGCTCGTCCGACGGCGCCCGGCGCGGCCCCCAGCAGCACCTTCGTGCGGGCGCAGGCCCCGGCCGGGCCGGACGTCACCGAACGCGTCCGCGCGGTCGTCGGCGCGGTCGCGCCGCTGCTCGGACTCGACCCGGAGCGCGTCCCGATCACCGTGCGCGGCGGCGCCGGGCGGCCACACGGCGCGGCCAGGCACGACGGGCTGGTCTTCACCGGCCGGTTCGATCCGGCCATGCCGCCGGGGCGGTCGCTGATCGTACACGAGCTGGCCCACCTGTGTCAGCACCGCAACGGCGTCAGCGCGAAGGGGGCGCGGGCACCGGACGTGACGGCCGCGGAGGCCGAGGCGGGCGGGCTGGCTGCGGCGGTGCGCGAGGGCCGGCCGCTGTGGGTGCCGCGGCAGGTGCTGCCCGGCGGCCACACGGCCCGCGACACGGGCGCGTCCGGCATCGCGGTGGACAGCGCCACTCCCACCGCCGCCACCCTCGAACGGGATCTGGAGGCGCTGGCCGCGCAGAACCACCTCGACAGCGTCCGGGTGATCGCCGACCAGCTCGACCCGCGCCAGGGCGCGCACTCGAAGTCAACCGGGGAGAACTCGCTGCGGGCGCTGAGCGCGCTGCAGTTCGTCGTCGCCCGGGCCCTGGTCCGATCATTGCGCGCGCCGATCCGCCTGCGCCTGGCCTGCTTTCAGGACGAGCACCACGCCAGGTACCCCGAGGTGTGCGTCGCGGTCCTGTCCGCGCTGACCGCAGACGAGCTGCGGCTGCTGCCCGCCCCGGCGGACCGGGCCGGCGACAATGGCGCGGCCGCCGCGCTGCACGGTGTCGATCCCGGCCGCCTGTCCACGACCGCGCGCCGCGCCCTGCTGGACACGCTGCGCCGACTGCCGGTCCAGGCGCACGACGAGCTGGAGCGCGGCGACCGTGGCGCCCTGTTCAGCCGGCTGCTGCGCACGCCACCCGACCCCGGCACGGACGCCGCCGAACTCGCCGCCGCCCTGCGCGGTGAGGAGGAGCTGGCTGAGCGGCGAGCGGGCGGCAGGGCTACGCCCGCGCGGGCGCCGGAAACGCGCCCGACCGGGGTAAGGCCTGAACCCGCACCGGCCAAGCCGCAGCCCGTCGTCCCCGGGCCAGGTCAGCCGGCTACCGGACCCGAGGCCGGGCCCGAACCCGAGGGCGCCCCAGGTGCCCTCCCGGGTGCCGCTCCTGGGGTCCCCCGCCGCGCTCCCCGGCAGGTCGAGCTGCTCATGCCGCCCCCGCCGAGCACCCCTGCCCCCGAGCAGCAGCAACGGCTGACGAAGGTAAAGCACGGCGCCGACACCGCCGCGGCCCGGGGCAAGAAACTGCCGACGGCACCTCAAACGGTCGGTGCCGCCCGGGGTGCGGTGAAGGAGCCGCCCGCCGAGACGAAGGCCCGGGCCGGGAAGAAGCTCGCCGACACCCTCGGCGCCCAGCCGATCCCGCAGCTGGTCGAACTGGGGAAAGAGATAGTGGCCGCGGTCAAGGAACGGCGCCCGCCGAAGACCGAGGACCTGACCGCGTCCAAGGCCAACCAGGCGGCCAAGGACGCCGGGCACACCATCACCGCCTCCGTCGGCAAGGAGACCACCCGGGTCCAGGGCTCGTATGATCGCCTCAGCCCGGACCCGGCCGGCCAGCCGACCCTCACCCCGACAGAGATCCACCGGCCGGGAACGCAGGTCGCCGACCCGGGTATCGCCGCGCCGTCGGCCGCCCCGGGTCCGATCCCGGCCGAGAGACTGTCCCTGGACGCCGACAGGGACGCGGTGGAGGCCAAGGCCGCGCAGGCCCGGATGGACCGGCACTCCGCCGAGCCGCTGCAGGGCACGCCTCCGTTCTCCGACGCCGCGCAGGGCCGGGCGGATCTGGCCGGGCTCGCCGCGACCGGGGCCGCCGGGGTGGCCAAGCAGCAGGCCGAGGCGATCGACGCGGCCCAGGCTGACATGGCGGACCTGCAGGACAGGGCACTGGAGGCACTGACCGCGGCGCGCGCAGGCACGGTGTCCGACGTCCACACGGGCCAGCGCGGCCTGGTCGGGCACGAGGAGAATACCCGCGCGACGATCTCGGCGCTGGCGCTGAAGCACTACAACGGCGCCCGGGCGGAGATCGAACCCCTGCTGAGTAAACTGCCGCGGACGGCGCTGGCCCTGTGGGAGACCGGGCTGGCGGGGCTGTCCGCCGAGTTCACCCAGCACCTGGCCCGGGTCCAGGGCTGGATCGACGAGCGGCACTCCGGCGTCGGCGGGTGGTTCCTCGGCAAGTGGGATCACTGGACGGGCTACCCGGACTGGGTGCCGGAGGAGTACGACGCCGCCGAGGATGCCTTCGGGGAAGGCGTCCGTGACCTGCTGCTGTCCATCGGGCTAGAGGTCAATTCGATCCTGGCGAACGTCGAGGAGGTCATCCAGGCCGCCCGCACCAAGATCGACAACCTGTTCCGGGACCTGCCCGACGGCCTGCAAAAGTGGGCGGACGGCGAGCGCAAGCGGTTCGGGGACCAGCTGGACGCGCTGTCCGGGCAGGTGGCCGACGTCCGGACCACGTTCGTCCGGGACATCTCCCAGCGCGCGGTCTCCGCCGTCACAGACGTGCAGGAGAAGGTCGAGGCGCTGCGGGCGGAAGCCCGCGGGGTGATCGGGCGCGTTCTCGACGCGATCGAGGCCTTCCTCGATGACCCGGTCAAGGCGATCATCAACGGCCTGCTCAACCTGCTCAACATCCCGCCGAAGTCGTTCTGGGCTCTCGTCGACAAGATCGCCGCGGTCATCGACCAGATCGCCGACGACCCGGAGACCTTCTGCAACAACCTGATCGCAGGCATCCGCCAGGGCTTCAGCCTGTTCTTCGACCACTTCCCGGCCCACCTGCTCGAAGGCTTCTGGACCTGGCTCACCTCCGGGCTTGGCCCGATCGGGGTGCAGCTGCCCACGGACTTCTCCCCCGGCAGCCTGTTCGCGTTCGTGCTCCAGCTGATGGGCCTGACCTGGACGAACATCCGCGAGATCCTCGTGCGGCAGATCGGGCCGAAGAACGTCGAGCTGATCGAGAAGGCCTGGCAGCTGATCAGCATGCTGATCGAGAAGGGCACCGCCGGCATCGTTGAGCTGCTGAAGGAGAAGCTCGACCCGGCCACGATCATCGGTACGATCGTCGACGCGGCGATCGACTTCGCGGTCACCCGGCTGATCAAGTCGGTCACGATCAAGGTGCTTGAGCTGTTCAACCCGGCCAGCGCGGTGCTGGAGGCGATCGAGCTGATCTACCGGGTGCTGAAGTGGGTGTTCGAGAACGCGGCCAGGATCTTCACGCTGATCGAGACCGTCGTTGACGGCATCGCCGACGTGCTCGCAGGGAACGTCGGCAAGCTGGCGCTTTCGGTGGAGAAGGCCCTCACCGGGCTGATCGCGCCCGTGATCGACTTCCTGGCCGGATGGCTGGACATCGAGGACCTGCCGATGGAGATCGCCGACGTCATCAAGAAGCTGCAGACGGTGGTCCTCGGCGTGGCCGAGCAGGTGATCGGCGCGCTGGCTGAGCGGGCGAAGGGCCTGCTCGCCTCCCTCGGCCTCGGCGAGGAGCCCAAGCCGGGCGGCGCAAGGGACGAGGAGCTCGGGACCACCGTCCGGTTCACCGCAGCCGGAGAAACGCACAAGCTCTACGTCGAGACGACCGGATCGACCGCGCACCTCATGGTCGCCAGCGAGCCCATGACGGTAAATAAGCGGCTCGCCGACTTCCGTGGGCGCGCAACAGGCGCCGGCGGGCAGTTGCCTTTCTTCTCTAATGACGCTGAACGAGACAAGGCACTTTCGCTGATCGTGACGGCCGAGGGGAAGACGACGGAGGCGGATCGAGACGCCGACAAGATCGTCCGTCAGCACCGCAAGCAATCAGCCGAGGCCGGCGAGGACGCCGCGGCGAACCAGGCCGTTGCGCAGGAGGAACGCTCGCTGGCCGCCATCTTGTTCGAACTCTACAAGATGTTCGGGGAGTACCCGGGCGATGACGAGCTCGATATGCGGGCGGCCTACAGCGGAAGCACCGGATCCGGCGAGATTTCGTTCCGGCGGAGACGGGAGACAGCCAAGACTGCCTACGTCATGGGCAGCGGACCGATTGTCGGAAGGGAGAAGGGCATCCGCCGCGACCGGGTGACGTACGAGGCGGCGGCGCTGCTCAATATTTTGAGCAAGCAGGTTCTCGTGCCCGCGCCGTCGGCGCTGATGACAGCGGTCCCCCAACTCGGCGACGCCGCAGCCAAGAGCGAGCAGGTCGCCAAGGACAAGCTCGAAGGCAAGAAGGTCCAGCCACCCCCAGAGGCATTGCAGCAAGGACTTGACGCGACTGCTGTTTTCGCCAGCACAGTCGCTGCGTACAGACTCATCGGCGGTGGCGAAATAGTCGAGCGTGCCGTCAGCGCATTGGCCGATGACCTCAAGAGCGCCGAGCCAGGCGGGGTGTTTGCCACCGTCAGCTCGATTAGGACGTACATTGCCGAGCAGACCGCGGCGGCGAGGCTTGCCGCTCGATCGGAGGATCCCACGCAGGCGAGGACGACCACACGCCGCTTCGCTCCCGGGGGTCCGGCAGTTGTCATCGGGACAAAGGGCGCCGTGGTCAGCGCACTGGCTAGTTACCAGGAACTGGTGGTGGCGATCACCAGCGCGGCGGATCAGTTCGGGCCCACACTGGCGCGCGCCCTTCACGATGTCCCTGTCGGGAAGATCAATGCGGCGATGGAGATCACGCTCCGCGGCCAGGAGGTAACAAAAGATCAGGACAGGTTCGTGGCCGAGGTCGCCCTGCTCCTCCGGGTCGAGATGGCCCGGGCGAATGCCGCATGGGCGTTCATCGTGCCCCGGCTTCTCTCCGCAAACTCCGCCGCGGAGGTGGCGCAAGCCCTTGCCGACGATGTCTTCCCGCATGCGATAGCGGGCTTCGTAGAGCAGTATCGAAATTGGGGACCCAAGGTCTTCGATGCGGCTTCTGCCTCGCTGCTCGACAAGCTTGGCGCCGATTTCGGGCAAAAGGAAGGCATGCGCGGAGGAGAACAGGTATTCCTCGACCTTGAGGGAATCCAAGCCGCCGTCGGCGCAGTGAAGGAGAAACTCAGAACCGTTTATGATGAGGCGGTGAGCAAGGTGTGAGCAGCCATGATAGTATGGCCTTTCCGTCGCTGCGCGTCCCATTGCTGCGAGATTATTCGACCTTTGATGACACCGAACAACTGGCTTTGCGGGAAGTCGGTCTGGAATCGGCAGGGACGCGAGAAGAAGAATACGGCAGAGTCGTGCGTTGGAAGGCATCCGATCCCGGTCTCGAGGCCACGCTGACCATCGAACAATTGGCATCGAATGAGGAGCTTGCATGCGCCTACTTTGCCGGTAATGATCGCGCTGCACTCGCAACCAGGCTCGTCCCGGTGCTGTCTTATCTGCCAATCGAGTTGCTGCACCTGATGGGCCGTGCGAGCCCAATACGGGAAGAACGACAGGCCGCGCTCCGGACAATTGGCCAGTTCTACAGCGCCGAAGAAGGCATCTCTTATTGGGACACCGACCTCCAGGAAACGCTCGACATCGCATGGCAGGATCCGGATCCCGAAGTCAGGCTGGCCGCCGCGGCGGCGGAGATCAACTGCGATCCCGCCCGCGCCAAGATACGTATTGAGAAGGCACTCGAGGAGAGCGCCGACGCGGGCCTCCGCGACGCCCTCAGCACCCTATATCGCCTGATGGAGCTCGATAAGGTCGATTCTGGCGTGGCGGCAACGCCGTTCCCCGGTTCGCTACGGCTCACCGGCGAGCAGCTCGTGATTCCGATGCACCGGCCCGAGTCGATTAGTGACCTCGTCCGAGGTTTTAGCGGGAACACGACGCTCATTGCGCGACGCGACGTCGAGAGTGGCGGAACGGCCGTCGCGAGCATCATCGAATTGAGACCAAACCAATTCGATGCGACGATCACATTCGCGAGCACGGAGTGGGATGTTGCGTGTTCCTGCTTCGGTGGCCCCGACCGCGTCGTCGTGGCCGTAGGTTCCGGCCACGTGCTCAAGTACTTCCCCCTCCACCTGGCGAAGATCACCGCGATCCAGTGCAGCGATGCAGAACTCCGCACGAGGGCCCTGCGAGCGCTCACCTTCGCATCGTCCGCGCGCATGTTCCCAGGCCTGGAAATGGACCCGGAAATCACCACGATCATCAGGCGCGCGGTGAAGGATCCCGACCCGCAGGTCCAGTCGGCCGCGATAAGCGCCATGGTGCTTCTGCGTGCCGAACTGGGCAATGCCGACACCGAGGCTGAAACGGAAGAATGACCGACGGCTCTGCTTGCCTTCCGGTACCTATCCGAGGCCAAGAGCTGCGGGTAGCCTGCCCAACATGGCCATCTGGGACGAGCTAAAGTATTCAAATCGGCACAACATGTGCCGGGAGGGGTCGTCGAGGTCGATGCCCGTCCGAGTGACGCACTCAATCTCGCCGTGTTGTCCGGTGCGCCAGCCCGCGTCGATGCCGCTGTCCTTAGCAATCCGGAGGTCAACCGCCATACCGACTGGGAGCGGTACTCGGCGCGAGTGCCGGACCTGGCCGCCCAAGAGCGCCAGCGCAAGGCCGATCTCCTGGCCCGCCTTGCCGAGGAGCACGAACGCCCGGCGCAGCGTGAACCCTGATGGTCCTCAAACTGCACGCAGGACAGCCGGTCGACCTTGCGGGGCGAGCAGCACGTAACGTGTTTGATCAGGATTCATAACACTCGTCGCCGAAGGTGAGCTATGAGCGTCGAGCAGATTCAGGCCCTCGCGGACGGGTTGGCCGCTCGCCTCGGACGCGCGGTCCTTGTCGATGATCGTGATCTGCGGCTGGTCGCCGCGAGCGAGGACTTCGGCGATGCGGACCCGGCGCGCGTCTGGTCATTGCTGCACCGCAGGACCCGGCCGGAGGACGTACGGCACGAGGAGATCGCCCGGCTGCCCGGGCCGGGTTATGTGCCTGAGAATCCGGCGCTGGAGCTATGGCAGCGGTTGTGCGTGCCGATCCGGTGCCGGGGGCTGCTGCTCGGTTTCTTGTGGATCACCGACCGGTTCGGGGACCTCACCGAGGAGCAGGTGGCCGATTCGGCGCGCACCGCGGCGGAGATCGGGGTGCTGTTGCACGGTCGGCTGCTCGCGGGCGGCCGGGACCGTGCGCGGCGCCATGAGCTGGTGGAGCAATTGCTCAGCCAGGACGCCGCCACCCGGAGCGTGGCGCGGGACGAGGTGGTCGACCGGGGCCTGCTGGACGATGACGGCCGGGTGGCCGTCCTGCTGATCAGGCACTCCCCTGCGGACGACGGCGTGCCGCGCGAGTCGCCAACCGCCTTCGGAGATGACGTCGAACGGTTTTTCCTGCACCAGTCCGGGGTGCGTACGCTGACCGCCGGCTGGCCGCGGCGGGCCACTGTGATCATCACCGGTCGCGTCAGCCTGCACGGCGAATGGCTGGGCAGATCCGTTCGCGCGCTGCTCGGCGAGCTCAGCCAGGCGGGCTCGTGGCGCATCGGCGCGGGCGGCCCGGTCCAGGGGCTGACCGAGCTGTCCGTGGCCAAGCGGCAGGCCGATATCGCGCTGTCCACCGTGGCCAGTGACGACACGAGCCGCGGCGCGGCCTGCTGGGCGGAGCTGAGCGCGGACGCCGTGGCGGCCCAGTTCCCGCACCAGGTGTGGGCGGATGCGCTGTTGCCGGAGGGAGCGGCCAGGCTGCTGGCCGATCGGGCCGCAGCTACCTTGCTGCCCACCCTGGCCACGTTTCTGGACTGCGCGGGCGATGTGCGGCGTACCGCGGCCGAGCTGCGGGTGCATCGCACTACCTTGTACCACCGGCTGAGCCGGATCGAGCAGATCTCCGGGCTGAGCCTGCGCGACGGTCGCGACCGGCTGCTGATGCACCTGACGCTTCGGCTGCACCACATGTACGGGGCACCTCGACGGCCGGGCCTTCCGACAGATGTCGAAGCACCGCCGCGCAATCCGCGACGCCGTGCCGGATGACGCGCGCGCGCCCGATTGACACACTGGCAGTCAGCCCGGGCGCGTGCGGCAACTCATGGGGAGGACGCCGGTGAAGAGCACCTACGAGCACATCGTCCTGGGCGTCGGCGGCATCGGCAGCGCCGCGGCCTACTGGCTGGCCCGGCGCGGCGGCGGGGACGTCCTGGCCATTGAGCAGTACCGGCTGGGCCACGACCGGGGCGCGTCCGAGGACCACTCCCGGATCATCCGGCACTCCTACCACACCACCGAGTACACATCGCTGACCCGGGCGGCCTACGACCACATGCGCGACCTGGAGAACGAGACCGGTCTGGAGCTGCTGCGGATCACCGGCGGCCTGCACCTGGCGGCCAACGACAGCGCCGGCCACGCCGAGATCGGCAGCTATGCCCGCGCGCTGGCCGAGCAGGGCCTCGCGCGGGAGGTGATGGACGGAACCGAACTGCGCACCCGCTGGCCGCAGTGGCGGGTCGGGGCCGATGTTGTCGGCCTCTACCAGGCCGAATCGGGCATCCTCGACATCCGGCGGGTCAACTCGGCGCATATCTCCCGGGCACGAGCCCTGGGCGTTCGGTTCCTGGACCGGACACCGGCCCGCAAGATCGTGCCCTTCGCCAATCACGTCGAGGTGCACACCGATAGCGGCGTGTTCGAAGCCGGGACGGTCACCATCTGCGCCGGCTCGTGGACCGAGACGATGACCGCCTGCCTCGGGCTGGACCTCACCCTCACCCTCACCCAGGAGCAGGTCACCTATTTCGCCGCGGCGGATCTGCGCGCCTTCACGCCGGACCGGTTTCCGGTCTGGATCTTCCACGGCCACGACGCGACGTTCTACGGCTTCCCGGTGTACGGCGAAGCCGCGGTGAAGGCGGCCCGCGACATGTCCGGCCGGTTCGTCACCCAGCAGACGCGCCGGTTCGAGCCCGACCCCGGGCAGACCGCAGAGGTGGCCGAGTTCCTGGCCAGGTACCTGCCGGGCGCGGTCGGCCCGGAGCTGGTCAGCAAGACCTGCGTGTACGACCTCACCGCGGACCGGAACTTCATCCTGGACACGATCCCCGGCCATCCGCGGATCGGCTTGTTCGTCGGCGCCGGGCATGCCGCGAAGTTCGCCGGCCTGATCGGGCACATCCTCGCCGACCTGGCGATCGACGGGCGGACCGACTACCCGATCGCGGCGTTCTCGATCGACCGGCCCGCGGTCCGCGATCCCGGCTTCCCGTCGGACTTCAGGTTCTCCCGGGCGGCCCAGGCGCCGCACGGCGACTAATCCCCGACACGTCGACAAAGCCCGCACAACAGTGAGGGAGCGCGCCATGACCATGGCTCCGTCCTCGGTGTTCCTGCCGACCCTGCCCGGTCGGTACTACACCGATCCCGCGATCTTCGAGCTGGAGAAGCGGGACATCTTCGAGAAACAGTGGCTGTACGCGTGCCGGGCGCAGGACGTGCCGGCGCCGGGCCGGTTCGTGCGTGCGACCGTGGGAAACGAGAACGTCATCGTGGTCCGTGGCCGCGACCAGGAACTGCGCGCCTTCCTCAACGTCTGCCGGCACCGCGGCGCCACGCTCTGCCTGACCGACGCTGGAGAAGCCGGCCGGTCGATCCGCTGCCCGTACCACTCCTGGACCTACCGGCTGGACGGCAGCCTGATGAGCGCACCCAACTGGCAGTCCATGGCGACCGTCGACAAAGCCGGCTACGGCCTGCACCCGGTGTTCCTGGCGGAGTGGCACGGGCTGGTCTGGCTGAACCTGGCCGATAACCCCGCGCCGTTCGAGGAGCAGATGTGGCGGCAGCTGGACTACCGGCTCGGCGGGGACCGGGCCAAGTTCGCCCGCTACGACCTGGCCGGGCTGGTGGCAGGCAAGCGGGTGGACTACACGGTGGCGGCGAACTGGAAGATCATTCAGGAGAACTTCCAGGAGTGCTACCACTGCGCCACCATCCACCCCGAACTCGTGGACACCCTGCCGCAGTTCCGCAGCCTCCCCGGCGGCGTGGACGCCACCTACGAGACCAGCGGCTATCACTTCGCCGAGGACAAGGCCTCCTTCTCGGTCAGCGGCGACACCATCCTGCCCCGGCTGCCGGGTCTGGAGGACCGCGACGACCGCAGGTACTTCGGCATGGTCATCCGGCCCAACTGCTTCCTGTCGCTGCTGCCGGACCACGTCATCGTGCACCGGTTCGAGCCGGTGAGCCCGGAACTCACCAAAGTGGTGTGCGAGTGGCTTTTCCCGCCAGAAACGGTCGCCGCTCATGACATCGGCGACGCCGTCGAGCTGTTTCACCGGGTCAACCAGCAGGACTTCGCCGCGTCGGAATGGTGCCAGCCGAACATGAGATCCCGCGCCTACGCCAACGGCGGGGTGCTGGTGCCGACCGAGCAGGAGATCATCGGCCGCTGGTACTACCGGTGGTACCGCGAATCCATGGGACTCGAACGCATGGAGCTGGGAGATCCGCTGTGACCGCGTTCGACACCCGCGCCGTGCACGCCGGCCATGATCCGGCCCAGCACAACGGCTCGGTGACCACCCCGATCTACCAGGTGTCCACCTTCGTGCGGCCGCACGCCCGGCCGGTGGAATCCGGGTGGGACTACTCCCGCATCGCCAATCCCACCCGCGCCTCCCTCGAAGAATGCCTGGCCGCACTGGACAACGGCGCCTCGGCGGTCGCGGTCGCCTCCGGCATGGCCGCCTGCACAACCGTCATCCAGGCGCTGTGCCGGTCCGGCGCGCACCTGGTGATGCCGGACAACGTCTACGGCGGCACCTGGGACCTGGTGCACGACGTCTACCAGCGGTGGGGCCTGGCCTACACCGCGGTGGACATGGGTGACCTGGACGCGGTGGCCGCCGCGATCCGGCCGGAAACCGCGCTGGTGTGGACCGAGACTCCGTCGAACCCACTGCTGAAGGTCACCGATATCGCCGCCGTCGCCGACCTGGCGCACCGGGCCGGGGCGCTGCTGGTGGTGGACAGCACCTTCGCCTCGCCGTACCTGCAGCAGCCCATCGCGCTTGGCGCGGACCTGGTGATCCACTCCACCACCAAGTACCTGAGCGGCCACTCCGACATCACCGGCGGCGCGGTCATCGCCGCCGCGGGTGAGGTGGGCGCCACGATCAGCCGGCACGTCGGCATGCTGGGCACGGCGGCCGCCCCGCAGGAAGCCTGGCTGGTGCAACGCGGGATCAAGACCCTTCCGGTGCGAATGCGGCAGATCTGCGCGAGCAGTCAGCGGATCGCCGAATTCCTCGCCACGCACCCGGCCGTACGGCGGGTGCACTACCCGGGGCTACCCGGCCATCCCGACCACCTGCTGGCCGTCAAGCAAATGCCGGATGGTTTCGGTGGCGTGGTTTCGGCAGAGTTGAAAGGCGACGCCGACACAGCCGGCCGGGTGTGCGAACGCACCCGGGTGTTCACCCTCGCGGTGTCGCTGGGCAGCGTGGAATCGCTGATCGAGCATCCCGCCCGGATGACCCACTGCACCACCGCGGGCACCCCGGTCGGCGTCAGCGACTCCCTGGTGCGCCTGTCGATCGGCCTCGAAGACTGCGCCGAGTTGATCGCCGACCTCGCCCAGGCACTGGCCGACTGAGCCGGCGATCCTCGGACCTCCTCACTGAGCGGACGTGCCGCCGACGGCACCACCGCTACGACGGACGAACCGTCCTCCACGGCCGGCACGGGTTGGAAGGACAAATTCCAAAGCGCGCAATTATGACGGAACGCTAATGCCAGAACGCCACGCCGAGAAATAGACTGGTCGGCACGAAATTCCCACCGGAAGACTATATCGCCATTCCAATTGGCCACCACGAGCTTTACGTGTCCTGGCTCGATCCGACGAACTTCGCGATCGTGGACGCGTTCGTCATGGACTTCGCGCACCACATCGTATTTGACTACGCCCCAGGCAGCGCCCATCCGGAGAGCGCAGGCACGGTTACCATTGTGCACCGGGGACAGAGCCCGCTACCCTGACCGGCTCTGGGCGCCGGCCGAACCTGCCCCCGCCATCCGGTGGGTGAGGACCGGAGGAAGGCTGCTCTATGACACGTGTCGCGATCATCGGGGGAGGCATCGGCGGACTGACAGCGGCGAACGCGCTGTCGCGGGCGGGGATCGAGGTGGCGGTCTACGAGGCGGCCGCCGAGCTCAAAGAGATCGGAGCCGGCGTTGCCCTGCACCCCAACGCGATGAAGGTGCTGCGCGCTATCGGTGTGGAGGACAACGTCCGCAAGGTGGCGGGGCGGTCGCAGTGGCAGGTCATGCGCAACTGGAAGACGGGCCGGGTGATCGCCAAGACGAGCCGGCAACAGCAGGCGGCTTCGTTCGGCATAGAGGGCGCGACCGTGCACAGGGCTGATCTCCTCGACGTGCTCGCCGACGCGCTTCCGGCCGGCATCGTAACCCTGGGCAAGCGATGCACGGAGGTGCGGCCCGACGGTGACATCGCGGTCGCGCGCTTCGCGGACGGCAGCGAGATCGAGGCCGACATCATCGTTGGCGCCGACGGCATCCACTCACCGGTGCGCGCCTCATTGTTCGGTCCGGACGCCCCTCGGTTTACCGAGAAGATCTGTTATCGCAGCGTCGTTCCGACCCAAGCCGTCCGCGGCACCCGGCCCCGCGCCGGAGGCGCCCAGCGGTTCAGCGCCGAAGGTGCCCAGTGGCTTGGCCCGCATGGCACGATCGTCCTGTATCCGCTCGCCATCTGAAACAAAGTCTGGTCAGGCAGCCGTTCGGATCCTGCCATGCGCCCGGAACCTACTTTTCCGTAGCCGCCCGGCGGAGCCGGGCGGCGCGCCTCGCGGCGGCCCGGGTTGGCACGCCCAGCTTCGCGAGGATCGCCGAAACGTGGTGGTCGACGGTCTTGACGGAAATAAATAGCTTCGCGGCGATCTCCGTGTTGGTGTGCTCGGCGCAGATCAGGTCGAGAACCTCGCACTCGCGCCGGGTCAGCCCGAACGGTTGCTCCCGCGTGGCCGTGTGCGGGCCGACCGGGATCGACCGGGCTCCGAGCGCCCGCAGGCGCTGCCTGATGATCCGGGCCGCAGGTTGTGCGCCTAGGCTGGTGACGGCACTGAGGGCTTCGCGCAAGGCCTCCTCATCGGACGCGCCGACTAGGGCCATCGCCGCGTCGTACGGGCAACCCAGACGGGTCCACACCTGAGCGGCCCGTACCAGGTCGCCGTCGAGCAGGAGCCGGTACGGCTCCGGTATTTCCCCGTGCACCGGGCGCGGGGAGCCTGTTCGGCTTAGCCAGGCTGCGACCGCGCCGCGATGCCAGGCATTGGAGCGGGCGCATGCGTCGTCGGCCAACTCGGCCTCGCGCCGGGCCTCGTTCGGCCTGCCTTCGAGCCAGTGCGCCTCGGCGCGGGCCAGCCTGGCCGGTATCTGCTGCTGTGGCTCGCGAGTCTCGTCGGCGATGGCGCCCGCCTCGTCGAGGCACTCCCAGACGCCGGGTTCGCCCCGGCGGGCCCGCATCGCGCCGAGCCGGATCAGCGAGCAGAGCCGGTTTGCCGGGGAAGGTCCGGCCTTGATCAGGAGTTCCGAGCTCAGCGCGATAGCCTCATCCCAGCGACCGGTGCGTTCCAGGATGTTGGACTGCTCGCCGCGCAGGAACGTCGCGTACGTGGTGATGTCGTGGTCGTCGCAGTACGCGATGCCTTCCGCCAGGTATCGCTCGGCCTCGGCGAACTCCCGCTTGTCGGCGTGGATTCCGCACAGGTTGGCATATGCCCGCCCCGCCTGCTCGTGATGCCGCCCGGCCAGCGCGATGTCGAGCGCAAGGCGCATCTGCCCGGTCCAGTCCAGGTCCTTGGCCGAGGCGCTCGCGGCCTGGGTGTTGAGCGCGTCGCTGCGGACGTCCGTGGCGTCGAACCGCACGGCCAGCGCCTGGGCCCGTAGCGCCAGGTCGATGGCGGCGTCATGGTCGGCGTACACCATCAGCTGGTTGGCGAATGTGGCGTAGGCACGCGCGAGTTCGACGCTGGGGCCGAGCGGCTCAAGAGCCGACACAGCGGCCTGCACGGTGGCGACTGCCTCGCGGCCGCGGCAGTTGTTGCACCTGATGCCTGACAGGCGCGTGAGCGCGTCGCCCTCGCGCAGTCGGTCGCCCGCCTCGCGCCACAGCGCCAGCGCACGCTCCTCGGCCTCCTCGGCCTCCAGCCACCGGTCGAGCAGCGATTTCTCGTCGGCGAGCCCTTCGTGCAGCCCGGCGAGCGTCGCCGGATCCGCGCCGCCGGAGAACCGCAGCGCCCGCTCGTACTGCGCGGCGGCCTCCCGGTGCGACGCCAGCCGGGCGGCCCGGCGCGCGGCGGCGGGCGCGTATCGCAGCACCGCCGCGCCATCGCCTGCCGCCTCCGCGTGGAAGGCCATGCGGGCGTCGTCATCGCACCCGAAGGAGCGCAGCGCGGCCAGCACCAGCCCGTGAATCGCCTGGCCCCGGTGCCCGGCGACCGCGTGCGCCACCGCGAGCCTGGCGATCTCGTGGCGGAACCGGACCCACGCGCCGTCGCCGACCAGCAGGCCGCTCTCCAGCAGCTCATCGAGGATCGACGGCGGGCAGCCGGTCACCGACTCCAGCAACCGCGCCTCGACCCGCGAACCGGTCAGCGCCGCGACGTCCAGCACCTCGCGTGAGCCACTGCTCAGCCGCGCCGCCCGCGCGAGCACCGCATCCCGCGCCGACGGGGGTACCTCCTCCATCCCGGCCCGCAGCACCTCGGTCACGTAGAACGGGTTCCCGCCGGTCAGCCGGTATAGCTCGGGTGCGGGCAGCCCGCTCTCGCCAGCCAGCTTCCGCACCGCATCCGAGGACAACGGCACCAGCCCGACGCGCCGGGTGCACCGCTGCGAGGCGAGATCGCCGAGCGCGACGCGGAGCGGGTCACCGGCGGCCAGGCCGTCGTCCCGGTACGTGACGATGAGCAGCACCGCGGCATCGCGCAGCCGCCGGCTCAGATAGCGGAGCAGGTCGAGGGTGGCCTCGTCGGCCCAGTGGATGTCCTCGACGACGACCACGTCCAGCACCTCGGGCGCGCTGACCTGGCACAGCAGCGCGCGGAACAGCTCCTCGCGGTCGGCCCCGGCCCGGCAAAGCTCCAGTAGCGCGCCGCCGAACTGGTCCGCCAGGTCGAACAGCGGCCCGAGCGGGCGCGGCGTGAACAGGCCATCGCACATGCTCCACGACCAGCGAGCGTCCGGCAGGTCCCGGTACAGCCGCTCGACCAGCGCCGACTTCCCCACGCCCGCCTCACCGCCGAGCAGGACTAGCCGTCCCTCGCCCCCAGTGGCCTGCGCCGCGGACTCATTCAACAGCGCCAGCGACGACTCTCGTTCCAGCAACGGCGCAGCGGTCTCCGCGGGCGCCGGCCGGCCGGGTGGAACGGCCCTCCGCGGCGCTACCTCAGGCACCGGGTCCAGCGCCCGGTCCTGCCGCAGGATCGCCGCTTCCAGTTCACGCAGCGGCGGCCCGGGCTCGATCGCCAGCTCGCCCCTGAGGGTGAAGCGCAGGTGCTTGTACACGCCGAGCGCGTCGGCCTGGCGCCCACTGCGGTATAGCGCGAGCATCAGCTGGGCATGCAACTGCTCGTCGAACGGATGGTGCCTGGTGAGCGCCTCCAGTTCCGGCAGGAGCTGCGCGTGCTCGCCGAGCGCGAGCCGGGTCTCGACGAGCGCCCGGTTAGCCCGCAGGCGCAGCTGCTCCAGACGCTCCGCCTGCTCCCGCAGCCAGGGCAGGCCATCGACGTCGGACAGCGGCTGACCCCGCCACAGCGCCAGCGCGTCGCGCAGCTGCTGCTCGCGGGCGCGATCGGCGGCCTGGACGCCCTGCCGGATCAGCCGTTCGGCGGCGGCGACATCCGTGTCTACCTGCCCCGGATCGAGCAAGTACCCAGGCGGGCGCGCCACGATCGCGTCACGGCTGCCCAGCACCTGGCGCAGGTGCGAGACGTGGCTCTGCAGAGTATTCAGCGGCGTCACGGGCGGCTCGTCGCCCCAGATCACGTCGGCGAGCCGGTCGTTGCTGACGATGTCACCGCGTTGCAGCGCGAGTACCGCCAGGACCGCCTTGCGACGCAACCCGCTGACCGGCCGGAACGCTCCGTCCACAACCACGTCAACTGGCCCGAGAAGCCGTACCCGCATCCTCCGCCCCCCGCCCGGAGTTAGACCCCCTCTAACCAAACGGACGACGAGGCTGAGCGGTTCAGGGATTCAAATCCGCCGGTGAATTCGCCGACCTACGACGTACCGCCAATGATCCGATGGAAACGTGGCGGCCTAGGTGAGCCACGCGGCGCAGTTCTTTAAGATCCAGAATTTCGGAGCCAGCGGACTGTGTGTCCAGTTGAACCCTCTCAACAGCGGAAAGGAAATCCAGCTCGAGGATCGAAGACCAGATGGCCAGGCCGGTCAAGAACTAGCCGAAGGTGAACGCGTAGGCCTGGACGCCGGGGTCGAGGAAGGTGATCTCGAAGGTGCGGTCGGTGACGGGGCCGGGCTGCCGGATGAGCTGGTGCAGTCGCTGTTCGGCCACCGTTCCGTGGCCTTGGTCGTCGACATCGGCCCCGTGTGCCGCGCCCGGCGGCCCAGTCGGCGGCCGCTTCCGCGCCGCGGGCATCGACGGACACCAGCTCATGACCTGGGCCGCCGGATCCGTTCTCGGCCAGCAGTTGCTGGATGACCATTTCCGACTGCTGGTATTCGCCTTCGCCGAAGTGGTGGTGCCGGATGCGGCCCTGCGCGTTTAGCGGCCCGGGCCCCTGCTGGCCCGGGGGGGACGACCCCCGGAACCCCGCTGGGCCGGATGCAGTCAGGTGACGACGTCGCGGTTGGTCTTCCAGCCGTGGTGCGACCCGATCAGGATCGGGTCACGTTTCATGTCCTCCTGCCAGAGCAGCGAGTCCATGGCCAGATGCAGCGGGCTGTCCTGGACGGTCAACTCGTAGACGTCGTCGTCGTGCGAGACGTGGTTGTGCACCTCCCAGCCCGGTGCCGACAGCATCAGGTCACCGGCCTTCCACTGGTAGATCTTGCCGCCGACCACGGAATGGCCGCTGCCCCGGAAGAAGTAGTTAATGGCGGCGGCTGTGTGGCGGTGCGGCCGGTCGACGATGCCGGCCGGTCGGATGGTCATCGTCGCGAAAAAGTTGTAGGTGGTGCCGTTCGTCCTGCCCGTGGAGGGGTTGTAGAGCAGGTACAGCCGACGTCCCTTGTAAGACGGGCCGAGGGCGTGCAGTTTGTCCAGCTCCGGCTTGACCAGGCGCCACGGCCACATCAGCGCGGGTGATTCCTGCACCGGCGGCCCCACCAGGCGCTCATAAGACATCAGCCACAGCTCCATGTCGTCCTCGGCGACCTGGAACAGCTGCTCGAACGGCGTGCTGATCGCCTCGAGCGCCCCCTCCTCGCTCGCGTCACCGGCGGGCTTCTCAGCCGGCTGCGGGTCGACGTAGTGAACGTTCATCTTCTCCAGCAGCGCCGCGTTGCTGTAGACGAGGCGGACCTGCACCGCGCCAGTGTCGTTGCTATGCAGGTAAGTGGCCATGGACGGGGTCACCCACACGTCATACTGGCCGAAGCCGCGCGGCCGGCCGTCGATGACGACGCGTCCGCCGCCCTGGATGCAGAAGACCACCTGAGAGGAGTTGTGCCGGACCAGTGGGGTGCTCTCGCCGGGTAGCAGGACCTCCAGGGTCACGCGGATGCCCGGCGCGAGGCCGGGTCCGGCCCCTTCGGATCGCGGGTGGCGGATTAGCGACCTTCGCCACCCGTCGGCCGGGCGCGGGCTCAAGGCCAGACGCTCGATCTCCGCGTCGATGGCCTCCCTGGGGATGATGTAGGAGGGCCACAGATCCAGCTGGTCGCTGAGGGTCTCCACCACGGGCTCGAACGGGCTGGCCGACGATGGGCCGCTCGTGTTCGCCGCTGGCTCGTGGCTGCCGGGTCGCTTCTCAGGTGCAGTGGTCAAGGCAATCGTCACAATCGTCGTGGGCGGATGGTTATCACGCGCTGGCCAGGCTCGGCGGCACGTGGCCGCCTGCCGCCTGTGCGGCCTGCAGGGCGCTTGGTATCGAGAGATGGAGGGTGTTGCTGATCGCAGCGTGGGCCAGGTAACGGCCGGCGAGCATGAGCACTCCGACCGCCTGCTGCGGTCCGATGCGCGCGGCCAGGCTCGCGAGGCACGATTGAGCGCGGTCCCAGTCGCGGTCGAACATGGCGAGGGCCAGCGCCCGCGCGTCGAGTTGATCACCGGACAGTCCGGCCGGCCTCGCCTGGCCGCCGGTGAGGGACGCGATCCAGGCGTCGGTGAAGCCGAGCTTGCGGGACAGTCGTTCGTGCTGAGCACGCTCGTATTCGTTGCCGGCCGTGGCCGCGACGGTGAGCGCCACCGTCTCCGTCAGGTCATCGGGCAGGGCCTTCTTGAGCGCCTCGGTGAACTGGTCGAAGTGCAGCAGCGCATCCGGCTGGTGGCCGCAGTAGCGGAAGAAGTCGCCGAGGTAACCGAGTCGCTGCACCCGCGGTGAAAGCTGCTGCCGCAGGTCATCGGGCAGGTCGGCCAGCTCGAGCGGGGTGACGCCGACATCCATGGGCTTGATTCTCCTTAGCAGAAGCAACTTCTGCAGCGTAAGACAAGCTGCCTTCGGCTGGCAAGGCCCGCCGAGAATGCTCGGGCTCTTTGCCCATATCAGGCAGGCTGACGCGGCCGGACCCGCCGCTGCCTGCGGTCGCCGCCTTCTTGACGCCCGTCTCCGGGCGCTCGTAGATTACAGAGTCGTATTCTGCTACGCAGATATCGGCACATCTGGCCGTGCGACGGCCCCGTTCCCAGTGAGGAGACCATGTGAGCTGCAGCGCGGGAAGCGGGCCGATGACGGCCACGACGCCGACGACGACCGCACGGCGAGCGCAGCCGTGACCGAGGGCCGCCCATTCGCCCGGGAACGTGGCGAGGTGGCGCGCGCCTGCCGCGTGCTTGCCGTTGAGGGCCTGGTCGCCGACATCCTGGGCCACGTCAGCCTGCGGGTGAGCGACGACCTGCTGCTGGTGCGAGCCCGCGGCCCGGCCGACGAGGGGTTGCTGCTGTCCACGGGCGATGACGTGGTGCTGGTGGACCTGAACGGGACACCGGCTGAGGAGCTCGCGGACCACGTGCTTCCGCAGGACCTGGCCATCCATCTCGCGGTGCTGCGCAGGCGGCCTGACATGACCGCTGTGGTGCACGCGCACCCGCCGGGACGTGGTGGCCTGCAGCATCGGCGGGCTGGTGCTGGAGCCGGTCTTCGGCGCGTTCAACATTCCCGCCATGCGGATGGCCGAGCGGGGCATCCCGGTCTACCGCTACTACGGGCTGGTGCGAGACCGCGCGCGGGGCGAGGAGATGGCGGACGCCCTCGGCGACGGCCCGGCGGTCATGCTGCTCGGGCACGGGCTTACCACCACCGGCCCGTCGCTCGCCGCCGCGGCGGTGACCGCGCTCAACGTCAGCAAGCTCGCGACCATGACGCTCGCGCTCGCCTCGGCCGGCCGTCAGCCGCCGCTGGTGCCGGCGCAGGACCGGGCCGGGCTTCCCGACCTCGGATCGCAGTTCAACGACCAGGCGGTGTGGCGTGCCTACCTGGCCAAGCTCGCGCATCATGGCCTGGACATAGCGGGGTAGGCGGGCGGGCGCGCGGGCGGCGGCGCCGAGGCCGCCGCCCGCGGCCGGTAGCCCGCGGTCCTGCTCACTGGAGCAGGTGCGCCCACCGGTCAAGCGCGGCGCGGCGCTGGCTCAGCGAGGGCACGTTGACCGGCGGGAACGACTCCCGCCACTCCCACGGGCGGGTGGCGTCGATCAGCGCGCGGGAGTTGGTGTAGTCACCGCCGGTGCGCTGCTCCGGCGTCAGCCTGGGATCGAGCGGGGTGCTCCACGCCCGGCGGATGAAGTCAATGGAATCCGCCGGGTCCGAGCGGGTGCACACCGCCCAGATGACTTCCTCAAGGTCGGACGGGTCAATGTCCTCATCGACGACCACCACGTACTTGCCGGCGTACGCGCCGGTGTGGCACTGGGACGCCACGTGCAGTGCCTGGCGCGAGTGCCCCGGATAGCGCTGCTTGATAGAGACCACCGTGAACATCCTGCTGCCGCCCGCTTCATGCTGCCAGACGGCCACCACGTCGGGGACGCCCGCCTTGCCGAGCTCCTCATAGAGCAGCGCCGAGCGCAGCGGAGCGCGGTACCTGGCCAGTTCGTCCGGCGGCCGACCCGGCGGGCAGCCGAGGATGATCGGGTCGTCGCGGTGGTACAGGGCCTCCACGTGCAGCACCGGCTCGGCACGCTCGCCGGACGCGTAGTAGCCGGTCCACTCGCCGAACGGCCCCTCGGGCAGCAGCTGCTCGCTGCTCGCGTAGCCCTCGATCACGATCTCCGCGCAGGCCGGGATGGGCAGCCCGGTGACCGGGCCGCGGATCACCTCGACGGGCTCGCCGAGGATCCCGCCGGCCCAGTCGTACTCGCTGAGGCCGAGCGGGATCTCGTTGCTCGCGGCCAGGAACAGCAGGGGATGCGACCCGAACACCATCGCGACGGGGCAGCGCTCACCCCGGTCGAAATACTTCTGGCGGTGGATCCGCCCGTGCTTGCCCGGCGAGATGTAGTAGCCGAGCCGACGGGCGTCGTGCACCATCACGCGGTACGTGCCGACGTTCACCCAGCCGTCGTCGGGGTCGCGGGTGACGTCGTAGGACCCTGTTCCCAGGTAACGGCCCCCGTCGCCCGGATGCCAGAGCGGGGCCGGGAAGATGGTCATGTCGACCTCGTCGCCGGTCTGGACGTTATCCATGACCGGTCCGGTGTCCACCTCGACGGCCTTGAGCGGCGTCCGGTTCAAGATGCGCTCCCGCCAGAACTCCGACAGCTGGAGCCTGGTCAGCCCGAGCGGGGCGCCCAGGGCCAGCGCCATCCGGTCGACGCCGCCGAGCCCGTTCACGAGCACCCGGAATCCCGGCTGGTAGCCGGGAATGCCGCCGAAGATCACGGCGGGCGCGTCCACCCTGTGCTGCAGGAGGTCGGTGGCGTCGCCGATGTCCTGCTCGGCGGAGGCACCTTCCACCGTGCGGAGCTGGCCGACCTTGTCGACCTTCTCCAGCCAGTCGCGCAGGTCATAGGCGGCGGACGTGTTCTGCTGCGGCATAGACGCGGTCCTTTCTTGCGTGGGTTAGATGATCCATGACCACTGCTCGCGGGTGGCGGCCTTCTCGGCGGGTTCCGGGCCGACCGGCTGCGGGAACCGGTCCCGCCATTCCCAGGGCCGGGTGGCGTCGATGATGACCCGCGAGTTATGGCCCTTGCGGCCCGGCTCGATCGCGGGATCAAGCGGGCCGCTCCACGCCCGGCGGATGATCTCGAAGTCCCGCTGGGGATCGGCGCGGGTGCAGACCGCCCAGATCACCTCGTTCAGGTCCGAGACGTCCACGTCGTCATCGACCACGACGACGATCCGGCCGAGGTAGGCGCCGGACCGGCACTGCGCCGCGACATGGCCGGCCTGCACCGCGTGGCCCGGATAGCGCTGGCGGATCGCGACGACGTTGAACAGCCGGCAGCCGCCGACGCCATGGCACCAGGCCGCGGTGACATCGGGCACCCCGGTCCGGCGCAGTTCCCGGCGCAGGTTCGCGCTGCGCAGGTACTGACGGAACCGGTGCGCCTCGAACGGCGGCTTTTCCGGCGGGACCCCGAGGATGATCGGGTCACGGCGGGAGTAGACGTGCTGGACCTCGAACACCGGGACCTGCTGGGCGGCCGAGGCGTAATAGCCGGTCCACTCACCGAACGGTCCTTCGAGCCGCTGGTGCCCCGGCCGCAGGACGCCCTCGAGGGCGATTTCGGCGCGCGCCGGGATGGGTAGCCCGGTGGACCGGCCGGGGAAGCACTCGACGGGGCGGCCGCGCATGCCGCCGGCCCATTCGAGCTCGTTGACTCCGGGCGGCATCTCCAGGCAGCTCGCGACGAACAGCAGCGGGTCCATCCCGGCCAGCACGACCGCTGGCAGCGGCTCGCCCCGCTCGAAGGCCTTGTCCTGGTGCATGCGGCCGTGCTTGCCGGGCGAGATATACAGCCCGGTGCTGTTCTCGTCGTGGATCATGACCCGGTAGGTGCCGACGTTGACCCACCCGGAGTCCGGGTCCTTGGTGATGACACAGTCCCCGGTGCCGAGGTACCTGCCGCCGTCGCCGGCGTGCCACAGCGGCACGGGAAACCGGAGCAGGTTCACCTCGTCGCCGGACTCGGTCACCTCGGTTACCGGGGCGCGGGCGGGGTCGTCGGGGACCATGCTGACCGGCAGCGGGGTCACGGTGTCCATTCGCCGTTCCCACTCGTCCATCAGGTCCCACACCGAGATGTCGGCCGGGAGGCCGAGCGTGACGGCCAGCCGGCGGCGCTCGCTTTGTGCGTTGACCAGGATGCGGTATCCGCGTGGGTACCCGGCGAACTCGTCGAACAGGACGGCCGGGGCGCCGTCGGTGTGCTGCAGCATCTCGGTGATGCGGCCCACGTCCCCGTCCAGGCTGACCCCTTCGAGCACCCGCAGGTCGCCCAGGGCGTCGATCATCGCGAGCCAGTCCCGCAGGTCCTCGTGCGGGGCGCCGGCCCGGACCGCGCCCAGGTCAACGGGTATATCGGAGTTGAGCTTTCCGGTCCGCACGCCGGGATCGAGCCCGGCGGGCGGCGGGCGGCGGGCGGTCATGATCGTCCGCCTCTCACCGCGCCGCGTCGATCCACTTGAACCACCGCTTCTGCACGCCGCGGACGATCATCACGTTGAGCACGCCGATCAGCGCGGCGAGGAACACCAGGGCGAGCAGGTTCCCGGTCTGGAAACCCTCCCCGTAGAAGTTGAGCAGGTAGCCCACGCCGACGTTGGACACTTCCATCTCGCCGACGATCATCCCGATGACGCCGAGCGCGGAGCCGAGGCGGATCCCGGCGAAGATGTACGGCACTGCGCCGGGCAGGATCACCTTGCGCAGCAGCTGCCGCTCGGACAGGCCCAGCATCTGGCCCACCTCGACGTAGCCGCGGCTGACGTTGCGCAGCCCGCCGGCGGTGTTGAGCAGCACCGGGAAGAAGCTGATCAGGACCACGAACAGCACCCGCGCCTCCGCGGAGATGCCGACCCAGACGATGAGCAGCGGGATGAGCACGTTCAGCGGGGTGGCGTTGGCGGCGTTGATGAACGGGGAGAAGATGCTGTCCAGCAGCGGGTACCGCCCGATCGCGACGCCCAGGACGACGCCCGCCACGAGGCCGATGGCCAGCCCGAGGTACAGCTCGCGGACGGAGATCCACAGGGCGCCGTTGATCGTGCCCTGACGCAGCATGTCGTACAGGGAGCTGACCACGCCCTGCGGTGAGGAGATCAGCACCCTGCTGATGAACAGGCCGGTTATCTCCCACGCGCCGAGGATGACCGATGCCGTGACCAGCGGCGCGATGATCGCGGTGGCGCGCCGGTCGGCTATCGGAGTGCGGTGGCGTGGCGTGGCCGGGCCGCCGAGATGGGCGGCGGCGCTCATCGGGCGGCCCCGGTGCCCACGCCGAGGTGGTTGACGATGTGCGAGCGCAGTTCGATGGCGCGGCGATGGCCGCGGACGTCGTAGCCGGTGCGGGGACGCGGCAGGTCGACATCGATGATCTCGGTCAGCCGCCCCGGATCCGGCTGGAACAAGGCGATGCGATCGGACAGGAAGATCGCCTCGTCGACGTCGTGCGTGACGAATACGATCGTCGTCCCCAGCTTGGCCCAGAGGTCGGCGATCTCGACCTGCAGCGCTTCGCGGGTGAAGTTGTCCAGCTGGCCGAAGGGCTCGTCCATGAGCAGGACCTTCGGCCGCACCGCCAGCGCCCGGGCCACGCCGACGCGCTGCTGCATGCCGCCGGAAAGCGTATAGGGCGGGGCGCTGGCGACGTCGGCCAGGCCCACCATCTCCAGCATGTCCATCGCCCGCTCGCGGCGTTCGGCCTTGGGCACGCCGCGGGCCTCCAGGCCGAGTTCGACGTTCTTGATGACGCTGCGCCACGGCAGCAGGTTGATGTCCTGGAACACGTAAGCCATGTCCTGCGACCCCCCGGACAGCAGGCGGCCCTCCAGCGCCAGGGTGCCCACGTCGGCCGTCTCCAGCCCGTTGGTGATCCGCAGCAGGGTCGTCTTGCCGCAGCCGCTCGGGCCGACCAGGCTCACGAACTCGCCGCGGCGCACGGTGAAGGTCACCTGGTTCAGCGCGACCACGGTGCGCTGGGGGCCGGGGAACGTCTTGCAGATGCCTGCGTACTCAAGCACCACGGACTGATCCCCCGGCGCCTCGAGGGTTCCGGTCCCGGTCGGGATTTCGTCGGTCATCGTGATCCACGCCTTCCGGTTGCGCCGCGGCTCGCCGAGCCACGCCTTCCGATTGACCCGCGCCGGCCCGCCGAGGTCGCCGCTATCCACGGGAAACGCCAGGACTGGAGCTGACGGAATGCTGCGAACAGCAGCATCGCCAGGGCGGTAGTCGTGACGATGGTCGCCACGAGATCAGCGGTCTCGCTGTAGCTGCCGAAGTCGGCGGTCAGGCCGCCGAGGCCGGTCTGCCCGATTTCCTGGCCGCCGAGGATCATGCCCACCGCACCGACCGCGAGCGCGATCCGGATCCCGATGAAGATGAACGGCATGGTGCCGGGCAGGTAGATCTTCCAGGTCTGCTTCCACGCGCCGAAGCCGAAGGCCGTGCCGACGTCCCGGTACCGTCCGCGCACGGCCCTGACGCCGGCGTACGTGTTGACGAGCAGCGGCCACGTGCAGATCACCGTGATGAAGGCGACCCGCGCCGCCGTACCGATGCCGAACCAGACCTCCATCACCGGCAGCAGGGCGATCGACGGCGTGGCGTTGCCGAAGGCGACGACCGGCTCGAGGGCCTTTTCGGCCAGCCGGACCCGCCCCGTGAGCAGGCCGGTGCCGATGCCAAGCACGGCCGCGACGGCGAGCCCGCCGATCATCTCGGCCAGGCTCCGCAGGAACGCCGTGGGCAGCTGGCCGTTGCCGATCAGCGAGCCCAGCGCCGAAATGACCTTGCTCGGGGTGGAGACGAACAGCGGGTTGAGGAACGCGCCCGACACCTGCCAGACGGCCAGGAACACGGCGACCGCGGCTACCTTGGCGATCGGGTCCCGGTGCGCAACAAGCCAGCCCACGGCGCCGCGGCCCGGACGGCGCCGGGCGGGTGCGGCCGTGGCTCCGGTGGCCTCGAGCGGGACGACCGGCAATGCGTGGGCACCGGCGTAATGCCCCTGGCCTGCAGGGTCACCGCCAGGACCGGGGTCGCCCGGATCGGGGCCCACGTTGACGAGGCTGCGGGTGGGGGCAGGTTCTCGGGCCACTATCTCGGGCACCTCCTGGGACTGGGCGGCCGCGGCGCTGGTCCCGGGGCGGCTCGGCGCCCCGGGACCGGGTTCTTGCTAATAGGCGCTCTCGTGCGCGCTGAACACCGACCAGGCCTGCTGCCAGGGGGTGAGGTCCATCTCCTGGGCCGCCGGACGGGTGCCCTGGCCCTTGAGCGCGGCTTGCTGGGCCGCGATGTTCAGGTTGAAGGTCACGATTCCGGGAGTCAGGATCGAGCCGCTGGCCGGCCAGCCCTGAATGGTCTTCAGCTGCTGCCAGGACTGCTGGTACTTGGCCGTGCTGTTGGCGTTGCTGGTGTACGCCGCGGCGTTCGTGACCCACTTCGTCTCGTCGCTGTTGAAGAGCTTGGCCGACGCGAGCCAGGCCAGATCGATGGCTTCAGCCATCGCCGGGTTGGCCTTCAGCCACGACGGGGTGGCGGCCATGAAGCTGTCGGCATATTGGGGCAGGATGGTCGCCCCGACGGCCAGCACGTGATAGCCGGACCCGGCCGTCGGCACGTCGCTGGAGTGCACGAACGCGACGTCCACCCGGCCGGCGATCAGGGCGCTGAGCGAGGCGCTGCTCGCCCCGGTGCGCAGGATGTTGAGCTGGGACTCGCTCAGGCCCCCCTTCTTGAGCACCGCGGCCAGCAGCACGCCGTCGGGTGAGGCGTCGCAGCAGATCGCGGCGTTCTTGCCCTTCATGTCGGCGATCGAGGCAACGCTGTTCTTGGCGAGCACCACGTCGTCGAGGCGGGCCTGGTTCGGCCCGAACACGGCGAGGCCGGAATCGACCTCCGTGGGCAGCGGCCCGGCCGTCGCGTTGAGCTGCCCGCTCGCCACCGCGAGCTCCGGCGCGTTCTGCGAGGCGTTCGTCTGCGAGGCGTTAGCGCCCCACAGCTTCAGGAACTGCACCAGGTCGTACACGTTGGTGTCCCCGGTGTGGGCGCTGCCTGCGGCGTTACCGATGCTGAAGGTCATCCCCTTCAGGTTCGGCGTGCCGTCGGCGTTGAACGTCAGCTTCGCCGCCGTGCTGCCGGACTGGGGCGTTCCGGAGGACTGGGACGCCGAACTGCACGCGCTCAGCGCGAGCAGTGCGGCGAGGAATCCGATCCCGGCGATCTTTATCTTCACGATCTCTCCTTTCCGGTGGTTGAAGGGCGCGTTGGCATGACGGTTTCGCGAGGGGATGGTCGTCTCGCGGCCGAGGCCGATTGGTTGCTTCGCGGCCGACCGCCTGCGGGTGCTGCTCCGCCTGGATCGCCAGCGGAGTATGAACATGCCGTAAAAGAAAGTGTTTCTGCATTACAGCACTGCGGCCTGTTGCCGTCAAGGTATGGCCGTCCGGTCATGCGTCCGCGGCCTGTTCGCCCCACCAGCCGGCGGGCAGCCGCCCGGCGGTCGCCGCCACCGTGGTGTAGTACGTCCAGAGCTTCCTGGCGTGCCGGCCACGGCTGAAGGTCGCGGCGAAGCGGTCGCATTCCGTCTCCGACAGCGGCTTGACCTGGCCTAGCGCGAGCGCGCTGGCCAGCAGGGTGGCGTTCTCCACGAAGTGCACCACGTCGGCGAACAGCGTCTGGATATCCTCGGCCACCACCACCTCGCCGTGCGCGCGGAGCAAGGCGGCGTGGCACTGGCCCAGGGTGGCGGCCAGCGCACGGCCCTGTTCGGCGGACGCGATGTGCGAGGGATCCGGGTGCACGGGGACACCGGAGGACCACCGGCTCGCGTGGTTCTTCACCGGGACGATGGGATGGTCCCCGGCGACGGTGAACACCGTCGTCGGATCGTGGTGGAAATGCGCCACCGCCCCGACGTCGGGCCGCGCCCGGTAGATCTCGGTATGGATGGCCAGCTCTGATGGCGGCCGTCCGTCACCGTCGGCGAGGTCACCCTCGAGCGTCACCACGAGCAGGCGGTCGGGGCGCAACTCGGCGCGTACGTCGTCGACCGGCTGGATGAGCAACCGCCCGCCATCGCCGACGCGGGTGCTCAGGTGCCCGCTGTAGCCAAGGATCCCGGCATCGACCAGCATCCTCGAGGCGGCAGCCAGGTTCCGGCGAAGCTCCTCCATCGGACCTCCTTCTCCCGGCCGGGCCGCGCGGCCAGCGCCCGGCCCGGCCGCGGCTCAGACGCGGTACTCGCCGAGCACCTGCGGGACGAACAGCTCTTCTGGTTCCAGGCGCGCGGAAGCCACGCCCTGCTCGTGGGCATAGCGGGCGAACGCGTCCAGCGTCACCCGGTTGGCTTCCACGCCGTAGGGCCATGGATCCGGGCCGATCAGCCGGCGCATCTCCGCCAGCCGTTGCGGTACCCAGGGCAGCGGGACCCGGCTCGCGGTCATCTCCGCGAGCCGGCCCAGGCTCTCCTCCTTGGCCGCCGCGAACGCGGAAAACAGGTTCTGCGCGACCCACGGATCGCGGTCAAGCACGTCCGCGCGGATGACCACGACGTGCATGATCGGGAAGATCCCGGTCCGGGCGACGTACTCGCGCTCGACCGGTTCATAGTCGCGGAACAGCCGGACGATCCCCGGATCGCCGCGCTCGAAGCTCGCAGGGGGATGCGCGGAGAACACGGCGTCAAGGTCGCCGGCCTGCAACATCTCATCGAGCGAGCGGTCCGGCTCCTGGCTAAGCGCGACGCCTTCCGGCAGGTTCAACGCCACCTTCTCGTGCCTGCCAGGCTCGTTGACCCCGGCCTGCACCCAGTGCACGTCCCGCAGCGGGATCCCCCACTCGTGGACAAGGAGCGACCGGGTGTAGACGGCCGCCGTCTGCGCCCACTCGGGCACGCCGATCCGGGCGCCGGCCAAGTGCGCCGGCTCCCGTGGCCCGGCCGGGCGGACGAAAATCGAGGAATGCCTGCAGACCCGCGAAGGGAAGACCGGGATCGCGCGGATGCTGTCGTCTCCCGCGGCGCGAAGGGCGATGTACTTGGCGAACGACAGCTCCGAGACATGCCATTCGCGGTAGCGCAGGAACCGGTAGAAGATTTCCTCCACGGGAAGGGTCAGCGTGGTCAGCTCGACGCCCTCGACCTGGATCGCCCCGGTGGTCAGGTCGCGGACGTGGTCGTATCCGCTCATGGCCATGGTCAGCGCGAGCGTCATCCGGTCACCGCCCCCGTGGTCGTGATCAGGTGAGCGCGCTCGAGCACGCCGTCGAGACGCTGCGCGAGTTCGGGGGTCGCGGGCATCATCGGCAGGCGGTGGTGGTTGCTCGCGAGGATTCCCATGCGGCGCATCATGTACTTGACCGGGATGGGGTTGGTGTCGAGGAACACCGCACGGTTCAGCTCCCACAGGTCGTCGTGCAGCTTACGGGCGTCCGTCAGGCGTTCCTCCGCGACCGCTCGCCAGAGAGACGCGACCCGGCCGGGCACGAGGTTGCCCACCGCATTCATGAGCCCGTGGGCACCGAGCGCCAGCATGGGCAGGCTCAGTTCCTCCAGGCCCACGAAGATCCGGAACTGCGGGCCGAGTGCGGCCCGGGCCTCGGTGATCAGGCCAAGCTCCCAGCTGGCGTGCTTCATGCCCACCACGTTCGGGGTACGCAGCGCGATCGCCTCGAGGGTGGCGATGTCGACGCTGACCGCCGCGCGGCCCGGAATGTGGTAGACCAGCACGGGCACGTCGACCCGGGATCCGATGTCCGCGAAGTACTCGACCAGGCCGCGTTGCGGCGGGCGGAGATAGTAGGGCGTGACGATCAGCAGGGCGTCCGCGCCGGCGGCGACCGCCGCCTCGGACAGCGACCGGGTCTCGGCGTAGGACGCGCTGCCGGTGGCGGCGACCACCGGTACCCGGCCCGCGGCTGCGCTGACCGCCGCCCGCACCAGCTCGGTACGCTCCTCCGGGCGCAGGACGCTTGGCTCGCCGGTGGTCCCGGCGACCACCACTCCTTGTGATCCGCCGTCCACCTGCCGGTCGACTAGCCGCTCGAAGGTCGCCAGGTCGACGTCGTCACCGGCGAACGGCGTGATCAGCGGGGTATAGGACCCGATCAGGGTGGTCTGCTCGAGAGAGATCAAGGTAGTCCTTTCGCTGTCAGCGCGGGAACCGCGCGCCCGCGTCGTTCGACGGGGGTCCCTCCCCCGGCCTCGCTCACCCTGGCGAGGACTGCACGGCCGATGGCGAGGTCAGCGACTCCGGAGCCCATGCCCTTGAACACCGTGACATCTTCGGGGAGGCGTCGTCCTGGGCCGTCGCGCACCACGTCGCCGAGGGCACGCAGCCGCTGCCAGCGGCCGGCCTCGGCGCCGAAGAACTCTCGCAGTTCAGCGGACAGATTCCGGGCCTGGCTGGGGCTGTCCGTGACGACCGTGGCTCGCCCCAGGATCGCCGACTCGAACTCCCGGCGGGCGAGATCGATGGCTCCGACGGCGTTGATGTGCATGCCTGGCCGCACCATCGGCGCCGTGAGGACCGGCTCGGTGGCCCGCGTCACCAGGGTGACGACATCGGCGCCGTCGGCGGCTTCCGCGGCCGACGCTGCGGCCGTACAGGGCAGCCCGAGCTGCTGGTGAACACGTCGCGCGAACGCCTCACGGCGTTCGGCACTCGGGCTGAACGCGCGCACCTGGCGGATCGGCCGTACCGCGGCGACCGCGGCGACCTGAGGCAGCGCCTGCTTGCCGGTTCCGATGATCGCGAGGCACCTCGCGTCGGGCCGGGTGAGCAGGTCGGTGGCCAGGCCGGCGGTGCCGGCCGTGCGCAGCTGGCCCAGCGCGAACGCCTCCACGGCGGCGACGATCCGCCCGGTGGAGGCGTCGAAGAGCAGCAGAACCGGGTCCGCGCCGCCCGGCGTGTGCGCCCAGACCTTGGCGCCAGCGAGGTTCCCGGCTACCGCGCCCAGGGCGTGCAGCGTACCGTGCCCGGCGAAGCTCGCCATGGTCTTCTCAAGGGGGACCGCGTGGCCGGCGGACTCGGCGGCGAAGCCTGCGGCCAGGACCGCGATGACCCCGGGGAGGTCGAGCACGGACACCACGTCCGCCTCGCTGATCCACAGCGTCGGGTCAGGCATGCGGTATCACGTTGCGCGCCTCCGCGTCCGGTGCCCCGGCTTGCGTCCGGCCGGGACCTAGCGTGGCCGGCCGTGTAGGCTAGGGCATCCAGTTATTATCCAGAAAGCGTTTCTGCTGCCTGGCGCTCAGTAACTTAGCCATCGCCGTCTCCCGGTGTCAATAAGCATGAGGGGAAACATGGGGCTCTACCTTGTCCTACGACGCACCCGCGGCCCGGCGCTGGGCAGCGGCTATGGCGTGTTGGCCTTGCCAGAATCTGCGCACGACGTACAGTGCGGACTATGAGCCGCAAGGGCATGGACGCGGCCGAGCCGACGGCCGGTGCGCCGAAGTATCCGATCGAATCGGTGGACAACGTGCTGCGCCTGCTGCTCATGGTGGCCCAGCAGGGGCAGGTGCGCGTGTCGGAGGCCAGCGCCGAGCTCGGCACCGCGGTGTCCACCGCCCACCGGCTGCTGGCGATGCTGGCCCATCACGGCTTCGTGGCCCAGGACCCGGACAGCAAGGCTTACAAGGCCGGTCACGTACTGCTGCGAATCGGCCTGCGCTCTGTCGCCAACCTCGACATCCGCACGCTGGTCCGCCCCTTCCTCGAGGAACTGCGCGACGAGACCGGGGAGACCGTGCATGCGGCGATCCTGCAGGGCAGCGAGGTCATGTTCATCGACTGCGCCGAGAGCCCGATGGCGCTGCGGGTGACGTCGAGGGTCGGGACGCTGATGTGGGCGCACTGCACGTCGGTGGGCAAGGCCTGGCTGGCCTGCGAGAGCGACGACTTCCTCCGCGGGCTGTACCCGTCGCCCAAGCTGCCCGCGCTCACCGCGGACTCGATCACCTCCCGCGCCGCGCTCATGACGGAGCTCGCCGAGGTGCGTAAGCTCGGCTACTCGCACAACGAGGGTGAGAGCGAGGTCGGCGTCGGATCGGTCAGCTCTGCGGTGTGCGATCGCCACGGCAAGCCCGTCGCCTCCATCAGCGTGTCCGTCCCGCTCGCCCGGATGAACCCGGAACGCTGGGAACTTCTCGCCAAGAACGTGCAGCGTACCTGCCGGGCGATCGCCTCGACCCTGCCGTAGCGGGTCGGCCGCTTGACACGGCGGTTCACCCACAGGCAGGATGCCAGAAACGGTTTCTGCTAGAACGGTACTTGTTTCCGCTCGGGCCGTTTCCGCTCGGGGCCGCGCCGGGCCGGCCGTGGCCCATGGCCCGGAACGCACCTCCTGCAGAAGGAGATCGGTGACCGCATCGCGACACATGGCATCTGCATCGAGCACCAGCTGGGCTGCGGGCGCGACGGCTCTGGGCTGGGCGGAAGGGGACAGCCTGCGCGACCTGCTCGACCTGCCGCGATCGACGTCTCACCGGCGATGGAGCAACTGGCCAGAGCAGGGCTCGGTGCCCTGGCCGGCCGCGTTCAGTTCACCGTTGCTCCCGACCGCCGCGCAGCACCTGGATGCGCTGGCCGCGGCGGGTTTCATCGACCTGGACGTGCCGTGGCGTGCGTTCTGGTCCGTGCTCATTCTGGCCAAGAACCCCTCCCGGCCAGGGATCTAGTAGCTGACGAAGGGCAGACCCGATGACGAAAGCGGCCACCCGACCGCACACCGCAGCGGCCACCGAGCCCGGCGAGCCTGCTTCCCCCGACGACGCCATAGCCGAGGCTATCGCCGCCGGCAAGCTGCTGGTCCAGCCCTACGCGCGATGGGCGGCACAGCAGGGGATCCCGATCATCGAGGACTTCGCCGTCGACCTGCTGGCCGTGGAGACCGCCCCGTGGGACCGGCTGGGGGCCAGGGCGGCCCTGGTCCATGTCGCCGGCCGCGGCGACTGGAGCAACATCGTCGTCACGGAGCTGTCCGCGGGGAAGGCGACCGAGCCGCAGCGGCATCTGTACGAGGAGGTCGTCTACGTCCTGTCCGGGCACGGCAGCACGATCGTCGAGGATGAGGCCGGCCGCCAGCACACCGTCGACTGGGGTCCGCGAAGCCTGATCGGCCTGCCGCTGAACGCCCGTTACCGGCACGTCCACGGCGGCCGGAACGAGCCGGCCCGGCTGGCGTCTGTGACCAGCCTGCCGGTCATGCTCAACGCCTTCCACGACGAGGATTTCATCCTCGGCAGCTCCTGGAACTTCTCCGGCCGGTTCGGCGACGCAGCAAGGTTCCGGGGCGAAGGCGAGTTCGTCGAGGTCGCGCCTGGACGGCACATGTGGGAGACGAACTTCGTTCCCGACCTGGCCGACTTCGAGCTGCCTGCATGGGCGGCCCGGGGCGCCGGCAGCCGGAACCTGAAGTTCGTGCTCGCCGACGCGACGATGCACGCCCACGTGTCGGAGATGCCGGTGGGCACCTACAAGAAGGGCCACCGGCACCACCCTGACTTCCACGTCTTCACGGTCACCGGCCACGGCTACAGCCTGCTCTGGTACGAAGGAGACGAGGAATTCACCCGGATCAACTGGCGTCACGGCGTCGTGTACGCGCCCGCGGATCAGCAGTTCCACCAGCACTTCAACACGGCCGCGCACCCGACACGCTACCTCGCGGTCGCCTACGGCGGGCTGCGCTACCCGTTCACCGAGGAACGGCGGCAGCATTTTCTCGGCGTGGACAAGAGCGTGTCCGAGGGCGGGCGCCAGATCGACTACGCCGACGAGGATCCCAGAATCCGCGTGCTCTACGAAAAGGAGCTCGCGGTCAGCGGCCTCACCTGCGCGATGCCGCCCGTCACCGGCCGGGCGCACCCGTGAACGGGCCAAAGCGGCTGGTCGTCGGGATGTCCGGATCCAGCGCTCCGCAGATCGGCATCGCCCTGCTTGAGGTTCTGCGGCAGCATCAGGACATCGAGACAAACCTGGTGATCAGCGAGGGTGCCCGCCGGTCGATCCAGCTGGAGGCCGACACCGACCCCGACGAGGTAGCGGAACTGGCCGACAAGAGTTACGACGCGCGCGATCTGGCCGCGGCCATCTCGTCAGGGTCCTTCCTCACCGAAGGCATGGTGGTCGTGCCCTGCTCGATGCGGTCACTGGCGGCCATCGCGACCGGCAACACTACCGACCTGCTGACCCGGGCCGCGGATGTCACGCTCAAGGAGCGCAGGCGCCTGGTCCTGGTGACCCGCGAGACGCCGCTGAACCTGATCCACATCCGGAACATGGAGACCGTGACCCTGGCCGGCGCGACCGTCTTCCCGCCTGTGCTGGCCTTCTATCACCGCCCGCGGACGATCGACGACATCGTGGCGCACATCGTGGGCAAGATCCTTGATCAGTTCGGGGTGCCGCACAAGCTGTTCGACCGGTGGGGTCACGCCCAATGACGGCGGACGTCGACGCCTTGTTCGGCGGAGCGCCGTCCGTCGGGGATCTCGACCAGGCGTTCCTGTTCCTCACCGTCAGCCCGTCCGGCGCGGTCGACACCTGCCTGCTGTCCCGGATGGAGCTGCGTCCGGCCAGTTACGGGCTGGCTGTCGTGGTGGCCAGCCGCCGGGCGCGCGCGAACCTGGCGGACCGGCCGGTGGCGACCATCGTCGCGGTATCCGGCGATGAGTTGCACACGCTCACCTGCGAGGTGAACGCGCGGCTCGACGCGGACGGGGCGGCGGCGTTCGCCCTCGGGATACGAGATCACCGCAGGGACGGGCTCGGTATCGAGCTGACGCCGATGCGGTTCCAGATGGCGGAGAGGCTGCACGTCGAGGAGCGCTGGGATCGCACGGACCGCCTCCTGGACCTGCTGGAGGCGACGGTGTCCGGGTGAGCGCCATCGCTGCCCGCGACCTCGGCACCGAGGGGACTCGGTCCCGGCCTGACGCGAGGGACAAGGCGACCGGGTCCACCCGGTACAGCGCGGATCTGCCTGTCCCGGTCGGCACGCTGGAGGCCGTGCTCGTCCGCAGCCCGCTGCCGCATGCCGAGATAACCGGCGTGCTGACCGAGGAGGCACGGGCCGCCTCCGGCGTAGTCGCGGTGGTTACGGCCGCCGACCTGCCTGATGGCCTAGCCGGGCGGCGCGTCAGGGACATGCCGCTCCTCGCGCGAAATGTCGTCCGCTTCGCCGGCGAGCCCGTCGCCGCCGTGCTCGCGCGGTCACGGCGCGCGGCGGAGTCGGCGGCGGTGCTGGTCGACGTCGATTACCGGGAACTGCCGGCCGTCGTCGATCCGGTGGCAGCGCTCGGCCCTGGCAGCCCGCTGGTCCATGATGCGCCGTGGGAGTACCCCGGAGCGGCGGTCGCCGCCGGAAACGGCCCGAATCTGCAGTCGGTCGTGACCGATGGCGAGCCGACCGCGGTGGCGCGGGCGCTCGCCCGGGCGGCTACCGTGATCACCGCCACGTACCGCACTCCCGCGGGCCACCAGGGCTACCTCGAGCCGCAGACCTGGGTGGCATTCCCTCCCGAGCACGGAATCACGCGGCTGTGGGGTACGACGAAGTCCCCATACCGGCTACGGGACCAGATCGCCGCCTGCCTCGGCCTGCGGCCGGAAACCCTCCAGGTGGACCCGGCGCCGCTCGGCGGAGACTTCGGCGGTAAGGGCGGGGTTTGCGACGCGTCGCTATGCGTCGCGCTCGCCCGACTGGCTGGCGAGCCGGTCCGGCTCGTGCTGCGTTCCGACGAGGACATCACCGCCACCGACGCCCGCCATCCGGCGGTGATCCGCATCCAGATCGGCTGCGACGCCGCCGCACGGCTCGCAGGGCTTGACTTCGACGCGGTTTTCGACGGCGGGGCATACGCCGCCGCCAAACCCATCCCGTCCGTCAACCTACACGGGGCGCTGGACTGCGCGCTCGGCTACCGGCTGCCGTATTACGCGCTGCGTTCGAGGGTCGTCTACACCAACACCGTCCCCAAGGGACACATGCGCTCCCCGGGCGCGCCGCAGGCGGTGTTCGCGGTCGAGAGCGCACTGGACGAACTGGCCGCCGCCGCCGGGATCGGCCCGCTGGAACTGCGCCGCCGCAACCTGCTGACCGACGGCGAGCCGGACGCGTACTCCCACGGCTGGCCCGAGGCGCGCGGGCGCGAGACGCTCGACGCGGCGGTGGCGGCCGCCCGACCGGTCCCCGGTATCGCGCCGGGCCTCGAAACGCAGGGTATGGTGCACGGGACGGGCATCGCGGTGTACGCGCGGCCCACGCCGACGCCGTCGCCGACAAGCCTCAGCCTCACCCCGTTGCCCGACGGACGGCTCGAGGTCGGCGTCCCGATCCCGGAGACTGGTACCGGGAGCCACGCTGTGATTCGCCGGCAACTGGCCGTCGAGCTCGGCATCGATCCGTCCAGAGTGGTCGTCCGGCAGGTCGCGACAACCGCGCTGCCCGGTGACCTGGGGGTCGGCGCTAGCCGGGTGACTGCGGGACAAAGCCGGGCCGTGGCTTGCCTCGCCGAGGCCTGGCGGGCCAGCCCGCGAAACGGCCCGGTCCTCGTCACCGTCCCGGCGGCGACGGAACCGCCCGCCCTGACCTACTGCGCTCAGGTGGCGCGGGTAGCCGTCGACACGGAGACCGGGCAGGTGCGGATACTCGAGCTTGTCAGCGCCGTGGACGTGGCGAGCATCGTGAACCCGCGGGCGCACCGGATGCAGATCGATGGCGGCGCCGTGATGGGCATCGGGTTCGCCTGCCTCGAGGACCTGCTCGAGGACGAGGGCCAGGTGCTGGCTTCGAACCTCGGTGAGTTCAGGCTGCCGGCCGCGCCCGACATCCCGCCGCTGCGGACCGTCCTCGTGGAAGGCGGCCTAGGCGTCGGTCCCGCGAACGTGAAGGCGGTCGGCGAACTGACGAACGTGCCGGCGGCGGCCGCCATCGCCAATGCCGTCGCCGACGCGACCGGAGCCCGGGTGCGCCAGGTGCCGATCACCGCAGAGCGGGTCTACTGGGCGATCCATAGCGGAGGGCGGACGTGACGCCGGGAGAGGCTTGCCGATGACCGTTCGGTTCAGCCTGAACGGACAGCCCCGCGAGGTCGACGTCCCGGCGGCCGCCAGCCTCCTCGACGTCGTCCGCGACCTTGGCGTGACCGGCGCCAAGGCGGGTTGCCGCATCGGGGTCTGCGGGGTATGCACGGTCCTCGTGGACGGCCTGCCGGTCAGCTCCTGCCTCTACCTGGCGCACTGTGCCGATGGAGCCGAGGTCCTGACGGCGGAGGGCATCGCTAGGGTAAATCCCGAGGTCGTTGACGCGTTCGTCCGGTGCGAGGGCATGCAATGCGGTATCTGCACGCCCGGGCAGGTCGTCGCCGCCGCCGCAGCGCGGGCGGAGCTCGGCCCATCCCCGGGCGACGCTCAGCTGCGCGAGTACCTGATCGGTAACCTGTGCCGCTGCACCGGCTACGTGACGATCATCGAGGCGGCACGGGCGGCCAGCGATGGTTGCTGACGGGAAGTTCGTGGCACCGGCGACCGTAGCGGAGGCACTCAGCGCCTTGCGGGCCGATGACGCGCTGGCGCTCGGTGGCGGAACTTCGGTCGGCCTGCTCCTCGGCCAGTCGCTGATCGAGCCGGGCGTACTGGTGTGGCTAGGCCGAATACCCGCCCTGCGCGGGATAACCCTCGATGACGCGAACCTGCGTGTGGGAGCGGCGGTCACGCTGCGCGAATTGAGCCGGCATCCAGCCGCCCGCTCATCGCTGACCGCGCTGGCCGAGGCGGCCGGCATGGTCGGCAACCCGCGGGTCCGGGCGGTCGCGACCGTGGGCGGCGCGCTCGCGCACGCCGACCCGCGCCAGGATCTGCCGCCTGCCCTGGTGGCGCTCGGCGCGATTGTGGAGATCGATGGCCCCGAGGGTAACCGGACAGTGCCAGCCGCCAGCCTGGCCGTCGGGATGATGGAGACGGTGCTGCGACCCGGCGAGATGATCACTGCCGTGCGGATCCCGATCGTGCCCGGCATGCGCTCGGTGTATCTCCGGTTCACGCCGGGCAGCGCCGCCGACTATCCGACAGTCGCCGCCGCGGCCAGCGCCAGCCGGAATCCAGACGGAACCCTCGCCTCGGTGGCCCTGTCCCTCGGTGCTGTCGACCGCACCGTGCTGGCGGTGCCCGAGGCAGCAGCGCTGGCCGGCCAGCGCATGCCGCCAGCGGAGTCGCTCGCTGCGGTGGCCGAGGCCGCGGCGCGGCGGGCCCGACCGGTCGCGACCCGCCGGGGATCGGCCGATTACGTGCGGGCGATGGCCGCGGTCTGGGCCCGCAGGGCCCTGATTGCCTGCCTGTCACCATTACCCGTACCTGACGACCAGACGTTCGGTAATACGCGATCTGCGGCGACCGCATCGACAGCTGACCACTCAGCGCCGACCGGACAGCCTGCGCCGCCGCGAAGTAGACAGCATCTTCGCCATGACCGCGGTGCCTGACCGCAGCGAACACATCCCACATGGATACAAGCATCTGGTTTGCGCTGAGACATGTTGCGCCCTCGGGTCTCCTGCAGGCTGCTGCCGTGGCCTAAGAGGTCATGGCCGGGGCGAGACGAAGGTCTGGCTGAGCTCGCCGATGCCGGTGATGCTGCTGGTGAGCGTCTCGCCGCGGCGGAGGAAGCGCTGGGGTGTCCGTCCCATGCCCACTCCGGCGGGGGTGCCGGTGTAGATGACGTCGCCAGGCAGTAGGGGCAGGACCGCGGAGAGCCGCGCGATGAGCTCGGGCACACCGAAGATGAGGTCGCGGCTGCGTCCCTTTTGGACGAGCTCGCCGTCGATGGCGCAGGTCAGCTCGACGTCGTCGGGGTTGAGGAGCTCGTCGGGGGTGACCAGCCAGGGGCCCATGGGGCTGAACCCAGGGTAGGACTTGGCCAGGCTGAACTGCGGCGCCGGCCCGGTTCGCTGCAGGACACGCTCGGAGATGTCCTGGCCGGCCGTCATCCCGGCGACGTGACTCCAGGCGTCGCCGACCGCGATGTAGCGGCCTCCGGCGCCGATGACGACCACCAGCTCGACCTCCCAGTCCACTTGTCCGTCGGGCAGTTCCACCTCAGTGACCGGGCCGGTGATCGAGCTGACGAACTTGGTGAAGACCGCGGGCTCGGGGGGCGGGGTGAAGCCGGACTCGCGGGCGTGGTCGCGGTAGTTGAGCCCGATGGCGAACAGCTGGCGCGGCGCGGGGGCGGGAGCGCCCAAGTCGCGGGAATCGAAGGGACGCCCGGGCGGCAGCGTGGCACCGCGCGCCCAGAACCGGAAGGCGGCGAAGTCCTGGTACACGGCCTGCACTTCGGGCCCGAAAGCACCGCCGGAGGCCTCGGCGATGTCGACGGCCAGGCCGTCCACCACCAGGCTGAGGCGGCCGGACAGGTTGGCGATGCGCATTGCGGTCCTCTCGGTCAGCTGGCCTTCCGGTCAGCGCGCGGGCATGGAGCCGACCCGCTCGGCGGGCACGGGCTGGTCCGCGGCGTGCATGGCGGCGGTGACGATGTCGGCGGTGCGCTGGATGTGCTCGCGATGCAGGCGGCAGGCCAGGTCGGCGTCGCGCGCGACCGCGGCCTCGAAGATGGCGCGGTGTTCGGCGGCGACGTCGCGGTCGTGGTCGACGAACTGCGACCAGTAACGGTAGATGGCGGCCGCTTCGGCCAGGGATGCGGTGAGCTCGAGCAGCCGGTGGTTGCCGCAGCCGGACATGGTGGCCGCGTGGAAGGCGTTGTGCGTCGCCATCCACTCACTGCTCAGCGCCTCGGGATGGTCCGGGATCGTCATCGGCGTGTTCGCCAGTCGGTGGTGCGCGGCCACGACCCCGGTCTCCCAGACCAGATCGCCGCTGGCAATGGAGCGCCGCAGCGCCTCGCACTCGACGAGAGCGCGCAGGTCGGTCAGTTCGGCCAGGTCGATCGCGCTGACGGCCGGCACCGCGAAACCCTGCTGGGCCGACGCCTTGACCAGGCGCTCGCCGGCCAGGCGGCTGAGCGCCTCGCGCACGACGTTGAGGCTGACCCCGTAGGCGGCGGCGAGCTCGGTCGGCCGGAGCCGCTGCTCGGGCGGGAACCGCCCGGCCAGGATATCCGCCCGCAGGCCGCGGTACACCTTCTCGGTCAGCGACTTGGTGCTGGTGGGTGGCATGCCCGCCAGCATAGTTGAATCCACTTCAGGTGTAAATATGGATTTTTTATTGACAAGTGGATTCTAGTCGGCGTACAACGAGTACAGCGGCCGCGGACCCCGCCGGAGGTGGCGGCCCCGACGTTGGCGGTCCGGACAACGCCGCTGTGTCGAAAGGTGGATCACATGTCGCTGCACGGCCTGGCCTCCGTCACCATCGGCGTTCCCGACGTTGCGGTGACCCGCGCCTACTACTCCGATTTCGGCTTGACCCCGCAGGCCGAGGGCTGGATGTCGACGACCGACGGCGGCAGCCAGCTCCGCCTGGTCCGGCGGCCGCGCCGTCAGCTGGCCGAGCTGGTCGTCCGCGCGTCCGAGCCGGACGACCTCGGCCATATCGCCTCCCGCTTGGCCAGGCTCGGCGTGCCGACGGACCGGAGCGAACCGGACGCCATCGCGGCCGTCGAGCCGGTGACCGGTACCCGGGTGGTGGCGCGGATCCTGCCGCCGGTGGTCCCCGCGCCCCGGCCGGCGCCGGCGTACAACGGGCCCGGCCGACTCATGCGGTCAGGCCGGCGCGCCGACGCCGTGGGCCGCTCCGAGGCGGTCCGGCCGCGCCGCCTGGGTCATGTCGTGCTCGGTACCACGGATCTGGCCGCCAGTATGGCCTTCTTCGTCGACGGCCTAGGGTTCCGGGTCTCGGACTACATCAGCGACCGCGGCGCCTTCCTGCGCTGCTCGGGCGACCACCACAATGTGCTCATCCTGACCGCGCCGGTGCCCTTCCTCCACCACACCTCCTGGGAGGTAGACGACATCGACGAGATCGGCCGCGGCGCGACTACGATGCTCGAGGGGCATCCCGAACGGCATGTGTGGGGGCTGGGCCGCCACCACGCCGGCTCCAACTTCTTCTGGTACCTGCGGGACCCGGCCGGCAACTTCAGCGAGTACTTCTCCGATATGGACTGCAACCTCGAGGACCAGCTGTGGAACCCCGAGGTGTTCCAGGGGCGCGAAGGGCTCTACAGCTGGGGGCCGCCGCCTCCGCCATCGTTCCTGCACCCCGACGACCTCGCCGACCTGATGATCGGCTCCCACGCCTCCGCCTGAGCGGCCGGCCCTAACACGAATGAGGTTCCCGATGTCTGTTGATCAGCTGGGGTACGACACCGACGTCCTCGTCGTCGGCTCCGGTCCGGCCGGCGGCTCCATGGCGCTGCTGCTGGCGACCTACGGCGTGCGCGTGCAGATGATCACCAAGTACGGGCGGCTCGCCGACACCCCCCGCGCGCACATCACGAACCAGCGCTCCGTCGAGGTATTCCGCGACATGGGCATCGAGCACCTGCTCCAGCGCGAGGCCACGCCCTGGGAGCTGATGAGCAACACGACGTATTGCACCAGCCTGGCCGGCCAGGAACTGGGCCGCGTCCCGTCCTGGGGCACCGACCCGCGCCGCCATGCCGATTACCTGCTGGCCAGCCCCTGCACCATGGTGGACGCTCCGCAGACGATCGTGGAGCCGATCCTCGTCTCCCAGGCGCAGGCGCGCGGGGCCAGGGTTCGGTTCGACACCGAGTACCTGGGGCACGAGCAGGACGCCGACGGCGTCACCACGATCGTGCGGGACCGGCTCACCGGCACCGAACACGCCGTGCGGTCACGCTATGTCGTGGGCGCGGACGGCGCGCGCAGCAAGGTCGCCGCGGACCTGGGCCTGCCGTTCGAGGGCCCGGGCGTCGTGGCCGGCGCCCTGAGCATCGTCTTCGAGGCCGACCTATCCCGGTTCGTCGCCCATCGCCCGTCCATCCTGTACTGGATGCTCCAGCCGGGCGCGGACGACAACGGCGTCGGGCTCGGTGTGCTCCGGATGATCAAGCCGTGGACGGAGTGGATGCTCATCTGGGGCTATGACCCGGCCGTGGGTCCGCCCGACTTCACCGACGAGTTCATCAGGGACCTCGCCGTCAAGCTCGTCGGCACCGACGACTTCGAGATGCGGGTCAGCTCGCGCGCGCCGTGGACGATCAACCACCACTTCGCCACGACTATCTCCAAGGGCCGGGTGTTCTGCGCCGGCGACGCTATCCACCGCCACCCGCCGAACAACGGCCTCGGCTCGAACACGTCGATGCAGGACTCATACAACCTCGCCTGGAAGCTCGCCTACGTCATCCAGGGGCAGGCCGGAGAATCGCTGCTGGACAGCTACGACGCCGAGCGGGCGCCGGTGGCCCGTCAGATCGTCGAACGAGCGAACAAGAGCATCGCGGACACCGGGCGCATCCTGGAGGCCCTCGGGCTGTCCGACACCTCCGACGTCGCCAAGCTCGAGGAACGGCTGGCCGTCCTGCGCGCCCCGGGCCAGGACGGGGAGAAGACCCGCCAGGCCATGCAGGAGGCGATCGCCTACAAGTCCTACGAGTTCAATGCCCACGGGATGGAGCACAACCACCGGTACGCTTCCGGCGCCGTCGTGCCGGACGGGACGCCGATGCCCCCGTTCACCCGCGACCGCGACCTGTACGCCCAGCCGACGACCTGGCCCGGGGCCAAGGTCCCGCACGCCTGGGTGACCCGGAACGGGGCACAAGTCTCCACGCTCGACCTCGGCGGGAAGGGTGCCTTCACCCTGTTCACCGGCATCGGCGGGCAGGTGTGGGCCGAGGCCGCCGCGGCCATGTCCGCGCAGCTCGGCATCGAGCTGCGAGTGGTCTCGATCGGGCCCGGCCAGCCCTACGAAGACCCCTTCGCCACCTGGGCCGACCTGCGCGAGATCGCCGACGACGGCGCCATCCTCACCCGCCCCGATCTGTACGTCGCCTACCGCGCCACGACCGCCCCCGCCAGCCTGGACGAGGCCACCGCGCAGCTCGGCGGTGCCCTGTGGGCCGTGCTAGGCCGATGACCTTGCCTGCCTTACCCCCTTACCAAGGAGAAAGAGCCATGTCCCTAGATCGCAGCGTCATGACGGACGAGCAGCGCAAATCCGTAGCCCTGGAGTACCTGTCCGCCTTCGACCACGGCGGGGTGACCTCGAGCGGAGGGAACATCCTCGACCTGTTCGACGACCACGCCGTCGTTTACTTCCCGAAGTGGGGCATCGCCAACGGCAAGGAGGAGATCGCCCGCTGGGTCAAGGAGGTCGGCGGCACGATCACCTCGATCGTCCACCGCACCTGGGATTTCCACTACATCATGACCGGCTCCGACTTGTTTGCCATCGAGGGCACCACCCACGGCGTGCACAAGGACGGGCCGTGGAGCGTGGGCGACCCCGAATGGTCGGCCGGCCGCTGGTGCGACGTGTTCGAGGTGCGGGACTGGAAGATCCAGCGCTGCTTCATCTACCTCGACCCGGACTACGCCGGTCTCGACACCACCCGCTACCCCTGGCTGTCCGGCCAGGGCTGATCCGCGCGAAGGCGGCACAGCATAGCGAACATGGCGGCCGCGGCGGCGTGGACGTCCGCGTGTCGCACCGGGTGCAGCGCGTGGTCGTGAACGGCCGACGGGTCGTGGGCGTGGAGGCCCCCACGCCCGACGCCGCAACGCTATAACCCGTCTGCGCGGTGAGCACCTTGTTTCTGCAACCCGTGAACCAGCGTCTGTCTCCGCTGGCTCCCCGTTTGGCTCCCCGAAATATCGTTACCTTCACTCAGGGCAATACCGGCGCCGAGGGTGTCGGGGTCTTGTCGGCGGATGGCGATGTCGCTGCATGCGCTAATCCAGCAGCTCGGTTACCAGTTCCGGGGGAAGGCCGTGCGTCTGGTGCAGATACCGCAGGTCCGCCTCGGTCAGTGGCCGACCAGCGCCGAGCTGGGCTAGCACCTTGCGACCCCGGGTGAGCAGGTCGACGAACCGGCGTTCCTCGCCGCGGAGCACATCGCGGACCGGGCCGCTTTCCTCGTACTGGCCAAACTGCGTTAGGGTCTGCTCGACCAGCGACGTTGGCAGATCTTCCAGCGTTCTGGTGCTGTCGGGGCGCCACAGCACGGTGAGCGCGCGCCGGAGCAGCCGCCGCAGCACGTAGCCCCGGCCGGTATTGGACGGGGTGACCCCGTCGCCGATGATCACGATGCTGGCTCGCAGGTGGTCGGTGAGCAGGCGCAGGGACCGCTGGTCGGGCTGCTGCCACAGGCCGGTCAGCGTGGTCGTCCAGGGCTGGAAGACGTCACAGTCGAACACCGAGGGCCGGCCCTGCACGACCATCAGCAGCCGCTCCAGGCCCATCCCGGTGTCCACACTGCGCTGCGGCAAGGGCTCCAGGCTGCGGTCGTCGTGCCGCCGGTAGCTCATCGTCACGTGGTTCCACAGCTCCATCCACCGCCCGTCAGTGCCGGGCGTGCCCTGCGGCGGGCCGTCGCCGGTCCAGGCAAACAGTTCCGAGTCCGGGCCGCACGGACCGGTCGGGCCGTTGGACCACCAGTTGTCCGGCCCGAGCCGCTCGACCGGGACGCCGAGCTTGGTCCAGGTCTGCCACGACAGGAGATCGGCGGCCACCTGCTCATCACCACCGAACACTGTGGCGTGCAGCCGATCCCGGCCGATGCCCAAGCGGATGCATCCCCGCGGTGGTGAACAGCACCGGGTCACCGTGCGGCGCCACCAGCGAGCTGCCCGGCACCATCTGATGGCCCCGGTCACCGAAGAACTCAAGGAAGGTCCGGAGGGATTTACTACCGCTTAATGAGGCGATCCCAGCGAAATAGCGGTATTTCCGAGTGGGATCGTCGGCATCGACTTCGAGGCGTACGACTCCTCGTCGGTGACCACGTGATCGGGATCGATACGGACGCCCTACGCCCGAGCAGTTCGGGCTTGAGGTACCGCCGGGCGTCATGGCCTCAGCGCACATGCCGATCGCGGCAAGAGAAAGGGCATTTACCTCGAATAGGGCACTTGGACAGTGCAGCTGGCAGCCCCGGCCGTCACCACGGCATTGGTCACGTTCTTTGGCGCCGGCTCGCGTTGACGTGTACCAAGCGTCGCAAGTAAACGCGGTCATGGGACATTGATGTACGCAGTGGCGGGCAAGTAATGCCATGTGCGGTGAAGGGCTTCTACTGGCAGCGCAGCTGGCCACCTGATCTGCGGAGGGCCTGGGATTATCAGGCAGTATCGAAGAACAGATCCGCCAGCAGGTGTATCTGGAATCGGCATACCGTGCTCCGTATTGACAGGTCATCGGAACGAGGTGAGGGGGAGGAGCAGCTATGACGTCGCGCACTGCACCACCGGAGAGTGTCAGTACGTCGGACGTGGCTTACCGGCCTGGCTGGTTCAAGCGACTCTACGACAAGATCACGGGCAAGGTGGCGGTCAAGCACCCCTGGTACGTGTTGCCGAAGGAGCTTGGCCTGGCTGAACTGATCGGCATTCGTGACACGCTTAGGCGGGAGAACCTCTTCGATACTTCCCGCCTTCCGTCGGTTGATCCTGTGCAACCGCCGCCGTATGACGAGTCGTACCTGACCGCGCGCACCGCGGATGGCAGCTGGAACGATCTGGCGCACCCCGAGATGGGGATGGCCAACACGCGCTTCGGGCGCAACGTGCCGCTGAGTTACACCCGGCCCGACAAAGACCGGATGATGGTGCCGAACCCGCGCGAGATCAGCCTCAAGCTGATGACCCGCGACACGTTCAACCCGGCCACGGCCGGTAACGCGCTGATCACGACGTGGCTGCAGTTCATGGTCCACGACTGGGTCAGTCACGGCATGAGTCCCAAGGAGAACCCGTGGGTCCTGCCGGAGGTCGAGGGCGACGACTGGCCCACGCCCCCCGTCGTCGTCATGCGCGTACCGCCCGACCCGACCTCTCCCAAGGAATCGACGCTGCCGCCGACGCACCTCAACGTGAACACGCACTGGTGGGACGGATCGTCGATCTACGGCAACGACCTCGAACAGCAGCGGTTTCTTCGCGAAGACGCGGGCGGGCGGCTGCGACTGGTCGACGGGTTGCCGCCGATCCCGCCTGACCCCAAGAACGATCCGACCCTCGTGCCAGGTTTCTGGCTGGGCCTGGGCATGATGCAGACGCTGTTCTCGATGGAGCACAACAGCATCGCCGCCATGCTCGCCGCGGCACACCCGGAGTTCGACGACGAGGCGCTGTTCCAGAAGGCTCGGCTGATCACCTGCGCGCTCATCGCCAAGATCCACACTGTGGAATGGACGCCCGCGGTCACCGCCCACCCCACGGCCGTCGAAGGGCTGCACGCGAACTGGTGGGGCCTGGCCGGCGAGAAACTGCACAAGTTCGTCGCGACGATCTCCAAGAACGAGACACTGCGCGGCATCCCAGGCACCGACACCGAGGACTACGGTGTGCCGTACGCACTCACGGAAGAATTCGTCGCCGTCTACCGAATGCACCCGCTCGTGCCAGACGACTTCGACTTCCGGTCGGTACGCGACGACGCGACGACGCTCGGGCCACGGTCCTTCAGCGAGTTGACCGGGCCGCAGGCCGTTCCGATCCTGCGGAGCCAGCAACTGACCAACATCGTCTACACGTTCGGCACGACGCACCCGGGCCTGGTCACACTGCATAACTTCCCTAAAGGGCTGCAGACGTTCAAGCGGCCCGATTCCGGCGCGTATATGGATATGGCGGCGCTGGACATCCTGCGCTGTCGTGAGCTCGGGGTGCCGAGGTACTGCGAGTTCCGCCGCCTGCTGCATCTTCCCGTGCCGCGGACCTTCGAGGAGGTTACGAGCAACAAGGTCTGGGCGAAGGAACTGCACGACGTGTATGGCGGCAAGATCGAGGATCTCGACCTCATCCCCGGCGTTATGGCCGAGGACTTCCCGGAGGGCTTCGCATTCAGCGACACAGCGTTCCGCATCTTCGTGCTGATGGCCTCCCGGCGGCTCAACAGCGACCGGTTCTTCACCGACTACTTCACCGACGAGGTCTACACCCCCGAGGGCATGACGTGGATCGCGGACAACACGATGCGTACGGTGCTGGTGCGACACTGCCCGGAACTGGAGCCGACGGTGGCGAAGCTGCCGAACGCGTTCGCGATCTGGAACAGGACGGCCGCGAAATGACCGCCACCCAGTCGCCGGACGACAAGCGCGTCGCCATCGTCAACGAGCACATGCGGCTGGAAAACGCCTACGACTTCCCCGAGTGCGTCGGAACGTTCGGCAGGCCAAAGTACCAGCTGGTCGCCGACGGCGAGCTTTACGACGGCGCGGACCGGGTTCATTACTTCCTGTCACAGAACCACACGGCCTTCCCCGACTTCGTTTTCGAACCCACCCGGGTGTCGCCGACGACCGGCGCGGTGGTCGTCGAAGGGCGCTTCGTCGGGACACACCTCGGACCATGGCGCGGCCTGCCGCCCACCGGGCGGAAGGTCGACTTCCAGATGTGCCTGATCTTCGAGTTCGACGGGGAGTCGATGATCAACGAGAAGCTCTACTTCGACCTCAGTACTCCGCTGCGGCAACTGGGCATCGCCGACGACTACAACTCGCTGCGCGGCAAGCTGACTGCCGCCTTGGGCCACCCGGTCGTGATTCTCAAGGCGCTCATCTTCAGCCTGACGCACCGCAAAAAGCCAGGCAGGGCGTGACCGCTGCCATGATAGTGAAATACCTCATCACGGTGGCCTACTCCGTGCTGCTGGCGGGCGGGGTCTTGGTCGGCGTCCGTCAGATATACCAGGGCTTCCGCAGACCCAACGAGTTGCTGAACCCGCTGTTCGGCAACAAGATCGCGATCCGGCTGTTCACCGTCCACATCATCGTGGTCAGCTGCGACTTGTTCGTGATCGGTCCGCTGGCCATCGCGCACAAGAGCCCGCTCTACTACTGGGGCGGGCGGTGCCTGCTGGTGACCTCGTCCCTGCCGATCGCCGCCTACCTTAACCGGAACCCACAGTCTTTCGGCACCTTCATCGGCAAATGGGTGATGGTGCGCAACTTCTTCGAGTACGGCATCCACATCGTCTTCGCCGCGCTGCCGCTGTCCTGGTTCCGCTACTACCTGCTGCTCTGGTGGATCGTCGCCTACCGCTACCTGGATGTTGGTCCCCGTCGGCTGCTGCAGAGGCTCTATAACACGCCCGAGAAGCAAGCGGCCCGGCCGTGGGCGCAGTATCTGAACTGGGTCACGATCGTGGCGATTTACATCGGTGCATTCTTCGCGGTCTTCTACAAGCAGATCCTGTTCGCGCGCCTGCCAGACCCCGCCATGCACACGTATATCCCCTCGAACTGGGAGACCGGCGCCGTGATCGGCGTCAACTTCGCACTCGTGTTGTTCGAGTGGGTGACAATCCGCAAGTACACCGACTCACTGCTGGCAGCCACCGGCCCCCGGAAGGTCACCGCCGCGCACTACTAATAGGCTCCAGGTCTAGGCCGAGGCTTGCAGGCGGGCCCGCAGCTGGCTGGCCTGCGGGTCGCCGAGTTCTTCGAAGATGACCAGGGCCTGATGCCATTGGTCGCGTGCCTGAGCGCCGCTGCCGCCTTCGAGGAGAAGCTCGCCGAGCCGCAGGTGCGTCTCGGCCGCGCCCTGCCGGTCGTCGGCCAGCCGGTAGGCGTCGATGGCGCGCAGATAGGAGTCGCGGGCCCGCACCGGCTGACGCAGCGCCTGGTATGCCTCGCCCAGGTTGTAAAGCGCCTGACCTTTCCCTTGCCGGTCCCCGATCTCGACGGCGATCTGCAGGGCCTGCTGGTGGCGGCTGATCGCCTGCGCCGCCTGTCCGGTTCTGCGGTAAGCCTCGCCCAGGTTGTCCAGGGCGACACACTCGCCATGCCGGTTGCCGGTATCGCGCGCGAAGTCCAGGCTCTGCTGGAAGCAGTCGAGAGCATCGCCGGTACGGGACAGCTCCCAGTACGCGGTGGCCAGGTTGTTCAGTACCGCGCCCTCGTCCTGGTGGTCGCTGCTCTGCCTGACCAGTTGCAGCGCCTGCTCGTAGTAGGCGGCGGCGTCCGCGAACCGCAGCAGGCCGTGGCAGGCGGCGCCTAGCTCATTGAGCGACCAGGCCTGGCCGAGTGTGTCTCCGACCCGGCGTGCCGCGGCCAGTCCGGTGATGGTGCAGCTCATCCAGTTGTTCCACGGCCTGCGCAGCCGGAAGAAGTCGGTCATCGCGGCGGGTATTTTCCAGGCGATGTCGTCTAGTCCGGCTTCGGCGGCCACCTGCCCGGCGGCGGTCAGGTTTGCCTGCTCGGCATCACACCACGCCAGGGCCTGGTCATAATCGGCGAAGCCCGGCGGCTGGATGTCCGGCGCCGGGTCGAGGGGTACCCGCCGCCGGGACACGCCGAGGAGGCGGTTCGCCGCGTCCGCGGTGTGCAGGTACCACGTGAGGACCCGGCGGATCGCGTCATGACGGTACGCCGGATCTTCGTCCGCTTCAGCACGTTCGGCGGCGTAGTCACGCAGCAGGTCGTGGAACCGGTACCGGCCAGCCGCCGCTTCATCGAGCAGGTGCACGTGTGCCAGCCTGTCAAGCAGGCGGGTCGTATCCGCCAGGGACTCGCCGGCCAGCGCCGCGGCTGCCTGGACGCTGACGTCCGGTCCCGGGTGCAGTCCGAGCAGGCGGAACATGCGGGCCGCGCCGGGGGACAGGGCCTGGTACGACCAGGAGAACACGGCACGCATCGACGTGGCCGGGTCGTCTTCGGCGGCGAGCAGGTCCAGCCGCTCGCGGGCGGTGGCCAGCCGGGCAGCGAGCGAGGCCAGCTTGAGGTGCGGCCGGGCGACGGCTCTTTCCGCGGCGATCCGCAGTGGCAGCGGCAGGAAAGCGCACGCTGCGGCGATGGTGGCCAGCGCGGCCGGCTCGGCTTTGGCGCGCTCCGGGCCGAGGATCCTGCGCAGCAGCACCACGGCCTCGACCGGGCGCAGCGGGGCGAGGATGAGCTGGGTCGTACCCTCGCGTGCCCCCAGTCCGGGCAGGCTCCCACGGCTCGTCACGATGACCGTGCATCCGGGTGTTCCCGGCAGGAGCGGGCGGACCTGCTCGGAGGCCGCGGCGTCGTCGAGCACGACGAGCAGCCGCTTGCCGTCAAGCAGCGACCGGTACAGGGCGGATGCCTCATCCAGGTCACCTGGAACATGCCCGGGAGGGATACCTAGTGCGCGCAGGAACCGGGCCAGCACCTCCAGCGGGTCGGCAGGTCCCAGCGGGCCATGTGCGCGCAGGCTGGCATACAGCTGACCGCCGGGGAACCGGGCGGCAACCCGGTGCGCCCAGTGGACCGCGAGCGCGGTCTTGCCAGCTCCCGGCGCCCCGTTGATCGCCGCTATCACGACCGCCGCGCGGTTGCCGAGTATGCCGTCCACCCGGTCCAGCTCAGCCGCACGGCCGGTGAAGTGACTGACATCCGGCGGCAGCTGCCGGGGGACGGGCGCGCCGAGGAACACTACGGCCTGCTGCGGAGCCGGCAGCGGGTCACCGGCCAGCACCTGCTGGTGCAGCTCCCTCAGCCCGGGGCCCGGCTCCACGCCGAGCTCTTCGACCAGGTGCGTGCGCAGTTGCCGGTAGACGGCCAGCGCCGTGGCCTGCTCCCCGGTGCGGTACAGCGCGGTCATCAGCTGCCCCCACGGCCGCTCCCGCAGCGGATGGGTGGCCACCAGCAGCCGCAGCCTCGGGATCATCGCCGCGTCATGCCCAAGGGCGAGTTCGGCTTCGGCCCGGTCCTCTTCGGCCAGCAGCCGCCGCTCGGCCAGCCCGGCGCGTATCGCGTCGGTATTGTCATCGACGGTGACATCCTCGGCAGGGTCCCCGCGCCACAGCGCCAGCGCCTCATCCAGCAGCCGGGCCGCGGTCGCCGCGTCCCCGTCGCTCAGCGCCTGCCGCCCCCGCCCGGTCAGGTCACCGAACACGAACATGTCCAGGTCGCCGTGACCCACCTCCAGCCGGTATCCGTCGCCCAGTGCGGCGAGCCGCGGCAGCAGATCCCGGCGCGCCAGGCGCAGCGACTGCCGCAACGTTGACACATAGGTGCGCACCACGTGCGGTGCCGACGGCGGCGGAAGGTCCGGCCACAGCGCGCTCATCAGCCGGTGCTGGCCGACCCTCCGGCCAGCCTCGAGCAACAGCACCGCGAGCAGCGCCCGCGGCTTGGGCGGCAGCGCCACCGGCTGTTCGCCATCCGCCTGAGCCTCGACCGGCCCCAGTACACGGAATCTCACCCGGCACCCTCCCTCCGGCCGCACAGGCCGCTTGCCCGCTCCTGCCTGGTGGTCGAACAGCGGCCCTCATAACTAAATACGTAGCCGTCGGCTACGCGGTTTGACGGCCGCCTGAGGATGCAGGCAGCTGGCGCTGCGGCTGGATCGATCCTGGACTTCCGCTGGTCCGCCGCTGGACGCGGGGTCGCCACGATGGCAGCAGCACTCAGCCACCGGCTCCCGGATGGAAACCGGTGACACCAGGAAGGCAAGCGATGCGCGCGTGTCCCATGGGGAACTACCTGTCTGGCTCGGCACACCCCATCGTTGGCGGGCTGCCCGCCGGCGCCGTCCCGGTACGCGCGAGCTGGCCGGATGGAAGCGTCGAGCTGGTCGAGGTGCCGTCCGGTGCGGTCCGGTCCGCCGAGGCTCCCGCTGTCGCACTGTCGCTCGACGCGTTGCGGTTCGCGCCGGGCAGCCGCCGGTGGGGCGGACCGGCGGACGCCATCCGCAGGCTGGTCGAGCACGAGCGACTGCCGCTGCCGGCCGGGCTGATCTTCCATTCCGGCCGCTGCGGTTCCACGCTGCTGGCCAACATGCTGTCCGCGCATCCAGGCCTTCGCGTGCTCAACGAGTCGGCCGTGATCAACCAGTTCCTGCTGAACAGGCGGGCGGGTGCGGACGAGCTGCGTACGCTCACCCGCGCGTTCAGCCGCGGCCTGCCGGCCGGCGCGCGCGTGGTGGTGAAGACGTCGAGCTGGAACGTGCTCGACGCGCCCGGCATACTCGCCGCGCTGCCCGGCGTGCCCACGGTCTTCATCTGGCGACACGCCGCCGACGTGGTGGCCTCGTGCCTGCACAGCGCGTCAGCCTGGGCGGAGGAGCCGACGATGCGGCGCTGGCTCATGCGGCGGATAGCGCCCAGCACCTCGGATCAGCCGCTGTCGGCCGCCGAGTTCTACGCCCGAGCTTGGCAGGAGATGACCAGGGCGGGCGTCGCTCTCGCCGAGACCGCCGGCGACCGGGTACGGGTCGTCCGCTACGACGAGCTGCGGGCCAGGCCAGTCGAGCTGGCAGCGGAGATCGCGGCGGCGTTCGGCGCACCGGTCACCGGCGCGGTGGCGGGCGGCATGCGCCGGACCGCTCGCATCTACTCGAAGGACCCAGTCGGCCGCGCGGTCTTCGATCCCGGCGGCGTGCACGCCAGGCCCGAGTTGCCAGAGCGCGAGCGCGTCCTTGTCGCCAGCCTGACAGCGCCGAACGCCCCGACAGGAGAAAGGAACATGCCAGAGAGTCACTCAGTGCGGCCCGAGGACATCAGGGTCGACACCTTAACCGCGCTGGGCCCCCAGCTTCCACATCGTGGACGAGGACCCGGTCGACCCGGCGTCCGGCTACGACACGGCCGGCCACAGCCTGCACGGCAACGGCACCGCGCACATCTGATCGCCACATCCCAACAGGAGAGAACATGCCAGAAACCAGCTCACTGCGGCCGGAAGACATCAAGGTCGAGACGTTCGCTCCGCTGACGCCGGAGTTTCACGTCGTGGACGAGGATCCCGCCGACCCAGTGAGCGGACACGACGTGGTCATGCCGAACGGCAAAGGCCACTTCACGCACATGTGACACCCGTCCCCAGTTAAAAGGAGATCACCATGCCAGAAAACGGTGCGCTGCGGCCGGAGGACATCGAGGTCGAGACGTTCGCTCCGCTGACGCCGGGGTTCCATCTCGTGGACGAAGACCCCGTCGACCCGGCATCCGGCTATGACGACGTCGCGCCAAGCACCCACGGCGGCATCACCCGCGTATGAAGAGGCGAATCGAGAGATAGCAGGAGAAACCATGCCAGAAACCAGCTCCGTGCGGCCCGAGGACATCAAGGTCGAGGCGTTCGTGACGCTAGACCCCGGATTCCACGCGGTAGATGAGGACCCGGTCGACCCCGCGGGCGGCTACGACGAGATCTTCCCGAACCGCAACGGTACCTGGACACACGCCTAGAACGGATCATGGCCGGCGGGGCTGCGCAGCCACCCGCATCCCCGCCGGTGCCCGGCTCATCTTCCAGGCAGCTTCCCAGAGAACGTTCCGGGCGGCACGACTGGTGGCGGGAGAACCCTGTGATGCAAACTACCTCTTCACGCCTGCGGCAGGTAGCTGCCGTCCGGTCCGCCCGGCGGGGCAGGGCCGGCCGGCCCGACTGGTCGCGGGATGGGCTGGCCGGCCTCATCGAGCCGGTCGGTGTCGCTGACTTCGCCGTCGGGTACTGGGAACGCGAGCCGGTGATTATCCGCCGGGACGATGCCGAGTTCTACGCCGACCTGCTCACCTTCGACGACGTCGATCACATCCTGGCCAACTCCGGCCTGCGCGAGTCCGACCTGCGGGTCATCGTCGACGGCGTCAACGTCTGGGTGCGCAAGGCAGACGACGCCAAGGGCCACTTCCCCCCTGGCACGCTCGAGGACATCTACCACGCCTACCGGGCGCAGGGCGCGACGATCAACCTGACCTACCTGCACGAGCGGTGGCCGCCGCTGGACCAGTTCTGCCGCACGCTGGCCGCGGAGCTGAGCGCGCAGATCAAGAGCAACATCTACCTGACCCCGCCGCGGGTACAGGGGCTGCGTGAGCATTTCGACACGCACGATGTGTTCGTGGCGCAGATCTCTGGCAGCAAGCGGTGGCGGTTCTATGAGACGCGCCATCCGCTGCCGCTGCAGAACCAGCGGTACAGTTGGCCGCCCGAAGGGCCGGGCGAGCCGGTCGCCGAGTTCGAGCTGACACCTGGCGACCTGCTGTACATACCGCGTGGCGTGGTGCACGACGCGACGTGCACTGAAGAGGCGTCGCTGCACCTGGCGGTGGGCGTGATCCCGGTGCGGTGGGCCGAGCTCATCAGGGAGGCGGTCCGCAAGATCACCGCGCGCGAGCTCCGGTTCCGTGCCTCCGTGCCCAGCTGGTTCACCCATAACGAGTGGCGGAAGGCGGCGACCGCAACGGCCGAGGACCTGCTAGCCGACCTGGCGGCCATGCTGTCATCGCGCGATCTGCTGGACGAACTGGCTACTGCCCGGCTCAGCGCCGCCCGGCCTGCGCTGCGTGGTCACCTCGCCGACCTGGGCGCGGTGGATTCGGTTGACCTCGACACGCCGCTGCACAGGCACGAGGGCACCGAGTACCTGCTCACTGTCGGCATTGAGGACGCGCGCCTGGAGTTCCACGGCAAGGCGGTGACGTTGCCCGTCAGGCTCGCGCCGCAGCTGCGGTTCATGGCGGTGGCCGACCGGTTCACCGGCCGCACCGTCCCCGGCGATCTGGCCGAGTCCGGCCGGCTCGTGCTCATCCGGACGCTGCTGCGCGAAGGCTTCCTGACGATCGCCACGGACATCGCGGAGGGACAAACCGGTGACCGCGCCGCTAATCCCGCTTGACATGCTGTTCGGTGGCAGCGGGGCGCAGCAGCCGCAGCTCTCGCCGTCCGGTGAGTGGCTGGCTAACCGTGCCCCGGGAGCCGACGGCACGCCCCACCTGTGGCTGGCGAGCGTGGTACGGGCGACCGCCTGCGGCGCGGCCGCCACGACAGGCATGCCGCACGCAACTGCGGCTACCCGCCATCCGCTCGGCATCGGCGGCTTCCGGTGGAGCGGCGATGACCGTTACCTGGTGTACGCCCGGGACCGCGACGGGGACGAGCAGAACCACCTGTGGCTGCTCGACCGCGTCACCGGAACGGAGCGGGATCTCACCCCGTTCCCCGGCGTATCGGCGAGGCTGGCGGGCGCTGAGCCGGCCAAGCCGGGTGCCATCCTGATCGGCCTGGACCGGCGGATCCCGGGCATCCACGACGTGTACCGTGCGGAACTGCCCTCCGGCGAGCTGACCCTGGTGGCGGAGAACCCGGGCGTCATCGGCTGGCTCGCCGACCGTCGGCTGCGGGTGCTAGGCGCGCTTGCGCCGCAGCCTGGCGGCGGCCTCGCGCTGCTGGTCCGGGACAGCGAGACAACCCCGTGGCGCACGCTCTACCAGGTCGATCAGCCTGACAGCGGCACCTTCCGCGCGTTCGGCTTCACCGCCAACGGGCAGGAGGTGCTGCTGGCCTCGTCCCGGGACGCGGATGCGGCCCGGCTGGTCCGGGTGGACGTGGCCACCGGCGCCGTGCAGGTGGTGTACGCGGACCCGGGCGGCTACGACGTCACCGAGGCGCTGCTCGATCCAGCCACCGGGCAGCCGCTGGTCGCCGTGGTGCAGCGGCAGCAGCGCGACCTCGTCGCGGTGGACCCGGCGCTGGCCGACGAGCTGGCCTGGCTGCGCGAGCAATGCCGGGGCCATGCGGCTCCGCTCGGCCAGGACCGGGCCGGCCAGCGGTGGCTGATCCAAGATCTGGCGGACGACGCGCCGAGCGCGTACCTGCTGCTGGACCGGCGGACCCGGCAGCTCCGGTACCTGTACAGCCATTGGCCCGCGCTCGGCGCGTACCGGCTCGCCCGGATGGAACCGTTCTCGCTCACCGCCCGCGACGGCAGGACGTTGCACGGGTACCTGACCTATCCGGCGGGGGCGGAGCGGCGGCGGCTGCCCACCGTGCTGCTCGTCCACGGCGGACCATGGGAGCGGGACCTGTGGGGGCTGCGTGCCGAGAACCAGTGGCTGGCCAACCGCGGCTACCTGTGCGTTCAGGTCAACTTCCGCGGGTCGACCGGCTACGGCAAGGACTTCATCAACGCGGGCGACCGCGAGTGGGGCGGCCGCATGCAGGACGATCTCACCGACACGATCAGTCATCTGGTCGAGGAGGGGATCGCCGACCCCGGACGGCTGGCCGTCATGGGCCATTCGTACGGCGGCTATGCCGCGCTGTGCGCCGCTGCCTTCACCCCGGGCCTGTTCCGGTGCGCGATCGCATCGGCCGCCCCGGCGGACCTGCGCTCGTTCATCACCTCGATACCGCCCTCCTGGCGGCTCGCCGTGGACGAATTGCACCGCCGGGTCGGCGATCCGGTCGCCGACGCGGACTTTCTCTGGTCGCGCTCGCCGCTGTCCCAGGTCGGCGACATCCGGATCCCGCTCCTCATCGCGCAGGGCGCCAATGACCCGCGGGTGCGCAGGGACCAGGCCGAGCTGATCGTGGCGGCGCTGCGCCAGCGCGGGTTGCCGCACGAATACCTGCTCTTCGACGACGAAGGTCACGGGCTCAGCAAGCCGCGGAACAAGATCGCCTTCTACGCGGCGGCAGAGCACTTCCTCGCCGAGCATCTCGCGCCGGGAACCGCGGTCGCGGACGGTCCGGCTGAGGTTCATGGAGCCGTCCGCCGATGAGGATAGTCACGTTCTGGGAGGAGCCGACGGGCACCTCGGATCGCAGCGGCCTCACCGGGCCGCCGGAGATCCCCGAGCCACCGCGGCCGCAGCGGCAGCGGGCCCTGCGCGCGCGGCTGGCCAGCCTGCGCGGGGCGACGCTGGGCATGCTGTCCGCATTCCCGCGGGTGCTCGCCCTGGCGTGGGCATCCGGGCGGCTGCTGACCGCGGGACTGGCCGCGGCGACGGTGCTGGCCGGCCTCACTCCGGCCGCGACCGCGTACCTCGCCCGGGCGCTGATCAACACGGTTGCGGCGGCGATCAAGGCGCACGCCTCGGCGGGTCCCGCACTGGTACGGGTACCGCTGCCGCTGCACCTGCCGCCGGTGCGGCCCGCCATCGCCATCGGCGTGCTCGTCGCTGTCCAGCTCGCGCTGTTCGCCGCGAACTCAGTGATCAGCGCGGTCAGCCTGATCTGCTCCGAACTGCTCCAGGACAAGGTCTCGCTGCATGTCCAGCACCGGATCATGGCCCACGCCAGCGGCCTCGACCTGGCCTTCTTCGAGGATTCCGCTTCCTACGACCTGCTGAACCAGGCGAACACGCAGGCGGTCACCCGGCCGATCACCATGATCAGCAGCGCGTTCGGCCTCGTCCAGACGGCCATCACGTTCGTCAGCATGGTGGGCCTGCTCGCCGCGCTCAGCCCGCCGCTCGCGTTGCTGGCGGTTGTCGCGCCGGTGCCAGCGTTTCTCGCCGACCTGCGCTACGGGGCCCGGGGCTTCCGGCTGTCGATGTGGACCTCACCTGCCCGGCGGCGGATGGACTACCTGAGCCAGCTCATCACCCGGGACAGCTACGCCAAGGAGGTGCAGCTCTTCGGCCTCGCACCCTACTTCGTGGAGAGGTTCCGGCTGATCGGCGCCGCCTTTTATCGGCAGCAGCGCCGCCAGGTGGTGGCCCGGCGAACTGCCGCCCCCGCCTGGAATGTGATCAGCCTGCTCGTGGGCGCGCTCACCTACGCCTACGTGGGCCTGTCCGCGGTGTCCGGCCGACTGACCCTGGGCGACCTGACCCTCTACACCGCGGCAGCGGTCGCGCTCCAGGCCGCGGTGCAGAACCTGTTCCAGGGCGCCAGCGCGATGTACGAGAACAACCTCTACCTGAACCTGCTGTACCGGCTGCTCGCCATCCAGCCCACGGTTCGCGCTCCGGACCGCCCGGCGCCGCTGCCCACCGTGGTCCGCGGCCACCTGCGGTTCGAGCACGTCTGGTTCCGGTATCCGGGCAGCGAGAATCCCGCCCTGGCCGACGTGAGCTTCGAGATCCTCCCCGCGCAGACGGTCGCGGTGGTCGGGCCCAACGGCGCGGGGAAGTCGACCCTGGTCAAGCTGATGTGCGGGCTGTACCGGCCGGATCGGGGACGGGTGCTGCTCGACGGCGTGGACGTGGCTACGCTCGATCCGCGGGAGCTGCGCCGCCAGTTCGGCGCCCTGTTCCAGGACCACGTCAGCTACCAGGCGACTGCGGCGGAGAACATCGGGCTCGGCGACCTGGATCGCCTGGAAGACGACATCGCGATACGGCTCGCCGCCGCCAAGGCCGGTGCCGAGAACCTGCTCAGAGGCCTGCCCAGGGGGTATCACACGCCGCTCGGCAAGTGGTTCGACCAGGGCGTCAACCTCTCCGGCGGAGAGTGGCAGAAGGTAGCGCTGGCCCGAGCGTTCATGCGCGACGTCCCGGTGCTGGTGCTGGACGAGCCGAGCTCCGCGCTGGACGCCCGCGCGGAGCACGAGGTGTTCGAGCGGTTGCGCTCGCTCGCGGCTGGCCGCGCCACGATGTACATCTCGCACCGCTTCTCCACGGTGCGCCGGGCAGACCGGATCATCGTCCTCGACGCGGGCCGGATCGCCGAGTCAGGAACGCACGATGAGCTGATGCATGCGGGCGGCCTGTACGCCGAGATGTTCGGCCTGCAGGCGGAGGCGTACGCGGGCGTCGTCGCTGGCCACAACGGAAACCACAAGGAGAATTGACCGTGCCGCTGCCGGAACTGAGCCTGTCCGGGCTGATCAGCCCCACGTCCGCGGATACCTTCGGACGCGACTACTGGGAAAAGAAGTCACTGCTGATCCAGCGTGACACGCCGGGCTACTACAAGGAACTGCTGACACTGGACGGCATCGACCAGTTCCTGTCGCTGTCCAGCCTGCACGAATCCGAGGTGCAGGTGATTATCGACGGCCGCAAGGCAGCCCCGTACCAGCTGGCGGCCGACCGCCCGGGCGGCTGGGGCCAGGCACTCGAGGTGCTGTACGAGCACTACCGGAGCGGGGCGACGATCACCGTGATGTTCCTGCACCAGCAGTGGGCGCCGCTGGCCGAGCTATGCCGGTCCATGAGCGCCGAGCTCAGCGCGACCGTGCAGGTCAACGCATACCTGACCCCGGCGGCCGCGCAGGGGTTCAATCCGCACTATGACACACACGACGTGTTTATCGCCCAGGTGTACGGTGCCAAGCGGTGGCGCCTTTACGAGTCGGCGGTCAAGCTCCCGCTGGATAGCCGCCGGTTCACGGTGCCGCCCGGCGGACTCGGCGAGCCGGAGCACGAGATCGAGCTGCGTGCCGGTGACCTGCTGTACCTGCCGCGCGGCACCGTGCACGAGGCCACGTCCGGCGAGACCGCGTCGCTGCACCTGACCATCGGTGCCACGCACCCGACGTGGGCGGGTGTGCTGCACACGCTCATTGACAAGGTGAGCGCGGCGGACCGCAGGTACCGTGCGGCGCTGCCGATCGGGTTCACCCGGGATGCCGCGACAGCGCGGGAGTGCACTGACCGGCTGGCCGGACTCATCGCCGGGCTGGCAGACAATACCGCGGACGGGACGCTGATAGCCGACGCGGCGCGGATCGTCACGGCGCGGAAGTGGCCGGCGCTGCGCGGTCACCTGCTCGACCTGGAGGCGCTGCGCAAGCTCAACCTGGACACGCCGTTGCGCCGCCGCCCTGACCTGCACTGGACGCTGAACCGGGAGAACGGAGTCATCAGCCTGGAATTCCACGGCAAGGCGATCCGGCTGCCCGGCGCGCTAGCCGCCGAGCTGGAGTTCGCCGCGACCGGCACGGAGTTCACCGGCCGCGATATCCCGGGCAGCCTCGATGAACCGGGCCGCCTCACCCTGCTCACCACGCTCGCCCGTGAGGGCTTCCTCAGCCTCAGCCGGACCTAGGCCCGCAGCGGCCTGCGCCCCTTCGCCCTGCGGGCCCTCCTTGGTGAGGCGTGACTCTCAGTAGGGTGGGCTGCCCGGAGTTAGAATTGCTGGTATCAGTGCACGCGTCCCGGAGGTCCAGCCATGACGGCGACTGCACCTACGCCCGCTCCCGCCCAGGGTTCGTGATCCTGGACGCCCAGGACAACCGGGGCGGAACCTGGTGGACCCATCGGTACCCGGGCGTGCGCTCCGACAGCGACCTGTTCACCTACGGCTACCGGTTCAAGCCGTGGCGCGGCCCGTCGATCGCGGCGGGCGAGGAGATCCTCGCCTACCTCGACGAGGTCATTGACGACTACGGCCTCGACCAGTACATCCGCTACCGGCACCGGGTCACTGCGGCCAGCTGGTCCACCGAAGACCGCCGGTGGACCGTCGAGGTCACCCGGGGCGACACCGGACGGCAGCTGCGGTTCACCACCGGCTTCCTGTGGATGTGCCAGGGATACTACAACCACACCAAGCCCTACCGGCCCCAGTGGGAAGGCATGGACCGCTTCCAGGGCGTGATCGTGCACCCCCAGCGGTGGCCCGAGGATCTCGACCTAGCGGGCAAGCGCGTCGTCGTGGTCGGCTCCGGCGCCACGGCCGCGACGCTGATCCCCGCGATAGCCGAGAAGGCTAAGCACGTGACGATGCTGCAGCGCTCCCCCTCCTACTTCTACGCCCCACCCACGACGCACGAGCTCGCCGTGACGCTGCGCGCCCTGGACATCCCCGAGGAGTGGACGCACGAGATCCTGCGCCGTCAGTACATCTCGCAATACCACTGGCTGGCCCGGACGTCGCTGGAGGCGCCCGACGAGTTGCACACGTTCCTCATCGAGTCCATGCGCCCACTGCTGCCTGAGGGCTTCGACGTCGATAAGCACTTCACCCCCCGCTACCGGCCGTGGCAGCAGCGCATCGCCGTCGTCCCGGACGGTGATCTGTTCGCGGCACTGCGCGAGGGGAAGGCCTCGATCGTCACCGACACCATCGAGGCGTTCACCGAGCATGCGATAAAGCTCTGCTCCGGTGAGGAGATCCCTGCCGACATCGTCATCACCGCCACCGGCTTCAACCTGTCGGTCCTCGGTGACGTCGCGTTCACCGTCGACGGCGAACCGGTCGACTTCACCGAACGCGTCACCTGGCGCGGCATCATGATCAACGGCCTGCCGAACATGGCCTACGTCTTCGGCTACTTCCGGCACAGCTGGACCCTGCGCGTGGACCTAGTCAGCGACCTGATTGGCCGCCTGCTGGCAAACATGCAGGACAAAGGCGCCGCGATGGTGGTCCCTACCCTGCGCCCCCAGGACACCGACATGCCACTGCGGCCGTGGTCCGATCCGGAGAACTTCAACCCCGGCTATGTCACGCGCTCGCAGCACATCCTGTTCAAACAGGGCGATCGCGAGCCGTGGATCCACATGCTGGAGCACGAGCAGGAGCGCGAGATCCTGCCCGAGGCGAACCTCGACGACGGGACGCTTGTCTACCGCTGAGTCCGGCAGGTCGGCTCGTCGCGGCCGTCACCAGCCACCAACTGCGGTTTCATTTTTGGCCGACTCGATGCGAATCAAGATCGGGGCAAGATGTCAAACCCGGTACCCAAATGCCAAACATCATGAAAGTCGCATGAAAACCGCTGCCACCCCCGTGAATGGACACGTTTCGCCGCCGAAACTAATTGCTGGGATGCCGCACGGTGCAATTGATATTCGGGTGCACGCCCGTGTAGTTGAGAGGGCCGGCGAGGATGGTTACCGCGATCGTACCTGCCCTGCTACAGCCGAAGGGCCCACTGAAATCGCCGCGCTGCCCGGCGGCGATACCGCCGATGACCAGCCAGATGGCAAGGAACACCGATCCTATGTGCATCTGAACCTCCTAAGCATCCTCTGCGTGAAATATAGAGAGGCGGGCCAATCCGATTGCCGGCCTTCACTCAGTCCGGCATCTCGGTGGCAGCTTACCCGGGCATGGCGATATCGAGTCCAGTGCGCGCGAGTCCAATGCCTTTTCCAGAAATCTGGAAGTTAGGCTGGCGGCCACGATCGGGAATGGCGGTCTGTCATCTGCACGGGACTGGCGCCCCATAGTGGCGGCAATGTGCAGCTTCACATCGGTCGCGGGCCGATTACGGGGCTCAGCACTTACCTTCGAGCATGCCGATGAGCGCCTGGTAGCTGGCGACGGTGCCGGGCAGGTCGGTCCGCCTTCCCTCGGCCAGCGGTCGCCGCTCGGCTACAACGGCGGCGAGGTCCGGTCCCATCCCGGTGCCCACCAGGCACTGGACGGCCTGCGTGACCGGCAGGGAATTGAACCACCGGTAGCCAGCGGCGCGGCGCGCCTCCGCTTCGATGCTGCCGATCAGCTGCACCCTCGACAGCCCTCCGTCCGGGAAGGCGTCGAGGCGGACCGTGCTGATGGGCTGGTCGCACTGGCTGGCAAACTCGTGCCGGGTATCGGGCTGCAGCCGGGTCCGGCCGAGCAGCGGCCGCCAGGACGATGAATCAGCGGGCGGGTGCGGATCCTGGGCTGAGCCGTGGAGCGTCACTTCAGCCGAGGCGTTGTACTTGAAGTGCGCGGTGTCAACGACGATCCTGCGGATCACCCCGGGGAAGGCGAGCCGGAACACCACATGATCATGTCCGCCGTCGCGCCGCCGCCGGGTCTCCCAGCCCTCCCCCATCGTGCGGGCCCGATCCGGGCGGTTGAGGTGACCGGCCGCGGTGAAATAGTCGTCGCTGCTGGCCACGACCGCCCCGCCGTATTCCTGGCTGGCCAGGTCGATGGTCAGGTCTGCCAGCCCGCGCGGGTCGGGGACCACCTGACCGAGGACCCGGAGCCGGGCGATCCCGCCGTCCGGATAGGCGGCGAGCCGGATATGGGTGAATCTCCGCCGATCCGTCACCTCGAAGAGGTTATGGCTGTCCCCGGCCAGCGCTGAGCGCGGGACGATCTGCTCCCAGCGGGTCGCGTGACCGGCCAGCTCGTCCGGGCTCGGGTAGCCTTCGCATCCGCACGCCTCGATGCTGACCGCCGAAGGAAAGTTCCCGGTGAAGAAGCTCGTGTCGACGTCGACCGAGGTGATGATGCCCGGGACGCCGAGCCGGATCATCACCCAGTCGTGGCCAGGCGAGCGCCGGCGCCTGGTCTCCCAGCCGTCGACGATCTCCCCGCGGGGGCCGTAGTGACCGGGCTCGAACGCCGCCGGGGCGGGGGTGAGCAGGTTCTCCTTCTCCCCGAAGGACTCGTCGCTGGCCGCGACCACGCTGCCGCCGAGCCAGCGCGAGGCCAGGTCCGTCTCGTGCGTCATGGCCGGCCCGGGGACCGGCTGGTGTTGACGTTGACCACGATGATCTTCATTGTGCCTCCTGTCCTGCCGGGGCCCGGCTGAGCAGCTTCCCGCGCGGCCTGCCCGGATCGATCACCTGTCCGCGCAGCATGGTGAGCCGCACCACGCCGTGCAGCCTCCGACCCGCGTACGGGGTCGTCGCCGGGTGCCGGTGGTGCAGCTGACCGGGGTCGACCACGAAGGGCTCCTCCGGGGCCAGCACGCAGAAATCGGCGTCGTACCCGGCCGCGACCCTGCCCTTCGCGGTCAGGCCCGCCAGCCGCGCCGGAGCCGCCGACATCCAGGCCGCGACCCGGGCCAGGCCGATGCCGCGGCGGCGCGCCTGCGTCCAGACCAGTGGCAGGCCGAGCTGGAGCGAGGAGATGCCGCCCCAGGCCAGGCCGAAATCCCCGGTGCCCGGCTCCTTCATCGCCGCGGTGCACGGCGAGTGGTCCGAGACGACTAGGCCGAGGATCTGCTCGCGCAGGCCGTCCCAGAGCAGCTCGCGGTTGGCCGCCTCGCGGATCGGCGGCGAGCATTTGCACGCGGTCTCGCCGTCGCCGATCTCCTCGGCGATCAGGGTCAGGTAGTGAGGGCAGGTCTCCGCAGTGAGCCGAACGTCCTCGCGCTGCGCCGAGGCGATCATCGGAAGCGCATCCGAGCTGGACAGATGCACGATGTGCGCGTGCCCGCCGGTCACCCGGGCCGCCTCGATCACCTCGGCGACGGCCACGTTCTCCAGGTCCCGGGGGCGCGAGGCGAGGTAACCGGCATACCTGCGGCCCGCATAGGCCCCGATGGCCGCCGCGGCTCGCGCGCTCTCGGCGTGGACCAGCAGCGGCCGCCCGAGCCGGGCCAGCACGTGCAGCGCGCCGGTCAGCTGGCGGGCGTCCACCGGCGGGAAGTCCGGCGACCCGGAGTCGGCCAGGAAGCACTTGAACCCGGTGACGCCGGCCCGCGCGAGCGGTTCGAGCTCAGCTGTGTTGCCGGGGATCACCCCGCCCCAGAACCCCACGTCGACGTGGCACTGGCCGTCTGCCGCCCGCCGCTTGGCCTGCAGCGCGTCCGCACTGACCGTGGCCGGGACGCTGTCCAGCGGCATGTCGACCACGGTGGTGATCCCGCCCGCCGCGGCGGCCCTGGTGGCGCTGGCGAAGCCCTCCCACTCGGTGTGGCCCGGCTCGCAGACGTGCACATGCGAGTCGACCAGCCCCGGCAGGAGCACGACATCTTCGCCGAGCTCCAGGGTGTCCCGGCCGGCCAGGCTGCTGCCGGCCAGCGGCTCGGCGTGCCCGCCGTGGCGCTGGCCGGCGCGGGTGGGGTGATCTGCCTCGGCGCCCTGATGGTGCTGTTCATCACGAACAAGTCGATCAGCACCCAGTTCGCCGTGACCGCGCACCTGTCGGTGGAGTTCATGCTCGGCGTGGTGGCCGCGGGCGTGCTGTGGTACGTCGGCGCGCTCTTGTACAACCGGCGCCGTGGCGTCAACCTGAACCTGGCTTACAAGGAAATCCCGCCCGAGTGAGGAAGTAGCCCAGCATGCCCCAGGTCCGGCCGGTGATCATCATCGGCAACCTGACCATCGACGACGTCATCCACTCTGACGGCAGCAGTCAGATGGGAACGCTCGGCGGCAACTCGGTCCACGCGGCAGCGGGCGCACTGACCTGGGTCGGTGATGTCGGCGTCGTCGCCCGGTGCGGCGCCGACTTCCCTGCCGCGGCGCTGAGCCGGCTGCGCGAGGCCGGTGCCGACACCGGCGGGATCAGGCCGGTCGAAGGCCCGACCGTGCGGACCTGGGTCATCTACGAAGCCGACGGCACCAGGAACTGGGTCTACCGGACGCCGCGCGGACGCGGCGCCGAGGTGGCGCCCCGGCCCGCCGACATTCCCGGCGGGTGGCTGGACCGGGTGCCGCCGGTCGTGCACGTCGCCGCCATGCCGCTCGCGGCCGCGTCCGCCATCGTCCGGTCGGTGCGCGCGCGGGCCGCGGCAACGGTCATCACGCTGGACACGCACGAGGACTGGCGGCGGGGCGCCGAAGTGCTCGACGCCGCCCGGCTGGTCGACGTCTTCGCGCCGTCGCGTGCGGAACTGGCCGAACTGACCGGCCACGACGATCCGCAGCGGGCCGCGGCCAGCCTGCTCGCCGCCGGGGTGAAATGCGTGGTGGTCAAGCTGGGCGGCGACGGCGCGCTGGTGGCCATGCCCGGCTCGCCGCCGGCGCGAGTGCCCGCCGCGCACGTCGACGTCGTCGATCCGACCGGCGCGGGCGACAGCTTCTGTGGCGGGTTCGCCGCCGGGCTCGCCCTCGGCGAGGACCCCGCCGGGGCCGCCTGGCGCGGCTGCGTCACCGCGGCCGCGGCGATCGGCGCCGCCGGATCCCTCCGGCTCCTGGACCGCGGCGGGCTGGCCCGCGACCTGCTCGCTGGCCGCCCAGCGGCAGGAAGCGGAGTGCCAGGAAGCGGAGTGCCAGGAAGCGGAGCGGCAGGAAGCGGAGTGCCAGGAAGCGGAACCGCCGGCATCACCGCCACGGTCCGGGCCAGCCAGGAGGGACCGAAACCGGCCGAGACGGACAGCTACGACATCGAGACGATGAACCGGGAAATCGGGACCATCCCCGACGTCATCGTCGGCCAGCTCGCGGACCCCGGCGGCCAGGTGCGGGACCTGGCCGGCTGGCTGGCCGGGCGGGGCATCGAGCACCTGTACCTGACCGGCTGCGGCGACTCGGCCTTCGCCGGGCTCGCCGCGACCCTGGCCTTCCGGCGGCACAGCCGGCTGAGCGTGCACGCGGTGCACGCGCTGGATTTCGCCCGCTATGACGTCCGCTACCTGCCGCCGGCGAGCGCCCTGCTGGCGATCTCTTACTCCGGGAAGGTCGGCCGCACCGTCGAGGCGGCGCGACAGGCCACCTCGTTCGGCATCCCGGTTGTAGCCCTCACCGGCGATGTCAGTGGCCAGCTGGCCTCGGCCGCCGACCGCATCCTGCCGATCGACGTGCCCACGCTCGGGTTCTCCCCCGGTACCAGCACCTATGTCGGGATGCTGTGCACGCTCATCGAGCTGGCCCGGCGGACACCGCGGGCCGGGAGCGACCACGCGATGCGGGACGCGTGCGAGCAGCTGGCGAGCCAGGCGGCCAAGACGCTCGACTGGTGCAACGACGCGGCGGCCGATATCGCGGGCCGGCTGGCGTCGGGCCGGTTCGTGACGTTCCTCGGCGCCGGGCCGAACGAGGCCACGGCCCGGTTCGGCGCCGCGAAGCTCTTCGAGGCGTCGCAGCAGATCGCCGTGGCCACGAACGTGGAAGAGTGGGCGCACGAGGAGTACTTCATCACCAGGCCAGACGATCCGGTCGTGGTCATCGCCCCGGCCGGGGCGGCCCGGGACCGCGCCTGGGAGATCCTGTCCGAGCTCGAGTTCATCCGGGCCGACGCCACCGTCGTCTCGGACGTGGAGCCGCCCGGCCGGGCCGCTTTCCTGCGGCTGGCCGCCGGCGCGCCCGAGGAGATCAGCCCGGTCCTGGCGGCCCTGCCGCTGGCCCAGCTCGGCTTTCACCTGGCCCGGCTGGCAGGCAAGCGCAGCTACAACTTCCCCAGCGAGCAGGCCAGGGACGAGCACTACGCCACCATCCACCGCGCCACCCTCGGAGAACCGGCATGACATCCAGGGAACCGCTCGCAGACATCGCCGCGGAAGCCAGGCGGGTTCTGGCCGGGTGCGCCGCACACGAAGTCAGCGCGAGGCTGATCGGCGGGCTGGCCGTGGCGCTGCACCAGCACACGGCGACGCCGGTGGAACTGCAGCGCTCGTACGCCGACATCGACATCGTGATCGGCCGCAAGGAGGGCCGCGGAGCGAAGGAGGCGATGTTCGAACTCGGGTACGTGCCGAACGACCGCTTCAACGCGCTGCGCGGCGACCGGCGGCTGCTCTTCTACGACACCGCGAACGGGCGGCAGCTCGACGTGTTCGTCGGCACCTTCGCCATGTGCCACACGCTGGACCTGTCCGGCCGGCTCGCCCTGCTGCCGGACACGCTGGGCATCGCCGACCTGGTGCTGACCAAGCTGCAGATCGTCGAGATCAACACCAAGGACCTGGTCGACGCGGCCCAGCTGCTGCGCAACCACCAGCTCGGCCGCGGCGGCGAAGCCGGCCGGGACGAGCTTTCGCTGGACCGGCTGTGCGCGGTCACCAGCGCTGACTGGGGCTGGTACACGACGCTGAGCGACAACCTGGCCAAGCTGGCCGCCTTCGCGCAGGATGCGCTGGCCGAGCCGGACCGGACGGCGGTCACCGGGCGGGCCCAGGCCATCCAGGCGGCCATCGACGAGCCGTCCAAGTCGCTGCGCTGGAAGGCGCGCGCCCGGATCGGACGTCACGCGCCCTGGTACGAACTCCCCGAGGAAGTGGAGGGAACCCGACATGGCTGACCGGAAGATCTACTTCGCCACCGATATCCACGGCTCGGAGGTGTGCCTGCGCAAGTTCCTGAATGCCGCGAAGTTCTACGGCTGCGACACCCTCATCATGGGCGGTGACATCACCGGCAAGATGATCGTCCCCATCGTGGACCGCGGTCAGGGCGTGTACACCGCCACCCTCTACGGGCGCAATCTGCAGGTCACCGGCGACGGCCTGGCGAAGCTGCGCAAGACGATCGCCGACGCCGGCTACTACGCCTACGAGACGACGCCCGAGGAGATGGAGCACTTCCGCGCCGATCCCGACGCGGTGACGGAGCTCTTCGGCAAGCTCATGCACGAGACCCTCGGTCGCTGGCTGGAGCTGACCGAGGAACGGCTGGCCGGCACGGGCATACGGTGCTTCTTCGCGCCGGGCAACGACGACCCGGCGTTCGTGGACGACATCTTGCGCACGTCGGCCGTGGCGGTCAACCCGGAGGAAACGGTGGTCGATCTCGGGGACGGGTTCACGATGATCAGCGTGGGCTACTCCAACAAGACGCCGTGGGACTCGCCGCGCGAGCTGCCCGAGGCCGAGCTCGCCGCGTATATAGCCGGACAGGCGGAGGCGGTCGGCGACACCGACCGGGTGATCTTCAACTTCCACGTGCCGCCGCACGACACCCCGATTGACCAGGCGGCCCTGCTGGACGCGGAGTTCCGCCCGATCATGAAGGGCGGCATGCCGGTGATCTCCGGCGTCGGCTCGACCGCGGTGCGGGACGCGCTGGCGAAGTACCAGCCGATGCTGAGCCTGCACGGTCACATCCACGAGTCACGCGGCGAGGCGAGGATCGGCCGGACGCTGGCCATCAACCCGGGCAGCGAATACTCCGAAGGGGTCCTGCGCGGCGCCATCATCACCTCGTCCCGCAAGAAGGGGGTGCGTGGCTATCAGCTCGTCGCTGGCTGATCCGGTGCCGACGCGGCCGGCGCTCACCGTCGCGGTCATAGGATCGGCCCGGCTCACGCCGCCGGATCCGCGGTGCGTGCTCGCCGAGCAGACCGGCGCGGCCATCGCCGCCGCAGGCTGGGCGGTGATGACCGGCGGCTACGGCGGCCTGATGGAGGTGGCCTCCCGCGCCGCGGCGCAGGCCGGGGGCACGGTCATCGGCCTGCCCATGCGCGGCTGGTCCGCGTTGACGCCCAACCGGTGGAACCACGAGCTGCGCTGGTCCGACACCTACCCGGAGCGGCTGGCCCACCTGCTGGCGGCCGACGCCATCGTCGTCCTGGACGGCGGGATCGGCACGCTGTCCGAGGCGACGGTCGCGTGGGCCGCGCTGCAGACCGAGCCGGCCGCCGCCGACCTGATATTCCTCGGGCCGGATTGGCCGCCGGTCCTACGCTCGATCACGGATCACCTCGTCATCGACGACCGCGACCTCGCGCACGTGACGGTCTGCGCAGACCCGCACCAGGTCATCGCCCACATCGCGAACAACCGGCCGGGGCGGCCGCGGGCGGCCGGACCGCGCGGTTAGCCAGCCGCGGAAGGAGCGCACCACAGCCATGCATGCCTCGCTCGGACTCACCGAAGCACAGCGGATCGCGGAGCTGGCGGTGGAGGACGCCAGCCGGCAGGCGCTGCAGATCTCGGTCGCGGTGGCCGATGAAGCTGGGGCGCTGCTCGCCTTCGCGCGCATGGACGGCGCGTCCCGGCTGTCGGCCCGTACGGCCGTGGCTAAAACGCAGACCGTCATCCTGACCGGCCAGGCGACACTCGACCTCGGCCGGGAGTGGCGGGAGGAGCTCGACGTGGAGCCCGAGCTGTTCTACGGGATGATCGCCCGGCCGGACGTCGTCCCGTTCGGCGGTGGCGTGCCGCTGCGTATCGACGGCCGGCTGGCCGGAGCGGTCGCCGTATCCGGCGCAACCAGCGTCCAGGATCACCAGATCGCCGCCCGCGCGGCATCGGCGACAGGCAGCCCGCCAAACAGCGGCTACTGACCTCAGTTCCGCCCGAAAATCGCAGATGGGAGGCTTAGGTGCGATCCCGATGACCGTGTAGAGCCCGAAAGGAATGCCATGAGCCAGCCGATCCCGCCGATCCGCCCGCGACCCCATTCGGGATCCGGCCAGCCCAGCCGGCCCGACGCTCCCGGTGCGTTCCGGCATATTCCTGCTCGAACTCGTGCCGGTGCCCGTTAGTGACATCGACCGGGCCAAGGCCTTCTACTCCCAACGGCTCGGCTTTCACGCAGACGTCGACGCAGCCGATCTACACTCACGTCGATGAAGTAGCCCGGTCATGCGGCGCATGTGCGTCTTGGCCGGCGCGGCGGGCAGGCCGAGCCGGACAGGCGAGCGTAAGCTGAGACAGGTGACCGCACAGCCGACGGAAGACTCCGCCGATCCGCTGGTGATCCTGAGGGAACTTCCCGAACGAGAGCGCGAGGAGTTCCTCCGCCAGTACCACCGAACGGTGGATGCTGCGCACGACCCAGCTGGTTACCAGCAGTTGCGCCGCCTTCTTCATGTCTGGAGCCTGACCGCGACCGCCGCCAGCCACCCGGGCTACTACGAGGAACTAGCAGCCGTATACGCGGGAACGGCCACTATCGTGCCGGTCACCGAGGCGATCCCGGACTGGGCAGAACGAGTCGCCGCCGTCAAGGACCGGCGGTGACCCACCGGGTCGAATTGAGCGGCCGTGCGCTGAACCAGATACAGGGCCTTCCGGGCCCAGCATTCGACAGCCTCATCCACGCCATGGCGGAAGTTATCGACTACCCCGACGACCCGGTCCGGACCTTTCCGGCCAGCGACCCTTACGTCAGGCGCGTAGAGTTCGGCGGCTCGGGCCTGATCACCTACTTAATAAATGATGCCGCCAGCGTAGTCATCATCCTGGACATCACCTGGGCTGGTTAGCAGCCTTTGTACCGAACGGGCCTGGCACGTGCTCCGCCTACGTGCTGAGTCCCCTCCTTTGCGGGACCGCGGGCGGCTCGGCGGGGTGATGCTAATCTAGATGCATGCGTATGTATCTAGCTGTTACCCGGCGGGATGGGTGCCCGCCGTGGCGGTAGCGGAGGCCCAGGCGCCGGTCCCGGGGGACCCGCGAGGCGAGGCCATGGTGGCGGAGCTGAAGTGGGTACACGACATGATCCGCCGGGATCTGCGGACGGTCCGGCAGATGGCAGCGGACGCGACCGCGGGCCGGGCGGCCGGGGAGATCCGGGCTGGCATCAGGTCGCTAGCGGCCAGCGGCCCGCTGTGGCAGCTGAAGGCCGGCTGCCTGCACTACTGCCGGTTCGTGCACTCTCATCATCACGCGGAATCGGTCCTGCTGTTTCCCGCGCTGCGACGGGCGAACCCGGCCCTGGACCCCGTGGTGGACAAGCTGGAAGCCGACCACGCCAGCGTCTCGGACCTGCTCGGCGAGGTCGAGACGGCAGCGCGGGAACTCAGCGGCGCGGAGGACCTCGCCGCCCGGGCCAGGCTCACCCAGGCGCTGCAGCAGCTGAGCGCGGACCTGCTCGCTCATCTGCAATACGAGGAAGACCACATCTCGGACACGCTCCGGACCTGGCCGGACTGGCCACACCGATGACCGGCACGCACGCAGCCGCAGGCCCGGAGCAGGCCGCGACCACCGCCGGAGAATACGCCTGCGCGCGGGCATGGGCCGCGCTGACGGCAGCACATACCCGGATAGCCGGGCAGCTGAGTAGCGCCCTGGCCCGGGCCTGCGATCTGAGCATCAACGACTTCGAGATCCTGCTGCGGCTCGATCACGCGCCTGCCCCGGGGCTGCGCCTGAGCGAACTGAACGCGGCGATCCCGCTGACCCAGCCCTCACTCAGCCGCGCCGTCGCCCGCCTCGCGCAACGCGGCTGGCTGTCGCGGGCCAGCGCCGCCGACGACCGGCGCGGCGTGCTGATCACCATCACCCCGGCCGGAAAGGACGTGCTGCGCAGCGCCGTACCGGTGCACGCGCAGACCATCCGCGAGTCCCTGCTGGACCCGCTCACTCACCGCGAGCAGGACCTGCTCGCCCGCGCCCTCAGCCGGGTCGCCGGACGCTGACCCGGACCTGAACTCCAGACGAGGAGCACGATCATGACGCAGCCCGTGAAGTTCGGACTCAACGTCGACCCCAACACTGGCGGCCTGCCCATCGCCGAGCGGATCACCGCCATCGCGGACGCCAGCGGCCTGGACCTGGTCGGCATCCAGGACCATCCCTACAACGATGGCTTCACCGACACCCTCGCCCTGATCACCTGGCTGGCCGCCAGGACCAGTCACGTGCACCTGTTCCCCAACGTCGCCAACCTGCCGCTGCGCCCTCCCGCCATGCTCGCCAAGCAGGCCGCCACCATCGACGTGCTCAGCGCAGGCCGCTTCGAGCTCGGCCTCGGCGCGGGAGCGTTCGCTGACGGAATCACCGGGATGGGCGGCCCCCGCCGCAGCGCCGGGCAGGCACGCGGCGCGCTCAGCGAGGCTATCGACATCATCCGCGCCAGCTGGGCCGGCGAACCCTACAGCTACCAGGGCTCCTACTACCAAGTACCAGGCGTCCGGCCGGGTCCCCGCCCCGCACACGACATCGGCCTGTGGCTCGGCGTCGTCGGGCCGCGCGCGGTCCAGCTCGTCGGCGCCAAAGCCGACGGCTGGTCGGTGTCCGCGCCCTACGTGCCACCAGACCGGCTGCCCGAACTCAACCAGATCATCACCAGCGCCGCCCGCGACGCTGGCCGTGACCCGGCCGCGATCACCCGCCTGTACAACGTCATGGGCCTGATCACCCCGCAGGACCGGGACGCATTCAACGGACCCGTCGAACGCTGGGCCGAAACCCTCACCACCTTGCACACCGAGTCACAGATGAACGCGTTCGTATTCTGGCCTACCGGCGACCGGGAACGGCAATCCCGCCTGTTCGCCGAGCAGGTCGTCCCTGCCGCACGCGAATCACTGTCCTAGGCCCTGCGGAAAACTCGGACCGCAAGACATGTGGGTCCTCGCATAGCGATCCCGGTCGCTTCCGCGGTCGCGGTCTACTTGACGAGGAATCCGGCATCGACTGGCAGCGTCACGCCGGTGATGTAGCGCGCTTCATCGGAGGCCAGGAACAGCTTCCTTGCTTGTTCCTGTCTGGCCTGCGGCTGCTGCCCCTCGCTAACCGGCGGGTGGCTGCTCGAGCGGCGCACGAGCGCGCGGGCGCGAGGAGTCTGGCGCAGTGAAAGGTTGTGCTGTGCGAGCAAGAGCGCTCGCCCGGGGTCGCCGCCGATCGTGAGCCAGAATTCGGCGGCGTGATCGGCGAACGCATCTTGGTGACGCTCGAGCAGTTCGTCGTAGCGGGCTTCCGCCTGATAGATCGCGGCGCGCTCCGCTTCGAGGTCGACGCGGTCGCCTCCGAGGGCGGCCGCGGTGTCGAGGTCGGTCAGGGCTGACGCGAACCGGTGAAAGACGCCGCTCACCCTGGCGCGCGCCACGAAGGACCGGGCGTCGCCCGGTACCTCGCCGACGAGCTCGTCCGCCAGTGCCGCGGCCTGCTCGGTGTCGGCAATGCGGCCCAGCACGTGGCCGCGCAACGTGAGTAGGTCCACCAACTCGGCGCGCTCGCCGACGGTGAGCCGTCCCCGTGGCGCTCGTGACACTTGTCCGTCGATCCGCGCCGTGAGGTTTCCGACGGCTATGACCCCTGCCGTCGTCGCGGGCCCGCTGTCGGCTATCAAGAGGATCTCCTCCCGTCGCGCCCGGGGATTGCTCCCCCGGGCTTCGGGCTGCTCAGCGGCTCGCCAGGCCGGCTTGTTCGAGAAAGGCCAGCTGGTCGGCGAGCTTGGAAGGGACTAGGAACCGGCCGGCGGCGGCCGGGGTGGGATTCGGCGGCGCCAGGTAGGGGAAGGTGTCTGACGCTCGCACGGTCGCCCGGTCGACTCCGTCGCTGATGCGCGGGCCATTCCCGCCCCTGACGACGAACGTGAGATTCGTGTCCACCGCGTCGTCGTTGAGCGACCGGCCGCCGCAGGTCGCATGCGGCCGCCCCTGCAGCAGCGCCTGCTCGATCTCGAGATAGCTGTCCTCGGTATACGGCTTCGCGACGTCCACCACCTGGTAGTCGCCCAGGTACAGCTCGGTCAGCGGGTGAGTTCCGTCCGCCTGCAGCGGCCAGTCGGCCTTTCCGTCGATGGCGTCCAAGAACGCCAGGTTGGCGTTCAGCCGGGCCCGGTAGGCGCCGAGGTAGTCCGGCGCCAGCTGGAAAGGGTCTTCCTGGTTGTAGAGCTCACGAAGGTCCAGGTCGCGGTTGACCGGGTCGACTCCGTACTGACCGAGCAGCTGGTTCTTCACGAAGACGCGCCCGAACCGCTCCAGGCGCACCGGGAACCTGCCAGCCGCGACCGTCTCCGCGGCGACGGCGAACAGCGTTCCCGGCGCTCGCCCGAGCATCGTGGCGACGTCGAGCTGGACGACGATGCCCAGGGCGTCCCATCCGTCGGCCCCGTTGGTGCCGTGCGCCGGGAAGGCGAGCCGCTGGGTCGCGAGCGTTTCGACGTATCCGGTGGAGTCGATGAAGAGGGGGTCCATGCGCAGCCCGGCGAAGATGCGCGCGCCCGGCACCTCGGCGCCCTGCTCGTCGTTTACGCGGAAGGAGACCGCGGCGCCGTTCGGGAGCGTGCACGTGCCCTCCTGCGCAACGTTCCCAGTGCCGTCCGTCGTCTCGGGCGCCGCGAACGTGCAGGTGATGTCGTACTCATCGGTACCGACCTCGAAGCGCGAGCCGGGGCCGCTGGCCGGGATGATCACGGGCCGGACGCGGAACCGGTAGCTGGCGGCGTCCGAGAACAGCGCTCCGGGCTGAGCGTTGGGGAAGACGGTCATGGCGAGCACCAGCTGGCCTGGCCTTGATGGGCTGGGGAAGACGTAGAGGTCGCCGATGTCGATGGCCGGCTCGGCCACCGCGCGGGGGCTGGAGTTATGGTCAGTCATGGGGTGCTGTACTCCTTCGGGGATTCTCGGGGCGCGACTGCGCATGTCATGCCCTGAGGGTGAGCCTTGCCGGGAAAGCTTGCATCCGCCAAGCGGCCAGCGGCTGCGGCCAGTCGAACGCGTGGGCAACGTCGGTTGGCCGTTTTCGTCGCCTGGCCGGCCCTCCTGGCCGCAATCCGCCGTGCTCGCGTCCGCCGGCGGCTACTCCTCGCGCGGGCGAGTAACGTTGGTGCCGGTCAAATGGCGACACATTCCCCCGTCCCAGGACGCGTGGCACAGCTTAGGGGCCGGCGCAGCGAACTCGGCGTGCTGGACCGGCTCATCGAGGCTGTCCGGGCGGGTGAGAGCCGGGCGCTGGTGCTCGTCGGCGAACCGGGCGCAGGCAAGACGGCGCTGCTGGACTACCTGGCCGGGCGAGCGTCTGGCTGCCGGGTTGCGCGGGCCGCGGGTGTCCAGTCGGAGATGGAGCTGGCGTTCGCCGGGCTGCAGCAGTTGTGCGCGCCGATGCTCGACCGGATTGAGGGGCTGCCGGTTCCGCAGCGTGATGCGCTGCGGACCGCGTTCGGCCTCAGCGCCGGCCCGGCCCCGGACCGCTTCCTGGTCGGCATGGCCGTGCTGGGCCTGCTGTCCGACGTAGCCGAGCGGCAGCCGCTGGTCTGCCTGGCAGACGACCAGCAGTGGCTCGATCACGCCTCCGCGCAGGTGCTGGCGTTCGTCGCGCGCCGCCTGGTAGCTGAGTCGGTCGGCTTGGTCTTTTCGGCCCGCGTTCCGGGCGATGAGCTGGCGGGGTTGCCGGAACTGGTGGTCGAGGGCCTGCGGGAGGGCGATGCGCGCGCGCTGCTGGACTCGGTGCTGACCGGGCCGCTAGATGAGCGGGTCCGGGACCGGATCGTCGCCGAGACTCGCGGCAACCCGCTGGCGCTGCTGGAGCTAGTCCGGGGGCGGACCCCGGCGGAGCTGGCCGGCGGGTTCGGGCTCGCCGGCGCGACACCGATCCCGGGCCGCATCGAGGAGGCATTCCGGCGGCGCGTCGACGCTCTTCCAGCCGGGACCCGGCACCTGCTGCAGCTCGCTGCGGCCGATCCAGTCGGCGAACCTGGCGTGGTGTGGCAGGCAGCCGGGCAGCTCGGCATCAGCCCCGAGGCAGCGGCGCCGGCGGCCGAGGCCGGGCTGGTCGAGTTCGGCACCTGGGTGCGGTTCCGGCACCCGCTGGTCCGCTCGGCCGCCTACCGGTCAGCCTCACCGAAGGACCGGCAGGATGTGCACCGCGCCCTAGCCGAAGTCACCGACCCGGACGCTGATCCGGACCGCCGGGCCTGGCACCGAGCCCAGGCCGCGGCCGGGCCTGATGAGCAGGTCGCCGCCGAGCTGCAACGCTCGGCCGACCGGGCGCTGGCGCGCGGGGGGCTGGCCGCGGCGGCTGCGTTCCTGGAGCGTGCGGCAACGCTGACGCCCGAACCTGGTCGCCGGGCGCAGCGCCTGCTCGCGGCGGCCAGGGCGAAACGTGACGCCGGCGCGCTAGATGAGGCGCTCGGGCTCCTGGTCGCGGTCGAGGCCGGGCCGCCTGACGCGCTGCGGACCGCCGAGGTGGAGCACCTGCGCGGGCAGATCGCCTTTGACCAGCGACGTATCAGCGACGCTGCCCGGCTGATGCTCAGCGCAGCCAGGCGCCTGGAGCCGCTCAACGCCGACTCCGCGCGTGAGACGCACCTGGAGGCGCTCGCCGCGGCGGTGTGGGCCAGTGATCTGGACGGCCCCGCCGGTGTGCTGGAGACGGCCGAGGCCGCCCGCGCTGCGCCCACCGGTCCCCAACCGCCGCGGATGGTGGATGTCCTGCTCGACGCGTTCGCACTGCGGCTGACGGAGGGATACGCAGCCGCTGCGCCGACGCTGACCCGGGCACTCGAGCTGGTTCTCGCTCTGGACGCCGGCACCGACGAAGCCGGCCGCTGGCTCTGGCTCACCGGTGGACGGGCCGGCGCCATCATCGCCTTTGAGCTGTGGGACTTCGACTCCTGGCATGCCGTGGCCGCTCGCCAGGTCCGGTTCGCTCGCGACACCGGTGCGCTGGTGCACCTGCAGCTCGCGCTCAACATCCTCGCCGCGACCCACCTTGTCGCCGGCGAGCTGACGACAGCGGCCCGGCTGCTCGAAGAAGATCGCCTGATCGGGGAGGCGACCGGGAACCCGCCGGTTGCGTATACCGAGATGGTGCTCGCGGCCTGGCGCGGCCGGGCGACAGAGGCATCAGAGCTGATCGAGGCCACCGTGCGGGAGGCGGCCGTAGGCGGTCTGGGCGTCAACTTCGCGACCTACGCGAGTTCGGTGCTCGACAACGGCCTCGGTCGCCACGACGCCGCGCGCGACGCCGCTTGGCGGGCATTCGAGCACGACCAGCTCGGATACGGGCCGTACGTCGTGCCTGAGCTGGCCGAGGCGGCCGCCAGGACCGGTGACGTAGCGACCGTGAGGGCCGTGCTGGCGTGGCTGTCGGAGCGCACGCGGGTGACGCCGTCGGAGTGGGCGCTGGGGATCGAAGCACGCGTCCGCGCCCTGCTCAGCGACGGCGAGGCCGCCGACCGCCTGTACCGCGAGTCGATCAGCCGGCTCGGCCGTACCCGCGTCCGCGTAGAGCTCGCCCGCTCTCATCTGCTCTACGGCGAGTGGCTGCGCCGCGAGCGCCGCCGCGCGGATGCCCGCGAGCAGTTGCGCACCGCCCACGACATGCTGGCGGCGATGGGTATCGAGTCGTTCGCCGAGCGGGCCCGGCGCGAACTGGCCGCTACTGGCGAGACCGCGCGCAAGCGCACCGTCGAGACCGCTGTCGAGCTGACCGCGCAGGAGGCCCAGGTCGCGCGGCTGGCCCGGAACGGCCTGTCCAACCCGGAGATCGGTGCCCGGCTGTTCATCAGCCCACGCACGGTCCAGTACCACCTGGCCAAGGTCTTCACCAAGCTCGACATCAGCTCCCGCAGCCAGCTTCACCGCTTCCTGCCCTCTGACCCGGATACCGCGCGGCCACATTAGCCCGGCAGGCATCCGGGGTCCCCCCTAGCCGAATCCCGGCCGCGCGGCCAGGCCAGGACTGGCCACTGGCACTGTCCCCTTGGCGGATACGAGCGTGCCCCGCCCGGCGTCACGATCGCAGGGAGCAAACAATCGCTAATCGGCAAGCACCGGGGTGGCAGGGCAACGGAGACGTTCGCCGTCTGGCCGCTGGCCGCAGAAGCGAAGCCTGAGCATCGGCTGGCGGAACTATGAGCGGTGAGGAGCGGCATCGTGACCATCTGGCTGAACACTCCCATCAAGATGCAGTTCCGGGTCATCGACGGGCTGACGGTCCGCTTCGCGCAGAGCCACGACCGCGACGATCACGCGCTGCTGCTGAGCCCGTGGCCAGAAAGCCTGCTCGCCTTCGAGCCGGTATGGACACGGCTGGCCGAGCACACCCATCTGGTGGCGCTCGACCTGCCCGGGTTCGGTCGTTCCCAGCGCGATGATGCGCTGCTGTCGCCACGGGCCATGGGCGAGTTCGTCCTGCGCGCCGCCGACGCCTTCGGGCTCGCCTGCCCGCACGTCGTCGGCCCCGACATCGGCACCGCAGCCAGCCTGTTCGCCGCGGCCGCCCATCCGGGGCGGCTGCGCAGCCTGGTCGTCGGCAGCGGCGGCGCGGCTGTGCCGCTTCAGCTGGGCGGCCCGCTGAAGGACTGGGTCGAAGCCCCCGACCTGGACAGCTTCCGCGACGCTGACCCGCGGAAGACGGTCGCCAGCGTGCTGTATGGCATCGAGCAGTACGCGCTTCCCGACGCCATCCGCGAGGACTACCTGTCGTGCTACGAAGGCGACCGCTTCGTCGAGTCGATGCGTTACGTGCGCGCCTACCCGGCGGAGCTTCCCGCGCTGGGTGAGATGCTGCCGCAGATACAGACCCCGGTGCAGATAATCGCTGGCCGGCACGATACCGCAGTGCCGCCGGCCAACGCCGAGTTCCTCCACGACCGGCTGCCGCACAGCAAGCTCGACATCCTCGATGCAGGCCACTTCACCTGGGAAGACGCCGCCGACGAGTACACAGCGCTCGTCACCACCTGGTGGAGCGGCGGCTACGAGACCACCGGATCGGCGGCAACATGCTGACCGGGGCCACGAGGAGACGAGCCAGCTCGGCTTCGCCGTCGAGGACGAGATCAGAGCACGGGACTGGCCGCTGACACTGGGCGCCTGGCGGGTCCTGACGGCGGGCCGGCCGGGGCAGTGGCCGTGGCGATCTTCGTCGATTATCTGCCCTGCCTACACTGGGCGGTAGAAATCGGCCGGTATGCGGGCGTGTGGGGCGGCATGGACGAAGAAGAGCGGCGTGCCCGCGGACGGCGGCCCGGCTGGGTCGGGTCCAGGGCCGATGTCATCGAGTGGACCGGCGGCGCCCGGCGCGGGCCGGGGATAGCTGGCTGCTCATTGCCCGCCGGCGCTGACGGCTTCCAGCGCGAGCTGCGGCTCGCGGGGGTTTCGGGGGTGGGTTCGCCCTCGTGGGGGTGCAGAGCATGACCGCCACGCAGGTATTCACGCAGCGTTCCGCCGCTCCTGCCGTACGCGTTGCGGGCGTAATCAAGCGTTTCGGTCCGACGGTGGCGCTCGCGGGGGTTGATCTGGAGGTCGCCGAGGGCACGGTCTTCGGGCTGCTCGGCCCGAACGGAGCCGGGAAGACCACGCTCGTGCGCGTGCTCGCGACCCTGCTCGCGCCGGACTCGGGGCACGCCGAGGTGTTCGGCCGCGACGTGGTGAGCGAGGCGCCGGTCGTTCGCGAGATGCTCGGACTGACCGGGCAGTTCGCCGCCGTCGACGAGATCCTCACCGGGCGGGAGAACCTCCAGATGTTCGGGCGCCTGTTCGACCTTTCGCGGGCGGAGGCGCGCCGGCGGGCCGGCGAGCTGCTGGAGCGCTTCGACCTCGCGGACGCGGCCGACCGCTCGGCGCGCACATACTCCGGAGGGATGCGCCGCCGACTGGACCTCGCGTCGAGCCTGGTCACCCGCCCGCGGATTCTCTTTCTCGATGAGCCGACCACGGGGCTCGATCCGCGAAGCCGCAACGAGATCTGGGGGATCGTGCGGGAGCTCGTCCGCGACGGGACCACGGTCTTGCTGACGACTCAGTACCTTGAGGAAGCCGATCAGCTTGCGGACCGGATCGCGGTGATCGATCACGGGAGAGTGATCGCGCAGGGCACGGGCAACGAGCTGAAGGACCGCGTCGGCGGGCAGATCCTCGAGGTGGAGCTGAGCAGCGCGGCTCAGCGCGACCAGGCGCAGTCCGTGCTCGCCGGGGTGGGCTGCGGCGATCCGGAGCCCGGCGAGCACCCGGATCGGCTCACGCTTCCAGCTCCGCGCAATGGACTCGAGCTCATCGAGGACGCCGCTTCGGCGCTGCGTCACGCGGGTATCGGTGTCAGCGATCTCGGGCTGCGCCGCCCGACGCTCGATGACGTGTTCCTGCAGCTCACGGGGACACCGAGCGAGGACGGCGCCGGTCCGCCAGTGCCGGTGAGTGCGGACGGCGCACGGGCGGCGACCGGTCCGCAGAGCGCGGCCGGTCGCCGCGCGAGAAGATTCCGGCCACTGCGACGTCCTTCGCTGCCAGGCATCCGTTCAACCGTGACCGACGCGGGCGTGGTCACCGCGCGCAACCTGCGCCACTTTATCCGCCAGCCCGAGCTGCTGGTGTTCTCGACGATCCAGCCGATCATGTTCGTGCTGCTGTTCGCCTACGTGTTCGGCGGCGCCGTGCGAGGCTCGCTGCCAGGCGGAGTCACGTACGTCGACTTCCTGCTGCCCGGCATCTTCGTGCAGTCGGTGGCCTTTCGCGCGACGCAGACCGCGGTCGGTCTTTCTGAGGACCTGGAACGCGGGGTCGTGGACCGCTTTCGCTCGATGCCGATGGCCCGGTCAGCCGTGCTGCTCGGCCGCACAGTTGCCGATCTTGTCCGCAATGTCCTGATTATCGGCCTGATGATCGTCGTGGGCTACGTGGTCGGCTTTCGCTTCCACGCCGGACTGCTCGATGCTCTCCTATCCGTTGCCGTCGTGAGCGCCTTCGGATTGGCACTCAGCTGGATCTTCGCCTTCGTTGCGCTGACCGTACGCGGCGCCGAGGCAGCACAGTCGGCCGGCTTCGTCGTCATCTTCCCTCTCGTGTTCGCGAGCTCGGTCTTCGTGCCGGTATCGAGCATGCCGGGCTGGCTGCAGGCCTTTGCCAAGGTAAGCCCCGTCACCCTGACGACGGACACGGCGCGGTCGTACGCGCTCGTCGGCGGCGTGCCCAGCTCGCTGGGAGGAACGGTGGCCTGGATCCTGGGGCTGCTAGCCCTGTTCATTCCGCTGTGCATCTGGCGATACCGCCGGATGAGCTGAGCAAGCGAGAAGTTCGCTGTCGCGCTTCTGCACATCGCGACGTCGGTTCGCGGAAGCAGCATCCCGGCAGGCAGACGAAGTTCACGGCGTGAACAAGCGCGGTATCACTCCAGTACCCGACACCTAGACAGCTGGAGGGCCGATGACCGGACCGGAACATTTCCTCCGCGCCGAGCAGCTCGCAGAAGAGGCGCATAAGCACCTCGGCCACGGAGAAGGGCAGGCCACCGCCGCTGTCTGGGCTGCTGTCGCCCAGGTGCACGCGACGCTCGCGGTCGCCGCGGCCATCGAAGCGGGCTCTGCCCGTCGGGACAGGCTCGAACTCCCTACGCCCGAAATCGGGCCGCTACTGCCCGGTGCTCGGCCTCCGGGCACTGGCCCGCTGCCGTTGACTTAGAACCCGGCCCCCTCCCCTAGCCAAGGGTTGTCGTCTCGCTCGCCACGCGGGATCAGCTGAGTAGGGGCGTGCACCAGGCCCGTTCGGCTTCCCGGGAATTCATGGTTACGGTCCGCTGTCGGCTGAGCCGGTTATTATCCCGAACGGTCGTGGGTTCCTGTCCCACGGCTGGCCTCCTGCGGCGGTTGGTCGGCGCGGGGCGGGTCTGTGAGCGCATTCCCGGTGGCCTGGAGGCGTTCGAACACGAGCCGCACCGCCATCGAGCCTTCCCCGATGGCGGTCGCGGCCCGCTTGACTGACCCGCTACGGACGTCGCCGACGGCGAAGACTCCCGGTCGGCTGGTTTCCAGGAACAGCGGCATCCAGCCGACGTCATCGAGCCGACCTGCCGGGATGTCGCTGCCAGTGAGCAGGAAGCCGCGGGTGTCTTCGGCGAGCTGACCCGCCAGCCACCCGGTACTGGGCTGTGCGCCGATGAAAACGAACAGGCCCCGGACCGCCAGCGCAGACCTCTGCTGCGCGCTGGTATCGAGGAGCTCCACGCCTTCCAGCCGATCGCGCCCGAGCAGTGCCGTGACCTGCGTCCGGGGCGTGACGACAATGCGCGGGTGCCGCTCGATCTGGTCGATCAGGTAGCGCGACATGGAGGTGTCAAGCGTCGCACCGCGGATGATGAGGTGAACTTCGGCGCTGGCGCGGCTCAGGAACAGCGCGGCCTGGCCGGCGGAGTTGCCGCCGCCCACGATGGCGACCGGGCCAGCCCGGCAGGCCAGCGCCTCCATCTGGGTGGCCGCGTAGTAGACGCCGACACCCTCGAACTCGGCCAGCCGGCCCAGGGACAGCCGGTTGTAGCGCGCCCCGGTGGCGATGATGACCGACTTCGCGGTGACCGCGTCGCCATCGTCGAACCCGACCCGGTGCAGGCCGGCCTCCGACGACAGCGACACCGCTTTAGCGGCCAGCTTGATGCGCACCCCGAACTTCTGCGCCTGCAGGGCCGCCCGCGCCGCCAGCTCCTCCCCGGACAGGCCCGCCGGGAAACCCAGCAAGTTCTCGATCCGGGACGACGTTCCCGCCTGGCCGCCCAGCGCGGTGTCCTCGGCCAGGACCGTCGCCATCCCCTCCGACGCGCCGTACACGGCGGCCGCCAGGCCGCCCGGGCCCGCGCCCACCACCAGCAGATCACACACGCCGGACAGGCCGGTGTCGCTCTGGCCGGACATGCCCAGCGCGTCGAGCAGCTCGCGGCTGCCGGGGTTCCTCAGCAGCGGGCCGCCGGGCACGACGACGATCGGCAGGTCCCCGACGGGCACAGCCAGCTCCCGGAGCATCGCCTCGGCGTCCGGTGATCCCTCCAGCTCCAGCCACCTCGAGGCCAGCCGGTTGCGCGCCAGGACCTCCAGCAGCCGCCGGGTGCCGGCATCGAACCGGGACCCGATCAGCGTCAGGCCCGCGCCCCGGCCGGTCAAGATCGAATGCCGGAGCAGGAACGTGCGCAGGATCAGCTCGCTGAGACCGGGCTCCTGCGCCATGATCACCCGCACCTGCTCCACCGGAACGCGGAGCACCCGCCCGGCCGTACTCGCCACCGCGCTCAGGTACGCCCGCTGGCCGGTGAGCAGGCCGATCTCGCCCAGGAACTGCGACCGGCCATACGTCGCGATCACCGTCTCGCCCGGCTGGCCGCGGCGCTCGACGATCCGCGCCTCGCCGGCCAGCACCACGATCAGGTCATAGGTCACGTCCCCGTCGGCAAACAGCACGTCTCCGGCGGCCATCTCGTGTTCACGGCCGTACCTGCGCAGCACGTCGAGCTGCGCCGCGTCCAGGACCGGGTTGCGGCCCGCGTCAGACTGCCGCGAAGCTCCTGGCTGGGTCACCGGCGTGCTTATGACGGCGCCCCCTGTCCTTGCTCAAGATCGAGGATATCGCTGTCGAGGGCGACGGGAACGGCCGGGTGGGCGGGGATCTGGCCGGGGAAGATCGCGGTCCAGAGTGGACATGACATCTCCGTTCTGCGGGCTCTAGCTGGTCGTGTAGCCGCCGGGAAGCTCACGCGGGGCGATGAGCGCAAGAAGGAGCGCACCCGGCGGCACATCGCTGACACTGCCGGCCGCCGGGTCGGCGGTGCTGGCTGCGTTGGGCGTGAACGGTTGCTTTCGAATCAGTGGTGCAAACCTCCACTGGAGCGTGCAGTCCGAGCTTCGCGCGCCCTCGCTAAACTTGCCGGTATGGTCAGCCCCGGACTGCGCGAGCGCAAGAAGGAGCGGACCCGGCGGCACATCGCTGACACTGCCGCCCGCCTGTTCGCTGAGCGCGGCTATGAGCAAGTCGCCGTCACCGACGTGGCGCGCGCTGCCGAGGTCGCCGAGCAAACCGTCTACAACTACTTTCCGACCAAGGAACACCTGGTCACCGACCGCGAGGGACAGATCCAGCATCGGCTGTGCGAGCTGATCCGCTCCCGGCCGCCCGGCATCACCCCGGCCACTGCCATCCGCGACTTCGTGCTCACCTCCGTCGCCGATATCCGCGACATCCCGTCGGAGCTCTGGCGGGGCGAACTCGGCTACCTGGCGGCCATTAGCCCGGCCGTCCACCGGCTGGCGCTGGAGCTGACCGACCGCCTGGCCGCTGCCCTGGCCGCTGCCATCAGCGACACCACCGCCGTCCCGCTGGAGATCGCCAGGCTGCAGGGAACCGCGCTGGCCGGCGTGTTCCAGATCATCATCAGCGAGTCCGGGCGGCGGACCCGCGAGGGCCAGAGCCAGGCGGAGATCGCGGACGAGCTGTATCCGATCGTCGAGAACCTTCTCGACGAGCTCGACCGCTGGCTCAGCGTTTCATGACCACCAGCCCTGCCGTAACCGCCATGACTTACATGTCGCGGTAGCGCCTAGCCTAGGCAGGGAGCAAGGTGAGTTGCTCGGCGCCGGCCGGCCGATGCCGTTCGCTGCTAGGCGAGACCGATCTGCTGCCTTTGCAGAGCGGCGTCCAAGAAGGCAGAAATGACGATGAGCTGGTCGCCGTCCCACTTGGTGGTCTGGCCGAACTCGACGTCGAACGCCTTTCCTGTCGGGGGAATCACGGTGCCGTCGGGCAGGGTCATCTCCCCGGTGAAGGTCCCGGTGGCGTTGGTGACCACGGTGATCCAGTCGCCGCTGCCGAACTGGATCGGGTACGGGTCGCTGTACACGTGCATGTCGGGGAACATACGCAGCATCTGCTGCATCGCCGCGGCGTGCGCTTCCCGTCCGTAGACCGGTTCTGCGAGCCCGGGGATGTACGCGACCATGTTGGGGTGGTGGACCGCATCCACCGCGGCGAAGTCGCGGGCGTTGAACGCGTCGTCGCCCTTCTTCATGAGCGCGAGCAGGTGTGCGGTCCGGCTGGTGGTGTCGGTCGTGGGGGGCATGATGGCTCCTTTTCTTCGCTGGTGCGTCGACGGCCGGGATGACCGTGACGTTGTGTGCTGCATGTGAGTACTCGCGGCTGTCGATGACGTTCAGCTCCTGGGCGGGTATCGCCTGGCTGACGAGCACCACGGCCGAGACGCCGCGCATCGCCGCGTCGATGGTCGCCGGAACCCCAGATCGCTCCCGGCGACCGCTAGGCCTGTCCGCGCCAGCGCGACCGCCTTCTCCGGTCGCGTACCAGGACCCGCGCGGGCTCTCCTCGCCCCGCGAGCAGGCGTGCAGCCTCGGAGCCCACTTTGCCGACCGTGGTGATAAGGATCACGATAACGTCTTCTTAGAGTGTGCCATTATCTTAGTGCACACTACAACATTTGGGCTCCGGGTTTATTCCAGCCTCGCGTTGCGCGACGTCGACGGAATCTGGAACAGACCACGACGACCAGCCCGACGGCGAGGGTGAGCGGACTTAGCGCGGCGCGGACCAGCCCGTCCACCACGCCGGTCACCGTCTCATCGAGCACAATGACGATGAACAACCCGAACCGCTCGATGAGCGCGTCGGTTATGGTGAGCGCGGCGGCCTGGACCGTGGTCGCCAGCCCGATCGTGCCAGCGAAGCCCGCCAGGTCGGCGGGCTGGCCAGGTGGTGCGAGGCCTGGCCGACCAGCACGACCACGACCAGATCGTAGGACAGCTCCAGCGGGCTGACCGTGCGCTCCAACGGCTGCTACCCGTGGGGGCGCGGCGGCTGCCGGAGCCGCCACCACCGTCATGCCCTCCGACCATGGGCGGGCGTGTCAGGACACCGACGGCCGCGTGTCGGTCCAGTTGACCATCAGGCGGCGCTCGGCGAACAGCCACGCCCCGTCCTGCTTGACGAACGTGTCGAGGTAGCGGATGGAAGCCACCATTAGCGTCCGCGACCCGTCCTCAGCCTCGGTCAGGTGGTGGGCCAGGCAGTAACTCTCGCCGGTCGCCCGGTCTCCGTGCAGCTCGACCGTGCTCTGGCCGTTGAAGTGCATGGTCGCAACGTAGGCGTTGAGGGCGTCGAAGACCGGCGCCAGGGCCTCGCGGCCGTGCAGGTCCTGCGTCGGCTCGGGGTTCCGGGTGTCCATGTAGACGACGAAGTGGGTGTCCTCGGTGAACAGATCCATCTGGCCCTTGGCGTCGCGCCGGTCGGCGCAGTGCGCGTAGGCGTCAAACAGCTCCCGAGTGGCGAGCCGGTCGGCAGCCTCGGCGCCGGTGATCGGCGGGTGGATACTCACGGTGATCCCTCCTGTTTGGGCTCCGCGACCAGTCCAGCGTCGGGCAAGGCGAGCGCGAGACTGGGCAGGTGACGGGTCGTCACCGGATTCCGGTGATCCGGGCGATGGGAAAGTGCCGCTCAGGCGCCGTAGGCGGGCACGACCGCACCGCTGACCGGCGCGGCGGCGTCGCTCACGAGGTAGACGATGATGTCGGCGACCGCCTCCGGCGCGACTGCGTGCGCGAGCAGGTCCGGCGTGAGGTACGGACGGTTCTTGGCGGTGTCGAGCAGCTGCGGCGCGACAGCGTTCACCCGGATCCCGAGCGGGCGCAGCTCCAGGTCGAGCACACGGGTGAGGTGGACCAGGGCGGCCTTGCTGACGGCGTAGGCGGCCATCCCGGCGGTCGGCTCCAGGCCCGGGCGGGCGGCCACGTGCACGATGGAACCCGAACCGCGTTCCCGCAGGTACGGGACCACCGCCTGGGTCAGCCACAGCGCCGCGCCCACGTTGACCTCGATCATTAGCCGCAGGTCCTCGGGCGTCGCCGTGAGCGCCTCGCCCAGGTGGTACGTGCCGATGGTGTTCACCAGCACCTCGGGCGGGCCGACCTCGGCGGCGATCCGGTCGACGACGCTCCGGGCCGCGGCCGGGTCGGTCGGGTCGGCCGCCTCGCGCCGGATGCCGTCCGGCAGCCCCTTCAGCCTCTCCTCGCTCCGGTCGACCCCGACCACTGTGAACCCGGCGGCGGCCAGCTTCTCCGCCGTCGTACGGCCGAGCTCACCGCCCGCGCCAGCCACGATCGCCACACGCTCGCTCATGCCGCCACCTCCGTGGAAAAGGCGGCGAAAACGGATGTCATGGGTTTCTCCTTCCGGTCATGAACGGACCTGGTCGTTCAGCGCGTGTTCAGGTTCACCACCGGAAAGGTGAGAGGTCGTCACCGGATTCCGGTGATCTACAGGCAATCTACGGTGGGTTACGCTGACCGCAGCAGGGCGCCGAGACCGTGCTCACTGGCCTGCTGCCGGACGCCGCGCGGCCACGCCCATCATCGCGAAGTACACTGGCGTGCTGGCCGCCGGGGACATCGAGATTTCACTACCACGTTCGCCATCATGCAGTCGCTGCGCCTCGACCGCGGACCCAGCGGAGCGGTACACCCCTGACCACACCGCACCGGGGCAGCTGAGCGCCGACCCCGGCGGGGCGACGTCACACGAGGAGCCGACCAGGATGCGGGATCAACCAGGCCGGCGCGGCCATGCCGCAGGCCCGGCCCGGGCATCTGGTCCGCCACAGCCCGGTACCGGCGTAGCTGCTCGTGGGGAGCGGTGGGCCCGGCTGCGCCGGTCCCTGTGGCAGCCGCCCCGCCCGCACGGCGAGCAGCCGCCCGAGCGGGTGGTCGGCCCGCTCGAGCTCTTCTACGACCTGGCCGTGGTCGTGCTGGTCGCCCAGGCCGCCCACCACCTGTCCGGGCACCTGACCTGGCGCGGATTCGGCGAGTTCGCCGTGGTGTTCACGCTGGTGTGGATCGCCTGGGCCAACGGCAGCCTGCACCACGAGCTGCACGGCCACGACGACGCCCGCGCCCGCAGCACATTCCTGCTGCAGATCCTGGTGCTCACCGCGATGGCCGCCTTCATCCCCGAGGCAGGGGGCGCGCGGGGAGCCGCGTTCGCCGTCGCCGCGGGGGTCCTGTTCGCGGTACTGGCCGTACTCTGGCTGCTGGCCGCACGCGGTGACCGCCCCCAATACCGCCGAACGAGCGGGCTGTTCGTCATCGGCACAGCGGCCTGCGCCATCCTGCTGGCCGCCACCGCGCTGCTGCCGGCCAGCGCCCGCGTGCTGGCCTGGGGCCTGCTCGACGCCGCCTACCTGGCCGGATTCGCTGCCGTGATCCTCACCGTCGCCCCGACGCGGGCGGCCGCGCTGACCATCACCGACTCGCTCACCGAACGGTTCGGGGCGTTCATCATCATCGTGCTCGGCGAGACCCTCACCGGCGTGGTCGGCGGACTGGCCGGCCAGCCGGTCAGCG